>Ga0299913_10004696_pt1 | contig 11516 bp, 11 predicted proteins | sample RVTome_9_FD_201360 | JGI IMG/M metagenome (GOLD analysis project Ga0299913, IMG submission 201360) | Soil microbial communities from uranium-contaminated site in the Upper Colorado River Basin, Wyoming, United States - RVT155D38 (version 2) ... | reverse complement strand
CGCCGCGCGCGCGAGATGATCTGTCGATCGTGGGTCGAGAAGACGAAGGTGACCCGGCGCTCGACGTTGAGCGCGGACATCAGGTCGAGGATCTCGCCGCCGGTGCGCGAGTCGAGGTTCGCGGTCGGCTCGTCGGCGAGGACCGCGAGCGGCTCGGTCACCAGCGCCCGGGCGATCGCCACCCGCTGGCGCTGCCCGCCCGAGAGCTCGTGGGGGCGGTGGCGGCGGTGGCCGGCGAGACCGACCGCGGAGAGCAGCTCGTCCGTCCGCCGCCGGCGCTCGGCGCGCCCGACCCCGGCGAGCCGCAGCGGGAACTCGACGTTCTCGTAGGCGCTCAACACCGGGATCAGGTTGAAGGTCTGGAAGACGTAGCCGAAGAAGCGGTTGCGCAGCGTCGCCAGCCGGTGGGTCGGCACGGCGGTGACGTCGCGGTCGGCGACGACCACCGTGCCGCGGTCGGGCTTGTCGATGCAGCCGGCGACGTTGAGCAGCGTCGTCTTGCCGCTGCCCGACGGGCCGGCGATCGCCAGGAAGTCGCCGCGGTGGACGTCGAGGTCGATCCCCCGCAGGGCCGGCACGAGGGTGCGGCCGAGGCGGAAGTGGCGCTCGACGCCGCGAAGCTGCACCACCCGGTCGGGGGCGGGGCTGACGGTGATGGGGCGGACGGTCATGCGATGCTCCTCGTCGGTCGGTCGTCGACGGCGAGGAGTCGACCACCGCCGGGCCGGGCGGGACCAGCGTGCGCCGACGAAGCGACCGAAACGGCGGCCGAAGCGACCACCGGGAGGAGCACGGCCTCGGTCCGCCGCCGGAGCGGCGGCGTCCGGTACTCCGGCCAGCGGCGGGCGAAGAACGCGTTGTGCTCGCGCCAGCCCGCGGCCTCGCCGTCGTCCGCGCTGAGCACGGCGCGGCTGGGGCAGGCGGTCCAGCACGCCCCGCAGTCGATGCACTCCTCGGGATCGATGACCAGCATCCACGGTCCCTCGTGGAAGCAGTCCACGGGGCACACCTCGACGCAGCGCTTGTGCTTGCACCGGATGCAGGGATCACTGACGACGTAGGCCATTCGACGCTCCTCCAGTCGTCGGCATCGTAGGCACCGGCGGGCGGCGTGGCGCCGGCGGGCGGACGGAACGCTCGGCGGTGCCGACGAAAGGTACGGAATGACGGACGAGCGAACGCCGGGGGCGGCGGCGCCCGCGCTCAGGCCGGCCCTGCGGAGCGCCCTCGGGCCGACCGTGGCCCCGCGCCCGGGATCACCCCTCGGCGCGCTCGCGGCCGGCCGCGCGGGCGGCGCGGACGGCGTAGGCGAGGCCCGAGGCGACGGTGAGGACGGGGACGGCGAGGAGGAAGCCCCGGGCGAGCGCCTCGAGGGTCGGCCAGGCGGGGCGGGCGAGGTGGCCGAGGAGGAGGAAGATGGCGGCCACCTGGACGAAGGTGTTGAGCTTCGAGAGCCAGTTCGGCGGGAAGGAGCGGGTGCCCAGCGCGACGTAGAGCAGACCCGCGGTGACGACGATCAGCAGGTCGCGGGCGATCACCAGGATGGTCACCCAGAGCGGGATGGTCATCGCCGGGTTGAGGCTCGGGATCGCCAGCACCACGTAGGCCGAGGTCAGGAGCAGCTTGTCGGCGATCGGGTCGAGGTAGGCGCCGAGGAGCGTGCGCTGGTCCCAGAAGCGGGCGATGAAGCCGTCGAGCGCGTCGGTGACGCCGGCGACGACGAAGAGCGCCAGCGCGCGGGCCGTCTCGCCGCGGGTCACCGCGATGACGAACAGCGGCACCAGCCCCATCCGCAGCAGCGACAGGAGGTTCGGGATGGAGAGGGGCGAGCGGACGACCGCCGCGCCGGTCTCGCGCACCACGGAGGGTCAGCCGTCTCCGAGCCGCCCGAGGGTGCGGCGGATCAGCTCGACGGCGGCGGCGCCGGAGATCGTCTCCGCGCGCGGGCACTCCTCGGCGGCGCGGATCAGCCCGCAGGCCGCGGCCGCGGCGCACGAGCCGGCCGCGGCGGCGTCGCCCGAGCAGCCGGCCCGCCCCTGGCGCTCGAGCACCCGGTGCAGCGCCTCGAGCGCGCCGCCGAGGGTCACCGGGCGGTCGGGGTAGAACCGGTGCAGCGAGCGGTCGATCGGGATCAGCCCGAGGTTGATCACCCGCACCATCTCCTCGCGCCGCGGGTCGTCGAGGACGTCGCTGGCGATCCGCGCCGTGCCGCCGCGCCCGTAGCGCACCTGCGGCACGAGCCAGTAGAGGAGCGTCGCGAAGCCGCCCCGGTCGAGCTCGGCCGCCTCGGCGGCTTCGACCACCTTCGGCGGGAGCTGGGCGACCCGCCAGCGGAACTTCGCGTAGGCGAGCCGCTCGGCGAGCGCGGCGTCGCCCGGGTAGCGCCGGGCGAGCCCTTCGAAGGCCTGGAGACCGGCCCCCGGGTCGCCGACCTCGAGCTCGAGCTCGCCGCGGCGCTCGGCGAGCTCGCGGTCCTCCGGCGTGCGGGGGGCGAGCCGGCGCAGGGCGGCGAGCTCGGCCCGGCGGTCGTCGCGGGCTCGGGCGACCACGACGGCCGAGCGCAGGGTGACCGTCTCGTCCGGAGCCCACGCCTCGAGCCTACCCAGCGCCTCGCCGGCGCGCTCGAGCTCGCCGCGGGCCAGGGCGTCGTCGACCCGGCGGCCGAGGACCTCGACCACCCGCGGGCGGAGCGCGGCGAGGCGCTCGGCGGCGACCGGGTGCTCGTCGGGAACGGCGGCCGCGACGGCGGTGAAGGCGGCGAAGGCGCGGACCAGGGCGCCGGCCGCCTCGGCCGCGCGGCCGAAGGCGAGCTGGGCGGCGACGTAGCCCGGGCGGCCGTCGGCGACGGGGCCCAGCCGCACGAGGGCGGCGCCCGGCTCGCCGGCCACGAGGTCCGCCTGGGCGGCGAGGACCGTCGCGGGGGCGAAGAGCGGATCGGCGGCGAGGAGCTCGTCGGCCGCGGCGCGGGCGGCGGCGAGGTCGCCCTCCTCCAGGGCGTCGAAGCCCTCGGCGAGCCGCGCGCGGGCCGGCTCGGCGACCGCCTCGGGCCAGCCGGCCCGGGGCGGGATCAGGTACGGCCGGAGCTCGGCGGGCACCGCCTCCCGGCGCTCGACCTCGGCGGGGGGCGGCGGCGCCGGACCGGTGGTCGCGCAGGCGGCGGCGAGCGGCAGGAGCGCGAACGCGGCGAGCCGCCCGGCCAGCCGTCGGGCCGCCGGGCGGTCCGCCTCGGTCGGGCTACTCGGCCGGACGGGACGCGGCCGCGATCGTGGCGATGGCATGCTTGTAGATCAGGATCTCCTTGTCCTCCGCCTCGAGGACCAGGGCGAAGCGGTCGAAGCGCTTCAGCCGGCCGACCAGGTTGCGGCCGGTGGTCAGCTCGACGAACATCTCGTGCCCCTCTTTGAGGTTCTGGAAGAGGAAACCGTCCTGGATGTTGATGTTGTGCTTCGCCATGAGCCCTCCAAAGGGTTGGGGCCGTCGTACTCCAGCCGTTTCAGGACTGCAGGTCCACCCGAGCGCCGCGCTCGAGGACGTCGAAGACAGAGGCGAGCTCGCGGGCGTCGAACCAGCGCACCTGGGGCTCTTTCCGGAACCAGGTGATCTGCCTCTTCGCGAAACGCCGTGTCGCTTGCACGATCTCGGCCACCGCCGACTCCAGGGCCAGCTCACCCCGTAGCTGCCGTACGAGCTGACGGTATCCGATCGCCTGGAATGCGGGGGCGTCTCGGCCGACCCCCCGCGCGAGCAGCCCTTCGACCTCGGCCACCCAGCCGCGCTCGAGCATGTGGCCGACACGGGCTTCGATGCGATCGTACAAGACGGTTCTCGGGAGCGTCAAACCGATCCAGACCCCAGGGAGCGGGTCGTGCCCGAGGGGCCGGTCCGCCGTCTGCTCCCCCCACGGCCGGCCTCCGAGCCGCACGATCTCGAGCGCCCGGACCACCCGCTGGACGTCCGCCGGGGCGAGCCGGGAGGCGGCCTCGGGATCGACCCGGGCGAGCTTCGCGTGGAGCGTCTCGGGACCCTCGTCCCGCGCCCGCCGCCGCAGCTCGCGGCGCAGCCGAGGGTCGGCCCGCGGCAGCGGCGAGAGGCCGGCGAAGAGCGCCCGCAGGTAGAAGCCGCTCCCGCCGACGACCAGGGCGAGCCGGCCGCGGCCGTGGATCTCCGCCAGCGCCGCCCGCGCCCGGCGCGCGAAGTCGCCGGCCGAGAACCGCTCGGTCGGCTCGACGACGTCGAGCAGGTGGTGCGGCACCCGCGCCCGCTCCCCCGCCGTCGGCTTTGCCGTCCCCACGTCGAGCCCGCGGTAGACCTGGAGCGCGTCGGCGTTGACGATCTCGCCGCCGTAGCGCTCGGCGAGCTCGAGGGCGAGGGCGCTCTTTCCGGTCGCGGTCGGACCGACGACCGCGAGGGTCGGGCCGGGGACTGCGAGGGTGCGGGTCGGCACGGCGGCCACCATCGGGGAAGACTCTCACGGCGGGAGTGCGAGGCGGCCGAGAGCCAGGCGCAGCGGCTCCGGCGGAGGTCGTCCGTGCGCCTCCCCGGCCCCCCAGGCGAGGTGGAGCATGCCGTCGACGTCGGTGCGGAGGACCCGGATCCCCCGCTTCCGCAGTCGGCCCAGGGTCTCGGGCGAGGGGTGGCCGTAGGGGTTGCCGACGCCGGCGGAGACGAGGGCGAGGCGCGGGCGGACGGCGGCGAGGAAGGGGATGGAGGTCGAGGAGCGGCTGCCGTGGTGGGCGACCTTGAGGACGTCGGCGGCGAGGGCGGCGCGGTCGCCGAGGATCAGGCCGACCTCCTCCGCGTCGCCGACGTCGCCGGTGAGGAGCACGCGCCGCCCGAGGGCGCGGGCGGCGATCACCAGCGAGGACTCGTTGGGGCGCCGGGCAAGGCCCCGAGGCACCGGCTCGCCGGAGGGCGCGGGCGGGTGGAGGACGTCGAGGCGCCAGCGGCCGAAGCGGCGCGAGTCGCCCGCCGCGAGCAGGTCCGGGCGGCGGCCGGCACCGAGAGCGGCCGCGGCGAGCTCGGCGCCGCACCCCGCGCGCTGCCGGCCGGCCGCCACCCAGACCTCGCCGATCGGCAGGTAGGAGGCGAGGTCGACGAGGCCGCGGCAGTGGTCGGCGTCGGGATGGGTGAGGACGGCCGCCTCGAGACGCCCGATCCCCTCGCCCGCCAGGGCGGGGACCAATACCCGGCCGCCGAGGTCGCCGCGCCGCCAGCCGCCGCCGTCGACGAGGAGGGCGCGCCGGCCATCGCGGAGGAGGATCGCGTCGCCCTGGCCGACGTCGAGGGCGACGAGCTCGACGCCCGGCGGGTCGCGATGGCCGAGGCCCGGCCCCCAGCGCCAGGCCGGGACGACGGCGACCGCGAGGGCGAGGAGGATGAGGCGGCGCGGGCGCAGCAGCCAGGCGGCGAGGAGGACGGCGAGCGCGCAGCTCGCGGCGGGCGGCGCGGCAGCCGGCACCGTCCCCCAGGCGGCCGGCGGCCCGGCGGCGGGCCACCCGAACGGTTTCGCCAGGAGATCCAGCCCGGGCAGGAGCGCCGCGGCGGCGGGCGGCGAGGCGAGCGCGGCGGCGACCCAGCCGAGGGCGGCGGCGAGGAACAGCGCGGTGTAGGGAACGGCGACGAGGTTGCTCGCCGGCGCGGTCCAGGAGACGAGGTGGAAGACCGGGGCGGCGAACGGCAGGGAGGCGAGCTGGGCGCCGCAGGTGGCGGCGAGGGGCGCCAGCAGCAGGCGGCGCACGCCGCCGCGCCGGCCCGGCCGATCCCGTGGCCGACCCGCCCTCCCGCCGGACCACGCACTCTCCAGGGCCGGCGCGAGGAACAGGATGCCGGCGGTCGCCGAGACCGTGAGGCGGAAGCCGACGTCGTCGACCAGGGCCGGGCGGTGGAGGGCCAGGGCCGCGGCGGCGACGGCGAGGGCGTTCGCGCCGCTCGGCCGCCGCTCGGCGACGAGCGCGATCGCGGCGAGAGAACCCATGAGGGCGGCGCGGAGGAGGGAGGGCCGCGGACCGGCCGCGAGCAGGTACGCGGCGATCGCGGCGAGGGCGGCGGCGAGGCGCGGCCGCATCGGGAGCGGGGCGGCGACGAGCAGCGCCAGGCCGGCGACCAGCCCGACGTGGAGGCCGGAGACGGCGAGCAGGTGAGCGAGGCCGGCGCGCCGGAGGCCGCGCCGCCAGCGGTCGGGCACGCCCGACGGATCGCCGAGGACCAGGGCGCGGACCATGGCGGCGCCGTGCCCTTGACGGTACTCCCTGCCGTCGGCCTCGCTCTCCCGATCCCGCGGGCCTCCCCGAGGCGGTGCGCGGCCCCGGTGCGGGCCGGGTGCCGCCGCGGCCCGGGCGAAGGCGGTCTCGATCCGCTCGCGCAGCGCACTCGCCAGCCGGGCGAGCGGCCCGGGCGGCGCCTCGGTCTCGACGAGCCGGCGGCTCTTGACCCGCAGACGCCAGGGACCGGGCGGGACCGGCACCGCGTTGGCGTACCCCGGCGAGCGCCGCAGATGGCCGCGGACGCGGAGGCGGGCGCCGAACGAAGGGAGCTCGGCGCCGGCCGGCAGGACGAGCAGCGGCGCCAGGGTCGTCCGGGCGACCGCGCGCGGCCGGCCCGGCCGCCGCTGGACCAGCGCGTCCGCGGCGAACGGCGCGGAGGCGTCGTCGCCGCCGGTGCGCCAGTGCCCGGCGACCCGGCCGACCGCCTCGATCGGGCGGGAGGGGTCGATCGCGGCGGCGGGGCCGCCGGCCGCGAGGGCCGCGGCGATCAGCCCGAGGCCGGCGCCGGCGAGTAGCCGTCCCGACCGGCCGCCCAGGGCCACGCCTCCCCCGCCGAGGGCGACCAGCAGCAGCAGGTGCGGCGCTTCGAGGCGCAGCCCGGCCGCGGCGCCGAGGAGGACGCCCGCGGCCGGGAGGAGGGCGGGGATGCGGTCGAGGTCCACGTCTCGGGAGACGCGGGACGCGGGGTCGAATCGCTCGCGAGAGTATCCGACGCCCGCGGCCTGCATTGGCGCGGAAACGTCCTCTCGACGCAGACTTCGGAGGCTACGGTTCCGTGGAAGCGTCCTCCCCGTGCGGGCGGTCGCCGGCCTCGGCCTCGGGGGAGAAGAGGGAGAGGACGGGGAGGCCGAGGCGGCGGCGGAGGACCTGGCGGCGGAGGCGCTCGCGGGCGCGGTCGACGTCGCCGGCGAAGAGGCTGCCGAAGAGGCCGGCGACCGTCTCGTCGAGCTGGGTCTCGACCGCGTCGCGGTCGGCGTCGGAGAGGTCGCTCTCGGCGGCGGCGAGGAGCTCGCGGTCGAGCGCGGCCAGGGCCTGCTCGACGCGCTCGGTGTCGCCCTCGAGGCCCGCGACGCGCGCGGCGACCGCGGCGCGGTCGGGCGTCGCCTCCGGCAGCGCGGCGGCGAGGGCGGCGAGGCGGGCCCTCAGGTCGATGCCCGGCGTCGCGGTGCGCCGGCCGCTCGCCCGGAGCTCCTCGACCGCCTCCCACGAGGACTCGACGGCTCGGGCGTAGTAGCGCAGGGTGTTCAGGCGTTCGCGGCTGCCGCGCTCCTTGCGCCTGGCGGCGATCTCCTCGAGCGTCCGGAAGACGTGGTCGAGCGGGATGCCGCGGCGGCGCCAGCGCTGGGCGACCCGCCACTCGTCGGGCGAGAGCACGAGCGGCGCCCCGCGGAGCTCGAGGAAGCGCTCCTCGATCGCCCGGAAGTAGCGCTGGTCCTCGGAGGCCGGGAGACCGCCCTCGGTCTCGTCGCCGCGCACGTCCTCCGCGTCCGTCGCGGGAGCGGCGCGGGCGTCGTCGGGCGCGCCGCCCTCGTCAGGGCCGGTTGCGCTCATAGATCAGGCGCAGACCGGTCAGGGTGATCTGGTCGTCGACCTCGCGGATGTAGCGCGAGCCCGAGGCGATGAGCTCGGCCTGGCCGCCGGTGGCGACGACGTTCTTGATCCCGGGGAGCTCGGCGAGGAGGCGCTCGAGGATACCGTCGACGAGCCCGATGTAGCCGTAGTAGAAGCCGGACTCCATCGCCCCCGCGGTGTCGCGGCCGACGAGCTGGGCGGGCTTGCGGACCTCGACCCGGCGCAGGCGCGAGGCGCGGGCGAACAGCGCCTCGGCCGAGATGGTGATCCCCGGCGCGATGATCCCGCCGGCATACTCGCCCGCCTCGTTGACCACGTCGAAGGTGGTCGCGGTACCGAAGTCGACGACGACGACCGGGGCGCCGTAGAGCTCGCGGGCGGCGACGGAGTTGACGATCCGGTCGGCGCCGACCTCGGAGGGGTTGTCGTAGCGGATCGGGAGCCCGGTCTTGATCCCCGGCTCGACGAACATCGGCTCGCGCCCGAAGTAGGTCCGCGACAGCCGTTCGATCGTCGGGTGGAGCGGCGGCACGACGGAGGAGACGACGACCGCCTCGGCGTCGGCCGGGTCGAGGCCGGCGCGGGCGAAGAGCGGCAGGAGCATCGCGCCGTGCTCGTCGGCGGTCCGCTCGGCGTCGGTCGACAGCCGGAAGACCTCGGCGAGGGCGCCCTCCCGCCACAGCCCGAAGACCGTGTTCGTGTTGCCGACGTCGACGAGGACGAGCAAGCCCCCGCCGCCGCGGACGGCGCGGTGACCGCGCCCCCGGCCGGCACGCCGCCCGGTCATCCGGCGACCTCCCCGGCGGTGACCAGCACCTCGTCGCCCGGCCGCCGCCCGGCCGCCCCGGCGGTCAGCTCGAGCCGCAGGAAGCCGCGCTCGTCGAAGCCGAGGAACGCGCCCTCGAGCCGGCCGTCCGGCAGCTTGCACGACAGCCGGTCGCCGCGGCGGTGGACCGACCGCTCCCGGTAGCGCTCGACCGCTCGCGCCGGGTCGGCCTCGCGGCCCAGCTCGCCGAGCACCGCCTCGATCAGCTCCCAGGTGAGCTCGGCGAGCGGCGGGAGGTCGCCGTCCGCCGCGAGCGCCAACGAGGTCGCACCGCGCTCGCCGGCGAGGCCGTCGAGCGCCGCCTCGTCCTGCGAGTAGTTGATCCCGAAGCCGATCGCGGCGGCGCCGGTCGCTTCGTCCGCCCCGGTGATCGCGTCGAGCAGCACGCCGCCGATCTTCCGGCCGTCGACGAGGAGGTCGTTCGGCCACTTGATCCGGCACGGGCTGGCGGCCGGCAGGTGACGGTCGAGCACGTCGGCGAGCGCGACCGGGACGCAGAGCGGCAGGAGCGGCAGCTCCTGCGGGCCGCCGAGCGGCTGGAGGAGGGTGACCCACGCGCCGTCCGCCGCCGGGCTCGCCCAGGCGGCGCCGTGGCGGCCGCGGCCGGCGGTCTGCTCGAAGGCGACGAGGGCGGCGGGCGGCGGCGACTCCTGCTCGTCGTGGTACTCCTCGACGACCCGCCGGGCCAGGGCGTTCGTCGAGCCGACGGAGCGCAGGACGGCGAGGTTGCCCCCCAGGCGGCGCGCGGCGCGGGCGGACGGGCCGCTCTCCTCCGCGGCCCGGCGGGCCCGGTCGAGGAGGGCGCGGGCGTGCTCGGCGAAATCCACGGCGAAGGCTCGTCGGCGAGCGGGGTCGGCGGCGCGGCGCCCGGGAGCGACCGCGGCCGGCGCCGGTCGGCCCGAGTCGGGCGGCTAGTCGAGCTGGCTCTCCAGCTCGCGCAGCCGGTCCTTGATCACCACCTCGGCGAGGTCAGGTACCACCTCCCAGGCGACCTCGCGCACCACCTGCTCGCCGAGAAGCTCCGCCACCCGGCGGGCGACCCGGTCGACGTCGTCGTCGGACAGCGGGCCCGCGGGCGGGGCCGCGGCGGGCTCCGCCTCGGGAGCGGCGGGCGGAGCCGGCGGACGGGCCAGGTCCGGGAAAGGCTCGTCTTCGTCGGGGGCCGCGGCGGCGCGGCCGGTCTCGCGCTCGGCGGCCGGCGGCGCCTGCCACGACGGCACCCAGGACGTGTCCTCGCCCGACGGCTCGGCCGTCGGCTCCCGCTCCCCGCCGGCCTCGAGGCTCCGCTCGTCGGCGGCCTCGAGGGCTCCCGGCTCGAACGAGGTCTCGGCGGCGGACGGCTGCCACCCCCGGCGCCGGTCGGAGGTCTCGTCGAAGGTCGGCTCGTCGGTGTCGCCGGAGGGCCCGGCGGCCACCCCCCAGGCGTCCGCGCGGGTGTCGTCGACCCCTGCGTCGGCGTCGGGCGCTCCTGCGCCCGCATCGGGCCGCGTCCCGTGCAGAGGGCCGGTCTCCTCGTCGTCCCAGGCGGCCCAGGGCGCGGCCCCGGACCCTTCCTCGGCGTCCGGCTCAGGCCCCGGCGGCGCCCACGCCGCCGCCTCGCTCTCGAGCTTCGAGGGCGCCCACGCGCCGGCGGCCGCCTCCGGCTCGGCCCCGCCGGCCACCTCCGCCGCGTCCTCCTCCGCCTCCTCCGCCGCGGCCTGCTGTCCCGCCTCCTCGCCCGTCTCCTCCCGCACGGCCAGCAGCTCGGCGACCCGCTGGAGCAGCTCCTGCGAGTCGAACGGCTTCTTGAGATAGCCGTCGGCCCCGGCGGCCTCGACCTCGGCCTCGTCGAACGGCTCGAAGGTGCCGACGAGCACCAGCACCGGCGAGCTCGGGTGGAGCTGCTTCGAGCGCCGCGCCACGTCGTAGCCCGAGGCGCCCGGCATGTGCACGTCGGCGATCACCACGTCCGGGTCGATCTGCTCGAGCCGCTCGAGGGCCTCGTCGCCGTCGCCGACCGCGACGACCTCGTAGTCCTGGTCCATGAAGGTCAGCTCGATGACCTTCTGGATCGTCACGCTGTCGTCGGCCAGCAGGATGGTGTTCGTCATGTCCCCTCCAGCGGAAGCGGAAATCGAGAAGGCGCCGGGCGCGGGGCCGTCCTCACGCGGCGAGCCGCTCGTTGAGGTAGGCGACGATCCGGCGCGTCGAGGTGCCGGGCAGGAAGATCTCGTCGATCCCCGCCTCCTTGAGCGTGCGCACGTCCTGCGCGGGGATGATGCCGCCGGCGAAGACCAGCACGTCGCCGGCCTCCTGCGCCCGCAGCAGCCGGACGATCTCCGGCAGCAGCTTGTTGTGGGCCCCCGAGAGGATCGACAGCCCGATCCCGTCGACGTCCTCCTGCACCGCCGCGGCGACGATCTGCTCGGGCGTCTGCCGCAGCCCGCTGTAGATCACCTCGAACCCCGCGTCCCGCAGCGCCCGCGCCACGACCTTCGCCCCCCGGTCGTGCCCGTCGAGCCCCGGCTTGGCGACCAGGATCCGATACGTCCGCTCGCTCATCGCCGGGATCATAGCAAGGAAGCGGCGGTGCGCCGGAGTGCAGTGGTGCGGGCTCCGCACAAGAAAGCAAAGGGCGAAAAGCTTCGGCCAGGAGGACGATTCCCACGCGAGGTGCTGTACAATGGATCGGTACAGGAGATTCACCTTGACCGCGACGACCTACTCCGACGCACGCCGCCAACTGAAGACCCTGTTCGACCGGGCCTGCCACGACCACGAACCCATCGTCATCACCCGCCGCAACGGCGGCAACGTCGTGGTCCTCTCCGAGGACGATTACCGCTCGCTCGAGGAGACCGCGTACCTCCTGCGCT
>Ga0299913_10004695_pt1 | contig 11517 bp, 13 predicted proteins | sample RVTome_9_FD_201360 | JGI IMG/M metagenome (GOLD analysis project Ga0299913, IMG submission 201360) | Soil microbial communities from uranium-contaminated site in the Upper Colorado River Basin, Wyoming, United States - RVT155D38 (version 2) ... | reverse complement strand
CCTGCGCGAGTCGGGCTCGATCGAGCAGGACGCCGACATGGTGGTCCTGCTCCACCGTGACGACGTCTACGAGAAGGAGTCGACCCGCCCCGGCGAGGCTGACCTGATCGTCGCCAAGCACCGCAACGGCGCCACCCGCGACATCACCGTCGCGTTCCAAGGGCACTACTCACGGTTCGTCGACATGGCTCACTGATGTGAACCGTTGTCGAGATGCAGCGAACTCTGAAAATTCCTACGACTTGTCAAACAAGTGGCGTTACGTCAACCGCGGACGCGCATCCGCGCAGGTCACGGAGCCGCGTTGTTTCGTGGTCTGACGGTGTGACATTGACGCGGAGTCCGTCTCTGATCGCGAACCGAGCCCGGCCGGGACGCACGTCTGCGTGACACTCCAGGCGCTCGGCCCACCTCGCCGATGCGCGCGGGCAAGAGTCCCGCAAGCCGATCGGCCTCCGGCCAAGGTTGACGCGACGGTCGAGGCCGCGGGCTTCGGTGCCGCTGTGCCGCTGCTTTGGGGACGAGCTCAGGAGCTCAGGAGCGCCGGAGACTGGCGAGGACGCTGACCTCGCCAGCGTGTCCCACTCGGCCGGTGAGCGTGGCCTGACCGTCGAGCGGTGAGCCCAACACCCGAGCGACGGCGAGCTCGAGGTCTCCGGCCCGAACCAGTGTGACCATGCCCTCGTCGGTCACCGAGGAGACCGAGGTCACGTCCGGAGCGTCGCCGGGGGTGCCGCTTCCGCGGACCTGCATCCGGGGCGGGATGTCGACGCGCTCGCCGTCCTGCTCAAAGTACATCTGCGCCTGCGTGCCGCCGGTAATGATCGCGGCGGCCAGGGTGGCCGCCCAGACCGGGTCGCCACAGCCGTCGTAGACCCATCGATTCCCGAGCACGGAGTGCTCACTGGTCTCGATCAGGTGCGTCTCAGCCCCCGCGAGCGGAGTGGCACGGTAGGTGAGTGGGGTCTGCAGGACGGCGCCGTCTTCGGACCGCCAGAGGATCGTCTCGACGCCCACCTCACCGGCGGGATCGTCGAAGCGGTACTCGGCGAGCTTTTCGGCCACCGTGCGATCTGAGGCCCAAGACCGCGTCGGGAGCCACGACTCGATGAGCTCCTGCTTAGAGGGAGAGAGCGTGGCTCGGTGGACTATGCCCATGACCGGAGCCTACGCAGCTCTGACGGCCTCCTCGTTGGCACAGTACCTGTGCGCTGCGGGACGGGCGCCAGGAACTGTCGCAGCGACCTTGGCTCTGCGACCATGACGGCTGCTCGTCCCGCGCGGCGATGCCTCAGAAGAATCGCGTGGAGCGCCTCCTTCGGGACGAGGGTCTCGTTGAGGAACTGGCCGCCATAGAACACGAGCGGTGGTCCCACTGGCAGCGGTACCTACACGACCAATGTGAGCAGGGGGCAGACGGATCACTGACGATTCCGCCACACTTGGTCCGCAGGTGGGCCACTCAGATGACAACGCCGCACGCCGAATTGTCAGAGGCCGAGAAGGACAGCGAGCGTGATCAGGTCGAGCGCTACCTGCCGATCATTGAACGTGCCTTGGGTGCGGAGTGCCGATTGTCGTCCGGGTTGGCCTTCAGTTTCATCTGGAGTGTTGCTTGCGCCGGCAGTGGGCACGGTGGCTCGCGCGCGACGTACTTTGACGACCCCGCAGGATCAGGGCCGTTTGGTCGAAGTTCCCTGCGTGCGGCTTTGCCTACGACAAGTTTCACCTGTCGGATTACGTCAACTTGAAGCGTGCCGGTGCGCTCGGCTCATCCGCACTTGAGGCGCGGACGGCTGCTAGCGTCGGCTGTGATGGATGCCTCTTATGACCGCCGGTTCACGTTCGACGGCGTGCTCGACGAATCAATGGTCGCCACGGCCATGGAACAAGGCGTGGAGCGGTTCGTCGTTGGAGCTGTGATACACCGCGACCGCGCCGCACTCGTGGTCACTCGCAGCGCGACTGACGACTTCCTGCCGGGTGTCGAGGAGGTCCCCTCGGGGGGTGTCGAGGATGGAGAGTCGCTCCACGACGCACTGGACCGAGAGTTACGCGAAGAGGTCGGCTTCGGCGCCGAAGAGATCGACTCCGGCTTCCTCGCACGGTTCGACTACGTGTCAGGTTCTGGGCGTCCTACGCGTCAGTTCACGGTCTCGGTGCCGCTGACGGATCGTCAGGTTCGCCTATCCGCCGAGCACTCGTCCTTCCGGTGGGTCGATCGTTCCGAGTTGGACGCAACGCGCGCCACCGCTGAGACTCGCGGAGTCTTGGCCGAGTGGTTCGACTGGGTCACGCAGCTTTCGGGGCTGCGCGTTCCTGACCGACTCCGCGGACGGCACTGACCGGCGTAACGCCCGCCGCGGATCGTTGGAGCTCGTAGCCCTGACCGACCTTCGCGTGAGGCGCCGTTTCGTCAGAGTTCCCAGGTGGAGTTCATTGACCGTCCGAGCTGCCGGCGTAGTCGGGGGACGCCCCCAGCACCTCCATTGGAGGATCTGAGACGCTCGGCCCATGGTGGTAGAGGTTGTTCCCTACTCCGCCGACTGGGCCCATCAGTTCGGACTGGTGGCTGTGGCGCTGCGGCACGCGCTTCGTGACGTTCCAAGCGCAAGGATCGAGCACGTCGGTTCGACCTCGGTGCCTGGGCTCGCGGCGAAACCAATCCTTGATATCGACGTAATCGTGGAGCCTGCGCACCTGCGCAGCGCAGTAGCGGCCCTGGAGGCGATCGGCTACACCCACCGAGGCGATCTCGGCGTGACTGGTCGCGAGGCGTTCCATGCACCGGACCAGGGCCCACCCCGCAACGTTTACGTCTGCGAAGCCGGCACCCTGAACGTGCGGAACCACCTCGCCGTGCGCGACGTGCTGCGGCGCCGCGACGATCTCCGCGACGAGTACGCGGCGGTCAAGCTCTCGCTTGCGACCGAGCCCGAGATGAATATCGAGACCTACATTGCGCGCAAGTCACAGGTACTGCAGAGGGGTGCTCGCCGAGTCGGATCTCACCGAGGACGAGCGAGTGCGTATCTGGAGGTTGAACGACCCCTCCGTCTGACCTACACCGGGCGTCGCCGCTCCGACGCCCGGCCCACCGCTGGCGGCCGGCCCGCCGAGTGAGGGGGAGCTCTCGCCCGGCTGGGACCAACACCCGGACGGCGAACCGGCTGCCCCGGACGAGAAGCTCTCCGACACGGACCTGCACGCACTACTGCGCACCGGTGCGGGCCGCGCTCGGCCACCGGTTCACCTTCCTCGCTGTGGCGGGAGTTCCTCGCCGGTCGCCTCGAGCAGACGGCCGGAACACCCCAGGACCGCCTGATGGCCGTCTTCGACGCCTCGGCCACCTGGGCGCGGGAACGAGGAGGTAAGGGGTGCAGAATGATCAACGCCCACGCGGAGATCAGCGACCCCTCCCATCCGGGGTACGCCGTCATCGTCGGGCAGAAGCGCTGGATGCTCGGCCTCTTCACCGACCTCGCCGAGGCGGCGGAGGTCGCCAACCCCGGAGTCGCCGCCGAGCACATCATGTTGCTGCACGAAGGCGCACTGGTCACCGCCGGCAGGAGTGTCATCGACGACGCTTTCACGCGCGCCGCCGACCTCGCCGCAGCACTACTCGCGTGAGGTGTCGTTGACGGAAGTGGTGATTCGTACTGTGACGCGGTAGTTCAGCTCTGGCGGATCCCGTCAAACTTCCCCGGGGGAGGCTCGTCAATCTTTCCTGCATCTGGCGCGAAGATTCACCTCGAGTGGTGGGGTTTCAGTTGTCATCCGGTCTGTCGAGGGTCACTCGGTAGCCCATGCTGGTGAGCTGCTTGACCGCGCGCTGCTTGGCTCGGTCGGGTCGTAGCCGGGTATAGACGTCGAGTCCGGGGTCGTCGTAGAGAGCGTCGGTGTTGGCCATGTGCCAGATCGTGAGCACCATGGTGCGTTCGATCGCGACGACCGCCTTCAGCGTCCCGCGGCGGGAGGCGATTCGTCGGTACCTGCCCGCCAGGTAGGTGTCCTTGCTGCGTGGGGCGGCCATCGCCGCGATGCCGAGGGCCCCCTTTCAGATGTGAGTTGGCGGGGGCGGGTTCTGGTCGACTTGACCACTCCAGCGGACTCGTGGCTGCCCGGGCTGGTCCCGGCCCAGGAGGCCAGGTGTGCGGCGGTGGGGAACCGGTTCATGTCGGCGCCGGTCTCGGCGGTGATGGTGTCGGCGACGTCGGTGCTGATTCCCGGGATCGAGCAGATCAGGTCCCGGAACCGCGAAAGGGTTTGACGGCCCGATCTCACACCAGGCGCATCTCGACCTGCTCAGGCGTCGGGTGCCTGGGGGACCAGCCCCCCGATGCCGACCTCGGCCTCGCTGTTCCCGCGCTCATTCCCGACGTCGCAGACCTTCCCCCACGTTGGTGATCACCGCAGAGATCGATCCCTTGAGGGACGAGGCCAAAGCCTTCGCAGTCCGCCTGGCAGAGTCCGGAGTGAGCGAACGAGGTGACGACCGCACGCTCTGCTACGGCCGAGGAGGCGACCGGCAAGGCGACGACACCCGCGTCTTCGTCTGGGCGTCCGCTCCGGCCCCGCGTCTGCTACTCGGCGTGGTGGGTCGGGAGGCGTTCGTAGCCCCGGACGACGATCCGAGACGCAACGTCTACGTGTGCGAGGAGGGCACCCTGCATGTCAGGAACCATCTGGCCGTGCGCGAGGTGCCGGGGGGCAAGGAGGACCTCCGAGATGCGTACGCGACGGTGAAGTCGAGGTTGGCCGCCGATCCCGACATGGACATCGCGCCATACCTCGCCTGCAAGTCCGAAGTCCTGCAGAAGGTGTTTGACGGATTCAGACCTGACCGATGCTGAGCGCCAGGAGATCTGGCGGTTCAATAACCCGGAGGGCTGACGGGGAGGCTCAGGCGGGCATCCGTGTCATGAACCAGTTCGGCACGCCGATGACGGCTGCGGTCGCGGTCACCCGGTATCCGAACCTCTGGTAGAAGTCGACATTCGTTGGCTTGTCGGTCTCGAGGTACCCGATCTGTCCGGCGTGGTCGAGGCGGCGGATGTGCTCGTGCAGGAGCGTGGATCCGATCCCCTGTCCCTGGAGTCTAGAGTCGACGGCGACGGGGCCGAGGTGGACGTGCGGCTGCGGTAGGTCCCGGGAGGACCAGGTGCCGGTCCAGGAGAGGACGCTTCGGGCGGTGGTGGGGCCGAGGGCTGCGACCCGGGGCAGCACCGAGAGCCGTTGGCGGCGGGTCGGCTGGCAGGTGCGCGGAGGGGCGATGCCGGCGACGCCGAGGATCACGCCGTCCCGCAGCGCGCAGATCGGTTCCAGGGTGGTCGCCGTGTCCAGCAGGGCGAGCATGAGGTGGTGGTGGCAGCGAAGCCGACGCCGAGGGTCATCGCCGTAAGCGGCGACGTGCAGCGGGTTGTCGCGCATGCCGCGCGCGATCACGCCGACCGCCTCCGGGATCTCATCGCGTCGCAGGTCGCGGATCTCGATCTGGCGGCCGGTCCGCTGGTTGGGTTGCGAGGCACGCTTGGCGGCTCCACTCGCTGGGTCTTCCGAGGGCATAGTTGGAGCGTAGGAGGGCGGATGGTCTGCGGACGTCGGCCTATAGGACCGCTCTAAGTACGCCATCTGCGGTAGTTGATTGGGGCGCGGGATCCAGCATCCTCACGCGTCTCGGCGGCCGGGGAGGACGTGGTGCCCGCAGGTGGTTCACCGAGACCGGTGTGCGGCCGGCCGCCCTGCCCGGGACCTCACCGCACCGCAGTGGGCAGCCCTGTACGAGGCCGTCAGCCGGGGTCGCCGGGCCTGACCAGCCCGGTCTCGTAGGCGACGACGACCAGCTGGGCACGGTCACGGGCATCGAGCTTGCTCATCGCGCGGTTGACGTGCGTCTTGACGGTGGCCGGGCTGAGGAACAGCAGCCGGCCGATGTCCAGGTTCGTCAGGCCCCGTCCGACGTGGCCGAGGATCTCGCGTTCGCGGTCGGTTAGCACGTCGAGCATCGTCCGGTCCGGTCGGTGCGGCGGGTTGGCGACGAACGCCTCGACCAGGGCGCGGGTGGCACCCGGGCTGAGCAGCGAGTCGCCCCGGACGACGGTGCGGACGGCGTCTCTCAGCTCGGGTGGCTCCACGTCCTTGGTCAGGAACCCGCTGGCCCCCGCGCGCAGCGCCCGGTAGACGTACTCGTCCTGCTCGTAGGTGGTGAGGATCAGGATCCGCGGCGCCGGCTGCAGCTCCGGGTCGGCCAGGATGCGCTCGGTGGCGCTGATCCCGTCAAGGACCGGCATCCGGATGTCCATCAAGATCACGTCCGGCCGATCCCGCCGGGCCAAGACGGCGGCGGCCTGACCGTCGGCGGCCTCGGCGACCACGACGATGTCGCCCTCGCGCTCGCAGAACGCCTTGAGCCCGGTGCGCACCAGCTCCTGGTCGTCGGCCAGCAGGACGCGGATCGTCATGTCGCCCCTCCCAGGGGGATGCATGCCCGGACCTGGTACCCCGCGGCACCGTCGTCCCGGGGCCCGTGCTCCAGGCGTCCCGCGAGGGCCTCGACCCGTTCGGCCATCCCCCGCAGACCCGAGCCGCCCCCGGGCAGGGTGCCCGCACCGCCGCGGGGGGCGAGCCTGGTGCCGTTGTCACGCACGGTCACCGCGACGGAGTCGGCGCCGTAGTCGACGGCGATGTCGACCGCGGTCGCCCCGGCATGGCGCAGCACGTTGGTCAGGGATTCCTGAGCCACCCGGTACACCGCCAGGTCGACTGCCGGGCGTAGCCGGCGCGTGGTGCCGGTGACGGTGAGGGTGGGTACGACTCCGCTGGTGCGGAACGACTCGGCAAGGGCAGGCAGCTGCTCGACGCCGGGCGCGGGATCCACCGCTGCCTCCGGACACTCTTCCCTCAGCACGGCGATGGTGCTGCGGAGATCGGCCGCCGCCTCCCTCGTCGCCTCACGGACCCGGGCGATGGCGTCCCTGGCCTCCTCGGGGTCGGCCTCGATGCTCTCGGCCGCGACGTTGGCCTGGATGCCCACCAGGGCGACGGTGTGTGACAGGACGTCGTGGAGGTCACTGGTCACCCGGAGCCGCTCGGTGGTCAGCCGACGCTGGTGCTCCTGCTCGGCCAGCAGCAGCCGCAGCTCGGACTCGCGTCGCAGGGCCCGGTGGCTGCGCAGGGTCTCACCCAGCAGCAGCAGCACCGCCACCAGGGCGAGGTCGAACACCGTGTTCACCACCACCTGGCTGAACGGCTCGGCTCCGCTGGCGAGCAGGCGGTACGGCGCGCTGGTGGCAGTGATCACCACGAGCATCGCCACGCTCCACCACAGGTGTCCGAAGAGGGCGGCGACGAACACCGGGACACCCAGCGCGAGCGCCGGCGAGAAGCCGGGAACCCCCAACGCCAGCGCGGCATAGAAGCTCAGGCCCGAGCAGACGATCGTAACTCGCGGAGCGTGCCTGGCCAGGCCGGCCCAGGCTCCCAACACTCCGATGGCTGCGATCACCCAGCCATCCAACGGGCGGGCGGGCTCATCGCCGGACGTCGCTGCCGCGGTCACCATCATCACAGCCATCACGACCGCCAGCAGCGCATCGGCGATCAGGCGCCACCCGCGGCTCACGCTCACCAGCGTCACGCTACGCCGCGCGGGGGGCCACCCGGGTCCTCCGCACGAACCTGTCGACGTACCACAACCGCGGTACCAAGGACGCGCTCCGCGGCCGACGTCCACCGGCCCGGCGACACCTAGCGTCGGCGCCATGAACGTGCTCATCATCGGTGGCGGCATCTCCGGGGCCGCCGCGGCGATCAGCCTGGCCCGGGCCGGCATCGAGTCCCATCTGGTCGAGGCACGGCCCGAGAGCGTCGCATCCTCCGGAGCTTTCTTGGTGATCGCACCAAACGGGCTCCGCGCCCTGGCCGCGATCGGGCTCCCCGACCTGGTCGCGGACATCGACGGCGTCCCGGTGCCTGAGATGCGCTTCTCCAACGCAGCCGGACGTCCCATCGGCAACCTCAAAGCGGACGACGAGCCCGGTCTGAGCCCGCACCTCGTCCGGAGAGGCTCCCTGCAGCGGGCCCTTCTGGAGGCCGCGCGGTCGGCCGGTGTGGCCACCACCTTCGGCGCACGGCTGGTGGCGTTGCACGAGGGCGCGGACGCGATCACCGCCACCTTCGCCGACGGCACCACCCTCACCGCCGACCTGGTGCTCGGTTGCGATGGTGTCCACTCCGCCGTCCGCGCCCTGGCGTTCCCCACCGCCCCCTCGGCGACCTACACCGGGGTCATCGACTGCGGTGCCTGGACCGAGGTCGACGCGCTCGCGGACACCCACGGACACGGATGGTGTGGGGCAGCCGAGCCTTCTTCGGGTACGTCGCCGACCGGGGCACCGTCTACTGGTTCAGTAACGTCGCCGACGACCGAGAGCCGAACCGCGAAGACGACCCGCACCTGGCAACGGGAACCTGGCTTCGTCGCCTGCGCGACCTGCACGCGGACGACCCGGCGCCGGTCCCGGAGATCCTGCAGCGGGCGGAATCGGTGCGGGGCGTTTGGCCGATCTACGATCTCTCGGCGCTGTCGACCTGGCACAGCCGACGGGTCTGTCTGCTCGGCGACGCGGCGCACGCGGCCAGCCCCAGCGCCGGCCAGGGCGCCAGCCTCGCCATCGAGGATGCCGCCGTCGTCGCGCGATGCCTGCGTGACATCGGCGACCCACAGCTCGACTTCGAGGCCCTCGAGGGGCTCCGCAAGCAGCGCGCGGAGCAGATCGTCGAGACGGGCCGCCGGATCGGCGACCGCAAGATCCCGTCCCCGGCAAGGGCATGGATCCGTGACCGGCTGCTCCCGCTCTTCCTGAGGCTGGGCCCGCGCCGGGCCCGGGAGCAGTACCGCTACCGCATCGACTGGGACGCGCCCGTCGTCCCCCGCTGACCCTTCATCGCAACGATTGGAGACCACACCATGACTCCCCGAGCCCCGCATCAGCCTCCCCGACGGCGGCGGCGCCGTCGCCTGTTCATCGGCCTGGTGACCCTGCTGGCGCTCCCGGCCCTGGCCGCTGCTGTGCTGGCCGGCCTGTGGATCGAGCGCCCGATCGACGCCACCAGAGACCCCGAACACGCCGGTGAGCGAGCACTGGCGATCCCGCCCCTGGCGGACTCCCGGGTCGAGGACGGTCGCCGGATCTTCGACCTGGCAGCCTCCGAAGGCACCACCGACTTCGGGCTCGGCGACGGGGAGACCGAGACCTGGGGATTCAACGGCTCCTACCTCGGCCCCACCCTGCGCGCGTCCCGAGACGAAGAGGTCCAGGTCAACGTCACCAACCGTCTCGAGGAGACCACGACGGTGCACTGGCACGGCCACCACCTGCCGGCCGCCATGGACGGCGGGCCACACCAGCCCATCGAGCCCGGCGAGACGTGGAGCCCCCACTGGCAGATCGACCAGCCCGCGGCCACCACCTGGTACCACCCGCACCCGCACGGGGAGACCGCCGACCACGTCTACCGCGGACTCGCGGGCATGTTCCTCCTCGACGACCCTGACAACGCGCCGGACGGGCTGCCGACCGAGTACGGCGTGGACGACGTCCCGCTGATCGTGCAGGACAAGAGCTTCGATTCCGACGGACAGCTCGACGACGACGAACCGATGTTCAGCCCGGTCGGGTTCCTCGGCGACACCGTCCTCGTGAACGGCACCGCCGACCCGTACCTCGACGTCACCACCGAGCACGTCCGGCTCCGGATCCTCAATGGATCCAACGGCAGGGTCTACAACCTCGGCCTGCACGACAGCAGGCCCTTTCATCTGGTCGGGACTGACGGCGGTCTGCTGCCCGAGCCGCACTCGACCACCAGAGTGCAGCTCAGCCCCGGCGAACGAGCCGAGATCGTCGTGCGGATGGAGCCCGGCGAAATCGCACTGCTCCGCAGCCATTCGCCCGACCTGGGAACCGACCCCTGGAACAACCGGTTCGCCGGCGGCGCGGACTCCTTCGACATCCTGCAACTGCGCGCCGCCGACACCTTGACCGAATCCCCCGACCTCCCGGACCGGCTCGCGGACGCACCGCACCTCGACCCGGACGACGCGGCCGTCACCCGCCACTTCCGCCTCGGCGGATCGAACATCAACGGCCTGAAGATGGACATGTCCCGAATCGATGAGGTCGTCGAGCTGGACACCACCGAAATCTGGGAGATCACCAACCCCGGGGGCACCCCGCACAACTTCCACGTCCACGACGTCCAGTTCATGGTCCTCGACATCGAGGGTCGCGAGCCCGGGGCCGCGCTCGCCGGCTGGAAGGACACCATCTACGCCCGCCCGGGAACCACGACCCGGATCGCCCTGCGGTTCACCGACTACACCGACCCGGACATCCCGTACATGTTCCACTGCCACGTCCTCCGACACGAGGACCGCGGCATGATGGGCCAGTTCGTCGTCGTCGAGCCCGGCCACACCGCGGGCACGCCTCCCACATCCGACCACGAGCACTAAGTGGAGCCGACATGCGTACGAACCTTCCGGCCCTCCTGATGAGCCGACGCGCCTTGATCGGGGCGGTCACCGCGCTGCTGGTGCTCTCGGCGTGTGAGCCCGGGGGTGGCTCCTCCGGGCCCGAACCCTCGGAGGGGGCTGAGGCGATCCCGTGCGACCAGGCTCCCGACTGCGATAGCTCCTACGGAGCCGGGCCACCCGCCGAGGGCGACCTTCCGCCCGGCTGGGACCAGACCCCCGACGGCGCGCCGCCCACACCGGACAACCGGCTCGACTCCGACGCGCTCGCGACGATCCTGCGGACGACGGCGCAGGCCCATGACGATCCGAGCCTGTGCCAGCCGCCGGAGGTGGCGGCCCGGTTGCAGGGATTCGACGTCTCGCTCGGTCACCGCTTCACCTCGCTGAGGGTGCGCAACATCTCCGGCAGAGCATGCATCGTGAAGGCAATCCCGGGGGTCGGCGCCCGGGGAGAGTGGGGCAATACCTTCCAGCTCACCGTCGAACCTGGTTTGCCCATCACACCCGGCGCCGGCCCGGTCAGTCTCGACCCCGGCGCGGAGGCCGCCGCCGTGCTCGAGTGGACCGGCGAGCTCGCGGCATCCGGCGCCGAACGTGCCTCGATCCTCGTGGTTCAGCTGGCCCAAGGCCAGGGGCCCATCCGTGTACCGGCAGTCGAGAGTAGCCAGTCGCTCGATCTCGGCATGCTGTCCACGCTCAAGGTCTCGCCCTTCGAACCCCAGGAGTCCTCATGAACACCGCCATCTGGATCATCACCGGCCTGCTTGCGCTTGGCTTCCTCGCCAGCGGCCTCATGAAGCTCGCCCTGCCCAAGCCCCGGTTGGTCGCGTCCGGCCAGGCATGGGCCGAGGACTTCTCGCGGCCCGCGGTCAAGGCGATCGGTGCCGTGGAGGTGCTCGGGGCGGTCGGCATCGTCGCACCTGCCCTGCTCGACGTCGCCGCGGTGCTCGTGCCCCTCGCCGCGACCGGCCTCGCAGCGT
>Ga0299913_10004694_pt1 | contig 11518 bp, 12 predicted proteins | sample RVTome_9_FD_201360 | JGI IMG/M metagenome (GOLD analysis project Ga0299913, IMG submission 201360) | Soil microbial communities from uranium-contaminated site in the Upper Colorado River Basin, Wyoming, United States - RVT155D38 (version 2) ... | reverse complement strand
CGAGCAAGTATCCGTAAAACATGGCGTTATTCATTAGGTCGCCCCATCCGCCCGCCTTCCCCTCTTGGCTAGTCGAGGCAATCCCGAACACATACGGCGGGTCTGTCACTATGAGATCAGTGCTTCCCAGTTCCGGCAACACCTCCCGGCAATCCCCATGATAAATCGTAATCCCAGCTTCCTCGTAATACGGGTTAATGGCAAACCCTCCTATTCCTCTGTTTTCCTACCCCCCAATCCGCCAAACCCCGATACCGCCGGCCCAAGCCAAAGCGGATACTGAGCACCGTTCACAGGGGTCGATAATAGCCAAAGACCCAAAAAACCACCACACAGCCAAGGAATCGGCGAACCAGCGCAGGGACGCGCTCCATCGCCACGCCCGCCAACGCTCAGGACCTGATCCCCTGGGCGTTGGCTTTTTTTTGGGCTGGAGGGTACACTTATATATATCAGTGTGTGCCGGAGCCTGCCATGTCTATTGTCCAATACCGCCAAAAAGAACCGCGCACCTGCGCCCAGTGCGGCCGGGCCTTCCTCTCCTACCCCACCGCCCGCTATTGCTCGGATCGCTGCCGCTGGCAAGCGAATAACGCGCGCCGCCGGCAAGAAAAGAAAGAAAGGGATTTGACACGGATAAATAAACGTGTATGATTGGAATCATCCGGCGGATGGGCCGCCTGGGATTAAACAAGGAAGTACCTGCGATGAGAACGCTCTTGACCACTACCGTCTTAACCGCCGCGCTCGGCTTAAGTGCTTGCGATTCCCCACCCCCGGCCTGGTCCGCGCTCACCGCGACGGAGCCCCTGCCGGTGGCGACCGCCGCCGTTGCTGAGGAAGAAACCTATGCCTCGCTTATCGACGAGTATCTGCTGTCCTATGAGCAGCTGTGTGATCAGCTGCTCGTTGTGGCGCAGATGGCCTATCAGGGCCGCCTGCAAGGGATAGACCAGCAACGGTTGTTGGCAACCATCGAGGCGGCGGATGCTGAGCTGAAAGACTCATCGGCCATGGACATCATGCGCGAATTGGCGGGTATGGCCTACGACCTGGGTCCGCAATACTTGACGCCGGAGCTGCCGGCTTTCATCGCCGCCTGGTCAAAGGTACGGTGCTATATAGCCTATGCGCCGAAACTCAATGAAGACGGCACCGTCTCGTTTCCAAAGTAGGATTCGAAGGAAGGGAAATCAGATGTTCTATCGGATCTTTTTGATGTTACTGGCTTTGTTGGTACTGCAGATGCTGAGCAATGGCTTTACCGGCGGGTAACCATGAGCACCGCGTTCGACACCTTGAAATACGCCCAGGCCCTGGAAGGCCTGGGTATCGAACCCCGCCAGGCCCAGGGCATGGCCCGCGCCCTGGCGGACGCCCTGGAATCCTCGGCACTGGCCACTAAGGATGACATCGCCCTGGTGCGTGACGACCTGAAGGCGGCACGCCTGGAGCTTAAGCAGGACGTGGCGAGCCTCGAGGTCCGCCTGCTCTGGCGGATGGTGACAATTGCCTTCCTCCAGGCCGGGCTGATCGTCACCCTGATTAAATTCCTGCCGGGGCCAGGCTGATGAGCCTGATGAACGCTGAACTCTACCAGGCCCTGCGCTCTGCCCAAGTCCCCGATGATCAAGCCACCGCCGCCGCTCAGTCGGTGGTCAGTCCTGAAGGGCTGGCCACCAAGGTGGACATGGCGGAGCTCCGCACCGAGCTGGCGGCGCTCCGGGGCGAGCTTTCCACCGAGATCGCGGCCGTGCGGGGGGATCTCCGCGCGGAGATGCACGCGCTGGGTCGGCGAATCATCATGTGGAACACCGGCACGCTGATCGCGGTCGCCAGTATTGTGTTTGCGATCGTGCGCTGGCTCTAGGGATACGACCAGATAGCCGGCCTCGGCCCCTCCTTCGGCGACAGGGTATCCAGATGAATGAACCGTTTCTCGTGCGGCCCCTTTTGATTCACCCCAATCCCGGTGAAGCCATAAGCAGCCGCCGCGGTCACCACCCGGTAGGCCCGTTCGCCAGAAAGCCGCAAATCCACCGCCAAACCGTAGGTGTGCGCCGAGGTCTGGGTCGTCGATACCTTCATATTGTGCGCCGCACAGCGATAGCCGGACGTCACCGGGAAGGCAAAGCCCAGGTCCCGGCGCAGCCGGATCAGCCGCTCCATGAAGGCCTGGTCCATGCCGCAGGCGTGACAGCATTTGCAGCGCAGTTCGGATTCGGTGAAGTATTGCCAGGCCACCCGATTTGCTCCCACCCTAATACACCACGATCCCTAAAAACCGCGGCCGCGGCCCGGTCGAGCCGTTCAAGGCCACCGGGTCACCCGCGGTCAGATAATTCACCACCACATCGGCAAAGGCCGGGTCGATATCCGCCACCGGGAGCGAAACGAACACCCGGCCGGCGCCATCCGTGGCGCCGTAGCCGGTTAATGCCGCACCGGCCTCGGTCGCTTGAGTCAGTACCGCCAGCCGGGACACCGGCGTCTCGGTCGTCGAACTCGAGGAGTGGGTATTATCCTCCTCGATGTTGCAGTGCAGAATAGCCGCATCGTGCGGCGGGTTGCGCTGGTCAGTGGTCACTTCCTGCCGGGTAGCGCTCAGTTGGTTGCCGGCCGATAACAAATGGATGGTGGTGGTCGTGGTGATCGTGGTGGTCGAGACGATCTTGCCCAAATCGGCATTGAAGCTGCCAGTCGTCACGCGCTCCTCGAAGCGGCGCCCATACAAGGCCTCGCCCTGGCTCACATCGAGGTAATACAGCCCGGTGGTCGCGAAGGTGATCGTGGCATCTTGGGTATAGCTGTAATCCCCAAATGAATAGCGGTCTTCCTGATACCGAGAACCTTGAATGCCGCCGAGCGGCAAGGGCTGGCCATTGACGAGGAGCACCAGCTCCCCACTGGACGCCGTGGTGTTGATTTCCCAGGTATCGCCGTCGTAGTCGGATTCCCCCTGATAGCCCCCGCTCGACACCCGGTCATCGCGCAATACCGCCATCACCGGGGTATCGCCCTGGTAATCGACGGCCACCACCACCGTCCCGCTATAACTGATGGCGTTGCTGTAGAAGGTCGTAGAGGGATTGATGTTGCAAACCCAGTTGACGGCGGAGTCCTGATGCTCGACGATCGGCCCGCTGGGCAGTGCGGTGATCGCAACCGTGGCGCCGGTGAGGGCCGCGACAAACTGCCGATGGCCCCACAACGGTTGATTAGGTTGCGGAAAGGTGCAGGTCTTGATGACGCAGCGGGCTTCGGTGCCACTGGCGTTAAAAAACCAGCCGGTATCGTGCCGGCCGACGTCCGCCGGATGGGCCCACTCTAAGAGCAATTCCCACGGCGCACCCGGATTATTCCAGGGCCGGCGATAGCACCGATCCACGCCGAGATTATTGCTATCGGCCTGCGTGATGCAGATCAGCCAGACCTGATCCTCGACGGTCTGCAAGGCCGCGCCCAGCACCAGGCCCGGTGCGGTATAGCCTACTCCTTGACTGTAGACCGTCGCGCTAAAGCGCATCGGCACCTGATAACCAGACACGGCCTCGAAGAGATAATTATAACCGGCGTAATGCAGGCTGGATTGACCGGGTAACACCCGGGGCGGCGCGACCGCCCGCCCCCAGGAACCCCGCCAGGACAGCACCCGGCCGGCCGTTCCCCGCCAGACGATATTGCCGGCCAGCGGCGCCGCCAGGCCGCGCCGTAGCGCCCAGCCGGTACCGGCTACCGATCGCCAGGCGACCCAGGGCTTGGGGCCGCCCGGGGTTCCGGGAATGATCGGCTGGCCTTGAGCATCGCTAAACGGCTCGCCCCAACCGCTCGGGGCCTCATCGGAGACCGGCTGGCAGATAAAGCCCGTGGGCGTGCAAGGCCGGGGCTCGCGCTCGAAACCCACCACCCGGGGCTGAGTCCAGTCCTGGTCGTCAAAGGCCACCACTACCCGATCATGGAGGGCAAAGGCGGCGCCGTGACAGTCCATATAGGTAATCGGTACCCCGGTCAGGGTCTCGCTCTGATTGACCGGCAGTTGCTGCGCGGAGGATTGGGCCGGATCAAGGATGACGCTGCAGCTATCCCCGGTGAGCGCGGTGATCGTCCCCAGTCGATAAGTAGGCTGCCACTTCTGCCAGCCGGGCAGGATCGCCCAGTTAAAGAACGTCCCGGCCGGGGTGGAGGCGATGGTGGGCTGCAGCTGGCCATCGCGGGCCGGCGTAAAAGCGGCATTGCCGTTGTAACCGGGGCGGATCAGCACGGCGCCGTTCTGGCGCTCCCCGGGGATTTCCAGGGTGGCGATCTCACCGGCCAGGTCCTCGCTGTAATCCGCGCACCAGGCCGACATCGCTGGGTCAGCGGGCATGGCCGTGGTGAGGTAAGCCTGTTCTTTGCGGAGCGCCGCGAGCCGCCAGGTCAAGGCATTGTGCACCAGGCGCGCCTGGTCCCGCTCCCCGGCCCGGTGGGCGACGGTAACCGCGGCCGCCGTCATGCCCTCCTGGTCTTCGGCGGTGATGGCTAGATCCTGCATAGTAATCGCATGATCGAGCGCCGCCTGGGCTTCATCGAGCGCCGCCTGGGCCGCGGCAAGCTTGACCGGATCGACGGCGGCGATCTCCTCAGCCAGTTGCGTCAGCCGTTTCTCGACCCGGGCGCGGTGCAATAGGAGGTTGACGGTATAGAGCCCGCCCGGCCCGCCGGAGACCACGAACGCCTTGCCCATCAGAGCGCCCGCTCGGCCGCTTCCATAAACTGGCCCTCGGGTCCGACGTAATAGCTGATATAGCTCACGGTGAAGGCTTCACTGCCATCCAGCGCGGTATCGCCCGGCCGCAGGAACAAATCGACATCGGCCCGCACCCGTCTAAGCCCATTGGCCCAGTTACGGTAGCGGATGCCGGTGAGCGTGCGCGTCTTAGGCGTGCCTGGGGCCACCACCCCATAGCCGGAGAGCGTCGCACTCGCCCGGTTGGGGCCTTCATCGAGGCGGATCTCCCCCAAGGGAATCCGCAGGATCTCCTCGGTCTGCACCGTGCCATCGGCGAAGCGAAACCCTTTGCTCACCACCAGCTCGCCATTGAGCCGGGCGGTGATGGCCTCGGCATAGGGCAGGGCGGCCGGCACAACACAGGACAGGAAGGAAGATAGCCCTTCGGCCTGGGCGGTGGCCTGGAAGGAACTCATCGGCAGGATCAGCTCGGGGAGCAGCCCGGCGGGATCGGTGAGGGTGAGGGTATAGATCGTTTGCAGGAGGGCGGGATTAAGGCCGCCGGCCCAGTCGTGGAAGGCCTTGATCGCCGGGCTGGCGCCGATCAGAGCAAGCGGGGCGGTCCCGCTGATCGGCTCAAGGTGCTGTCCCAGGAGCGCCGTCGTCAGCGGAGAGAGCGTCGTATTGATTGGCCCCTGAGTCGCCAAGTAACCGGCCAGCACGGCCTGATCAGCGGCCAACAGCGAAGTCCAGGGGCCGATAGCCGGGAAGCTAGCCGAGATGGCCGCTGTCAGCGACGGGGAGACCGCCGCCATCGGCCCCTGAACAGGCAGATAACCCACCAGTGCCCCTTGATCGCTACCCAGACCAGTCGTTAGTTGGCCGGTGATCGGCTCGGCATGGTCTCCCACGAAGGCTGCTACGATGGGGTCAGTTGCGGCGGCCATAACCCCGGGACGGGCTACTGCCCAAGTCAAAATAGCGTCTAAGAGGGTCTTGCCATCCGCGCTGTAGCCATTGCGGCCGTAGAGCCAGCCGATAAAACCACATCGCGCGCCATAGGCCTGGCCGGTGAGATCCAGGGTGCCCGATTCGATCAGGAGCACCGTCGGCTTGTTGTCGGCGCTGGTCAGCTGGGTGACGAGCGTGCCTACATAGGCGCTGGCCTGATTGACGGCGGAGAGAAAATCCGTACTGCTATAGACCGTGATATCGCCAGGGACCGTAAAACCCGCCAGGACGGGATGGGGACCCGGCGCATAGATCGATGGGCCGCGGCCGTCGCCGAGCTCCTCGGAGGTATACATCGACAACAGCTGACCGATCCCGCCGGTGAGCGTCGCCGGGCCAGGCGCCGGGACAGTCGCTTGCGGCAGACCGGCCAACACCGGGATGTCCTGATCGATATACGCGCGGAGATAGCCAGCCAGGGTGGTCTGATCCACACCGACCCGCGGGCAGAGAATCACGTCATACGCGGCCAGATTGGTGGCGGTTACGGCTCCCTGCGCATAGAGCGTGACGGTATGTCCTAAGGAAGTCAGGGCGTCCCGGGTGTTGGTAGCCGCTACATGGGTGGTATCCGCCGTAACGAGGGCGAGGTTCAGCGCCACGAATGAACGATCCTAATTAGCTATTCCCTTCGGTGAGCGTCGCGCTGGTGATCGAGATCGGTCCGCCGGCGACGATCGAAACGGTATTGAGTTCGATGTCCGCGCCGCTGCCGGTTGCCCCAACCGACAGATCCAGCACAAACGTCCCATCGCTATCTTCCACCCGCGCCCAGGTGGCGGTCCCCGAGGCATCCGCGGCCTCATCCTGGGTGATCGCGCTAAAAGTCAGCACGCCATCGGCGGCATTGGGGGCGCCGGGATCACTAAAGGTCAGCGTCCCGAGCAGGGTGTTACCGGATAACGCCCCGCCGGTCGCCGGCCGGGTACCGGTGTAAATCTTCAGGGTACCGGGGCCGCTGCCGGCATCGATGGCGTCGCGGATCAGGTTGAGGCGGGCATTGCGTAAGGCGGTGGCGAGTCCAAGGGCCATAAACTACTCCGAGAGTTGGGCAAGAACCAGCAAGGTGAGGGTGGCTTCCTCCGTCCCCACAAACAGCCGCTCGGGGGCGGCCAGGAAGGCGGCTTCTGGAGTGGTCACCGTCAGCCGGCCATAGAGCCGTAACAGCCGCTGCAAGGCGGCGACGGTGGTGGCGCTGGGGAGGACCAAGACGATGTTGAGGGTGCGATCGGCGACGCTATAGCCGGCATCGTTGACCGCGGCGCCGCCGTCCAGGGTGGCGGTACGGGTCACCCGGCGGGCGCGGTCGGCGAGTTGGGAATCCGGGGAAGGATGCAGGATCAGCGCGCCTTCCGGGTCGAAGGTGGGGCTGGCGAGACTGATGATCATGAGGCCAGCCCTAGTAAGAACTCCTGACCATCCGCATTGGCTTTCACTTGAATAGCGCGCAGGATTTCATGCATGAAGCTCTCCAAGTGCGGTTGTAATCCCGCGCCATCGACCTTAATCAAGGCATCGCCGCGGTCCATCGCCCGGGTGCGGGCCTTGAGCGCGTCGATTTGAGCGTCAACCAGCTTGCTCTGCTTCTCAAATTCAGCATCGCGGCGCTGGGATTCCTTGCGGATCTGGTCTTCGATGATATTTTGGGTCCAACTGCTATTCGCTTGATTGAGCGCGCCAAACAGGGCTTCCAGGGTTTTGCCGGTACTCTCAATACCGACGTTGAGCGAATCAAACGCCGCTTCAATACGTTTGGTCTCCGCTTCCACCTCGGCGACATTGAGCTTGATCTTGGCCTCGATGAGCTTGATGCGCTCGTTGGAGGCCAGCTCTTCCAGCTTGAGCTTAAAGCTCTCCGAGGCCTCGACGGCCTTCTTGGTCTCCTCGGTGACCGGCTTCATGGCGCCAGCCGCCGCCTTGCCCACCTGGGTATAGGTGGTCACCCCGTCGATGATCTCGATCTTCCAACCCCGCGCGGCATCCTCGGCGTCTTTGGCCGCGCGCGCCTGCTCGGCGGTGATCTCGGCCAGACTCCGCAGTTTGCCGGTGGCCTCATCGAGCACCAGCCCTTGGTCCCGGAAGCTCGCGGTCAGCCGGGCCTGGATCGCCGCGCGGTCCTCAGCGGTCTCGGCGTCGATCTTCGTCCGCTCGAGGTAGGCTTCCAGATCCTGGCGAAGGGCGCGCACCGCCGCGGCTTGCTCATCATGGGCCGTGGCGACCTTGCCCTGCGCCGTCGCGACTTCTTCACTGCCGTGGATCACGTCATAGAGCCAGCCGCCTAACGTATTCTGGCCCTTAAAGAGCAGCTGATTGAGGCCTGCATAGCTGCCCGATAGCCGGGTGACCTCATAGGCCAGCAAGCCCACCCCCGCGGCGCCCGCCGCGATCCCGGCGGCAGCGGCGAAGCCCCCCAGCGCCGTGGCAGCGGCCGTCAATCCCCCCCCGACCATGCTCAACAAGCCCCCGCGGCCCCCAAAGGCCAGGAAGGCCAGCAGCAGGGTATCCACGGCGGGCAGCAGCTTATCCACGGCGAGCGCTACCCCGCCGATCTGGCCCGCCATCACGAACAGGTCCGGGTTCAGCTTCAAGATGGTATCGGTCAGCGCGATCGCTTGTTTCACGAACGGGCCGATCCCCTCGATGGCCCCGGCGGTAAACGCGGAGAGCGCCTCAAAGCCCACGCCGATCTGGGTAATGGCGGCGGCTAAGCCTTCGGCGGAGGTCAGGTCTACCCCCTGAAACAGCCGGGCCACCGCTTCTTTCAGCCGATCGAGTCCCGCAAAGAAGCCGGTATAGTCGGCTTGCTCCAGGGCGGCGGGGAGGTTGCGGGCAATGGCCTGCAGGGTAGCAGCGACATTCGCCGCTAAGGACTCGATCTCAGTCACAAAGCGGCTAAGATCGCCTTTATCGACCGAGCGGCCAATGACCGCAAAGATTTCGGCAATGGCGGACTGGATACCGCCAAACTCATCCAAAAGCGGGGTGCCAATGCCGATCAGCAGCACCTTCATGGCATTGGCGATCTTCTGGGTGCCCTCGGCGACCTGCCCGGCCATCTTCTGATAGGCCGCCTCGGTGGCGCCGGCGGACTCCTGCATGGCGAGGAGATTGCTATTGAAGGCATCCGCCCCTTTGCCGGTCAGCACCAGCACGGCGTTTAAGGCCTCGGTGGAGCCAAACAGCCGGGCCATCTGCTCGACATTGCCGCCGGTAGCCTTATAGACCTCAGCCAGCACTCCTTCAAAGCCTTTGGTGCTCAGGGCCGTGGTGTCGAACTGCAGGCCCAATTCCTCAGCGAGCTTAGCGGCGTCACTGGAGGGCTTGATGATATTAGACAGCGCCGCTTTGATGCTGGTCACCGCCTGGGCGGTGGGCATCCCGGCCGCGGTCAGGGCGGCAATGGCGGCCAGCAGGGTCTCAAAGGGCACCTCGGCAGAGGCGGCGATACCGGTGACGTTAGCCAGTGCCGAGGCCAGTTCCGGGAGGGTGGTCTGGCCGAGCTTGACGGTGGTAAACAGGGCATCGCTGTACTTCTGGGCATTGGCGGCCCCCGCTCCATAGGCGTTCAGCGAGGACACCAACAGCACCAGGGTATCTTGCAGGCCGGCCTTGGAAGCCACCGCCAGGCGCTCGGCCTCGGCGACAAAGCCAACCGAATCGGCATAACTGATGCCGGCCGAGATCGCCCCGTAGAGCGCCCCGGTGATCTCTTCTAAGGGTTTGGCCGAGGTGCTGGCGTAGTCGAGGATGGCCGCGCGGAAGTCATCGATGGCGGTCTGGGGCGCATCGATCAGGGTGGTGATTTCCCGGAAGGCGCTGTCAAAATCGCCGGCGGTTTTGATGGCAAATAGGGTGACGGCGGCGCCGGTGGCGAGTAGGCCGGCTTCGAATTTGAGGATGGACTCGGTGAGGTTGGCGATGGGGCCGGTAACTTCTTGGAGCTTTTGGCCGGCGCCCTGGATGTTGGCGAGCGCCGATTGCACGGCCTGGCCCGTCTGGTCAATCCCTTGAAAAACAATCGAAATTACCTGCTGTGCCGTGGCCATGCTGAATCCTTTATTCCCCCTATGAGACCACTAAGCGTTAAGAGGGAAAATTATCTAAAATTTTGCGTTATGGATTGGCCCCTTCCATGGGGGCCGCCGATTCAGGGAGGCCTAAACGCCGTTCAGCCATCTTGATGTAATCCGAATTCAACTCAATCCCAAGGCAACGGCGACCGGCAGCATGGGCCACGAGACCGACCGTCCCGGCCCCAAAGAAGGGATCAAGGACCACATCCCCCGGCCGAGAGCCAGCTAAGATGCAGGGCTCGATAAGTTTGGGGGGGAAAGTGGCGAAGTGGCTGCCAGTGTAGGCGACGGTAGCGACGGTCCAGACGGAGCGGCGGTTGCGAGTTTCGCCATTGCCGCGGACGATCCCGGTCCTATCGCCGTCATTCCGGCTTGCGTCGTTTTTCCTGCCGCATGGCTTAGGGGGGGCTGCTGCCGGTTCTTTAATCGCCTCCCCATTGAAGTAATACTTAGCCCGCTTGCTCAGCAGAAAGATATACTCATGCGCCTTGGTGCAGCGATCCTTAACGCTCTCCGGCATCGCATTGGGCTTGTGCCAGATCAGATCCTGCCTGAGAGTCCAGCCATCGGCTTGCAGGGCAAAGGCCACACGCCAGGGGATACCTATTAGGTCTTTGGGTTGGATTCCATTAACCGCCGTGCTTGCGCGTCTAAATCCACCTCCAGCGGCAGAATAACCCTGTGCGCCTCGCGTAGTCTTCTTGCCGATTCCACCGCTACTGTCTCTATGCGGTTGCGAAACGCTGCCGCTACTGGCGTAGCTATCCCCTAAATTAACAAAAATTACGCCATCGTCCTTGAGCACGCGCCGCACTTCCCGGAATACCTCAACTAACTTGGTTACATAGTCCTCCACGGCAGTCTCCAGGCCGATTTCCTTGGCCTTATCGGCGTGCCCATCCGGCAAATACGACCTTAAACCGAAATAGGGGGGGCTCGTTATACAGGCTTGAATGCTTCGCTCAGGCAGGGTTTTTAGAACTTCCAGGCTGTCTCCGCAAAGAATATTAACAGTCATCCATTGACCCCCAACCGCTTTCAATCTTTGCTATACCCCGACCAGATAACGTGCATCGGTAAAGGCCCAAACCGCATCTCAAGGGCGTGAATTGCGTTGCATGGCTTGCAGAGCAATTCCAAATCGTCTGTCGAACGTACCCCAGAAGCGATATCGTAGTAGAAACGATTTGATGCATTACTCCTTGAGTTGGCTTTGCGAACCTCTCTGGCCCCTCCACCATTCTTATGATTGATTTCCAAAAATCGCGGATCGTTGCAGCCGCAGCGCACGCATGAAGGAATGATTGAGTTGCAGATTCTGAAGAACACCCTTTTGCGGAGCAGCGCCCTGTGTTTTGCCCCACGAGCCAGCCTGTTTTCTCTTTCAGAATACCAATCAATAAGGTTCCCCTTGCGTTGGTTATGGTTTGGGCTTTTATAACCAGTGCGGTCTCTAGCATCCTTGAAAGCCCCACAATAGGGGCAACTCGTGGAAATAGTATCGCCTGTGTATTTCCAGGCAGCGCCACACTTGCGGCAAAGAAGTTCGCTCTTGAGTTTGACGGTAATTGGTCGCTTCGGCATATCAGCATTTTCCTTACGGAGGTTAATACTGCTGATATTATAGGCTTACTCACGGTGATTGTCTTTCCAATCAGGCAATCCCCTTGCAATACTTTAATCATCGACCCCGCTCGGCATGCTTATCCTGGTAATACAGCCCCCA
>Ga0299913_10004693_pt1 | contig 11519 bp, 11 predicted proteins | sample RVTome_9_FD_201360 | JGI IMG/M metagenome (GOLD analysis project Ga0299913, IMG submission 201360) | Soil microbial communities from uranium-contaminated site in the Upper Colorado River Basin, Wyoming, United States - RVT155D38 (version 2) ... | reverse complement strand
CCCGAGCGAGTCCCAGTTCTCGAGCCAGCCCCGGTAAGGGTGCTCGATCCCTTCGGCATCGGCCGCGTCGGAGAGGATCTGGAACCGCCGTTTGGTGAAGGTGGCGAAGAAGTAGAGCTTCGATACCTCCCACGGAGTCCCCGCGTCGGGGAACCGATCCGGGTCGCTCGCCGCGACAAAGGCCTCCCGGCCCCACTCGTGGACCTTTACGTGATCGGGATGCTCGTACCCACGCGATTCGTCGTAGCTCAAGATGACCTCGGGCTTCTCCTTGCGGATTATCTCGACCAACCGGCCCACGGCCTCGACCGGGTCCGCATTGCAGAAGGCGTTCGGATGCTTGTTACCAGGGGATTCCGGCATACCGGAGTCGCGGTAACCGAGTTGGTAGATCTGCGCCACGCCCAAGAGATCGCAGGCGGTCGCCAGCTCGGCCTCTCGGAGCTCGGTCATCCGCTCCCGGATACCGGGCTTGTCCATGCGCGGATTGAGGATGTCGCCCTCCTCGCCGCGGGTCGCGCACACCAGCACAACACGGACGCCTTCGTCCGCGTAGCGCGCCATCGTCCCCGAGCCCTTCGAAGACTCGTCGTCGGGATGCGCGTGGATGGCGAGCAGGCAGCGCTGTTTCTCGGACACGCTTGTAGGCTACAGCCGGCATGGCATCCCCCAACACCGGCGATTACTTCGTCCGAGCGCGCGCCGTCGCCGCGTCCGTCCTGTTTGCTGCAGGTGCCGCTGCGGTGATCGGTTCGTTTCTGGATTGGGTGACCGTCGAGGCGACCCCTCCGCGGGTTCCGGCCGAGCAATCACATCGTTTGCCGCCTTTCTCCGGACTCGAGCTCGGCGACGGATGGTTCGTCCTCGCCGCCGGCGTCGTGATGTTGATCGGCGCCTTCTTCATCGTCGTGCGTGGGACGTCCGGCTACGCATGGCTCACCTTTTTCGCCGCGGTTGTTATCGGAGGCATAGCGATCTCCGATTTCCGCGGCATCACCGAGGTTCATCTCGAAATGGAGGGGATCGGAACCGGCCCTGCGCCGGGGCTGGGACTCACACTGGTCGCGGCCGCAGGGATCATCGGGCTGATCGGAGCAGTCGGCGCGATCGCGGCCACTCCGTCACGTCCGCGCGGCGGGGACTAGTGCACCGTCGGGTTGGTAGTAACTAGAGGCGTTCTACCGGGTAACCCCTGTTCTGCAGCGTCTCGACCAGTTCGTTTATGTGAGCCGGTCCCTTGGTCTCCAGCTGCAACGCAACCGACACATCACCCAGGTGGAGCGACATGCCTTCTCTGCGATGCTCCACGCCGACGACGTTCCCACCCAGCTCCGCGATCAGAGCCAGCAGCCTCGCCAAGGCACCCGGGATGTCCCCGATGCGGGTCTGGAAGGCAAAGTATCTGCCGGATACCGACATCCCGAACCGGATCACACTGAGCAGCAACAACGGATCGATGTTCCCGCCCGACAGCACCACCGTGACCGGAGGTCGCAGCTCGGCCGCGCCCTGAAGAACGGCGGCGACGCCCGCCGCGCCGGCCGGCTCGAGCACCAACTTCATCCGTTCGGCTGCGAACACCAGAGCCTCGGCGATGGCTTCGTCGGTCACCGTGACAACCTCGTCCACCTGCTGCGAGATGTGAGCGAAGGTGAGATCGCCCGGAACATTCGCTGCGATCCCATCCGCGATCGTCGACAGTGACTCCAGGCGAACCGGCTCACCTTTCGCAAGCGAGGGCGGATAGGCGGCGGCGCCCGCTGCCTGCACGCCAACCAACCGCACCGACGGCTTGAGGCTCTTGAGTGCCGCGGCGATCCCCGCCATCAGCCCTCCCCCGCCGATCGGGACGACGACCGTCTCGACGGCGTCCAGCTGCTCCAGGATCTCGCAGCCGATCGTGCCCTGCCCGGCCACCACGTGGGGGTGGTCATAGGGGTGGACGAAGACCGCGCCGGTCCGATCCGTGTGCTCGATCGCGGCGGCGAAGGCCGCCCCGAAATCCTTGCCGGTGAGCTCGACCCGGGCCCCGTAGCGCTTGGTCGCCTGCACCTTGGGAAGAGACGCCGCTGCGGGCATGAAAACCGTCGCCGGGGTCCCGGTCAGAGACGCCGCGAGGGCGACCCCCTGCGCGTGGTTGCCGGCGGACGCGGCAACGACCCCGCTCGCTCGCTCCTCAGGCGTCAGCCGGCTGATCCTGTTGTAGGCCCCCCGGATCTTGAAGGACCCCGTGCGCTGGAGGTTCTCGCACTTGATGAAGACCTCACCGCCGACCTGGTCCGAGAGAGCTCGAGAGCGGTCAAGTGGGGTCGGGACGGCCACCCCCTTCAGTCGCTCGCGAGCCTCTTCGATCTCGGGCAGCTCGACGAGGGGGGGAGGCGTGGTCACGCAGGCATCGTGCCACGTACGCGAGCATGGGTGGATGGAAACAGGATGGTCCCCGACCGACTGGCGCACCATGCCCACCGCTCAACAACCGAGCTGGCCGGATCCCGTCCGGCTCGAAGAGACCTTCGAGCAGCTGCGGGCGTTGCCGCCGCTGGTCTTCGCGGGGGAAGCCCGGAGCTTGAAGCAATCTCTGGCCAAGGTCGCCCGGGGAGAGGCATTCGTGCTTCAAGCAGGAGACTGCGCGGAGTCGTTCTCGGACTTCTCCGCGGATGGGATCCGCGACAAGCTCAAGATCATCCTCCAGATGGCCGTCGTGTTGACGTACGCCTCGGGGCTCCCCGTCGTGAAGATCGGACGGATCGCCGGTCAGTTCGCGAAGCCCAGGAGCTCGGAGAGCGAAACCTTGCACGACGTCGAGCTTCCCTCGTTCCGCGGACATTCCGTCAACGACTTCGCGTTCGATCCGGTAGCACGACAGGCCGACCCGGCGCGACTGGTGCGCGCTTATCACCAGTCCGTCGCAACCCTGAATCTGATCCGTGCGTTCACGAAAGGTGGATTCGCCGATCTGCACCAGATCCACATGTGGAACCAAGAGTTCGTCGCCGGCAGCAAGCAGGGCGAGAGATACGAGGCGATGGCCAGACAGATCGATCGCGCGCTTGCCTTCATGAAAGCCTGTGGCGTAGACCTCAGCGCGGACTCTCACCTCCACGAGGTCGACCTGTACATCTCGCACGAGGCTCTGATCCTCGGCTACGAAGAGGCGATGACGCGAGAGGACAGCCTCACCGGCGAATTCTACGACTGCTCGGCGCACCTCCTCTGGATCGGCGAGCGCACCCGGCAGCTCGATGGCGGTCACGTGAGGTTCCTATCGGGTGTCGCGAATCCCATCGCTTGCAAGTTGGGGCCGAGCGCGACCCCCCAAGAGGTGCTGTCTCTCTGCGACCGCTTGAATCCCGACAACGAACCCGGCCGGCTAACGTTCATCAGCCGGATGGGGGCCGGGGAGATCGAACAGGTGCTGCCTCCCCTCGTCCGCGCGACACGGGACGAGGAGCGCTCGGTCACGTGGATCTGCGATCCGATGCACGGCAACACCTTCGCCACCAGCTCCGGATACAAGACGCGCAGATTCGACGACATCCTGGGCGAGATCAAGGGTTTCTTCGCGGTGCACCAGCGGGAGGGAACCGTTCCGGGCGGCGTGCACCTCGAGCTGACCCACGAGGCGGTCACCGAATGCCTTGGCGGGGCGGAAGAGGTGCTGGATACCCACCTCTCGGATCGCTACCAAGCCCTGTGCGACCCGCGCCTGAACGCCCGTCAGTCGGTGGATCTCGCCTTCCAGATCGGAGAGATGCTGCAGGCCTAGTGCCTGCGTAACTCCTTGATCAGTGCGTCGTCATCGGCATGTTTGCCGGTCGCCTTCTTGGAGTAGACGAGATCGTCGTCGACCACGACTTCGAAGACGCCACCCTTCGACGGGATGAGCGTCAGGTCCTCTATCTGTTGCTCGAACTCCTCGAGGATGCGAGCCGTCAGACCGACGGCTTTAGGCGCGTAACCTCATTGGGCGCAGTATTCGATCGAGATCCTCACCGCAGTAGTCTACGGGGACGCCTTGCGTACCCACCGCAGGTGCCTCACAGTGGGGCCCACGCCTTTATCGGATGGCCGCTATCTCCAAGGAGGGATCGTATGGGTGCACTGGGCTGGATCGTGCTCGCGGTGATCGTTGTTCTGGTCGTGGCCGTGATCGCGATCTACAACCGTCTCGTCCAACTTCGGAACCGCGTCGAGGCCGCATGGGCCCAGATCGACGTGCAGCTGAAACGCCGCTACGACCTGATCCCCAACCTGGTGGAGACCGTGAAGGGATATGCGGCTCACGAGCGGGAGACGTTGGAAGCCGTCGTCAAAGCCAGACAACAGGCGGTCGACGCCCGGGGCATCGAAGACCAGGCCAAGGCGGAGAACTTCCTGACCCAGGCCCTACGGCAACTATTCGCCGTCGTCGAGGCTTACCCGGATCTGAAAGCGAACCAGAATTTCATGCAGCTTCAGGAGGAACTCACCGCGACCGAGTCACGTATCGCGTTCTCCCGGCAGTTCTACAACGAGTCTGCGCTGGCCTACGACAACGCGCGCGAGACCTTCCCGACGAACCTCGTCGCCGGATCCTTCAACTTCGAGGAGAAGCCTTACTTCGAAGCGGAGGCCGAGTCGCGAGAGAACGTCCAGGTCGACTTCGGTCAATCAACGCCGCCTCCCGCGCCCACCGCATAACGGCTTCACCCGATGTTGCACGACCGCGTATCGAACAACATCCGCAAGTCCTGGATGCTGATCGTGGTGTTCATCGCGTTGGTCGCCGCGATCGGCTGGGCGTTCGGATACCTCACCGGATACGGGCTCTGGGCGGTGCCGATAGCCGTCGCGATCTCGCTAGCGATGACGTGGGGGGCGTATTTCAAGTCGGACACAATCGCGCTGCGGATGAGCCGCGCCCGCCCGGCCGACCAGGAGGACGATCGCCAGATCAACAACGTGCTCGAGGCGCTGGCTCTGGGTGCGGGGATGCAGAAGCCACGGCTCTACGTCATCGAGGACGAGGCGCCGAACGCGTTTGCCACCGGCCGTAATCCCGAGCACGCGGCCATCGCGGTGACCCGCGGTTTGATGAACAAGATGAGTCGCGACGAGCTGGAGGGGGTCCTCGCTCACGAGCTGGCTCACGTGAAGAATCGGGACACCCTGGTTATGACGCTGGCCGTGACCCTGGTGGGCATCATCGTGCTGCTTGCCGACTGGTTCCTGAGAGCTTTGTGGTTCGGCGGCGGACGGCGTAACGACAGGGGCGGCGGCATCGCGGCCCCCCTGGCGCTGATCGGCATCCTGCTGATGGTGCTCGCCCCGCTGATCGCCAAGCTCCTCCAGTTCGCGATCTCCCGGCAACGGGAGTTCCTCGCCGATGCCGAAGCGGTGATGATCACGCGCTATCCGCCCGGCTTGATCGGCGCGTTGGAGAAGCTAGGGGCCGACAAGACCGTCGTCCGCACCGCCAGCAAGGCGACGGCTCATCTATGGATCGAGGCGCCCATCGCGCGGCATGCCGACGAGGGAGGAAGCAAGCAAGGGGCATGGCTCAACCGGATGTTCAACACCCACCCGCCTCTGGAGGAACGGATCGCGGCACTCCGGGAGAGCAGCGTGGGCAGCCCGGCACGACCTCTCAGCCAAGACGTTTGATACAGGCGGCAACCGATTCCACCACGCTGTCGAGAGCCTGCTCGGTGGTTCGGCCCGACGATTTCCTGACCTTGAAGGAGTGGTCTCCGTCCTCGATCACGACGACCTCGTTCGCGGCGTGCAGCTTCGCCCTGACCGCTTCCAGGGTGTCGAGGGGGCAGAACGGGTCCCGGCTGCCCTCGACGAAGAGCATCGGCACATCGATCTCGTAAAGATGCGCATCGCGCAACCGATCCGGGCGGCCCGGAGGGTGCAACGGGTAGCCGAGGAAAACGAGCCCGTCGCACACGAAGCCTCCAGCGGCCAGGTGCGAAGCGATCCGTCCTCCCATCGACTTGCCGCCTAGAAAGAGCGTGCTCGGCTGCAGCTCGTCCCGCACATGGTCGGCGACGGCTCGGAACGTCTCTTCCAGCACGGGTTGCCGATCGGGCGCCTTCTTGCCCGCTTCGATGTAAGCGAAGTTGAAACGAACGACGGTCACATCGTGGGTGGCAAGGCGCTCCGCCACCGCCTGCATGAAGGGATGCGACATCCCCGCGCCGGCGCCGTGGGCTAGAACGAGCACATGAGCGGCACCCGCGCCATCGAGGGTTAGCGAGACCGCGCCCGCGGAGGTGTCCAGCTGCTTCTTCATGCCAGAGATGATGCCTTGAACGACCTATACTCCGCCCGCTTGGTTACCCAGCCGCATGAAAGGAGGGCTCGCAGGTGCTCGAGAAGATCCTCATGACGGTCCTGATCCTGGCAACCATGGGCGCCTTCGCGATGCGGACCCGGGATCTCGCCGGCTACGTCAGGCTGGGACGGCCGGACGACCGGACCCCCAAGGACTGGGGTCGCAAGCTCCGCGACCAGATCGTCGTGGTATTCGCGCAGCGCAAGCTCCTGCAGTGGACGATCCCCGGCCTGATGCACTTCTTCATCTTCTGGGGTTTCGTGATCCTGTTCACCACGATCGTCGAGGCCTTCGGTGCCGTGTACCAGACCGGATTCCACATCCCGCTGATAGGGCGCTGGGGTCCTCTGGCGGCTCTTCAGGACTTCTTCGTGATCGCGGTCCTGCTCAGCGTCGGGGTCGCCTTCATCATCCGGAAGATCCAGCGGCCCGGCCGTTTCGAGGGTTCCCACCTCAAGGAAGCCGACTACATCCTGGTCGCCATCGCCGGGATCATGATCACGATCCTGTTCACGAGAGCCGCCGAGATCTCGCTCGGCCACTTCCCCTACGACCATCGCTGGGCACCGGTATCCGATGCGACATCCGGTCTCTTAGACGGGTTCTCGGTTGAGACCAGAGACGCGATCGACACGGTGTTTTTGTGGTGGCACTCCCTAATCATCCTGGGCTTCCTCGTTTACATCACGTTCTCGAAGCATCTCCACATCGTGACCGCCGGCATCAACGTCCTGTTCACCTCCGAACGGCCGAAGGGCGCGCTCGAGCCCATGTACATCGATATCGAGCAGATGAGCGAGGACGACCAGTTCGGCGCCGGGAAGATCACCGACCTGAGCTGGAAACAGATCCTCGACGGGATGACGTGCACGGAGTGCGGCCGCTGCCAGTCGCAATGTCCCGCCTGGAACACCGGCAAGCCCTTGTCCCCGAAGTTGCTGATCATGGACGAGCGCGACGCGTTGTTCGAGCATGGGCCCGCGTTGCTCGAAGCCAAGCGCACGGGGGAAGAGGCCTTCCAGCAACTCGTCGGTCAGTTGGAACCTCTCAATCCGACCGTCGTCGAGGACGAGGTGATCTGGGACTGCACGACGTGCGGGGCCTGCGTCCAGGCGTGTCCGGTGAACATCGAACACATCGACCACATCATCGATATGCGCAGGAACCTCGTCATGGGTGAGTCTCGGTTCCCGAAGGAGATGCAGTCCGCGTTGCAGAACCTCGAGAACACTGGGAACCCGTGGGGCCAGCCGCCGCAGGCTCGCCTGGAGTGGATGAAGGGCACCTCCAAACAAGAGGAATTGAAGATCCCACATGTCTCCGAGGCGCCGGACGCCGAGGTCCTCTTCTGGGTCGGATGTGCCGGAGCCTTCGACGATCGCAACAAGAAGGTCGTCTACGACTTCGCCAAGCTGATGCAGATCGCGGGTGTCTCGTTCGCGGTGCTCGGCGCAGACGAGTCTTGCAACGGCGATCCGGCTCGCCGCATGGGGGCCGAATACGTCTATCAGATGCTGGCCGAGCAGAACATCGAGCTACTGAAAGAGCACAAGGTCAAGAAGATCGTTACGACCTGCCCTCACTGTTTCAACACGTTGTTCAACGAGTATCCCCAGTTCGGCGGGACCTTCGAGGTCGTCCATCACACCGAGTACCTCGCCGAGCTCGTGGACAAGGGCCGCCTGCAGCCGAAGGGCGAGATCGCCAAGAAGGTCACGTACCACGACCCCTGTTACAACGCGCGCCACAACGACGTCTGGCGGGGAGCGCGCGAGGTCATCGAGTCCATCCCGGGGACCGAGTACGGCGAGCTCCACCGTCACGGGCACTCCACGTTCTGCTGCGGTGCCGGCGGCGGCCGCATGTGGATGGAAGAGCGCATGGGCAAGAAGATGAACATGGAGCGCACCGACGAGGCGCTCGCATCGGCCTCGGACACTCTCGCGGTCGGCTGTCCCTTCTGCAACATCATGCTTGCCGACGGCGTCACGGAACGCAAAGCCGACGATCAAATGCTCGTGCGCGACGTCGCGCAGCTATTGCTGCAGTCGATCGAGTTCCACCCCGACTCGAGCGCGGCGCAGAATGGCAACGGGTCGAACGGGCACGGGGAGGACGACGATCACCCCGCTACCGAAGAAACCGAGCAGATGACCGGCAAGGCGGCCGGTCCCGGGGACGCGCAAACCACCTGATCGCGCTTCCGGCCTACTTGAAGTTCTCGAAGTAGCGGGAGGGGGTCGGCCCTCGCTGTCCCTGATACTTCGATCCCACCTTGCTGGACCCGTACGGGTTCTCTGCCTCCGACGTCAGCTGGAAGAAGCTGATCTGGCCGATCTTCATGTCGGGATAGATCGTGATCGGAAGGTTCGCGACGTTCGAGAGCTCGAGGGTGAGGTGACCCTGGAATCCTGCATCGACGAATCCGGCGGTGCTATGGATGAGCAGGCCGAGGCGTCCCAACGAGCTCTTACCCTCGAGACGCGCCACGAGATCGTTGGGAAGCCTCACATGCTCGGCGGTAGAGCCGAGGACGAACTCTCCGGGATGAAGGATGAACGCTTCGTCGCGGTCGACCTCGACCATCTCGGTGAGATCCTCCATCGGCTTCCTGACGTCGATGAACGGGTGCCGGGCATTGTGGAAGGTGCGGAAGTAGCGATCGACATGAAGGTCGACGCTCGCGGGCTGCACGTTGGCATCGTCGAAAGGTTCGATCCCGATGCGACCCTCCTTCAGAGCCGCTCTGATGTCACCGTCGGACAGGATCATCGAACCTCCATTAACCGCTCCGTCAAAGTGGTCCGGAGTCTAAGCCGCTCCAGGCGGACGGATCCGCTTTCGGTAGCCTGCGCGGCATGGATGAGACGACATCGATCCAGGAGAGGTACTGGCCCGACGGCATCTGCTTCGGATGTGGTCCCGCCAACGAAAAAGGACTCCACATCCGCAGCTTCCCCGCCGGCGACGAGGTCGTGGCGGAATGGCAACCCGGGCCGCATCATCAGGCGTTCCCAGACATCCTGAACGGCGGGATCATCGGGACGCTGCTCGACTGCCACTCCGCCGCGACCTCTTATTGGGCCATCAGCGGCGGGGGCACGAACGACGTCGGTCAGCTCGTGACCGCTCGGTACGCGGTGACGCTGCTGAGTCCGACGCCCGTGGACCGGCCGGTGAAGATCGTAGGCCGCGCCGTGGATGTCGGCGACAGAAAGGTCCGGGTCGAGAGCCACATCGAGGCCCGTGGCAAGGTCACGGCGACCTGCGAGGGACTCTTCGTGGTCCCGAAGGCACGTTAGGCGGACGCCTATAATCCCCGCTCAGCGCGGGTGTAGCTCAATGGTAGAGCTCTAGCTTCCCAAGCTAGTGACGGGAGTTCGATTCTCCTCACCCGCTCGGTTGAAGAGGGTGCATGTGGTCCTTCGGCCATTCGACGACGCTCCTCAGAGGGGTAGGCGATGGATACCGCTGGTCACCGGATCCTGGCACGCTTCGCGACTCGGGTAGAGCAGTGGCCGACGAACACGGCTCGTGTGTTAGCCGCCGTGTCGATCCCGGGCTTGGGTTTGCTCGACTACCTGACCGGCCCCGACGTGGCGTTCTCCGTCTTCTACCTCCTGCCCCTGTCGATCATCGGATGGCTGAGTCGCGATAACCGGGTCCTCCCCTGGATGGCATCGCTGCTCGCGGCCCTGACCTGGCTGGCCGCCGACACGGCGGCCGGGGTCGACTACAGCACCTTTCTCGTTCCGCTCTGGAACAGCGCCACGCGTCTGATCATCTTCCTCTTGGTCGTGATGCTCCTCCAGAACCTGCAGAACGCTCTCGCCGAACAGCGGCACCTCGCCGAATCGGATCCCCTCACGGGCGTCGCCAACGCTCGCCGCTTCATGGACGCGATCGGCGGGGAGATCCGACGCGCCAGAAGACACTCCGCCCCGATCTCGTTGGGGTATATCGACGTCGACGACTTCAAGACGATCAACGACTCACAGGGTCATTCCGGTGGAGACGCGGTCCTGAAGAAGCTGGCCGCGGCGCTCGGCGACAACACCCGCGACATCGACATCGTGGGACGTCTCGGTGGAGACGAGTTCGCGATCCTGCTTCCGATGACGGACGAGGCCGGGTCCAGGGTGGTGATCGAGCAACTGCGTCTACGGGTTGCAGGAGCGATGCAAGACCTCGGATTCCCCGTAACGCTCAGCATGGGCTGTGTGACCTTCCTCGAGCCCCCTGCCGGGACCGGGGAGATCCTGCATGCTGCCGACGAGCTCATGTACGAGGTGAAGAGGGGTGGCAAGGACGCGGCTCTTCACAAGGTGGTCGCGCCCGGTTCGCAGGCCCGCGTCTGATGTTCGGTCGCTCCGCCGATCTCTACGATGCCCTCTACTCGTGGAAGGACTACGACGACGAGGTCCGACGGATCACGCGATTGGTCGACGAGTTAAGTCCCGGGGCGAAGACCTTCTTGGACGTCGCCTGCGGCACCGGCAAGCATCTCGAGCTCCTCCGTGATCGCTTCCAGGTCGAGGGCGTCGACCTCGACCCGCAACTCCTGGCGATCGCGGCCGGACGGAACCCCGGAGTGCCTCTACACGAGGGGGACATGATCTCGTTCGATCTCGGCAGGACTTTCGACGTCGTCGTCTGTCTCTTCAGCAGCATCGGCTACGTGGAAACTCCTCAGAACCTGAGTACGGCATGCGCCTCCCTCTCGAAGCACGTCGCGCCGGGCGGGATCTTGCTGCTGGAGCCGTGGCTGACGCCCGACGGCTACGAAGAGGGCCACATCGGTTTCCTGACGGTCGACGAGCCGGAGCTCAAGATCGCCCGGATCAACACGTCGCGACGAGAGGGTGATGTGAGCGTGCTGGACTTCAGCTATCTCGTGGGGACGCCCGCCGGGATCGAACACTTCACCGAGCACCATCGCCTCGGCTTGTTCACCGACAAGCAGTACCGGGACGCGTTGACCGCAGCCGGCCTGGAGCTGCAGAAAGACGGCGACCTCATGGGCCGTGGGCTGTACGTAGCGGTGAGACCGGCAGCATCTCCCTCGGGCTGAACCCCTCCCCCTCGCTCTCCACCCTTCTTTTCCGGTTCGGCGCGAACATCGCTACGGCAACTCGCCTCTACAACGCTGCCATGGAAAAGAACGAGTCCGAAGCGGCGACTCAGGTTGCCTCTCCCCGCG
>Ga0299913_10004692_pt1 | contig 11522 bp, 12 predicted proteins | sample RVTome_9_FD_201360 | JGI IMG/M metagenome (GOLD analysis project Ga0299913, IMG submission 201360) | Soil microbial communities from uranium-contaminated site in the Upper Colorado River Basin, Wyoming, United States - RVT155D38 (version 2) ... | reverse complement strand
CCAATACCGTCGTCGCCACCATCCCGGTCGGAGACTTGCCGATCGACGTGACGATCACCGCGGCCGTGGAACTCTGAGCGCGATCGGAAGGGGACCTCTTCGCCGGACCGGTTCACGGGTCTGGTATCACCGTCCCAGCGACGGACGACGAGGGCCGAATTCTTCGAGCCGAACGCGATGCAGTTGACGACCGCGTGCTCGATGTCAGCCGGGCGACCCTCGTTCGCCACGTAGTCGAGGTCGCAGGCGGGATCGGGCTTGTCATAGTTGATGGTGGGCGGCAGCCACCCTTCGCGCATCGCCTCGATGGTTTCGACCAGGCCCGCGGCGCCGCACGCGCCCTGCGGATGCCCGGTCATCGACTTCAGGGCCGACGTCGGGAGCCGCTCGCTGTGGCCGTCGAACGCCAGCCGGACCGCGCGGGTCTCGATGCGGTCGTTGAGCTCGGTGGCGGTACCGTGGAGGTTGACGTAGTCGACCCGTTCGCTGGGCAGGCCGGCCTCTTCGAGCGCGAGCAGGATCGCGCGCGCGGCCTCCTCGCCGTTGGGCTCGGGCCGCACGCGATGGTACGCGTCGCAGGTCGTACCGTATCCCAGCACTTCGGCGAGCGGCTCCGCGCCGCGGCGACGCGCGCTCGCCAGCGACTCGAACACGAGGATCCACGCTCCCTCGGCCATGACGAACCCGTCGCGATCGGAGTTGAAGGGGCGCGAGGCGCGCGCGGGGTTCCCGTTCCGGCTCGTCATCGTCCCCATGCGCGAGAAGCCGGCCATGATGCCGGGCACTATGCACGCTTCCGCGCCGCCGGTGACCACCCGCTCGATGCGGCCGGCCTGGATCGACTGTAGCGCGTACCCCATCGCGTCGGAGGCCGACGTGCAGCCGGTCGACACCACGTGGCTCATCCCGCGCAGGCCGTGCTCCATCGAGACCTCGCTGGAGAGCATCCCCACGAACGTGGCCACGATGCTATAGGGGCTCACCCGGCGCGCGCCCTGGCGGTAGTAGACCTCGTACTGCTCCTCGCCGAACGCGATCCCCGCCGCGCCGGTGCCGAGGATCACGCCCGTCTGGCGACGCTCCTCGTCGCCGAGCCGGTCGCTGTCGATTTCGGCCTGTGCCAGCGCCTCGCCGGTGGCGGCGAGCGCCATCGCGACCACCCGCATGCCGTAGCGGCGAGTCTTGGCCGGCAGGTGCGCCTCGACGTCGAACTCCTTGACCTCGCCCGCGACGCGGCAGTCGTGCTGCGAGGCGTCGAACAGCGTGATCGGCCCGGTCCCGCTCTCCCCGCGCGCACAGGCGCGCCAGAACGCCTCGCGCCCCACGCCGTTGGGGCTCACCGCCCCCATTCCGGTCACGACCACCCGCTCCGCATCCCTCATGGCCGCGAATATACGCGGCCCCCTACCTTTGCGAGGTGAAGGCCGACCGCTACTCGCGTCAGCGCATCCTGCCCGAGATCGGCGACACCGGGCAGGAGCGGCTCGCCGGCTCGCACGCCGTGGTCGTGGGGTGCGGGGCGCTGGGCTCGTTCCAAGCCCAGCTCCTCGCGCGCGCGGGAGTGGGGCGGCTGACCGTGATCGACCGCGACTTCGTCGAGCGCGGGAACCTCCAACGCCAGATCCTGTTCACCGACGCCGACGCGGAAGCCGCGATGCCGAAGGCGACCGCCGCCGAGCGCGCTCTGGCGGCCATCAATCCCGACATCGAGGTCCGCGGCATCGTCGATGATCTGCGCGCCGGCACGGCCGAGGACCTGCTGGCGGGCGCAGACGTCCTCTGCGACGGGACCGACAACTTCGAGACCCGCTACCTGATCAACGACTGGGCGGTGCGCGAGGGCGTGGCCTGGGTCTACGGGGGAGTGATCGGCACCGGCGGGCTGGTGATGCCGATCGTGCCAGGCGAGACGGCCTGCCTCGCGTGCGTCTTCGAGACGCCTCCCGAGACCGGCAGCCTCCCCACGTGCGAGACGGCGGGCGTCCTCGGTGCCGCGGTCGCCGCGGTGGCCGGCGTGCAGACGACCGAGACGATGAAGCTCCTCGTCGGCGCCCGCGACCGGTTGCTCGACGGGCTCCTGCGCTACGACGCCTGGGAAGCCGCGTTCACGCAAGTCCGCACCGGCGGGCCGCGCGCGGGTTGTCCCGCCTGCGGCCAGCGCGACTTCGCCTGGCTCGAGGGACGCCTCGGCTCCCGCGCGGCGCGGCTCTGCGGCCGCAACGCGATCCAGATCCTGCCGCGAGGAGAGGCGCGGCCGTCGCTGGCCGCGGTGGCGGCCCGGATCGCGGGTGAGTGGGAGGTGGTCGTCGGCGACCACATGCTGCGCGCGCGGCGGGACGGGCTGACGGTGAACCTGTTCCACGACGGCCGCGCGATCGTGGACGGGACTACGGACGAGGCTGAGGCCCGCTCGATCCTGGCGCGCGTGGTAGGCACGTGACCGGCGGCTGGCGCACCCGGGAAGGGTCGAAAAACTCTCCTAGACACCGACGAGCAGGGTGGTATAATAGCGGACCTTCGAACCAGCGAGAGGAGGTGGGTTTTTGGCATACTGTCCCGAGTGTGACGCCGAGATCGAGGGCGAGCCCTTCGAGTTCGAGGAGGGCGAAGTGATCGAGTGTCCCGAGTGCGGGTCCGAGCTCGAGGTCTCTAGCACGTCTCCGCTGGAGTTCGAGGTCGTGGAAAGCGATTGGGAGGCCGACGAGGAGGAATGGGACTGAGCCGATAGGCGCGGTCCGCGCCCGGCGTCGCGGGGCGCGGACCGCGACGCGGACCCGAAATGCCTATCCCTGAACACCCCTTCTCCGCCGCTCTGTTCCTGCTGTTGGCGGCGGTCGCGCTCTCGATCTACCTCCTCCACCGCCGTGTTCCCTTCCTGCTCTGGGCCTGCTCCTGGGCGCTCGTGCTGGCGATCCCGTTCGTCGAGGACCCCGCGGGGTATCCCTGGATCTGGCCGATCCTCGCCTTCGGCACCGCCACATTGCTGGTGCTGGGCGCGATCGTGTGGGAAGCGGACGACGAGCGCGCGGCTCCCGCTCCTCCGCTCGCCGCGGTCGTGATCCTCGCGCTCGTCCTGGCGGCGGCCCTCTACGCGATCGATCGTCCGCGCTCGCCGGGCCCAGCCCTCACCACCGGCGCGCTCGCGGCCGGGGGGATCGTCACCGGATGGCTCCTGTTCCGGCGGGCGCGGTGGGAGGCGCCGATCGGCGCAGTCGTCAGCGGGCTGGGTCTGGTCACCTGGGGCTGGATGCTGGCGCTGGAGCGGATCTGGTCGCGGTCGATCTTCGGGCCCTGGCCGCTGTCGGCCCAGGATGCCGCGGCGGCGGTGATCGTGGTCGGCATGATCGTACTGGCCGCCGAGCTCGCCCGCGCCGGGACGTGGCGCGCGTCCGACCTGGAGCTCCTGCTCGAGGAAGACCCCAACATGATCTTCGTGGTGCGCCTGGGGGCGGTCGTGTTCGCCAACCGCGCCCTGCGCGCGCGATCCGGCCGCACGCTCGCGCAGTGGCGGGACAAGGACCCGCTCCGCTTCCTGCGGACCGGCGACCGCGAAGAAGCGGCCGAGATGCTGGCCCGGCTCCGCAAGGGAGAGGTCGTGCCCGGGTTCGAGATCGATTTCCTGGACGCCCGCGGCCAGGCGGTGCCGGTCATCGTCCACGCGCATCCGATCGAGTGGCGCGGGGCGCCGGGGTGGCGCTACGAGCTGGTCGACATCACCGAGCGGCGCGAGACCGAGCGGGAGGTCCGGGAGATGATGAAGGAGCTCCAGCGCATGAACGCCGCGCTGGAGAACTCCAACCGCCTGCAGGCGGAGTTCCTGTCCAACACCAGCCACGAGCTCAAGACCCCGCTCACGTCGATCATCGCCAACGCCGAGGTGCTCGAGTACGAGATGTGCGGCCCGGTCAACGACGAGCAGCGGCGGGTGCTGGCGAACATCTCGCGCAACAGCCAGCACCTGCTCAAGATGATCTCCAGCCTGCTCGCCTACGCGAGCCAGCGCGAAGGCGGAGACATCCTCCGCCCGCAGGAAGTCGCCATCCGCATGCTGCTGGAAACCGTCGTCGAGACCGTCCGGCCGCTGCTGGAGGAAAGCGACCTGGAGGTCGACCTGGACGTCGATGCCGGCCTGCCCACCTGCAGCGTGGACCCCGAGAAGATCTACCGCGTCTACCTGAACCTGATCGAGAACGCGATCAAGTTCTCGCCCAGCGGCGTGATCGGCGTCGGCGCCCACCTGGTCGACGGCGAGATGGAAGGCAGCGTCAGCGACCAGGGCATCGGGATCCCGCCCGACATGCTGGAAGCGATCTTCCAGCCGTTCCGCCAGGCCGACGCGTCCCCGACCCGCAGCTACGGAGGGGTGGGCCTGGGTCTGGCGATCTGCAAGCACCTGGTGGAGCTCCACGGCGGGCGGATCTGGGCGGAGTCGGAGCCCGGCGGCGGCGCGACGATCCGGTTCCGGCTGCCATGTTAGGCGGCGCGTGACGCACGCGCCGCGGCTCAGCGTCGTCGTGCCGGCCTGGAACGAGGCTCTTCGCCTGCCGCCGCTCCTGGACGCGCTCGAGCGCTGCGACCCTCGCCCGCACGAGGTGATCGTGGTCGACGGAGGGTCCAGCGACGGGACGCGCGACCTCGCCGCCGGCCGCGCCACCGTGATCACGGCGCCGCGCGGACGCGCCTCCCAGCTGAACGCCGGCGCCCGGATGGCGACGGGGGACGTGCTCTGGTTCGTGCACGCCGACTGTCTGCCGCGGCCCTCGGCGGTGCGGGAGATCGCCGGCGCGCTCGCCGCCGGCGCGCCCGGCGGGTGCTTCCGGATCGCCTTCCCCCCGGACGAGCGATCACAGCACCGCCTGGTGCCGTGGATCGAGCGGGGGATCAACCTGCGGACGTGGGTCACCCGCAGGGGGACCGGAGACCAGGGGATCTTCGCGCGCACAGACGTGTTCGTCGGCGCGGGTGGGTTCCCGGAGTGGCCCGTGTTCGAGGACGTCGCGCTGGCCGCCGTCCTGCGGCGCGCCGGCCGCCCGGCCGTCTGCCGTGGCCCGCTCCTGACCAGCGCCCGCCGCTGGCTGCGCCACGGGGTGGCGCGGACGATGGCCCGCATGTGGGGGCTGCGACTCGCCTACCTGGCGGGCGTGCCGGCCGGGAAGCTCGAGCGCCATTGGGGCCGCTGGGACTGACGCGCTTGCCGGAGCGGGATCGGTCTCTATCTTGGCCTCTTTGGCGCGAGCGCGGAGGTGGCGTGGAGGATCTGTTGTTCGAGCGGCTCGATCGCATGGAATCCGAGGTCGATCCGGAGGTCGTCCTCCAGGACCTCTACCTGATCGACCGGATCGTGCGGCCGCAGGCCGGGCCGCGGGAGCCTGAGTACCGGGTCCCGTTCCTGCTCGAGGCCCTCGAGTCGCGGGAGTTCTTCACCGATCCCAACGATCGCTGCGAGGCGATCGAGCTGTACGACGACCTCTGCGACCTCTGCGACGTTCGCTCGTACGTCGGCCTGGCGGCGGTGCTCGAGCGCTTCCGCGTCTACCGCCGCTCGCGCGACCCCAGCGCGATCGGCGACCGCTAGCGTCCCGCGTTGGAGAGCTTCCTTCTTCCCGAGATGTGGATCAAGCTGGCGCTGGCGACCGCCTGCGGCGCCGCGATCGGGATCGAGCGCGAGCTCCACGACAAGCCGGCGGGGCTGCGGACGAACATGCTGATCTGCGTCGGGTCGGCGCTGATCACGATGGTTTCGCTGCACGTCGCGCTGAGCTATGCGGAGCGGCAGGTCAACATCGCAGATCCCGGCCGGATCGCGGCGCAGATCGTCTCGGGTATCGGCTTCCTCGGCGCGGGGACGATCATCCAGGCCCGCGGCTCGGTGCACGGACTGACCACGGCGGCCACGATCTGGGTGATGGCGGGAATCGGGCTGGCGATCGGGAGCGGGGCGTTCGCGCCGGCGATCGCCACCACCGTGATCCTGCTGGGGACGCTGGCCGCGGTCGGCTGGCTGGAGGGCCACCTCACTCCGCGCCGCCATTTCGTGTATTTCCACGTGGCGGCCGACCGCCGGCCGGGTCTCATCGACGAGATCAACAATCTGGCCGATCGCGAGAAGATCTCGCTCGACGACTTCGGCATGAAGCGGAACGACAAGGGCGTGACGATCGACTTCGCGCTGACGCTGCCCACTCGGAGGCGGGACGCCCTGATCGACGGGCTGCTCGACCTCCCCGGCGTGCGCGACGTGCGGGTCAACGAGTGACCGCTTCGTGACGGACGCCATCCGGGGACTCCTCCCCCCGATCACCACACCGTTCGACGCCGACGGCGCAGCGTCGCCCGCGCGCCTAGCCGCGCAAATCGAGATCTACGGGCAGTGGCAGCTGGCCGGCGTCGTGCTCTTCGGCACCAGCGGGGAAGGCCCGTTGCTCGAGGCGGACGAGGAACCGGATCTCCTGGCTGCGGCGCGCGGCGCGCTGCCGCGGGGCCGGCTCCTGATCGTGCAAGTGGGACGCGAGAGCCTGCGCGCGACCGTCGCCTCGGCCCGCCGCGCGGAGGCCGCGGGCGCCGACGCGATCCTGTGCCTGCCGCCCCGCTACTATCCGGTCGGGCGCGAGGGGCTGGCCGGGTTCTACCGCGCGCTGGCCGGCGCCTGCGGCCTGCCGCTCTTCGCGTACCACATCCCGCAGCGAACGCACGTCGACATCGGCGCCGAGCTCCTGTGCGAGCTGGCGGCCGAGGGCACGCTGGCGGGGATCAAGGACTCCGCCGGCGACCTGGCGCTCCAGCGGGCCCTGCGCCACGCGGGCGGAAGCGGGTTCTCGATCTTGAACGGGAGCGCGGCGCTGACGCTCGAAGCCCTGCGCGGAGGCGCGGACGGTGCGGTCCTGGCGGTCGCCGACCCTGCGCCGGAGGCGTCGCTGGCGATCCTCGACGCACACGCCACCGCGGACGCGGATCGCGGCGAGGGTTCCCAGCGTGCGATCGCCCCGCTGGCGGCATGCCTGGGCGCCCGGTACGGCGTGCCGGGCATCAAGGCCGCGCTCGACCTGCGCGGATGGCCCGGAGGCGGAGATCCCCGGCCGCCGCTCGTGCCGCTCGACGCCGCGGGACGAGAGGAGATAGGGGCGGCGTTGCGGGCCGCCGGCGTGGATCTATCTTGAGCGACGCATGCCCAGCGCCGCCGACCGCGAGACCCGCCGCCAAATCCTCAAGTTCCTGCGGAAGATCGAGACCGCCTGGCTGGCGGGCCGGATCGACGAGCTGCGCGAGTGCTTCCGCGAGGACGCAGTGCTCCTCGGCGCCGATCTCGAGCAGCGGCTCGAGGGCCGCGACCCGATCGTCGACAGCTACGCCCAGTTCCTGCAGGAAGCCCGGCTCCTGTCGTTCGAGTCGGAGGCGCCGATCGTGGATGTGTTCGGGGACTCGGCCGTGACCGTTACCCCGTGGACCGTGCGGTACGAGCGCGAGGGGGTCCTGCACCGCGAAGCGGGGGGCGACCTGCTGGTCCTCGCCCGGGACGGCGACGACTGGAAGGTCGCCTGGCGCACGCTCCTCCCGCGGGCGCTTCCCGACGGCGACGACCGTGCCGGCCGCTAGCCGGCTGCCGAGCGTCGCGGCCGCGGCCCTGGCAGTGGCGGCGATCGCCGGCTGCGGCGACGCCCGCTCCGGCTCCGAAGCGGACCCCGCGCCCCGGCCCTTCGGGCAGGCGGGCGACCTGCCGGGCGCGACGGCGCCCAGCCCGCGGCAGCAGGCTCAGGCGATCGCCGGCAACCCGAGGCTCCTCCTGTTCGACCTCCAGACCGCCCTCGAGAGCGTGCGGGAGACGCGCGGCGCCTATCCCTCGCAGGACGAGTTCGGCGCCACCGATTCGTGGGCGCTCCAGCGGGCCGCGCTCGATGCGGCGTTCGACGCCTGGAGCTACGAGTCCGATGGAGCGAGCTACCGGCTCACGGGGGAGGGGGCGGGCCGGGAGTTCGGGATCCACTCGCCGCAGTGAGCGTGGAGGTCGCCCGTGCTGCGCTGGTCGCCTACCTCGACGCCTACCTCGAGGTCGCTGGCTGGAGCGACAAATCGCTGAACGGCCTCCAGGTGGAGGGGGCGGACCGCGTCCGCAGGGTGGCCCTCGCCACCGACGCCGCGCTCGCCACCATCGCGATGGCCATCGAAGCCCGGGCGCAGATGCTGATCGTCCACCACGGCCTCTTCTGGGGCCGCGAGGAGCCGGTGGCGGGGCCGCTGCGGGCGCGGCTGGCGGCGCTGCTTGAGGCGGAGCTCAGCCTGTACGCCTGCCACCTCCCGCTCGACGCCCATCCCGAGGTCGGAAACAACGTCGTCCTCGCGCGGCTCCTCGAGCTCGAGGACGTGGAGCCCTTCGGCCGCTATGGCGAGCGGACGATCGGCGTCCTGGGGCGGCTGCCCGCGGACGTCGACCTGTCCGGCCTGGCGGCCCGCCTCGAGGCGCTGCTCGGCGCCCGGCCGGATGCGCTCGCCTTCGGCGGCGACGCCATTCGGCGCGTGGCGGTGGTGTCGGGTGCGGCGGCGGACCTGATCCCCGACGCCGCCGAGGCGGGCGTCGACGCGTTCGTCACCGGGGAGACTAGCCACACCGCCTTCCATCAGGCGCGCGAGCGGCGGCTGAACGTCGTGTTCGCCGGCCACTACGCGACCGAGACGCTCGGCGTGCGGGCGCTCGGCGATCACCTGGTCGACCGCTTCGGAGTGGAAGCGGTGTTCCTGGACGCGCCGACCGGCTACTGAGCTCGGGGCCAGGCTACTCGGCGGCGGCCCCGCGCTCGCCGCGAGGCTACTCGACGACGGCGGTCGCCTCGGGCAGGAAGTAGAACATGAGGCCGAGGATCAGGTAGACGGCGAGCAGCTGGACGCCCTCCAGCCAGTTCGATTCTCCATCCTCAGCGACCTGCCCCACGATGACGACCGACACGGCTACCGCCACGACCTCGGCGGTCGTGAACACGAGATCCATCGGAGTCGGCCCGATCGCGTAGCTCAGGAGAACGAGCACGGGAGCGGCGAAGAGCGCGATCTGGGTCGCGCTGCCGATCGCGATCCCCAGCGCCAGGTCCATCCGGTCCTTGACGGCCATCAGGACCGCCGTCGAGTGCTCGGCCGCGTTGCCGACGATGGCGACCACGACCACGCCGATGAACACCTGCGTCATCCCCAGCGCCTCCGCGGTCGGCTCCACCGCGCCGACCAGGATCTCGGCGAGCCAGCTCACGACCGCGGTCGCCGCCACCAGGACACCGAGCGCGCGGCGGACGCTCCAAGCCGCGTGGGCCTCCTCTTCGATGCGGCCGGCCTCGGCGGCCTCGCGCGTGAAGTACCCTTCGTGGGTGTGGAGCGAGAACAGCAGCGCAAACGCGTAGACGATCATGAGCAGCACGCTGATCTCGAGCGAGAGCGCGCCTTCGCGGGCGGGCCCCTCCGGTCCGGCGATGCGGTGGAAGAGCGCGGGAATCAGGAGCGCGATCGCCGCCAGCGTGAGCTGAGTGGCGCGGGTGCGGCCGCCCGCGGGGTTGAACGATTGCGTCTTGAACTTGAGGCCACCGGCGAGCATGGAAACGCCGAGGATGAGGAGCGCGTTGCCGATGATCGAGCCGGTGAGCGAGGCCTTGACGATCTCGGTCAGCCCCTCGCGCAGCGCCATGATCGCGATGATGAGCTCGGCCATGTTGCCGAACGTCGCGTTGAGCAGGCCCCCGATCCCCTCGCCGGTGCGGGCCGCCAGGTGCTCGGTCGCCTTTCCCATCCAGCCGGCGATGGGGATGATCGCGACGCCCGCCAGGAAGAAGAGCCAGACGTGCGCCTCCGGCGCCAGGAACCGCACCAGGATCGCGATCGGCGTCAGCGGCAGGAGCCAGTTCAGCGAGGGCTTGAGGGCGGCCGGCATCGCCCCTAAGCAAACACCTCGGCGATTCGGGGACAAGCACGATCTCGACCCGCGTTTGACGCCCGTCCGCGCAGCGCGCAGTTTGCAGCGAAGGATGCGCCGGCCGGCTCCCGGACGGCGCTTTTTCTTGGGCCCAGGACAGCGATGAGCCGGTCACGAGGGACATGCCAGGTCGTCGTCGGCGCCCAGTGGGGCGACGAGGGCAAGGGCAAGATCGTCGACGTGCTGGCCGAGCAGGCCGACGTGGTGGCCCGCTACCAGGGCGGCGCCAACGCCGGTCACACGGTGGTGGTGGACGGGGAGGAGTTCATCCTCCACCAGGTCCCTAGCGGGGTGCTCCATCCGGGCACGGAGTGCCTGCTCGGCAACGGGGTCGTGCTCGACGCGGCCGAGCTGTTCCGCGAGGTCGACCTGCTCGAGGAGCGCGGGATCGACGCCGAGACCCGGGTCTGGGTCTCGAGCCGGGCCCATCTGCTGCTGCCCTGGCACAAGGCGCTCGACGCGGCCAAGGAGGGCAGCCGCGGCGCGAAGGCGATCGGGACGACCGGGCGCGGCATCGGCCCGGCGTACGAGGACAAGGTGGGGCGCGTGGGGATCCGGGTCGCCGACTGCGACGACCCGGACCGGCTGCGCGCGCTGGTCGAAGAGGGCGTCGAGAGCAAGCGCGCGGCGCTGGCGCTGTTGGGCTCGGATGCCGAGATCTCGGCGGCGGAGACACTGGCGGAGATCGAGCGCTGGCGCGAGCGGCTGCTCGCGCGCGCCAGCGACGTGTCGCAGCGGGTCGCGGATCATCTCGCCGCGGGACGCCGGATCCTGCTTGAGGGCGCCCAGGGCTCACAGCTCGACATCGATCACGGCACCTATCCCTACGTGACCTCGTCCAGCACCACCGCGGGCGGGGCGGTGATCGGCGTGGGGCTGGGGCCGAAGTACATCGACGAAGTCGTGGGCGTCGTGAAGGCGTATACGACCCGGGTGGGCAACGGCCCGCTGCCGACCGAGGTCGAGAGCCCGCTGCAGGAGCAGCTGCGCGAGGCCGGCGGCGAGTACGGCGCCACCACCGGCCGGCCGCGCCGTTGCGGCTGGTTCGACGCGGTGGTCGTGCGCTACGCGGCGCGCATCAACAGCCTGACCGAGCTGGCGGTGACCAAGCTCGACGTGCTGGACGGCTTCGAGGGCGTGCGGCTGTGCGCGGGATATCGCTCGGCGGGCTCGGACGGCGGCGAGGAACTGCGGGAATTCCCCGCCAACCTCGGCCTCCTGGAGCGCTGCGAGCCGATCTACGAGGAGCACGCCGGCTGGCGGACCTCGATCGCCGAAGCCCGCTCCTGGGACGAGCTGCCGCCCGAGGCACGGCGATACCTGGAGCGGATCGAGGAGCTGGTCGGCGTGCCGATCCGCCGCGTGTCGGTGGGGCAGGGCCGGGACCAGATCCTGGAGCGGAGCTGAGAGCCGAAGCCTAGCGCTCTACCCGCGGCCCCGCATTGGCGACGTCGCTGCCCACGTGGCCGAATTTCTCGAAGTTGCGCTGGAACAGCTCCGCCAGCTGGCGCGCCTTGGCGTCGTACGCCTCGCCGTCCTCCCACGTGGCGCGCGGATCGAGCACCTCGTCCGG
>Ga0299913_10004691_pt1 | contig 11522 bp, 13 predicted proteins | sample RVTome_9_FD_201360 | JGI IMG/M metagenome (GOLD analysis project Ga0299913, IMG submission 201360) | Soil microbial communities from uranium-contaminated site in the Upper Colorado River Basin, Wyoming, United States - RVT155D38 (version 2) ... | reverse complement strand
TCGACGCGCTGTGTCGAGGGAGCCATGCATATCTCTTCTTCCCGCCATCCACCTTCGAGCGGAAGGAAGAGCGGGAGCGCAGGGAGATGAAGGCGAAGGCGATCTGCGGGGTGTGTCCGGTGCGGGTCCCTTGCACCACCCATGCTCTCCAGATCCGGGAGCCCTTTGGGATCTGGGGAGGTCTCACCGAGGTGGAGAGAAGGAGCGCTCCGCTGGTCGGCTGACCGGGGCAATCGAATCGGGGGCCGATGGCCCAACTCCGGTACGGAGGCCCAAGACGCCGGCCGGTCCTTAGGATGCGGGTAATGCCGACGCCGAACGTCGCCGCCCGGCCGGCTGCCACCGTGATGCTGATCAGGGATGGCGTCGAGGGGATCGAGGTGCTGATGGTTCGACGCCACGGACGAGGGTTCTTCGGAGGGCTCACGGCGTTCCCCGGCGGGGCAGTCGACCCGGTGGACCGATCCGAATTGGCCTCCTCCGTCGTCATCGGGGACAGCCCCGATCAGGAGTTCCGGGTGGCCGCGCTCAGGGAACTGGCCGAGGAAACCGGGCTCGCCCTGACCGGGAGCGGCCTGGCGCCGGCACCTCCAGGGCGCGGGGCAGAGCTGCTCACGACTCTCGGAGCCGAAGGCCTCGTCCTCGACGGTTCGAGATTGGTCCTCGTCTCTCGCTGGGTCACGCCCGAGTTCGCCCCGTCCCGTTTCGACACTCGTTTCTACCTGGCAGGTGTGGCGGATACGCCCGAGATCCGTCTCGATCCCGAGGAGCTCGTGGCGCACATGTGGATTGGACCGGCCGACGCCCTGATGTTGGAGGAATCCGGAGAGCTGAAGATGTTCCTTCCCACCATCGCCCATCTCCGCTGGCTGGAGCGGCGACCCGACGTCGAGCGAGCCATTGCTGCTTCCGAGGGAGCCGACGGCAGGTCCCTGGTCCAGCCGAGGCGCATGGGAGACGGCAGCCTCCTCCCGATCCACCTGCCCGACCCGGGATGAGAATCGAGCGAATCCTGGCCAACAACCCAGGACCGTTCACCGGCCCCGGCACCAATACCTGGCTCGTCGAGGCGGGCGGCGAGGTGATAGTCATCGACCCCGGGCCGGTTGACCCCGGCCACATGGAGCGGATCGTCGAGCACGTCGCCGCCTACACACCGGTCGGGGTCCTGGTCACCCACACCCACGTCGACCACGCGCCACTGGCCAACCCGATGGCTCGCGAGCTGGGTGTCCCCGCATTTGGGCACTCCCCCGGACCGGAGTTCGACCCCGACCTGGTGCTGGAGGAGGGCTCGGACTTGGCTATCGGCCCGGTCCGGCTCGAGGTCCTGTACACCCCGGGACACGCCGAGGACCATCTCTGCTTCCGGGTCGGCGACGTCCTCTTCACCGGAGATCACATCATGGGCGGGTCGTCGGTGATGGTCGAGGACATGGGCAAGTACCTGGCGTCGTTGGTCAAGCTCCGCGGCATCGGCCTCACCAGGCTGCACCCCGGACATGGCGAGGAGATGGATGATCCCGACCAGGTGATCGACTGGTACGTGGCCCACCGCAACCAGCGTCACGAGGAGATCCTGGAGGCGATCAGAACAGGGGCGACCTCGCGCGACGCCATTGTCGAGGTGGTGTATCGCGACGTCGACCGGGCCCTCCATCCGCTGGCGGCGCGATCGGTGCAAGCCCATCTCGAATTGATGTTTGAGCAGGGTCGGATAGCCTCTAGTGGGCACGATCTCGTCGTGCTGCCCACCAAGACCCCGTGAAACGCCTTGCCTGGACCGTGTTCTCTCTACTCGTCATGGCTTTGGCCATCCCGGCCATCGCCCAGGTGACCGACGAGGACATCGACCGCGCCCGACGCGAGGTCAACGAGATGCTGGCCGAATCCCAGTCCTTGGGCGAGGAGGTCCAGGCGGCCTGGGCGCGTCAGTTCGCCCTGGAGAAGGAGATCGGCGACCTCACCGCATCGATCGACGTGGCTCGGGTCAAGATCACCGAGACCGAGCAGAAGCTGGAAGAAGTCGCCGTGGAGATGTACATGGGAACCTCCACCGCCAGCTCGGTCAGGCTCCTGTTCTCCTCCAGCGATCAGAGCTATGGGGCAGGGGTGGAGTACCTGCGCAACGTGACCGGAGCGGACGTCGACGTGATCAACCAGCTCCGCTCCTATCGAACCGAGCTCGACCGCCAGACCGCGCGGCTCAGCGAGGCTTCGGTGGAACAGGAGGCGTTGGCCGCGGAGTTGGAGGAGAAGGCCGGGGAGCTCCAGGTGCGACTGAGCGAGGGGCAGGCCGTCTATGACAGATTGGTTGCGCAAAGGGCCGCCGAGGAGGAGGCGCGCCGGGCCGAAGAGGCGCGCCGGGCCGAGGAGGCGCGCCGACGAGCGGCCGAGGAGGCCGCCCGGAACGCCACGACCACGACGCTGGGATCTTCTGCGACGACCGTGGTAGGCGACGCGGGATCTACGACGACCGTCCCCGAGGAGACCGCAATCACCTCTCCGCCTCCTCCACCGCCGGCATCGAGTGGAGGGGCTTGCCCCGTTGCCGGTGCGGTGTCCTTCAGCGACACCTGGGGCGACCCTCGCTCCGGCGGGCGATCGCACAAAGGGGTGGACATGATCGCGGCCCGCAACACCCCTCTGGTCGCGGTCTATTCGGGACGGATCCAGCGTCTCAGCAGCGGGGGGTTGAGTGGTCTCGCCATCTGGCTCCGGGCCGACAACGGCGATCAGTTCTTCTACGCCCATCTGGAGAGTTACGGAGACATCGCTGCCGGGCAGGACGTGTCCGAAGGCGAGGTGATCGGATACAACGGGTCATCGGGCAATGCCCCTTCCCACCTTCCCCACCTGCATTTCGAATACCATCCGGGTGGCGGGTCCGCGGTCAATCCCTATCCGTTGGTGCGCTCCCTGTGCGGGTAGGAGGGTCCGGGCGCCACCTCCCCCAGAACGCCGAAAGAGGACCCTTTCGGGTCCTCTTCCGATCTGGCCTCCCTGATGCCCCCTACCCCACTCACCGAGGCACGTTCTGACCGTCATCTTCGGTCACTTTGGCTAGTGGTTAAAGGACTCTTCCAGAGTTGCTCGTTGTGACTAGTCCCCGAGTCGGCCTCTGGTCTTCCGGCGACACGACACCGCCCCGGCTGCTTCAATGCGACCCCCGCATCCGAGGAGGAGACGTTGACCACCCCACCAGAGTTCCCGGCCGAAACGCCGGCGGCGACCCCGGCCAACCTGGCCCCGTGGGGCACACGTGCCCTTGGCTACCTCATCGACTTCGCCCCGATTTGGATCCTCGATGCCCTCACCTACCGGAGCACGGTGCTGTTCAGCTTCCTCGGGCTGATTTCCCTGGCCTACTTCATCTACATGGGGCATCTGGATGGGCTGACCGGCCAGACGCCGGGCAAGGCGATCATGGGGATACGGGTCGTCAACCTCCAGGGCCAGGTAATCGGATCCGGTTCGGGCATCGCTCGCAAGTTCGCCCACATCGTCGACGCCATCGTGTGTGGGCTCGGGTTCCTACTGCCCCTCGTCGATGCCCAGCGGCAGACCATCGCCGACAAGATCGTGAACACCTACGTGGTCGAGGGAGTCGAGAAGAAGCCGTTCTCCGTCGATCTCTGGTTCCCACCCAAGAGCTGATCCGATCCGAGACACCCCCGGTGGTCAGTCCTAGACGGGCAGCTCCTCCAAGTCAGTGAGGATCTTGGCGATACGACCGGTGCATGTCTCCATGTCGGCCGGGGGGAGAAGCCGGGTCAGGGTCGCGGCCGCCTCGCGCAGAGCCGCTCCCGCCGCCGACCCACCGGCGGTGGTGACCACCGGCACGCCGTGATCGCCACCGGGTACCACCTCGGGATCGAGCGGAATCGACGCGATCAAAGGGACTCCGAGGTCCCCGGCGAGCTCGGCGCCCCCTCCGCTGCCGAAGACGTCGTGGACCCGACCACATTCGCAGGCGAGCCCGGCCATGTTCTCGATGACACCGACGATCGGCATATGCGACCGCCGAGCCATGTCGGCCACACGCACCGCGACCTTCTGCGCCGCCCGTTGTGGGGTTGTCACCACCACCATTTCGGCCTGGGGGAGCATCCGGGTCAACGCCATCTGGATGTCACCCGTGCCCGGGGGGAGATCGATGATCAGATAGTCGAGCTCGCCCCACTCCACCTGCTTGAGGAACTGCTCCAGGGCCTTGGACAGCATCAGCCCCCGCCACATCAACGCCGTCTCCTCGGTTTCGATGATTAACCCGGTGGAGACCAGCTTCACCCCCTGGGCCATGACGGGGACCATGAGCTTGCTGTCGCCATCTGCCTCCAGGCGGTCCTCCACACCCAGCATCCGCGGAGTGGAGAAGCCCCAGATGTCGGCGTCGAGCAGACCGACCCGAAACCCCGACCCGGCCAACGCCACGGCGACGTTGACCGAGATCGACGACTTGCCCACCCCGCCCTTACCCGATCCGACCGCCACCACCCTGGTGGCGGGTCCGACCTGGGTCGCTTCGGCGCCCTCGCGCGCCTTGGCCCTGGCCACGGACATGAGACCGGCTCTCTGCTTCTTGGTCATGGCTGTGGTTCGGATCTCGACATCGTCGACACCGGGCATCGACTCCACGCGACGACGGGCATCGCTCTCGATCTGGTTGCGGAGCGGGCACTCGGCGATGGTGAGGGCGATGCCGACCAACACCGAGGCGCCCATCACGTCGACATCGGTGACCATGCCCAACTCCACGATGTTGCCGCCGAGCTCCGGGTCACGGACCCCATGGAGGGTGCTGATTACGTCGTCGCGGGTGACCATTGCCATCTCAATGGTAATTTCCACTGTCGATGTAGTGGGAATGGCCCTGTGCCCAGAGATGGTTAGTATGAGCAAGGTAGGCGACCAGGTCAGGAAATGACACAGATCCTCAGCATCAAGTCGAACAAGCCCGAGAAGACGGTCAACGTCACCGACTTCGCCGCCCAGAAGATCGGGGAGCTGATCGCGGCCGAGGGCGACCCGGGTCTCGCCTTGCGCATGGCGGTCCGCCCCGGGGGCTGCAGCGGATTCTCCTACGAGATGTACTTCGACAGCCAGATCGACGCCACCGACATCGTCGAGGAGTTCGGCGAAGTCAAGGTCGTAGTGGACCCGCAGAGCGCAGAGCTGGTCAAGGGCTCCACCCTCGACTACAAGGACGGCCTGATGGGCGCCGGGTTCGCCATCGACAACCCCAACGTCACCCGCACCTGCGGCTGCGGCAACAGCTTCTCCTGACCCGCCGCCTTCGGGCAAGAGTTCCAAGTCGGGGTACCCTCCGCGGGGTAACTACCAGGAGCCCACTGTTGCCCAAGAAAGTCCCCGCGACGCCCTCTGCCCCCACCGCGATGGGCCCCTATTCCTTCGCCACCGAGGCGGGGGGATTGGTCTTCCTCAGCGGTCAGGTCGCCCTCGACCCGGCCACAGGAGAGCGTCGGCCCGATGACGTGGAGATCCAGACCCGCCAGGTGATGGACAACATCGGCGGCATCCTCGGCGACCTCGGCCTGAATTATGAGGACATCGCCAAGACGACGATCTTCCTCGCCGACATGGCCGACTATCCCAAGGTGAACGAGGTCTACGCCTCCTATTTCGGGACCGAGCCCCCGGCCCGTTCTGCAATCCAGGCCGGCGCCCTGCCCGGCGGGTTTCTCGTCGAGATAGAGGTGGTGGCAGCCCGATGAACACTGAAGAGGTCTTTTCCGCACTCGGTCTCGCCGACCACAGCAGCGGCGTGTTCGCCGGCGAATGGCTGGATGCCACCGGCGAGCAGGTGGAGGTGGTCAACCCCACCACCGGGGAGACCCTCGCCACCGTGACCATGGCCTCGGCCGACGACTACGACCGCGTCGTCGCCAACTCGGTCGAGACGTTCCAGAGATGGCAACTCCTCCCCGCCCCCAAGCGGGGCCAGTTCGTGCGTCGGCTCGGTGACGCTCTGAGGGAGAAGATCGAGCCGCTCGGAGCCCTGGTCACCCTGGAGATGGGCAAGATCCTCCCCGAAGGGATCGGCGAGGTGCAGGAGATGGTCGACATCTGCGATTTCGCCGTCGGTCTCTCCCGTCAGCTCTACGGCAACACCATGGCCTCGGAGCGACCCAATCACCGCATGTACGAGCACTGGCACCCGCTGGGGCCGGTAGGCGTTATCTCCGCCTTCAACTTCCCGGTGGCGGTCTGGTCGTGGAACTCGGCGTTGGCCGCCGTGTGCGGGGACACGGTGGTGTGGAAGCCTTCGGAGCGGACCCCCCTCACCGCCATCGCAGTGACCAAGATCGCCAACGAGGTCATGGCGGGCAGCGGATACGAAGGCGTGTTCAACCTCGCGGTCGGCGACGGGCCAACCGTCGGGGCCCTGATGAACCAGGACACCAGGCTGCCCCTCATCTCGGCCACCGGTTCCTGCAACATGGGCCGCATCGTCGGCCCGGCGGTGGCTCAGCGCATGGGCCGGACCATCCTCGAGTTGGGCGGCAACAACGCGGTGATCGTCATGGACGATGCCGACCTCGATCTGGCGGTCAGGGCCACCCTGTTCTCCGCGGTGGGGACGGCCGGGCAGCGGTGCACGAGCCTTCGCCGACTTCTCGTCCACCGGGCCATCGCCGACAAGCTGGTGAGCCGTCTCACCGAGGCCTATCGACAGGTCAGCATCGGCGACCCGCTCCAGGCGGGCACCCTGATGGGCCCATTGGCCGGGGAAAGGGCGGTAGAGCAGATGATGGCTGCACTCGACATCGCACGGGAGCAGGGGGCGAGGGTCGTCACCGGTGGCAGCCGCCTCGACCGGCCCGGGTTCTTCGTCGAGCCGACCATCGCCGTGGTCCCCAAGGATGCATCGATCACGCAACAGGAGACATTCGCCCCCATTCTCTGGGTCATCGAGTTCGACACCCTGGAAGAGGCGATCGAGATCCAGAACGGGGTGACCCAGGGTCTTTCCTCGGCGATCTTCACCGAATCGCTGCGCAGCGCGGAGAAGTTCCTCAGCTCCGCCGGATCCGATTGTGGGATCGCCAATGTCAACATCGGCACCTCCGGCGCCGAGATCGGCGGGGCGTTCGGAGGCGAGAAGGAGACCGGCGGCGGGCGGGAAGCCGGCTCGGACGCCTGGAAGGCCTACATGCGCCGCCAGACCACCACGATCAACTGGGGCGACGACCTGCCCCTGGCCCAGGGCATCGAGTTCGGCTGAGGCCGCCGGCGAGTGGACGCCTTCGAATGGGACCAGCGCTACCGCAGCGCCGACCGGCTCTGGTCTGTGACGCCGAATCTGTTCGTGGCCGACCGTCTCAAGATCATGACGCCGGGCCGTGGCCTCGATCTGGCCGCCGGCGAAGGGCGGAACGCGGTCTGGCTCGCCTCCCTCGGCTGGAAGATGACCGCGGTCGACTTCTCGGAGGTGGCGGTGGAGCGTGGATCGGCTCATTCCGATGCAGTGCAGTTCATCGTGGCCGATGTCCTGGAATGGGAGCCTGACGACGTCTACGACCTCGTCCTGATCGCCTATCTCCATCTGATCCCATCCGACCTGGAGAGGGCGCTGCTCCGGGCCCGCGAGTGGCTCGCCCCCGAGGGTGAGCTGTTCCTGATTGGCCACGACGTGTCCAACATCGATCACGGTTGGGGCGGGCCTCAGTACCCCGAAGTGCTCTGGGAGGTTCCGAGCATCGTCGGCTGGCTGGAGGGAATGTCGATCGTGGAGTCGGAGGTAGTCCGTCGCCCGATCGAGACCGACGATGGGCTCAGGTATGCCCGTGACGCCCTGGTCAGGGCACGCACTAAGGCTGGGCAGGGCTGAAGGCGAACTGGCGGCAGCCGAGATCGTCGGCGAGCCCGCACAACCGGTAGACGTCGGGTACGACGCCTTCGGGGAGCCTCACTTCTCGCTCGGCCGTCGCGACCTCCTCACATGGCGGGTTGGAGGCAGGCGGTGTGCGCCAGTTGGCGCCGGACAGGTCCGACTCGGTGTAGGTCTGGCCACGGATGACCCAGCCGAACAGGCCCCATTGCTCCAACTGGAGGCAGACACCCCCCGTCCGGGTGACGATCGCGGTGGCCACCTCGGTGTCGGGGCGAGGGCCGGTGTTGGCCATGAAGACGACGACAACCACTGCCGCCGCGATGATCCCGATGACCCGAAGACGGGTCATGGCTCCATCGGCTCAGATCCGGTCCAGGGCCGAGTCGAGGTCGGCGATCAGGTCCTCGACGTCTTCGAGGCCGACCGAGAGCCGGACCAAACCGTCGGTGATGCCGGCGGCGATGCGCTCTTCGGCCGGCACTGCAGCATGGGTCATTGTCACCGGGTGTGTGATCAGCGACTCGACCGCTCCCAGATTCTCGGCCAGGCTCCACAGCTCGACCGCATCCATGAGCTTCTTTCCCGTCTCCACCCCACCGTGGAGCTCGAAACAGACCATGGCCCCGTGACCCGACGCCTGTCTGGTGGACAGCTCGTGCTGGGGATGGTCGGGGAGACCGGGGTAGTTGACGTAGTCGATCTTGGGATGGCCCTGCAGCCACTCGGCGATGGCTAGCGCATTGGCCGATTGACGATCCATCCGCTCGCTGAGCGTCTTCACCCCCTGCAGGGTGAGCCAGGCGACCATCGGGGACATGATCAGCCCGGCCGAGAGCCTGGCGAAGGCGATCTTCTCGTGCAACTCGGCGCTTTCGACCACGACCGCCCCGCCCAGTGTCGCATTGTGCCCTTCGAGAAACTTGGTCGTGGAGTGCACGATCACGTCGGCCCCCAGTTCGAACGGCCGTTGGAAGTAGGGGGTGAGGAATGTGTTGTCGGTGACGTGGACCGCTCCGGCTGCGCGGGTCACCTCTGAGACTGCGGCCAGGTCGGTGACCTTCAGCGTGGGATTGGCCGGCGTCTCGGTGAAGACGAGCCTGGTCTCGGGGCGCAGCATCGACTCGAGCGACGCCAGGTCGCTGGCGTCGGCGAAACTGACCTCGACGCCGAATCTGGTCAGGAAGTGGTCGGCGAACCGGTAGGTGCCGCCATAGACGACATCGCCGATGACCACGTGATCGCCCGCTTGGAGCAGACCGAGAAACACAGCCACCGTCGCAGCCATCCCCGAGGCGTAGGCGGTGGTGTCATGACCGCCCTCGAGAGCGGTCAGCTTCTCCTCCAGGGCGCGCACGGTCGGGTTGCCTCCCCGGCTGTAGGAATAGCCCTTGCCCAGATAGTCGTCGACCGAGCCCTGGACGAAAGTGGTCGACTGGTGGATCGGGGTCAGGATCGCCCCGGTGGTGGGGTCGGGGGTCACCCCGGCGTGTACTTGCTTGGTGCGAAATCCCATGTCCCAATTGTGGTCGCTCCCACCATGTTGTGTGCAACGGGCCACCAGGGCGGTGGGCCCTTGGCACACTTATCAGCCGAAGCGGTACCCCACGGAGCGGACGGTTGTGATCCAGGAGGCGCGCTCCTCCCCGAGCTTGGAGCGGAGACGACGGATGTGGACGTCGACGGTGCGGGCCCCGCCGTAGTAGTCGTAGCCCCAGACCTTGGAGAGAAGCTGCTCGCGGGACCACACCCGAACCGGGTTCTGGACCAGGAAACGGAGCAGCTCGTACTCCATGAAGGTGAGGTCGATCGGGCTCGTCGCCAGGGTGGCCTGGTAGTTGAGCGTGTTCAACTCCAGGTCCTTGAACACGACGACGTGATCGTTGGAGGCTTCGGCGGTGAGCCGGTGCACCCGGAGTCTCACCTCGAGCGGGTCGAACGGGGCGGTGACGAAGTCGGAGATACCTGCCGTCGACTCCATCAGGGCCAGCTGATCGGTGCTCACCGCGACGACGATGGGGAGCCCGATCGCCTCGGCGAGGCGGGACACCTCGCGCAGTCTCCGGATCGGCTGATCGCCGAGCTCGACCAGGAGGATGTCGGCGTCGCTTATCGCACGACTCTCGGGGAGCAGCTCAGGGGCGTCGACGTGCGTCGCGCCGGCCAGGAGCAGACCGTCGAGAATGCTCTCCGAACACTCCGGTGGGTGGATCGCGACTATCACAGGACGGGTAGGTAGCTTTCCAACTCGAACCGCGACACGTGCTGCTGGTAGCGGTCCCACTCCGCCCGTTTGTTGCGCAGAAACCAATCGAAGACGTGCTCACCGAGGGCTTCGGCCACCAGCTCCGACTTCTCCATGATGTCGAGCGCCTCGGCCAAGGTCTCGGGCAGCCGCCTTGCCCCGGCGGCGGCACGCTCGGCCGGCGTCATCTGGTGCAGGTTGGCCGCGATCTCGGGAGGCAGCTCGTAACCCTCCCTGATCCCGGCCAGACCGGCGGCGAGGAGCACCGAGAGGGTCAGGTAGGGGTTGCATGCCGCGTCGGCCGCCCGGTACTCGACCCTGACACTGGATGGCTTCCCCTTCTTCACCGTGGGCACCCTGACCAGAGCCGATTGGTTGTTGCGCGCCCAGGAGATCCAGATCGGGGCGTCGAATCCGCTCACCAGCCGCTTGTAAGAGTTGACCCATTGGTTGGTCACCGCAGTCACTTCCGCGGCATGCCGGAGGAGCCCGGCGATGAACGCCTGCCCGATCTTGGACAGCCCTCCGGGCGTCCCAGGCTCGTGGAAGGCGTTGACGTCGTCCTCGAACAGCGAGAGATGCAGATGCATGCCCGACCCGTCGTGGTTCTCCAAAGGCTTGGGCATGAAAGTGGCGTAGATCCCGTGCTTGAGGGCGACCTCTTTCACCGTGAGCCGGGAGGTCATGATGGTGTCGGCCATGGTGAGGGCGTCGGTGTAGCGAGCGATGATCTCGTGCTGGCTCGGCGCCACCTCGTGATGAGAGTGCTCGATGGGGATGCCCATCTGCTCGAGGGCGTTGATGGTGTCCCGCCGGTAGTCCTGGGCGACGTCTAGGGGGGTCAGGTCGAAATAGCCGCCGTGATCGAGGACCTCGGGCTCGGGCCCGGAGTCACGGAAGTAGAAGAATTCGAGCTCGGGGGCGGCATAGAAGGTGTATCCCATCTCCGAGGCGCGCCCCAGATTCCGCTTGAGGACGATCCGGGGGTCGCCGGAGAACGGCTCGCCGTCGGGCGTGGCTATGTCACAGAACATGCGCGCCACCTGCTGCTCGGTGCGCCAGGGGAGGACGCCGAACGTGGAGGCATCGGGCCGGGCCAGCATGTCCGCCTCTTGGATGCGGGCATAGCCGTCGATAGCGGAGCCGTCGAAGGTCATCCCCTCTTCGAATGCCACCTCGAGCTCGGCCGGGCTGATCGAGACCGACTTGAGGAAGCCCTGAACGTCGGTGAACCAGAGCCGGATGAACCGTATCCCACGCTCCTCGACTGTGCGCAGCACGTATTCGGCCTGCTTGTTCATGCGATTCCCCGTGTCGGTTGCGCACACATTATGAGGTGCCCCGGCCGGGAATGGAATCCTGACTCGGATCGCGGATGGTGATGGTGAGGCCCACCGCCAGGATCGAGGCAGCACCGGCCAGGCC
>Ga0299913_10004690_pt1 | contig 11523 bp, 12 predicted proteins | sample RVTome_9_FD_201360 | JGI IMG/M metagenome (GOLD analysis project Ga0299913, IMG submission 201360) | Soil microbial communities from uranium-contaminated site in the Upper Colorado River Basin, Wyoming, United States - RVT155D38 (version 2) ... | reverse complement strand
CACCTGCCCGGCGAGGTCTGACAGGTGTTCCGCGATCTGGTCGACCGCAGGCTGACCCGCGATCTGTACCCGTCGAAGTCGTAGGCGTGCCAGCCGTTCGCGGAGCTCCCGACCCGGAGCGCGTCGACGGCGAACGGGTTGCCGTCGCAGCCGAAGTAGAAGCCGAACTCCGCGCCCAGACCATCACCCCCGTGCGAGGCGGTGAAGTCGGGAACCGTCATGGCGGGGACCGCGGTGCCGTCGTACACATTATTGGTATAGCGGAACCAGTCGAGCGGACGATCGCTCACATCGATGGTGTGCCACCCGGACGCGATGCTGTCGAAATCGGCGGTGAACCCGACCCACCGCTGGCTGCCGCCCGGGTAGTAGTCGACCCGAAGGAATCCCCGGATCCGCCCGGCGGGGGCAAGCGCGTCTATGTCGAAAATGTCGACCGTGGTGGGCCTGGCGAAGCTGGCCTCCACTCCGTAGGCACCGCCGGTGGAAGACGGACGCCACCCGATCCCGTGCGGCCCCCAGGGCCGCGGCTCACTCACGATCTCGAAGGGCCAGTCGGGTCCAGGGTCCGTTCCGTTATCGCAGGGGGAGGTATAGACCTCGATGCCCTGTTGGCCGGCCGGGTAGCCGAAGGTTCGGTGGTAGGTCTGTGTTCCGGCCGCTGCCGCTTGCGGCGAGAGGGGTGAGAAGGCGGCCGCCAGCAGCACGAGCACCAACACGAACGACATGCGCCGCCAGGCGGACCGGGGTCGACGCGTGCCGGACGACTTCTCTTCCGGGCTCGAACCACTGCCAGGCAGGTCCATGGTGATCGCCTCTCTGGCGCGGAGTACCGCTACCAACCCCAGGTCAAACGGTTGCTGCAGACGCAGCTCGCCGGACTTCCGGGACGAGCATCGCGGTCTACGCCGCGGGTGTCGTCCGCAAAATGAGGTAATCGAACCGATGAGGACCTGGGCGCGCGCTCACGGCCCGGCCGCATCGAGGCTCTCGGTGATGATCGCGTGCATGATCCGGCGCAGCCGCTCCTCGCCGAGCGCGGGCGCCAGTGGTGCCATTCTCGCAGCGATCTCCCGCTCCCGCTCCGGGTCGCGCTCGGCGGCCGGCTTGTGCGGCTGCACGGCGGCGGTGAGCGCCGCCCGACGGGACAACAGGTCCCCCAGCTGGTTGTCGACGTCGTCGATCATCCGGCGCAGGAATCCGAGGGGGTCCGCGCCCGGCCACACCATTCTCACGTCGGGAGCTCGCTCCTCGTTGCGTGCCCCGTCGGTGTGCTCCAGCTCGACCAGGCCGCGGCGCCCGTAGAAGGCGCGCGCCGGCGCGTTCTCCTCGAAGACCCACAGGCAGAAGCCGTTCGGACGCTGCTGCTTGGCAAGGTCCAGCAGGGCAGAGCCGATGCCTTCTCGGGCGTGTGCCGGCACGACGTACAGATCGTCGAGCCAGTCCGGAGTCAGCCGCACGTAGGCCACCACCGCGTCGCCGGTCTCGGCCACCCAGACCTCGTCATGGGCCAGGCGGCCACCGAGCCAGGCGCGGACCTCGGCCTCGGTGTGTACGGCCGGAGGCATCGGTGCCGCCCTTCGCGAGCTCAGGTGGACATCGGCCAGGGCCGGGACGTCCGTCTCGTCGGCGGGGCGGATGGTGACCTCACTGGCCGTCACGGATCTTCTCCAGGGCGGCTGCGAGGTCGACGGGATAGTCCGACTCGTAGGTGACGTATTCACCCGACTCGGGATGCTCGAAGCCCAGGCGTACGGCGTGCAGCCACTGCCGGCTCAGACCCAGTCGCTTGGCCAGGGTGGGGTCGGCGCCGTAGGTGAGGTCGCCCACGCACGGGTGCTTGAGCGCCGTCATGTGCACCCGGATCTGGTGGGTGCGCCCGGTCTCGAGGTGGATCTCCAGCAGGCTCGCGAACCGGTGCGCCTCGAGCGTCTTGTAGTGGGTGACGCTGGCCCTGCCGCCGTCCATCACGGCGAACTTGTAGTCGGCGCCGGGGTGCCGGCCGATGGGGGCGTCGATGGTGCCCTCGAGCGGATCGGGGTGTCCCTGCACCAGGGCGTGGTAGGTCTTGTCGACGGTCCGCTGCCGGAACGCGTTCTTCAGCAGCGAGTAGGCGCGCTCGGACTTGCAGATCACCATCACGCCCGACGTGCCGACGTCCAGTCGCTGCACGATCCCCTGTCGCTCCGAGGCCCCACTGGTGGCGATCCGGAACCCGGCGCCGGCGAGGTGCCCGACGACCGTCGGACCCTGCCAGCCCGGCGATGGGTGGACGGCGACTCCGACGGGCTTGTCGACCACCACGATCGACGCGTCGTCGTGGATGATCTTGATGCCGTCCACGACCTCGGGCCGGACCTGCAGGGGATCCGACTCGACCGGGATCGTCACCTCGAGGTGGGCGCCCGGCAGCACCCGGTCGCTCTTGCTGACCGATGCTCCGTCGACATGCACGAGGTCCCGGCCGATCAGGTCGGCCGCTCGCGACCGGGACAGTCCGAACATCTGGGCGATCGCCGAGTCGACGCGCTCCCCGGCCAGTCCGTCGGGGACGTGCAGGGATCGGTAGTCCGCCGGGTTCACGCCCCCGGCTCCTCGGCAGGCTCGCCACCGCGACGGGACCCGCTACGCGTGCCGTCGAGGCGGATGCCGCGGAACGCCTGGATCAGGATCAGCGCGGCGGCCACGTTGATGCACATGTCGGCGACGTTGAACACCGGCCAGTTCGGCAGCATCAGGAAGTCGATGACGTGGCCGCGGAACGGTCCGGGTTCGCGGAACATCCGGTCGGTGAGGTTGCCCGCGATCCCGGCGAGCAGGAACCCCAGGGCCATCGCCCAGACCAGGTTGCCGAGCCGGCGGCTCAGCCACAGCACCACGAGCGCGGCGACGATCGCGATGCAGCTGAGGGCCACGGTGTACTCCGTGCCCGTGCTGAAGGCCGCGCCCGCGTTGCGGGTGAGGTGCAGCTGGAGGAGGTCACCGATGACACTGACATCTTCGCGGCCGCTGAGCCGGTCCAGCGCGACGATCTTGGTGCCGAGGTCGACGGCATAGAAGACGAGGGCAACGAGCGCGAAGACCCGCCACACGCGGGCACGGGACATCGACGGGCGGTCGGTCGTGTCGGTCGGGTCGCCTGGTTCTACCGACGTTCCTCTCGCTGCTTGCATGTCATGCACAGTGTCGCACGCGGAAAAGCCATCAACCGCATCTTGCCGATGGGGTTGCCGCACGACTCGCAGACGCCATAGCTGCCGTCGTGGATCCGGCCCAAGGCCCGCTCGATCTGGGCGAGCTTGTCCCGCTCGTTGTTGAGCACCGTGAGCTCGTGGTCGCGCTCGAAGCTGGTGGCGCCCATGTCCGCCTGGTCCTGGCCCGCTCCGTCTCCCGAGTCGCGGAGCAGGCCGGAGAGCTCGGCCTCCTGCGCCTCGATGATCTCGTCGATGTGGGCGCGCTGCGCGTTCAGGTCGGCGACCACCTCCTTGAGCTCGGCCTTGGTCCAGGCGCCCTCGCCCTCCTTGACGACCAGCGAGCTCCTGGGCGCCTTCCTGGGCGTGGTCTTCTTGGTCACGGTCTTCTTCGCCACCGTCTTCGCGGGGGCCTTGGTGGCGGGGGCCGTCTTCTTGGCGGGCGCCTTCTTCGCGGGGGCCTTCTTCGCGGGGGCGGCCTTCTTGGCGGGAGCCTTCTTGGCGGGGGCCTTCTTCGCGGGGGCGGTCTTCTTCGCGGGGGCCTTCTTGGCGGGAGCCTTCTTCGCCGGGACGACCTTCTTGGCCGGCGCCTTCTTGGCCGGCGCCTTCTTGGCCGGCGCCTTCTTGGCCGGCGCCTTCTTGGCCGGCGCCTTCTTCGCGGGAGCCTTCTTCGCGGGGGCGGCCTTCTTGGGGGCTGCGTTCTTCGCCGGAACCGTCTTCTTCGCGGGAGCCTTCTTCGCGGCCGATTTCTTCGTCGGGCGCGTCACCGCACGACGGGCGGCGGAGGCCGCCTTTCCGGCCAACGACTTGCGGGTGTTGCGAGCCATCTGACTCCTGGCCTTCCTCTGGCCGCGACCGCTTCGGGGAGCCACGGGCTGCCCGGGAGGGTAGTCGTTGCCCGCTGGTCGCTCAAACAGGCGCACTGAGCAACACGCCTTGGATCACGTACGGCCGGCCCTTCTCAGGACCAGCCGCTCGTGGGTTCAGACGGTGTTCTCGTGGCTCAGCGCTCCTCCTCCCCGAGGATCGAGCGGAGCCGCTTGGGCGCAGGCGTCTCGTCGCTGGTGGGCGCGGGCGTCTCCGCCGAGCCCGCCAGCGCCTCGAGCTGCTGGGTGAAGTACGTCTTCAACCGGGAGCGGTACTCACGCTCGAACGAGCGCAGGTTCTCCACGTCCACGTTGAGCTTGTCGCGCTCCTTCTCCAGGTCGCCGAAGAGCTGGGCGCGACGCTCGGAGGTCTCGGAGTCCAGCATCTGGGCGCGGGTGCGGGCATCGGACTCGAGGCGCTCCGACTTCACCTTGGCCTCGCTCTCGAGGCGCTCGGCCTTGGTGCGGGCCTCGCCGACGATCTTGTCGGCCTCGTTCTTGGCGTCCTCGACCAGCTCGTCGGCGTTGCGGGTCGCGATCTCGAGCAGCCGGGCGGCGGCGTTGGAGGCCTGGGGCACGGTCTCGACGCGGATCGTCTCCACGACGCCCTCCCCGCCGGCAGCGGCGACGACGGGCTGGGGGGCCGTGACGGGCTCGGGGGCCCTTTCGACCACCGGTTCCGGCTCGGGCGTGGGCACCGGCGCGATCTGCGTCGTGCCACCGGCGCCCTGGGCCGCGGACAGCTTCGAACGAAGGTCCTCGTTCTCCTTCGTGAGCCGCGCCAGCTCGGCCTCTACCTCGTCGAGGAACTGATCGACCTCACCCATGTCATAGCCCTCGCGGAGCCGGACGGGAGTAAAGCGCTTGTTGCTCACGTCCTCAGGCGTCAGCGGCATGACCTCACCTAATTCTCTGTTGGTTCACAACGTGCTGTCTCGCGAACAATAGCGCCTGTGTGGGGCTGGAGTGACTTCGCGGCGCTCCCGGACTCAAGCCAGGAAGACCGATCGGTTCACGTAGAGAAGGACATAAGCGACGATCATCACGATGATGAAGCTGAGGTCCAGGGCGAAGTTGCCCAACCGGAGCGGCGGGATGACCCGGCGCAGCGCCTTGATCGGTGGGTCGGTCACCGAGTAGACGATCTCCAGCAGGACCAGGAGCGGGCCCCGCGGAGCCCAGGACCGGGCGAAGATCTGGACCCAGTCGACCACGAACCTGATCCAAAGCATCCCGATGAAGAACCAAAGCAGCCCCTCGATGACCTGGCCGGCAATATGCAAGTCGGTACCTAGCTCTGGTTGAAGAAACCACCCTCGACCAACCGCTGCTTGTCCTCGGCAGCAACCGTGACATTGGGCGGTGAGAGCAGGAACACCTTATTGGTGACGCGCTCGATGGTGCCACGGGTGGCAAAGACGAGTCCCGCGGCGAAGTCGACGAGGCGCTTTGCGTCATTGTCGTCCATCTCCGAGAGGTTCATGATCACGGGCGTGCCGTCCCGGAAGTTCTCGCCGATGGTGCGCGCCTCGTTGTAGGTGCGCGGGTGCAGAGTGGTGATCCGGGAGAGCTCCGCCACCACTCCCGTGGGACCCGGGCGACGACGCTCGGAGATGTCGGCCACCGCGGCGGCCTTCGGCTCGCGCAGCCGGGGGGCGCGGCTCTGCTGGACCGGCGCCGTCTCCTCGGTGTTGTAGTCGTCGCCGTCGTAGTCGTCGTAGCGACCGGTGTCCTCGAGCAGGCCGAGGTACTCGCCGATCCTGCGCATCGCACCGCTCATGGCTGTTGCCCTCCGGGGTTCCGGCGCCCCCAGACGAGGGCGCTACTTCTGGTTCTGGACACTACTTGACCTCGGGTCTCGATCCGAGGACCGCGGAGCCGATCCGCACGTGTGTCGCACCGGCCGCGATCGCCGCCTCGAGGTCGGCGCTCATCCCCGCCGAGAGCCAGGTCGCGCCGGGATGCGTCTCGAGGAACCGGGAACGGATGTCCGCCAGCCGGGTGAAGGCGGCCACGGGGTCCTCGCCGAGCGGAGCGATCGCCATCAGGCCGCGCAGCCGCAGCCGGCCGGCCTCCTCGACGGCGGCCGCGAGCGCGTCGACCTCTTCCGGCTCGGCTCCGAACCGCTGATCGCTGCCGGGGGGATCCAGGCTCACCTGCACGAGTACGTCGAGCGGATCCGACCGGCCCTGGGCGCCGCGGTCGAGCGGGGCCACGAGCTTGGCCCGGTCGACCGAGTGGACGACGGCGGCGTATCCCGCCACGGCGGCGGCCTTGTTGCTCTGCAGCCCACCGACGAAGTGCCAGGTGAGACCGAGGTCGGCGCACTCGGACGCCTTCGCCTCGGCCTCCTGGTGCCGGTTCTCGGCCACATCGGTGACCCCGAGGTCGGCCAGCAGCCGCACGTCGGAGACGGGGAAGAACTTCGTGACCACGATCAGCCGCACGTCGTGGGCCTCGCGCCCGGCCTCGCGGCAGGCCGTGGCGATCCGCTCCTTCACGGTGGCCAGGCCGGTCGCGATCTCCTGACGTCGGGCGCCCGCCGGGGTGGTCACCGCCTCACCACCAGGCCGGCGAGCCGCCCCGCTCGCGGGCCGTCGCGCCGGTGTGAGTAGAGGTCGGGAGACTCGCGTGTGCACCGCGAGACGTCGGTGACGACGACCCCCGCGGCCTCGAGCTGGGCGCGCACCCCCGCGCCGAGATCGAGGGAGGGAGTGCCCCACGTGGTGGTGGCCCGGGCCGCCGGCTCGACGGCGGCCACTTCGTCCCGCATCCGGGCCGGGACCTCGTAGCACCCGCCGCAGACGTGCGGACCGATCCAGGCTTCGATCCTCCGCGCGCCCTGGTCGCGCATCACCTCCACGGTGCGCGGGACGATCCCGGCCGCCAGCCCCGGCCGACCGCAGTGCACGGCGCCGATCTGACCGGCGTCCGGATCGGCGAGCAGCACCGGGACGCAGTCGGCCGCGCGGACGGCAAGCACCAGGTCGCGACGGCCGGTGATGATCCCGTCGCCCTCCGCGCGGGCGTCCCCGGTCGCAGCCGCAGCCGCCACCACGGTGGCCCCGTGCACCTGGTGCAGGTCGGCAAGGTCAGCACCGGGCGCGAAGTCGTCGAGCACCAGCTGCCAGTTGTCGGCCACGGCAGCCGGGTCGTCGTCGCTCGCGAGGGCCAGGTTCAGCTCGTCGTAGGGCGGGTCGCTGACCCCGCCGAGCCTGTCGGTGAACGCCAGGTCGACGGAGGCATGGACGGCACGGAAGGAGTACAAGCGGCTACTTCAGGAAGTCGGGGATGTCCAGGTCGTCGTCGTCGAACTGCATCGGGCGCGGGGCCGGGGTGGCGGTCGGGGCCGGACGGGTGGCGGCGGTCGCGGGCTCCTTGGGCTTGTCCTCGGCCGGCTCGTCGCGCCGGGAGGCGACCGCGGCAGCGGCCGCCCGGGTCTCTTCCTGGGTCTGGGCGGGGCGCTGCTCGGGGCGCCGCAGTGTCCGGCCCTCCTCGCGCTTCTTGGGCTGGCCGCCGTCGAAGCCGGCCGCGATGACGGTGACCCGGACCTCGTCGCCGAGCGCGTCGTCGATCGTGGCCCCGAAGATGATGTTCGCCTCGACGTGCGCCGACTCGGCGACCAGCGCGGCCGCCTCGTTGATCTCGAAGAGCCCCAGGTCGGATCCGCCGGCGATCGAGAGGAGGACGCCGTGGGCGCCGTCGATCGAGGCTTCGAGCAGCGGGCTGGACACGGCCATCTCGGCCGCCGCGACCGATCGGTCCTCGCCGCGGGCCGAGCCGATGCCCATCAGGGCGGAGCCGGCGTTGGCCATCACCGACTTCACGTCGGCGAAGTCGAGGTTGATCAGCCCGGGGGTGGTGATCAGGTCGGTGATGCCGGAGACGCCCTGGAGCAGCACCTGGTCGGCCTGCTTGAACGCGTCGAGCACCGAGACGTTGCGGTCGCTGATCGAGAGCAGCCGGTCGTTCGGGATCACGATCAGGGTGTCGACCTCCTCGCGCAGCTGGGCGATGCCCTCCTCCGCTGCGTTGCCGCGCCGCCGGCCCTCGAAGGCGAAGGGCCGGGTGACCACGCCGATCGTCAGGGCGCCCAGCGAGCGGGCGATCCGGGCGACCACCGGCGCGCCGCCGGTGCCGGTGCCGCCGCCCTCGCCCGCGGTGACGAAGACCATGTCGGCGCCCTTGAGCACCTCCTCGATCTCGTCGGCATGGTCCTCGGCGGCCCGGCCGCCGATCTCCGGGTTGGCGCCCGCCCCGAGGCCGCGGGTCAGCTCGCGGCCGATGTCGAGCTTGACGTCGGCGTCACTCATCAGCAGCGCCTGGGCGTCGGTGTTGATCGCGATGAACTCGACGCCCTTGAGACCGACCTCGATCATCCGGTTGACGGCATTGACGCCGCCGCCACCGATGCCGACGACCTTGATGATGGCCAGGTAGTTCTGTGCAGCTGCCACGGCGGCTTCACCTCTCGTATGGGTCCGGTCTGCTGGTCTGTGCGGCGGGGAAGCCCGGGTCGACAACTCTTACCCTCAGCCTGAGGGTTATAGTTATGTCAACCTCGTCATGCCGATGACAGTAGGCAGGCGGCGGGTGGCAATCGCGGCGACACGCCGCGGTTTCCCTCGACTTCAGCGGAAAGTGGGGAACCCCGGGACACTGACGTCGTACGTCTGCGCGTCGTTGCGCAGCAGCGCGACCAGCACCTCGGCCTTCTCGTCGGACTGCTCCGCGCTCCCCCACAGCACCTCGCGGCCATCGCGCAGGCGCAGCGTGATCTCGTCGACGCTGTGCACCTCGGCGAAGTCAACCCTGGTGGAGATGTCGTCCGGAAGAGCGGCGACCACCCGGGCGCCCTCGGCGAGGGCGTCGGAGTCCACGCCCGCGTCGGCGCGCACGTGCGGCAGCCCCTGGGGCGCCCGGTCGTAGCTGCCGAACACCTTGCCCTCCTCGTCCAGGCTGTGCAGCTGTCCCGCGATCTCGACCACGGCGACCGGCGTGCGCTCGACGATCTGGATCAACACGTCGTGCGGCCACTTCCGGGAGACCTCGGCCGACTCGACCACGGCCAGGGACCGCACCCGGTAGGCGATCGTGTCGAGGTCGACGGTGGCCAGCGGCCCGCCGGTCGGGACGTCGGCGACCTCGCGCACCTTCTGCTCGCTGAGGGTCTTGGTGCCGGTGACCTCGACCCCCTGCACGGAGAGGGTGGTGGAGAAGAAGACCAGGTAAACGCCGCCGATGCTCACTGCCAACAGCAGCACCACGGCCACGACGTAGCGCCAGGTCAACCAACGACGGGCCCACTGGCGGCGGGCGAACCGCTTGCGGGCATCAGCCATCTGGGTGGCCCAGAATGTCCAGGATCCGAGGCCCGAGCTCGGTGACAGTGCCGGCACCCAGGGTGAGGACCAGGTCACCTGGCAGCGCCCGGCCGGCCACGACCGCAGGAGCGGACGCCAGGTCGGGGACGTAGGCGATCCGTTCCCGCGGGAGGGGTACGGCGTCCGCCACCAGGGCACCGGTGACGTCGGGATCCGCCTCCTCGCGGGCGAGGTAGACGTCGAGGACCACGACCTCGTCGGCGGCGCTGAGCGCGGCACCCATCTCGGCGCCGAGCAGCCGGGTGCGCGAGACCAGGTGCGGCTGGAACACCACGACCACCCGGCCGTCGCCCGCGACCGCCCGCGCCGCGTGCAGGTCGCCGACGATCTCCGCGGGGTGGTGCGCATAGCTGTCGTAGACCCGGACGCCCCCGGCCTCCCCCTTGCGCTCCATCCGCCTGCGGGTGCCGGTGAACTCCTCGAGCCCGCGGCGCAGGTCGTCGAAGTCGTAGCCGAGGCGAAGGCCGACCGTGAGCGCGGCGAGCGCATCGAGCACGTAGTGCCGGCCGGGGATCCGCAGCGTGACCCGCCCCCGCTCGACGCCGGCGTCGATCACCGTGAACGAGGACGTCTCGCCGGCAAAGGCGAGGTCGGCGCAGCGGACGTCGGCGGTGGCGGACTCCCCCACGGCGTACGCCGCGAGACCCCGCGCGTGGGCGACGTCCATCAGCGCTGCGGCGCCCGGGTCGTCGGCGCAGCAGACCAGGAACCCTTCCGCGTCGACATTTCCCACGAACTCGGTGAAGCCGGCCCGGTAGGCCTCCTCGCTGCCCCACTGGTCGAGGTGGTCGGCCTCCACGTTGGTGACGACCGCGGCGTGCGGGCGGTAGACCAGGAACGCGCCGTCACTCTCGTCGGCCTCCACCACGAAGAGGTCGCCGCGTCCCTCCGCGGCGTTGGTGCCGGTCTGGGCAAGGTCGCCGCCCACGGCGTACGACGGATCCGCGCCGGCCGCCTGGAGTGCGAAGGTGAGGAGGGAGGTGGTGGTGGTCTTGCCATGGGTGCCGGCGACGGCGATGGCGCGGCGGCCGACCATCACCGAGGCGACCGCCGCCGAGCGCGGCAGCACCGCGAGTCCCTGGCGACGGGCCTCGGCCACCTCGGGGTTGTCGTCGCGGACGGCGACCGAGACGACCAGGGTGTCGACGTCGTGGACATTGGCGGCGTCGTGGCCGAGCGCGACCCGGGCGCCGAGCGCGCGCAGCGCCTCCAGCACGGGCGAATCGGTCGCGTCGCTGCCGCTCACCGGGATGCCCCGGGCCAGCATGATCCGGGCGATCCCGGACAGCCCGGCGCCACCGATCCCGACGAAGTGGACCCGGCCCAGCCCTTCGGCGGTCGGGATCACCTCGGGCACCGGCACCCTCACCGGTCGGCCCCCTGCCCCTGAGCCACCTCGGCCACGATCGCCGCCAGCTTGTCGTCCGCGTCACGCGGGATCAGCCGGGCGGCGGCCGAGCTCATCCGCGCGAGCCGGTCCGGATCGGTGATCAGTCCCGGCACGGTCGCCGCGACGTAGTCGGCGGTGAAGTCGGCGTCATCCACGGCCAGCGCTCCCCCGGCCTCCACGACGGGCCGGGCGTTGAGCGCCTGCTCGCCGTTGCCGATCGGCAACGGCACGAAGATCGCGGGCACCCCGGTCGCGGCGGCCTCGGTGACGCTCGAGGCGCCGGCCCGGCAGACCATCAGGTCGGCGGCGGCCAGTGCGAGATCCATCCGGTCCACGAAGTCGACCACGACGTACGGCGTGCCGGTGGCGACCGGCGTCGCCTCACCCTTCGGCCCGACCACGTGCAGCACCTGGACGCCGGCGGCGCCGAGGGCCGCCGCGGCACCGGACACCGACTGGTTGAGCCGCCGCGCGCCCTGCGAACCTCCGGTGACCACCAGGGTCGGCCGGTCCCGGTCGAGCCCGAAGAAGTCGCGGGCCTCGTCGCGCAGCGCCGCCCGGTCGAGCAGGGAGATCATCCGGCGGATCGGCAGCCCGACGTACTCCGCCTTCGGGAGCTTGGTGTCGGGGAAGCTCACGGCGACCCGGGCGGCGATTCGGGCGCCGACCCGGTTGGCCAGGCCGGGCAGGGC
>Ga0299913_10004689_pt1 | contig 11528 bp, 9 predicted proteins | sample RVTome_9_FD_201360 | JGI IMG/M metagenome (GOLD analysis project Ga0299913, IMG submission 201360) | Soil microbial communities from uranium-contaminated site in the Upper Colorado River Basin, Wyoming, United States - RVT155D38 (version 2) ... | reverse complement strand
GCGGTAGAGCCAGCTCGAGTCGTACCAAGCCAAGGCTCAGCTCCCGCGCGTGCCGGCGAAGGTGAGCGAGACCCGGGCAAGGGTGGCATCGGCCGGATCCTCGTTGACGATGCCGAGGCGATCGCCGGCCGCGAAGCTGGTCGCGGCAGCGAGAGCAAAGGTCGGCGTGGCGCTCGCCGCCGCGAAGGTGACCGTGCCGATGTTCGAGCCGTTCTTCTGGACGTCGAGTACGGTCTCGGCGGTTGCTGCGATCCTCGCATATCCGATCGAGCCCGTGAAGGCCGCCGCAAAGTCGACCGGCCGTGCCAGGACGATCTCCGCCAGCAGCGCTCCTGCTTGCAGCCAAATTCACGTTGAGGCAGCACTGACCACCTTCGAAATGAAAGCCATTTATCTCTTTTTCAGAGTTGCTCGTCGATGATGCTGCGGTCCGCGTGGACCGCGCCAGCGCGCCCTTGTCTGGAAGAAACCCGTCGCAGGAGATTTGTATGCTGCATCGCTTGATCGCCGCAGGGTTGGCTCTGATGCTGCCAATGGCCGCCTCGGCCGCGCTGGGCAAGAGGCAATTGGGCACCGAGCCCGTTGGTCCCGTAATACTGACGATCTCCGGCAACATCCAGGGTCTCGGTTCCGGACCGATGGTCCAATTGGATCGGGCCATGCTGGAATCCCTCGGGGTGACCAAGCTCAAGACCTCGACGGCGTGGACCACCGGCGAATCGGAATTCGAGGGTATTCTGGCACGTGATCTATTAGAGGCCGTCGGGGCCGAGGGTACAGTAGTCGTCGCAACTGCCCTGAACGATTACGTTGCCTCAATTCCATTGCGAGAGTTCTATGATTATCCAGTGTTGTTGGCTTTCACGATGGACGGCCGCGACCTCGAGCTCAGAGACAAAGGGCCAATTTGGATCGTTTATCCAAGAGACCAGTACGAGGAACTCAACACCTCGATGGTCGATAAAAACTGGGTGTGGCAACTGAGTGAACTTGAGATTCGATGATTGGCGCATGAAGAAGGGCTACAACACACTAGCAGTTGCACTACTTGTTTTCACGACAAGTATGGCGCTCAGTTCATATGCAATTCAGCGTGAATATGATCGTATCAACCAAAGATTTATTCCAAATCTATGGGTCGCGGTTCAAGCGGAAATAGAATTCTATAGGTTTCGCGACGCACTCCACATTTATATTCAGGAAAACTCGCCGGATCAGATCGATCAGGTCACAAAGCGCCTGCACATCCTGATGAGCCGGATGCCCCTCCTGTTGCAAGGCAGCGAGTCGAATCATGTCAGAGCGGTCGAGGGCGCAGTCGCGGTCATCGAGGACCTTCGGGACACACTCGAGGCGCTAGAGCCGGAAGTCCTTGCCCTGCGTAAGGGAGATGTTGCCAACTACTTCAAGCTCTTCGAACGACTGGAGCCCTTCGTCGTTCCGATGCGCCACATCGTCGCCAAAACCATGCTTATGGACGAGCAGGTGGCCGCCGCCCAGCGGGAAGACATCCGGCGGCTCTTCTGGGACATTTTAGGGTATTTCATCGGAATCATCGCGAGCGCGATCGTCCTGGTAGGATTACTGTTCAAAGAGTTCAAGCAAGCGAATCGGCTGCTGCGGGTTGCGAATGAAGCCGAGGCGGCGGCTTCTGCCGCCAAGGCGCAGCTGACGGCGGTGATCGACGCCGTGCCGGCCCGGATAGCCGCACGAGATCGGGCCGGCGCGATCATCTTCAGAAACAAGTACAGCGTCGATCGGAGCTGGTGCGCGGCGGGCGCAAACGAGAATGGCTTTAACGAAGGCATCCTCGACCGGCAGGTGTTCCAGACCGGCCGAGTGGTGCCTTTTTTCGAGGAGGATCTGCGTGAACAGCCAAGCGGTGTGCGTACCTGGCTGACTACGAAGGTACCGCTTAAGGAAGCCGCCGGCCAAATCACCGGCGTGGTGACGGTTTCGCTCGACATCACGCCACAAAAAGAGGCGCAGAAGCTCAATACATTGCTCGCGACAGCGATCGAGCACGCCGGTGACGTGATTGAGATCACTGACGCAGAGAGTCGGTTCGAATACGTCAATTCCGCATTCGAGCGCCTCTCAGGCTATGAGCGCGCGGAGGCCATCGGCCAGACTCCGCTGTCGCTGCTTATGAGCGACACAAACGACGAGCCGCACTATCGCGCAGTGCAGAGTGCCATTGCGAGTGGCAAGGTGTGGCACGGCACGCTCACCGGGCGCCGCAAGGACGGCTCGGTAAATCAGCAAGAAGCGACGATTTCACCGGTCCGCAACTCCGAAGGTGAGATCACCCATTACGTCGCCGTCAAACGTGACATCACCGAACGGCTTCAAAGCCAGGCGCGGATCTGGCACCTCGCGCACCACGATGCACTGACGGACCTTCCTAACAGGGTCCTCTTCCAGGATCGGCTTCAGCAGGCCGTCGTTCGTGCGCGGCGAACCGGCCTGCTCTTGGCGATTCTGTTCATCGACCTCGACAACTTTAAGGACGTGAACGACGTGCACGGGCACGAGCTCGGCGATCACCTGCTTAAGGCGGTCACGGAGCGGCTGCGTAATTGTACGCGCGAGAGCGATACGGTGGCCCGTCTCGGTGGCGACGAGTTCGCGGTTCTTCAGATGGATATCGACCGATCTGAGTCGGCCGCCAAGCTCTCGGAGAAAATCCTGGAGCGCCTGTCGGCGCCGTTTTCACTCGAGGGTCAGGAGATCCATATCAGCGCCAGCATAGGCGTAACGATCTGTCCGCTCGATCAGGACGATCCCCATGAGATCGTGAAAAATGCCGACATGGCGATGTACCGGGCCAAGAACACCGGCCGCGCGAATTACCAATTCTATAAGGAGGAGATGAATCTGGCCTTCCGGGCCCGTAAGGCGCTGGAACGTGATTTGCGCAAGGCCCTTGCGAACGGCGAGCTGGATCTGTTCTATCAGCCGCAGATCGACGCCCGCCGTGAGGCGATCATCGGGGCCGAGGCCCTGCTTAGATGGCCGCATCTCGATAGAGGGCTGATCTCACCGGCGGAGTTCGTGCCGATCGCCGAGGAATGTGGCCTCATCGTGCCCCTTAGCGAATGGGTGCTGGAGACCGCCTGTACGCAGAACAAGATCTGGCGGGATCGCGGGCTGCCGCCGGTCCGCATTGCCGTCAACCTGTCGGCAGTCCAGTTTCTCTACCGTGACCTCATGGCGAGCGTAGTCCGCGCTCTCGAGACCAGTGGCCTAGATCCTGCATCTTTGGAGCTGGAGATCACCGAAGGCATCTTGATGCGGGAAACTGAGATGACGATCAGCACCCTCCAACGCCTTGCCGACCTCGATATTCAGATTGCCGTCGACGACTTCGGGACCGGCTACTCGAGCCTGGCATATCTGAAGCTGTTCCCAGTCAACAAGATCAAGATCGATCGGACCTTCGTAAAGGACGTCACAAGCGACCGGGGTGACGCCGCCATAGTCAACGCGGTGATCGGTCTGGCCCACGGCCTGGGCCTCACCGTGGCTGCCGAGGGCGTGGAAACCTTCGAACAGGTGGTACACTTGCAGGCGCGGGGCTGCGATGAACTCCAAGGCTACTATTTCGGTCGACCAATGCCGGCCCGGCTTTTCGAGCAGCGCCTCGCCGAAATGGCTCGGTGCCAAAGCACGCCCACGAAGGCGCTTCCGGTTGCCTCGTTCGCTGAAGCGCACTGAGGCCATCCGTCGGACACGGCTTTCGCAGAGCGGTTTGGAAGGCGCGACCAGCGCTGCCCCAGCTTTTGCGACCTATCGGTGCCTCTGCCCGCGGCGACGAAGTCGACGTCTCCCCGGGAATGGAGGCAGGCGACGCTTTTGCTGCTGGGAGTCCTTCCCGGGTGCATAACAACAGTCAGCTTTCCGCCAGCTCATCGTCCTGGTTGGGGAAGAGCCAGCCCAGATGCTTTCCGCCGTCAAGAGCGATCATCTGCCCTGTCATGGCGGGCGATTCCAAGATGAACTGAATCGCCCGCCAGATCTCTTCCGGCGTGGTGCCGCGCTGCAGGGGCAGAGTGGCGCACAAGCGGCCAAAGCTTTCGTCCGTCTGATGTATGCTTGGGAGGATGGGGCCCGGGCCGATCGCGTTAATGCGGACGGTCGGCGCAAGGGTCGGCGCAAGCGTCCGGGTCAGTGTCCAAAGCGCGGCCTTGCTGATCGTGTATGACACGAAGTGAGGTGTCAAGTTCCACACACGCTCATCGATGATGCTGATGACGTTGCCCTGATCTCCGCGCTCCAATTGCCGGACAAAATGCTGAATTAGAACAAAGGGCGCGCGCAGATTGCTCTCCATGTGCACATCCCAGGACGCGCGCGTGGCGTCAAGCGCGCCGTCACGCTCGAAGGTCGAGGCGTTGTTGATCAGGCAGCGAAGCGGCCCGAGTGCCCTCGTGGCCAGGGGAACGAGCTGTTGGACTTCTTCCTCCCGGGCCAGGTCGGCACGGATCGCGATCGCCCGGCCTCCTTCCGAAGTGATCTTGGCGACGACCTCATGCGCTTCCGCCTCGGACTTGCGGTAGTGGACCGCAACCGCCCACCCGCGGCTCGCAAAGTCCAACGCAATTGCCCGACCGACGCGCTTTGCTGCTCCGGTCACCATGACGGCACGCGCTGCTCCAGGCCTCATTCGTTCCCTCCGGGCATGGCTCTGGTCAATCGCTTCTCGCTCCCGCATTCCGAGCCAGAGCGCCGGCAGCGCCGCAACTTCTCATGCCCGCGCGCGTCGGATCACCGTTGGCGGCTCCGCGGCGCTGACCGGCTTGGATCACGCGTGGCCGCAGGCGGGCTCGCCCGCGATCCGACCCTGATCGACCCCGATCTGGGCGGGCTGGGCGACGAGTTGGAAAAATGCGCGTCCAAGGCCTGTATCCGCTGCCAGGCAACCCAACTGGCGGCTGGTAACGAAACGCGCGCCAACCTTGGAGACACCCCGCGCCGTCATGCACTGGTGCTCGGCTTCGAGGACCACGGAAACGCCTTCGGGCTCCAGGGCTTCGGCAACGGCCTCGGCGATCTGGTCCGTCATCCGCTCCTGGATCTGAAGACGGCGCGTTACTGCGTCGACCGCGGCGGCGATGGCGCCGATACCGACAGCATGGCGGCGGGGAACATAGGCGACATGGGCATGGCCGATGATCTGCAGGAAGTGCCGCTCGCAGAACGACACGAAGCGGATCGACCTCAGCATCACCAGCTGACCGCCTGCCTCTTCCGGCATGAGGCTGCGTCTGAGAACGGCGACCGGATCGGTCCGATAGCCGGTGAACAAGTCGTAGAACGCGGTCGCCACCCGGGCTGGCGTGCCTTGCAGATCGGTGCGCTCGGGGTCGTCGCCAAGCCAGGCGATCAGGGTCCGGACCGCCGCTTCGGCCTCGGACTGGGTTGGTCGGACGGCAACGGGCGCCCTGTTGTCGCCATCGATCGGGCGAGCCGAAAGGATCCCGGTGGCGGTTTGTTCGGACAGGCTGGACGTCATTGGCCACCTCTGCGCGCGGTTCTTGGTTGGATCACATCGGCAGACGGAACCGCATCCGTCCGGCCGACGCTGTGGCGCCCTATGGCGATAGCCGCTTTTGGGCAGGGAGCCACGGACCGGTCGTTGCATCGAGATAATGCCCGCTGCGCACCGCCTTGGTCCGCAGGTAGTCCTCATTGTGAGTGTTGCTCGGAAACGCGAGCGGCAGCCGTTCCACGATTGCGATGCCATAGAGCGCCAGAGCCGCAAGCTTTTGCGGATTGTTGGTCATCAACCGTATCTTGGTGAAGCCGAGTTGCCGCAGCATTTCGGCGGCCGGGCGGTAGAACCGCTCGTCAGGCTCGAAGCCGAGGGCTCCGTTAGCGTCGATCGTGTCGAGACCTCGGTCCTGCAGCGCGTAGGCGCGCAGCTTGTTGACCAGACCGATTCCACGCCCCTCCTGGGCGAGGTAGAGGAGAACGCCGCCGCCGGCTGCGGCCATAACCCCGAGCGCGCCGCGCAGCTGATCGCCACAGTCGCAGCGCAGGCTGCCCAGCACATCGCCCGTGAAGCATTCCGAATGCAGACGGGTGAGCACCGGCTGATCCGCATTCGGCTGGCCAATGATGATCGCCAGATGCTCGGAGCTGCCGGTACTCGGGCGAAAGGCGACGACCTGCACGTCCTCGGCGGCGCCGAGCGGAACTCTCGCGCTGCCCACCGGCCGTAACGTGATACTGGCTTGATCCTCGTAGGCGAGGACGTTTGCCGCCCCGATCAGCGGCAATCCACGCTCGGTAGCCCAGCCGAGCAGATCGTCGGGCGCTCGCTCCAGTCGAGCGGCTAGCGCAGCTGGCAGAAGGCCCGCGAGCTTCGTGAGCTTAAGGGCAGCAATGTCGCAGGTGCGCGTGTCGGCGACTTCGAAGCGGGACAGCAGCACCAGAGGTGAGGCCGAGCTGGCGAGCGGATCGACCAGGCTATGAAAAACCGCGGCATCAAACTCGCCGCGCGGGCGGAGAACTACCGCGCCCGCACCTTTGGCACCACGCCCCAAAGCTAGAGCGCGCTGGGCGCTCAGGACGACCATCGGCTCGCTCCCGCTCCGCTCCCTGAGCCGGGTCAGATCGGATGCGTCGATCGCTTCGGCAGCCTGGACCAGGGCGGCCTCACCGGCCGCACCGCTAATCACGACCGGCAGACCCCGGCGCAGGGACAGTTTCGCGATCTCGATGCCTAGCAAGGCGGGCTCTTTCAAACGTGTCATCCTTAGATAGCGCTCACCCATGGCAACATTCAACATGAAGTTTATATGGCGCTTCAATCCGCGAGGTTCGTCAGTACAACCAACCACGACATCACTGCGCGTATTTGTCAATAGATGGACAACCTCATCATCTCGCCGCTTGCGAGCGCAGCGATCCGGGAGCACCTGACCGACGCTGACTGCGTCGAGACGAGGATCCCCTGTCCGGCCGTTCAGGCGGCCCGTGTCGCTTATCGACCGCTCTGGTCGAGAGCGACAACAACTCTGCGAGCAGGCGGCGACGAATTCACCGGAATGGGCTTAGAAAACCCTACCCGCTGTGCATCGGAAAGCGGACCTTGTGGAAGCTGCCATTCCCGAGCCCGGGAAAGTTTGACCGATTGTTTTGACGCGGGCGGGACCGGCGAAGCGGAGAAAGCTCAGGGCGTAACGCACCGTCACCAGCAGAGGAGTCATGCGAAGTTCTTCATTCTTCGTCGGTAGGGTTTGAGCAAGTCGTAATTGAGGATAGGCTTGGAGATGGTCAGACCACTTGAGGTCGAGCTGAGAACGTATGATCGCGAACGTACCCGCCTGGAGAACGAGCATCGCGGCAAGTTCGTTCTGGTCCGAGGCGAGGAGATCGCTGCAATCTTCGACGACTTCCGAACCGCCTCAGAGCACGCCGCCCGCTCGTTCGAACAGGAATCCTACTTGATTCACCGTATCGGCACCGAAAGGACGGGTATGTTCATGCTTCTCGATAGATTGGCTGCGATCTGTCCTCACGCTCGAGATTGCAAGCAACAGGGTAGCGCGTTCCCGGCGAATGCTCACTCACCAGACCGCCCTCACGAAAGGCTAAACAGGCCGCCGGCGGTGAAAGCCGCTCTGTAGGAGTCCGGCTGAACCGTTCGCAGTGGCGGGCTCGATTTTGAGAAGGAGCCTGTGGTGGGTGATGCGGGACAGCCGGTGGCACAATGAGCACCTCAGAAGCCGCGCCGGCTACTTCGCTCGGTTCAGCTCTAGCCAGCAGCTATCGTCACCACCGCCCGCCGCGCCGCAGCCGGCAGATCGCCGCCTAATGTCGCCCGACGTCACCAACGCCGCATCCATCTCCGGCCAGAGCATCCCGAGGGGATTGGAGCTCCAGGGGACGACCGTACGCTCGTTCCAGGCGGCACCGTACGCGCCGAAGAGCGGTGCTGCTCTCGGGCATGCCCAGCACAGCATACCGCCCAACTCGACGCCGCTCAGGTCCATGCTGTCCCAGACCGCGAGCTCGTGGATCAGCTCCGGTCAGCCGACACCCGACGACATGGTTTCGGTCGGTTCGAGACCGCGTGCTGGCCTGGGCCGCCGACCGAGGAAGGGTGCCGTACCCCCCTCCAACATGCGTGTGACCTCGTCAGCGGGCGCGGGGCGGCCGATGTAGTAGCCCTGCGCTTGGTTGCAGTCTTCGTCCCGCAGGTAGGCCAGCTGATCTTCCGTCTCCACACCCTCGGCCGTGGCCGTCATGCCGAGGCTGCGGGCGAGGGCGATCACCGCGCGGATGATGGCGGCGTCGCCCAGACTGCTCTCGAGGCCGCAGATGAAGGACCGGTCGATCTTGATCTTGTCGCAAGGAAAGCGACGCAGGTAGCTGAGCGACGAGTAGCCGGTGCCGAAGTCGTCCATGGAGATGTGGACGCCGAGGTCCTTCAGGCGCCGGAGCGTAGCGAGGGTCACATCGCTGTCCTGCAGGATGATGCTCTCGGTGATCTCGAGCTCGAGGCGGTCGGGGTCGAGCCGGGTCTCCCGCAGCACGTCCGCCACCAGGCCCGCGAGATCGCGATGCTTGAACTGCGTCGGCGAGAGGTTTACCGCCACCTTCAGCGATCGAGGCCAACCGGCAGCCTCCGTGCAGGCCTGCCGCAGCACCCACTCGCCGAGAGGGAGGATGAGCCCGCTTTCCTCGGCCACGGGAATGAACTCCGCCGGGCCCACCTCGTACTCGGGGTGGCGCCAGCGCAGGAGGGCTTCGAAACCGACGAGGCTTCCGTCGCCGAGGCGCACCTGCGGCTGGTAGTGCAGCTCGAACTGGCCCTCCGCCAGAGCCCGATGCAGGTCCTGCTCGAGTGCCCGACGGGCCTGCAGGCGGGTATTCATGTCCTCCTCGAAGAAACGGAAAGTGCCGCGGTTCTCGGCTTTCGCGCGATAGAGGGCGATATCGCTGTTCTTGAGCAGCCGGTCTGGATCGTCGCCGTCGGTGGGGGCGACGGATATGCCGAGGCTGGCGCCGGTAAGCGTGCGGTGCTCGCCCAGCTCGAAGGGTGTGGAGAGGGATTCCAGAAATCTTCCTGCGAGAGCCGCAGCCCCCTCGGGCTGGGCGAGGCCGACCTGGACGATGGCGAACTCGTCGCCGCCCAGGCGCGCTGCCGTGTCGGTCTCGCGCATGCAGGCGATCAGGCGCGCCGCGACCCCCTGGAGGAGCGCGTCGCCGGCGGGGTGGCCGAGGGTGTCGTTGACCTCCTTGAAGCGATCGAGGTCGAGGCAGAGGACGGCTACCATCTGACCATCGCGCCGGGCGCGGGCCAGGGCCTGCTCCAGGCGGTCCCGAAAGAGGACACGGTTCGGCAAGCCGGTCAGGGCGTCATGGTGGGCAAGGTATTGGATCTGCGCTTCGGCCCGCTTGCGCTCCGTGGTGTCGCGAACCGCGACGACATGGACGCGGCGTCCCTGGTACGGCAGGTTCTTGGGATGGATCTCCATCGGAAAACGCGACCCATCGCTGCGGAGCCCAACCGCCTCATAGGGTTCGCTCCGGTCCGCGACCATGTTCTGCATGGCCGCCTCCCGGCTCTCCGGAGCCAGCAAGTCGAGCACGGCGTGCCCGTTCATCTCGGCGAGATGGATACCGAAGATCTTGGCGAGGCTCTGGTTGGCATCGAGAATCTTGCCGCCCTCGTGGATGAGGATGCCCTCGAAGGTGGCATCGGAAAGGCGGCGAAATCGCTCTTCGCTCTCCCGCAGCCTTTCCTGTGTAGCCTGCGTGGCAAAGTGCTGGTCCGCAAGCGAGCAGATCAGGCCAAAGGACAACAAGGTAAAGCTGGACCCGGCGGTGGCGATCGCCAGCAGTTCGGGCGGGATCCCGGGATCGGCCCCCATGGGAGCCATGGCGAGCGGGGTGTAGATGGCAGCCGCCATGGCCGTGTAGTGCATGCCGCAGACGGCCGCCCCCATCACCCCCGCAGCTGTGGCCCTTTGCCAGAAGGCATGGAGATTGAAGGCGAGCCACAAGGCGGCGACGGACGCCACGATCGCGATCACGACGGACAGGACGAAGAGAAAGGGGTCGTAGGCGATGGTCGCCTGCATGCGAATCGCCGCCATGCCCGTGTAGTGCATCGACGCGACGCCGAGGCCCATGAAGACGCCGCCCAGGAGAAGGCTGGTGAGCCCTCCACCCCCGCGGATCACCGTCGACAGGCCGACGCCGGTCACGGCAACCGCGACCACGAACGACAGAAAGGTGAGCTGCACGTCGTAGCTGATCGGCATTTCGAGGTGAAAGGCCAGCATCGCGACGAAATGCATCGACCAGATGCCGCCGCCCATCGCGACCGCACTGGCGGCCAGCCAGATCGCGCGCATCCCTCCTTCGCAAGCGCGCGCCCGGCCGGTCAGGTCGAGCGCCGTATAGGACGCGAAGACGCTGATCAGAACGGAGAGGACGACGAGGCCGGGATCGTGACTGCTGTGCGCATGGGCATGGGAAGCCGTGGCGAACGTGGGCAGCAGGTGGTCAGCGTTCTGGAGGAGCGCCGCGCCAGCAGCCACGGTAGCCACGGTTGCGAGCGCGAGCAGACGCAGCGTCGGCGCGTCCCGCGTGATCAATCGTGCCATGAGGCCGTCGCGCGGCCGCAATCGTGGAGCATCGCCGCCACCTCCCGGAACTCCAGTGGACACTCGAGCGGGAGGGGTATTGTGGGTGCGAGGGGCTACCAGGAAGTTAATGGCGCAGGTGGTGAGCCTCTTGCTCGCAACTTGGTCAGCTTATCGGCCACGAGATTTTTGGCCGCACTCAGGTCCACACGGCCGATCGGCATACACATCACTTGCATTTGGGCGACAATGGCGCGGCCGATCCCCATGGTCAGGGCGACGATGCCGCCGATGCGCGGAGCGCGCTTGTTCTTGGCGTGCTCGAGGTTGCCGGCAGGGCCCTGGGCGGAGGCAACGTTGGGGGCCATCCGGTCCATCTGCCTCCAAGGGCGCTGGGGCGCGGATTGAGCCTGGCTTCCCGGCCGATTACCCCGCCGGCACTACAACAGTGGGCGCCGCCGCGCTGTGGTCGGCGGACCGCCATTTCCGCCACAACGAAGCCGGCATCCAGCTCCGGCCACAACATCCCGGGGGTCGGCGCTCCACCTCGTGACCAAGGCGTGGTCCCAGGCGGCGTCGACTGCGCCGAGGAACGGCACGTCGGTCTCGTCGAGCGGCTCGCTGCTGAGGAACTGCCGGCCGTAGCGGTAGATCGACCAGCTGCTGGTGGGGCGTCAGGGCGATAGTGTTCGTCCGCAGGCCGTCGACAAACGCTGCCGGTACCAAAACACGACCTGCACTGACTCTCGCCTCACGCCATCAGGCAGACGACCACACCAGCACCGGCAAGCGGTGGCGGCTCGCTATCCCCATCTTCCTGCTCCTCGGCTTCTGCCACCGCGAACGCACCGGGGTCGCTCATGTTGTTCCAGGTTGTCGCGATCCAGCCGTCGGAGCGCTGGACGTGGGAGATGCGGAACGCGTCGA
>Ga0299913_10004688_pt1 | contig 11529 bp, 13 predicted proteins | sample RVTome_9_FD_201360 | JGI IMG/M metagenome (GOLD analysis project Ga0299913, IMG submission 201360) | Soil microbial communities from uranium-contaminated site in the Upper Colorado River Basin, Wyoming, United States - RVT155D38 (version 2) ... | reverse complement strand
CGACATCTGGTATCTGGTCAGCCGACTAAAAAATATCCCTGTTACTTCAATGGACTGGCGGTTCGCGGGGCTTAGTGTACCTGCATTGTAACGATGCGAACTAGGCCGAACCGCGAGCTACGTCGAACATTCGTCAATTGCCGATAACTTTCAGGGCCTTAGAAAGCGCCTCGTCGAGGGATGCGGCTTCGGGAGCGACTATAGTGAGATGGCCCAGCTTGCGGCCGGGCCTCGGGGCCTTGCCGTAGTCATGCAGATAGACGCCGGGTGCGGCAAGCGACCCGGTATTTGCGGGCAAGGAACCAATCAGGTTGATCATCCCACTGTATCCAAAAGGAGACGAGTCCCCGAGCGGCAGGCCGAGGATAGCGCGCAGGTGGTTTTCGAACTGGCTCGTTTTCGAACCTTCAATCGTCCAGTGACCCGAATTGTGCACACGCGGCGCGAACTCATTCGCCAGCACGGACTCTCCGACGACGAACATTTCGAGGGCCAGCACGCCGACGTAGTCGAGGTGTGTCATGAGTTTCCGCAGGTGCCGTGCAGCCTCCGTCGCAACGGCGGGGCCCTCGGCGGGGGCCCTGGATACGTGCAATATGCCGTCGCGGTGCTCGTTCTGGGTCATCGGATACAGCGCCATGCGGCCGTCCTGCGCTCGTGCGCCGAACACCGACACTTCGCGGTCGAAACGTACCAGCTGCTCCGCGATCAACGGGCGGTCGCCGACCTGATCCCAGGCAACGTCCGTGTCCTCGTCGTGCCGAATGACCGCCTGCCCCTTGCCGTCGTACCCCAGTCGGCGTGTCTTCAGTACCAGCGGTAGTCCAATCGCTTCTATCGCGTCCTCGAGATCGCGGCGGGACGACACGGGGCGCCACGGCGGCACAGGGATGTCCAGAGTTTCAAAGAGCTGCTTTTCCTTCAGGCGGTCCTGCGCGTGTGTGAGAGCGCCGGGCGGGGGAAAGACCGGCACCTTCACCGACAGCATTTCGACTGCGGCAGCCGGCACATTCTCGAACTCGTAGGTGACGACATCGCAGCTCGCGAGCATGGCAAGACCTTCGTCGCTGTCGAACGGTCGGGACAAGACCTGCCCGATGGCCCGCGCGGGGGGATTGTCGGCCGGGTCGAGGAAAGCGAACTCGAGATCCAGCGGCTTCCCGGCCTGACCCAGCATCAGGCCGAGCTGGCCCGCGCCCATGATGCCGACCTTCGTCACAGTGTTACGCGTCGTTTCCGGGGTTCGTGCGTCTCTCCGGCCTGGGATCGAGATGGGACAAAACGGAACCGGTCTGCCGTTCGCGATACCGGTCCAGCGCGTCCGCGGCTTGCCGGTCATTCAGAGCCAGAATCGACGCGGCGAGCAGCGCCGCATTGATTGCGCCGGCCTTACCTATCGCCATGCTCCCGACGGGGATGCCGGCCGGCATTTGCACGATGGACAGCAACGAGTCCATGCCCTGCAGGGCCTTGGACCGAATGGGCACGCCAAGCACGGGTAAGCGGGTCTTCGCGGCGGTCATTCCCGGCAGATGCGCAGCGCCTCCGGCGCCGGCGATGATGACTTTCAGACCGCGGTCGATTGCCGTTGACGCGTATTCGAACAGGAGGTCCGGCGTCCGGTGCGCCGACACGACCTGGACATCGCAGGCAATGCCCAGGTCATCCAGCGTTTCCATTGCGTGCCGCATGGTTTCCCAGTCGGATCGTGAGCCCATGATGATTCCGACGGCTTGCTTTTGCGCTCCGCTTTTCATTGATCTCCCACTTTCTCAGAAACATTCAGCCGCCGGTATACTTCGCGAAAAATGAGGCGGCGGATACGGCGTTTTGCAGCTTCGTTTCTAGCCGTTTCCAGCTCCCGCAGGAGGTTCCGGAGTTCCGCATCGCGCTCCGTATCGACGTCGCCGGTGCGCGCCCCGAACTCCGAAACGGCGGCGGCACCCTCGACGGCAATCCGGTCTCGCCAGGCTTCCGCCTCACGAAACGTTTGCCGGGCCAGCCGATCCCGTGTGCCCAGGCTTTCGAGCGACGCCCGTATGGCATCCGCATCGGATTCCCGCATCAGCTTGCCTATCAGCTGCCGCTGTCTCCGCAACGCGCCGCGCGACCTGATACCCTTCGCGTGAATCACAGCATCAAGAAGCGACTCATCCAGTGCCAGCTTTTCAAGCTCTGCAAGCTCCAGCGGAATGAGTTTTTCGCCCAGGGACTGCAATGCCAGATGACTTCTCTTGCGTGCGCTCTTGCTGGGCTTCGCTTCGTTCATTGACGGGCCTTGTGGCCGGACGTGCGAGTAATGCTGCATAATATCATGCTGTCCCGCGCCATATGGCGCGGCTATGCCCGCTGTCGGAACCGGCATCATCAGTGATCCCCTTCGCAGGGATCGAACATCAGGCGCGGAAAACAGCCATGACTGTACAGGTACATCGCGCGACACTCGATCAACGCGCGCTCGAAGATATTGTTGCCCTGGTACTGGATGAGGCACGGAAGTGCGGTGCGGATCAGGCCGAAGCCGCCGCAAGTCACGATGTCGGACTCAGTGTGACCGCCAGGCTCGGCGACGTGGAAAACCTTGAATACACGAACGATCGTGGCGTGGGCGTAACCATATATGCGGGCTCACGCAAGGGCAGCGCGAGCACTTCCGACTTCAATCCGGATGCGCTGCGCGAGGTAGTTGCCAAAGCCTGCTCTTTCGCGAAATACACGGCGCCAGACAAGTATTCCGGTCTGGCCGACGAAGAGTTGATGGCGAAAGATCCACCGCAGCTCGAACTCGCGTATCCGTGGGATCTCGATTCCGAGACGGCCATAGGCCTCGCTATTGAATGCGAAGACGCGGCACGTACATTCGACAAGCGAATCACAAACTCCGAGGGAGCCACTGTCGCGACCAACTCGGGCGTGAAGGCCTACGGCAACTCCCACGGGTTCGTCGGTGGCTATCGAAAAACAAGTCACAGCATGAGCTGTGTCGTCGTCGGTGAGACGAACGGCGATATGGAGCGCGATCACTGGTACAGCGCTGCTCGCGATGCCGCGGACCTCGAGTCGCCGGAAAGCATTGGCACTACCGCGGCCCGCCGCACCGTCGAAAGGCTGGGGGCGCGCAAGATCAAGACGGTCAAGGCTCCCGTCGTATTTGCGCCGGAGGTTGCCCGCGGCTTCATCGGGCACGCCATAGGCGCGATTTCCGGGGGCGCGCAATACCGACGATCGTCATTTTTGCTGGAGGCCGCCGGCGAGCGAATTTTTCCTGACTTTTTCCGCATTGAAGAGCGCCCGCATATCCCGAAAGGTCTTGCGAGTGCGCCCTACGACGCGGAAGGTGTGGCAACCCGCGACCGGGACATCGTCGTCGACGGCGTACTGCAGGGTTACATATTGAGCTCGTATTCAGCGCGGCGGCTCGGACTCGTTACCACGGGCAATGCAGGCGGTGCGCACAATCTGATCGTTCCCGGCAACGCCGGGGACATGAAAGACCTGTTGTCGATGATGGGCGATGGCCTGCTTGTTTGCGAGCTCATCGGGCAGGGCGTCAACGGCGTTACCGGCGACTATTCCCGCGGAGCAGTCGGGTTCTGGATCGAGAATGGCGAAGTTGCCTACCCGGTGCACGAAGTTACCATCGCGGGCAACCTGAAGGATCTCTACATGCGGATTCGCGCCGTGGGACGAGATCAGGATCTTCGTGGCGGCATCCGCTGCGGCTCCCTGCTCGTCGATGGCATGACGATTGCGGGTGCCTGACCCCCTGACCGGTACCGGTCAGGAACCTTTTTCTTTTTTCTTCTCGCCACGATCCAGCAGGTCGGTAAGCGTCTGGCTTCCTGCAACCTTGCTGACGGCATCGTCCAGCTGCTCGCCGATTGCCTTTATGTCGGCAGACCACAAAGGATCGCGATATGAACCGGTATCGCCCTGCTGCCTGACGACATTGAGAATATCGGCTATCTTGATGCGGGTCATTTCCCGCCCCGGAAGTAATTCCTCGTCCTCCGTCACGATCAGCAGTCCGTCGTTCTCGAGCCTTTTCGCAGTCGGCAAAAGAGCGATCGACGGCACTTTGAGCTTCGTACAGATGCTCTCCACTGAGATGCTGCGGTCCTTGTTGCGGAATGCCTGGCCGACGAGGTACATCACGTTCAACGCGAGACATTCGCGCATTGCGTTCGACAGGCTGGGCTCCCGCCGACCGATGCGCAGGAACGCCGGACGCTGGTGGTAGAAGGCCAGCTGTGCACCGAGCAGCAGCACGAGCCAGCTCAGATAGAGCCAGAGGAGCGTGGTAATTGCGACGGCAAAGCCGGAATAGATCAGCTGTCGCTGAGTGGCGTAAAGAACGAACGTGGTAAAGATGACGCCGATGCCTGCCCACATGCAGCCGCCGACGAACCCGCCGATCAACGCGGATTTGAAGGTGACCTTCGTGTTCGGAATGAATATGTAGAGGAAAGTAAACACGGCTGCGACGAGCAGGTAGGGCATGACGCTTCCCGCCGCGACGAACACCGGACCGAGCGCGTCGTTTTCCAGCATTATTTGCACGGCGCCGGCGTTGCGAATCGAGGCGATCATGCCCAGCGCGATGACCACGACCACGGGTCCGACCAGCATGACCACGAGATATTCCGAGAAGCGGCGCGCGATGCTTCTCGGCTGGCCTACGTGCCAGACGTAGTTGAAGCTTTCTTCAACCTTCTGCACCATGGAAACCGAAGTGAATATGAAAAACGCGAGGCTGACACTGCCGAGCAGCCCTCCGCGGACGTTGTCGACGAGATTGATCACCTCGTCTGTAATCATCACTCCCTGTTCACCCAGAGGGGCCAGTGCCTGGTAAAGAAGCGGTTTGAGATCGTTGTGGACGCCCAACCCCTTCAGCACGGAAAAGCTCATCGCTATCAGCGGTACGACCGAAAGCAGCGTCGTATATACCAGGCTCATTGCACGCAGCGTGAGCTGTCCGGCAAGAATGTCCCGGATCAGCGCGTACAGGTAACGGAGGACCGTGACGGCTATCTCACCCGGAAGACCCTTGCTCTCGAGGGCGGCCTGCCCCCAGACGACCTTTTCGATTTTCTGCTGTAGTTCCGGGATCATAGGCGTTTCCGCGGGCCTCAGGTGTTCCCGGACATCAGAACCAGAGCCTGGCGATACTTCTCGGCGGTCCTGGCAATGACATCGGGTGGCAGGGCCGGGCCGGGCGCCGTCCGGTCCCAGGCGAGCGTGTCGAGATAGTCGCGCACGTATTGCTTGTCGAAGCTTGGCGGGCTGATACCGGTCCTGTACTCGTTTGCCGGCCAGAATCGCGACGAATCCGGCGTCAGAACCTCATCAATGAGATACAGGCGCCCCTCTTCGTCGGTACCGAATTCGAACTTCGTATCCGCGATGATGATGTCGCGCTCCAGTGCATACTCGGCTGCACGTTCATAGATCCTGATGGACAGGTCCCGCACGCGCTCCGCCAGGCGCTCACCGAGCAGCTCGCAGACCGATTCGAACGAAATGTTCTCGTCGTGCTGGCCGCTTTGCGCCTTGGTCGCCGGCGTGAAGATCGGCTGCGGCACTTTCGCCGCCTGATCCAGGCCTTCCGGCAGCTCGATTCCGCAGATCCGACCCGTGGAACGATAGTCCCGCCAGCCGGACCCGATCAGGTAACCCCGTACGACGGCCTCGATGGGCAGCGGCTTCAGTCGCTTGACGACGATGGCGCGGCTGGCGAGCATAGCGCGTAATGCCTCATCCTCGATGACCGACAGAAGGGTGCGCCCGGACAAATGATTCGGGACGATGTCTTCCATCATGCGGAACCAGAAGTTGGAGATCGACGTCAGTACTTCGCCCTTCCCGGGAATCGGGTCCGGCAGCACGACGTCATACGCGGAGAGACGATCGGTGGTGACGATCAGGAGGTGCTGGTCGTCTACACTGTAGATGTCGCGAACCTTGCCGCGGGCGAGCAGGGGAAGACCAGGGATGAAGGATTCGAACAGGGGGTCGGAACGTGTCATCGTCGGCGGGCGGTCTGGGGAAGGTTTGCGGGATCATCCCTTTTCGCTACGCCTGCCGCAAGGGACCTGTTACCCGCAGTGACTCCAGCCATAGGAAATTTCGAGAGGTGAAGTTAGCATTAGGAGATGCAGCAACCGAAGCCTTACTGGGGGAAGCTGGCCGGCGTCATGACCGGACTCGCCACGGGCCGGATCTGGCTCGCGCTCATAGGGCTTGTCGTCGGTCACCAATTCGACAAGGGTTTCGCCAGTTTCGCAAGTCGCCGTAATGCCGACGAGCATGTCCAGCGGGTTCCTTCAGGCTTCGTTCGAAGCCTGTTCCAAATCATGGGCTTCCTGGCGAAGTCCGACGGCCGGGTGTCGGAACAGGAAATTCGGGCGGCACGGGTGCTGATGCATCGCCTCAATCTCGGCCCTACGGAGATTCGGCAATCGATCGACTGGTTCGAGCAGGGGAAGCAGTCATCCTTTGCGTTGCACGACGTGCTGCGGACGTTCCGGCGTGACACCGGGCGGCATCCGGAACTCCGGCTCATGTTCGTGCGGCTGCTGTTGGAGGTCGTGTTGTCGAAAAAATCCCTGCACAGGCGCACGCGGGCCGCGCTGTGGACCGTTTGTAGCGAGCTGGACATCAGTCGTGTCGAACTCGCGCAACTCGAAGCCATGCTGCGCGCTCAGATGGGTTTTCGGAGGTCGGCTGCCGGTGGGGTCGATATGGAGCGCGTCAGCAACGCCTACGCGATACTGGGCGTCAACCGCTCCTCCACCAACGAAGAAATCAAGAAGGCCTACCGGCGATTGATGAACAAAAACCACCCCGACAAACTGGCAGGCTCGGCGGAGGATCACGCACTTGCCGGCGCCGCGGCGAAGCGCACACGTGAGATTCGCGGGGCCTACGAGATGTTGAAAGCCCGCCGAAGCATACGCTAGCCCGGATATCTCAAGATCGTGGCAGGCGGATGCGACGCAGTTCCACCTGGCGTGGTCGCCTGCGTGAAAACAACCCTGGGTTTCGGTACAGTCTGCGCCAACCGCAAGAGGAATGAACTTGGAACCACTCATCGCCCCTTCCATTCTCTCCGCCGACTTTGCGCGGCTCGGGGAGGACGTCAGCGCGGTATTGAAGGCCGGCGGAGACATCGTTCACTTCGACGTCATGGACAACCACTTCGTACCGAATCTGACCATCGGGCCGATGCTCTGCAAGGCTTTGCGCGACTACGGCATCGCGGCGCCGATAGACGTTCACCTGATGGTGGAACCGGTAGACAGGATTATCCCGGACTTCGCGGAGGCGGGCGCGACCTGGATCAGTTTTCATCCCGAGGCCAGCCGGCACGTCGATCGAACCCTCGGGCTGATTCGTGACAACGGATGCAAGGCGGGGCTCGTGTTCAATCCGGCAACGCCTCTCAATTGGCTGGACTACGTCCTGGACAAAGTGGACCTGGTCCTGATCATGTCGGTCAATCCCGGCTTCGGGGGCCAGAATTTCATCGAATCTGCGTTGGAAAAAATTCGGCGCGTCAGGAAAGTCATCGATGACAGCGGCTTTCCCGTCCGTCTCGAGGTCGACGGGGGCGTCACAGCGGACAATATCGGCAGGGTGGCGGCGGCCGGCGCGGACATCTTCGTCGCCGGCTCGGCAATCTTCGGCAGCGATGATTATGCAGCGACGATATCGGCGATGCGTACCGAGATCGCGAAGGTAAGCGGGAGGCGCGTCAGCTGGAACTGACGCGCGGCCCGGCCGCCTGTGCGACTGCCTAAGTCCTACCGGCGGCTAGAAAGGTTTCAGATGTTTCGCTTCGGCCTCGCGCCGTAGACGACGATGGTCTTGCCGCTTGCCGATACCAGTCCCTGCTCCTCGAGTACTTTGAGAACCCGTCCGGCCATTTCCCGCGAGCAACCGACGAGTCGGCTCAGTTCCTGGCGGCTGACTTTGATTTGCATGCCGTCCGGATGCGTCATGGCGTCCGGTTCGTTACACAAATCCATAATGGCATGCGCCACGCGACCGGTTACATCGACGAATGCAAGGTCGCCAAGCTTTCTGTTGGTACGATCGAGGCGGGTCGCCAGCTGCGTGGCGAGCTCGAACACCAGTCCGGGGCTTTCACTGGCAATCTGGCGGAACCGGGGATACGTCATCTCGGCTATCTCGCATTCGCTGCGCGTACGGACCCAGGCGCTTCGGGTCGGCTGTTCGTAGAAGAGCCCCATTTCGCCGAAGAACTGCCCTTTGTTCAGGTAGGCCAGAACCATTTCATTGCCGTCTTCATCCTCGATCATGACTTCGACGGAGCCGTCGACGATGTAGTAGAGAACGTCCGGAAGATCGCCGGCGTGGATCATGACCGTCTTGGACGGCACTGTGCGAACGCGGCAGTAGCTCAGGAACCGATTTATGGCCGGCACGTCACTCAGAGTCTTGGCTGTGGTTTGCATGATTGATCCTCAATGGCACTGCCCGTTCTTTTAATACAGACTGCCGACAAGAGCAAGCTAAGTCCGTAATCTTATTGGAAAAATATTGAGACTGCCCGATCCCCATTCTGGCAGAACGCTATGCAAGGTCCCAATCTTAAACCATTCGCGTCATATGCGGTATGAGGTTCGGGTCATCACCCTCGCAGTCCCTCGCATCAGCCGCTGCACGAAGCCCGGGAGGTTCCTGCTGCCCGCCGCTTTCGCTTTTGCGCCGTGTTGCTGCTCTTCTGTCCGCATTCGCTGCACGATTGCGCGACTTCTTGCGTCCGCGGCGGGCAGTCGTTCGAGATGGCCGCTGAGATGCTCGGCGACCTGACGCTCGGTTTCCTCGACGAATCCCAGCGACCAGCGGTCTCCGAGGATGCCGCTGACCGCGCCTATGGCGAAGGCGCCGGTATACCACAGAGGCTTCAGACGGCTCGGAGCCGCGCGGAGTTCCGTCAGTCGCTGCTCGCACCAGCTCAGGTGGTCGAGTTCCTCGAGCGCCGCCGTCCGCATGTGTTCGGCGATCGCATCGCTGCGGGCGACCGCGGCATGGCCCTGATACAAACCCTGCGCTGCGACCTCGCCCGCGTGATTGACCCGCATCAGCCCTGCGGCATGCCGGCGTTCGGTGGCCGACAATGGAGCGTCCGGAACGCCGTCGGCGGGATTCGGCCTTGCCGCACGCCTGTCGGGCCCCGCAATGCCGCGCAGGAATGTGTCGATGCCATCAACCAGGCGGTCGACACGGGAGAAATGGCGTTCCTGCATGCCCTAATTATAGCCGCAATTGGCGGCGCCGCGCCGGTTTCGCTCTTCTACGGCGCGCCGTCAGCCGAGGATCCGGTTGTGCGCATGCCTGGAAGCGACGTTATACTTCGCGTCCCGCGCGCCCGGAAGTGTGGGACGGTCGTTACTCGTTGCGTTCGCTTGGCAGCGCTCGATCCGAAAACAATCAACAAACCAGAGCCCGAGGAGACGACGCATGCTGCGTCATGCATTTCTGTTTGTGACATTTGTACTTGCTGCGACGACAGAGCCACGTGCACAGCAGGTGGGAAGCCCGCCGGCGGAACAGGAAAAGGGACCGTGGTCCGGCAAAGCGGCTCTCGGCTTCCTGGCGACCAGTGGCAACACTGAAAGCTCCAGCCTGAACTCGGCCTTCACGGTCGCATACGCGACCGGTAGATGGGCGCATTCCGTGGAAGCGTCCGCGATCAACTCCTCGGAGGAAAACGAGACCAGCGCCGAGGCCTATGGGCTGGGCTGGAAAACCGAATTCAACATGACCGAGCGGGACTTCCTGTTCGGCCGCGTCAACTGGCGCAAGGACAGGTTCAGCGGCTACGAGCAGCAAATGTCGGAGTCGGTTGGCTATGGCCGGCGGCTCATCGACACGGGGGTCCATTTTCTGAATGTGGAGATCGGCGCAGGTGCGAGGCAGGCTGACCTCACTGACGGGACTTCCGAGGAAGACTCCATCCTGCGGGCGGGTATCAACTATCAGTGGAGGTTCAGCGAGTTTGCGCAGTTCACACAGGACTTCACTGCGGAATCCGGCGCCGAGAACACCTATTCGGAATCCGTCTCGGCGGTCAAGACGAGACTGATCGGCTCCCTGGCCCTGGTCGCCTCCTATACCGTCAGGAACAACAGCGTGGTGCCGGCGGACACCGAAAATACCGACACCTTTGGCGCTGTCTCTGTAGAGTACGAGTTCTGACTCCGCCGAAGATCAGGGGTCTCGGCGGCGAATCCGGACATGTGCCGCAACCGCGACGGCCGGTTAGGGACAGTAAGCTATTGATTCACCTAGTAAGATTCGGTGGCCGGCAATCTGTGCGCGGCAACCTTACGGCGTCACTCCGGTTTGCATTGCCGCAGTGCGTCGAGTAGAATTTCGCGCCTTTCGCCGGACCGGGGGCGAGCTTCGCGTGCGAGCCGAAGAACCCCGACCCGGGACACATTCCCAACTGGATACTCGAAATCATGAAGACGTTTTCCGCCAAGTCGGAAGAGATCAACCGCGACTGGTACCTGGTCGATGCCACCGGCAAGACCCTGGGCCGCCTGTCGACCGAAATTGCGAGGCGCCTCAAAGGCAAGCACAAGCCCGAGTACACGCCGCACGTCGACACGGGTGACTACATCGTGGTCGTGAACGCGGGCAAGATTCGGGTGACCGGCAACAAGCTGAAGGACAAAATGTATCACCGCTACACCGGTTACGTCGGAAATCTGAAGTCCGTACCGCTGCAGAAGCTGCTGGACGATGCGCCGGAGCGGGCTCTGCAGTTTGCCGTCAAGGGCATGCTGCCCCGCAATCCGTTGGGGCGAAAGATGTTTGCAAAGCTGCGGGTATTCTCAGGTCCCGAGCACACCCACGAGGCGCAACAGCCCATACCACTGGAAATCAAAGCCTGACGCCGGGAGGTTGTCAGGTGAGGCTATAGATAATGAGTGATACGCAGTACTACGGCACCGGCAGGCGCAAGACTTCTACGGCACGGGTTTTCCTGAAGCCGGGCAGCGGACAGATTACGGTCAACGATCGGCCGCTGGATCGGTTTTTCGGTCGACAGACCGCAAGGATGATTGTTCGGCAGCCCCTCAACGTCATGGATCTGAACGAGCGTTTCGACGTCAATGTCACGGTCAGCGGCGGCGGTACGACTGGACAGGCAGGCGCCATTCGTCATGGACTGACCCGGGCGCTGATGAAGTACGACGAGTCCTTCCGGCAGAAACTCCGCAAGGCAGGCTTCGTGACCCGGGATGCACGCGAAGTCGAGCGCAAGAAAGTCGGGTTGCGAAAGGCTCGACGCGCCACCCAGTTCTCGAAGCGCTGAGCGGTTCCGGGACGGGGCTCCCTTTCCGGGAGCGCTTTTACACCCGAGGCGTCATCGATACCGTTTGGGGGATCGTCTAGCGGTAGGACTGCGGACTCTGACTCCGCCAACCCAGGTTCGACAAATTTGGCGGGAACAAATTTGGACGACGGCGCCTTAGCGCCGTCGCCCGGAGG
>Ga0299913_10004687_pt1 | contig 11531 bp, 9 predicted proteins | sample RVTome_9_FD_201360 | JGI IMG/M metagenome (GOLD analysis project Ga0299913, IMG submission 201360) | Soil microbial communities from uranium-contaminated site in the Upper Colorado River Basin, Wyoming, United States - RVT155D38 (version 2) ... | reverse complement strand
CGAGATGGCTGCCCCACACGAGGTGCTGCGCCCACTCCATCGAGACGCCGCCGATCGTGGAGGACGCCGGCGGCTCCCAGGTCATCCAGTACTCGCCGATCGGCTTCGACGGATCGATGCGGCGCGCGAGCTCCATCGCGCCATGCGAATTCACGGCGCCCGCACCCTGCGTGAGCGCGTCGTACAGTGCCCCGCCGTCCCGCATCTTCAGCGACGTGTGCTGGAGGATCGCCTTGACCGTGTTGGGCGTCAGCCTCACCGACGAGCGCGTGGCGTTCCGGTTCGCCTCGAGCACGATGGCGACGACGCCGGAGGTGACCGCCGCCGCCATGCTCGTGCCGCTCAGGCGCAAGTACCGGTTCGAGAAGTCGGACGACGACACACGCGCGCTCGGATACCTCTCATAGAGCGCGCTCGACGCGCTCACCAGCGACGCCAGTTGATGGCCGGGCGCCACCACGTCCGGCTTCGCCAGCCCGTCGTACCACGTCGGTCCGCGTGAGCTGTAGGACGGCACGGTGTCGTCGCCGCGCCCCACCGTCCCCTTCGTGTCGACGGCGCCGACGGTGACCGCGGACGGCGCGTTGCCGGGAGACGTGATTCCGGCATAGCCGGTCTCGCCGGTCTCGGGGTTCCGGCCGTAGTTGCCAGCCGATGTCACGACGATCAGGCCCGCCCGCGTGGCCGCCTCCACCGCCTGCACGAGCGGGTCGGAGGCTGCGGGCTCGAAGATCGGATGTCCGAGTGAGAGATTGATCACGTCGATCCCGAGCACACCCCGCGACGCCACGGCGAACTCGATCGCCGAGATCACATGGCTGGTGTAGCCACGGCCCGATCCGTCGAGCACTCTGAGCCCGATCAGGCTGGCCTCGTCGGCGACGCCGCGGACGACGCCCTTCGAAGGCCCGCCGCTCCCCGCGATCAGGCCGGCCACGTGGGTGCCGTGGCCGTACGGGTCCTTCGGCAGGGCGGGCATCGGCCAGCCGGACGTGAAGTCGTAAAAGGCGCGGATGCGGTTGCCGAACACGTTCGAAGGCGTGATCCCGGAATCGATCACGGCCACGCCCACGCCGCTGCCGCGTGGATCGCGGTTGGCAATCCCGAGCGTCTGCTCGAGCACCGAGCCCGACGGCGGAGTACTGAACGGCGTGATGACGGCGTCGATGGAGACACCCTCGACGTTCGGGTTGTTGGCCAGCCCGCGAAGCGCCTGCCGGGGCACCTCGACGGTCACCGCGTTGATGAGCGGATGTTCCGCTTTGAGGGGGTGCCCCTTCGACCTCAGTGAGGCGACGACCGCCTTGCGCTGGCCGCGCTTGACCCTGACGATGACGCGCCGGCGCTCCCGCCCTCCATCCTGTTGTTCCCACCGCTCCAGGGCTTTGTCGATCCTGGACGGGCGGTTCGCCTGGCCCGCGGCCACGGGCCCGAGCGAAGCGGCGAGGGTGAAAAGAAGCGCAATTCTGACCAGGGCGCCGCAGACCTGCCGGGGAGAGAAGCTGAACATGACCGCCGGTAGAGCAGGTCTGATACCAGCGCGGCCATTGACCGCCAAGTCGTGACGAACACACGTATTACAGGTTCAGCGCCGGAATCACGAAAGTGTCAGCATGCGCCGTTCCGGTACACGGGGCCGCCGCCCGCCACGCGTCAAGAGCCGCACGCGCAACCGTTTACGTCGATCTGTCTCGAAATGGCACCCGGCACCGTTTCGGCACACCATTTCGGGGTGACTTGCGACAGCAACGGACGCGATGCGTCAACCGCGACGGCCAGAGGATCCCTGAACTGAATGGGGCGTCGGACTGATCGGGCAGCCGGAGCCGACGCGGCCGCCGGCGTCACTGACCGATCGCGACTCCCCAGGGTCCCTCGCCGACCTCGATGGCCCCGACGAGGCGTCCGCTCGCCGTGTCGACGACGGACACGTCGTTCGACAGGCCATTGGCGGTGTAGAGACGGCTGCCGTCCTGGTTCAGGGCGATGCCCCAGGGCCGCCGTCCGACGGGGACGGTCCTGACCACTTCCATCCTGTCCGCATCGATCACGCTCACGGAGTTCCCGTGGCCGTTCGCCACGTAGACGGTGCGGCTGTCCGGGGAGACCGCGACCCCGACCGGCTTGGCCTCCCGCGGGAGCCGAACTCTCCCGAGAACGCGGTGTGCTCGCGCATCCACGACGGCCACGGTGGCGCCGATCTCTGCCGTGACGTACGCGCGCGCACCGTCCGGCGCGAACGCCGCCGCGCGCGGGCGCGGGTCCACCAGAAAGCTGGCGACGACCTCGTGCTTCCGCGTGTCGATGACCGAGACGGTATTGCTCGTCTCCGCCGTCACGTAGACGAAGCGTCCGCCTGGCCCGATGGCGACGCCTTCCGGCTCGATCCCCACGACGAGCGTGGCGACGACGTGTCCGGTGCGGGTATCGATCACCGACGCCGTGCCGGCGTCCTCGTTCGACGCGTACAGGTGGAGGCCGCGTGGCCCGATGGCGAAGGCCTCCGGATCGGTGCCGGCGGGGAACAGGCGGCGGACCCGGGCGGTGCGGACGTCGATCGCGGCGATGCCGTCCTCGTCGCCCTGCACCTGCTGCGCCTGGTCGCTGAGGGCGACGTACACCGTGCGTCCGTCCGGCGCGACGTGGAGGCCGCGCGGCCGGCCCGCCACCGGCACGGTCGCGGACACCTGGCGCTTCGCTTCGTCGATGACCGAGATCGAGCGCTCCCGCTCGTTGCTGACGTAGATGAAGCCCGCGGACGGCGATGACTGCGCGCCCGTGACCGCCGCGAGAACAGGGATCAGCAGCAGCTGGACGTACACGGCTGGCGGGAGGGGCGTCCTTCGGGGCGGGAGCTCGATCGACCGGAGTGCTTCGTTCACGGCGGGGCACCTCGCTTGCAGCAACGCTGCCACGAGCGCCTTCTATCGTGCCTGAGCTTGTTTCGTGGTCGTGGGACGCGACGATCCTCGTGCTGCTGCTCGTCACCGGCTGTGCCTATACCATCGCGGTCGGCCGGCTGTGGGACCGGGCCGGCGCCGGACGCGGACTTCGCTGGTGGGAAGCGACCGCCTTCCTGGCCGGGTGGACGGCGCTGCTCGCGGCGCTCGTCTCGCCCCTGGACGCGTTGAGCGACGTGCTCTTCGCCGCGCACATGACGCAGCACGAGCTGCTGATCCTGGTTGCGGCGCCGCTGGTCGTGCTCGGCCGCCCGCTGGCGGTGCTGATCTGGCTGCTCCCGGAGCGCGCCCGGACGCGCGTTCGCGCGGTGCAGCGTCCTGCACTCCGTGCCATCTGGCAGCGGCTCACCGCGCCGCTCACCGTGCTGCTGCTTCACGGCATCGTCCTCTGGGTCTGGCACGTGCCCGTGCTGTTCGAGGCCGCCCTGTGCAGCGAGGCGGTGCACGCGTTTCAGCACCTGTGCTTCTTCTGGACGGCGCTGCTGTTCTGGTGGGCCGTCGTGCACGGGCGCTACGGCGCGCTCGGCTATGGCGTGGCGGTGCTGTTCGTCTTCGTCACGGCCGTCCATACGAGTGTGCTGGGGGCCCTGCTCACCTTTGCGCCGGTCACGCTGTATCCGACGTATGCGCGGACGGCGCCCGCGAGAGGGGTCGATGCGCTGGAGGATCAACAGCTCGCGGGTCTCCTGATGTGGGTGCCGTCGGGCGCACTCCTGCTGGTCGTGGGACTGGCTCTCTGCGCCGCCTGGCTCGGTGCGGCGGAACGCCGGGATAACCTGGCGTCTGCGCCTCACGGGCCGACCTAGTCAGGGGCCAAGCACCAAGCCCGAGCGCAGCGGGTTCGACCCACCGCGTGAAGGTTCACACAGCGACCTCGCACGGCGCGCTGGGCCCTGCGCTTGCATCTCCGGCGCGGCAGCGACTGCCGTTCACCCGGCTCGTCCACGCACCGCGCTACTGCCGGACCCGCCATGCCGCACCTGCTTCCGCACGATCGTCGGGTCGGACACCTGCGCTCGACCGGGAGGGCCACCGGGACCCGCGTGATCGCCCGCTTCGCCTGCGCTGCGGTGTTCCTGGTCGGCGCGCTGGCCGGCACCTCGTGCTCGCGCGAAGCGCCGGAGCGAACGCTTGCCTTGTCCGCGATCGGGAACGCACGGGACGGCCGGCGAACCATCGGCGAGGCAGGCTGCGGCTCCTGCCACACTATCCCCGGGATCCGGGGCGCGAACGCGATGGTCGGGCCTCCACTCAATGCGTGGGCGCGGCGCACGTACATCGCCGGGCAGCTTCCCAACACGCCCGACAATCTCGTTCGCTGGCTCCGCAACCCGCCGGCGATCGAACCGGACACCGCGATGCCGATGCTGGGGCTCGACGATCGCCAGGCGCGGAACGTCGCCGCCTATCTCTACACGCTGCGCTGAGCGCCGGCTGAAGCGATCCTCGGCCGCGCCTTGGGTACGTATGTTGCGAACCGACTCGCGACCAGCGGCTGGGCAGCTCTCCTCTGCTGCCAGTCCAGCTTCGGAAAGGAGTGCCCTCACAGTGCGCCGTCTGTGCGCGCCGCTGCTGACAGCGGCGCTGCTTGCTCCGGGCTGCGAAAGGGCCGCGGACGAGCGGGCGGTCGCTTCGCCGCCTGCGGCCCCCTCCGAACGTGCCTCGTCCGCTCCGGCGGGCGCGCAGGCGGGCGATGACGGCCAGTGGCTGATGCCGGCCAAGAACTACGCCTCCACACGGTTCTCCGAGCTCACCGAGATCGACGCGACCAACGTCGGCCGCCTGCGCCACGTCTGGTCGTTCTCCACGGGCGTGCTCCACGGACACGAGGCCGCACCGCTGGTCGTCGGCGACACGATGTACATCGTGACGCCGTATCCCAACTTCCTGTACGCGCTTGACCTGAGCGATCCGCCCGGACGGGTGAAGTGGAAGTACGAACCGCAGCCGATTCGTGCCGCCCAGGGCGTCGCCTGCTGCGACGTGGTGAATCGCGGCGCTGCCTACGCCGACGGCAAGGTGGTCTACAACACGCTCGACAACCACACGGTCGCCGTGGACGCGCGCGACGGACGCGAGGTGTGGAAGACGAAGCTCGGCGACATCAACCGCGGCGAGTCGATGACCATGGCGCCGCTCATCGTGAAGGACAAGGTGCTGGTCGGGAACAGCGGCGGCGAGTTCGGCGTGCGCGGCTGGCTCACGGCACTCCGGCTCGCAGACGGCGGGATCGCCTGGCGCGCTTACTCGACCGGCCCGGACTCCGACGTGCTCATCGGGGAGGACTTCGAGCCGTTCTACGAGCAGGATCGCGGCAAGGATCTCGGCGTCACGACCTGGCCGCCCGACGCGTGGAAGATTGGCGGCGGCACGGTGTGGGGCTGGATCTCCTACGACGCGGAGCTCGATCTGATCTACTACGGCACCGGGAATCCCGGTCCCTGGAACCCGGAGCAGCGCCCCGGCGACAACAAGTGGACCGCGGGCGTGTTCGCGCGCAACCCCGACACCGGACGGGCCCGCTGGGCGTACCAGTGGAGTCCGCACGACCAGTACGATTACGACGGCGTGAACGAGAACGTCCTGCTCGACCTGACCATCGAGGGCCGGGAGCGGCGGGTGCTCGTCCGACCCGAACGCAACGGATTCGTGTACGTCCTCGACCGCACGACAGGGGAGGTGCTCTCCGCCGACGCCTTCGTGCACACGACGGCGGCGACCGGCGTCGATCTCGAGACCGGACGCCCGATCGAAGTGCCCGAGAAGAAGACGGGGTTCGGGCGGGTCGTGCGCGAGATCTGTCCTGCAGCTCCCGGCGGCAAGGACTGGCAGCCGTCCGCCTACTCGCCACGGACGGGCCTGCTGTACATCCCCCACAACAATCTCTGCATGGACATGGAGGGGCTCGAAGCCAACTACGTCGCGGGCACCCCGTTCGTCGGCGCGAGGGTCGTCATGTACGCCGGCCCGGGCGGTCATCGCGGCGAGTTCACCGCCTGGGACCCGGTGAACGGGCGCGCCGTCTGGAAGATTCGCGAGCGCTTCCCGGCCTGGAGCGGCGCCGTGGTCACCGCGGGCAACGTGGTCTTCTACGGAACGATGGACCGCTGGTTCAAGGCGGTTCATGCGGAGACCGGCGAGGTGTTGTGGCAGTACCAGCTGGGTTCGGGGATCGTCGGCCAGCCGATCTCCTACAGGGGGCCGGACGGCAGGCAGTACATCGCGGTGCTGTCGGGCGTCGGCGGCTGGTCCGGAGCCGTCGTCTCGGGTCAGCTGGACGTGCGCGATCCGACGGCCGCACTGGGCTTCGTGGGTGCGATGACGGATCTGCCGGACTACACGGCAGCGGGAGGTGAGCTGCATGTGTTCGCCCTGCCGTGAGCGCCGCTCCGTCGGCGTGAGCGGCGTCCTGCCGCTCATCCTCATCCTCATCCTCGTCCTTGCCGCAGCGGCAGCAGGCTGCGCGGACGAAACGCCTCAGCCCGCCGCACGCGAGCTGCGCGTCTGTGCCGATCCGAACAACCTGCCGTTCTCGAACGATCGCGAGCAGGGTTTCGAGAACCGGCTCGCCGACCTCGTGGCGGAGGAGATGGGGGCGACCGTCCGGTACACCTGGTGGGCCCAGCGCCGCGGCTTCATCCGCAACACGCTGCGCTCGCTCGCGTGCGACGTTGTCATGGGCGTGCCGACCAGCTACGAGCTCGTGCTGGCGACGCGGCCCTACTATCGTTCCACCTACGTCTTCCTGCAGCGCCGCGAGGCGGCTTTCAGGGTCAGGTCGTTCGACGATCCGGTGCTGCGCCGGCTGCGCATCGGCGTGCACGTCATTGGCGACGATTATGCGAATCCGCCGCCTGCCCACGCGCTGGCCAGCCGGGGCATGATCGCGAACGTCTCCGGCTACAGCATCTTCGGCAACTACGCGGAGCCGGATCCCCCGGCCCGGCTGGTCCGCGCCGTCGCGGCGGGGGAGATCGATGTCGCCGTGGTCTGGGGCCCCCTGGCGGGGTACTTCGCTCCCCGGCAGCACGTGCCGCTCGAGCTGACGCCGGTCTCGCCCGAGATCGATCTGCCCTTCCTGCCGTTCGTGTTCGACATTTCGATGGGAGTGCGGCGCGAGGAAGAAGGGCTCCGGGACGAGCTCGACGCCATCCTGGAACGCCGCGCGGGCGACATTCGATCCCTGCTGCGCGAATTCGGCGTGCCGGAGCACTCGCCGCCCGACTTCAACGCGCAGGCGAATCACCTTGACGCCGGAGGTGCCGGACGATGAGCGCCCGTCTCTGGTGTGCGGCGGTCGCGGCGGCGGGAGTGATGGCGGCGGCCGCGTGCGACCGCGACAGCCGTGTCGAGCGCCGCCCGGCGCCGGTCGCCGGCGCGCGGCCGCAGGTGGTGACGCAGATTCCGTTGGTGCCGGGCGAACCGGTCGCCAGAACCCCCGTGAGGAATCCGTTCGATGGCAATGCCGGCGCGCTCGAGGAAGGTGCGCGGTTGTACGACTGGTTCAACTGCTCCGGGTGCCACTTCGCCGGCGGCGGCGGCATCGGTCCGCCGCTGATGGACGAGGACTGGATCTACGGCGGGGATCCCGATCAGATCTTCGACTCGATCGCGAGCGGCCGCGCGAACGGCATGCCGGCGTACGGCGTGCGTCTCGCGTCCGACGAGATCTGGAAGATCGTCGCCTACGTGCAGACGCTCGGGGACGACGCCGAGCGCCCGGCGCGCGGCCTGGGACGGAGTCCGACGGGCAATGAACCGTAGCGACCGGAGCCGCACTGCCCGGGTACATGGTGCCGCCGCTGCGCCCGCGCGCCTGCTGCTGCTCGCGCTTGCGGTCTGGTCCGCCGGCTGTTCGGGGATCCAGTCGGCGGTCAACCCGTACGGGCCGCAGGCGGAGCGGATCGCGTGGCTCTGGTGGCTGTTCTTCAGCGTGTGTACGGCGGTGCTCCTCGCCGTCACGGCCGCCGTCCTGCTCGCCGCGTTCCGGCCCGGCCGGCGGCACGTCGAGTCCGTTCCCCCGGAGGGCGAGCCGCGCAAGCAGCGCATCGTCATCGCCGCGACGATCCTGACCGTCCTCATCCTCGTCATGTTCTTCGCGGCCGACCTGCGCGTGGGCACGCGGATGACCGCCGCGCCCGCCGCCGAAGCCCGCCCGGTGGCCGTCGAGGTCGTCGGGCATCAGTGGTGGTGGGAGATCCAGTACCTGGACTCCTCGCCCGATCGCTCCTTCCGCACCGCGAACGAGCTGCGGATTCCGGTCGGGCGGCCGGTCGTGATCCAGACCACGTCACGCGACGTCATTCACAGCTTCTGGGTCCCCAACCTGCACGGCAAGATCGATCTGATTCCCGGACGGGTGAACACGATCTGGCTGCAGGCGGATCGTCCCGGCGTCTTCCGCGGACAATGCGCCGAGTTCTGCGGCCTGCAGCACGCGAAGATGGCCTTCACCGTGGTTGCCGTTCCCGACGCGGAGTTCGAGCGGTGGCTGCAGGCGGCGCGAAGGCCGGCCCCGCCGCCCCGGACGCCCGAAGCGCGCCGGGGCGAGCAGGTGTTCCTCCAGGCGCAGTGCTCCATGTGCCACACCATTCGCGGCACGGGGGCGTGGGGCCGCGTGGCGCCCGACCTGACGCGCCTGGCCGAGCGCCGCACGATTGCCGCCGGGACGCTGCCGAACACCCGCGGTCACCTCGCCGGGTGGATCCTGGATCCGCAGCAGGTCAAGCCCGGCAACTTCATGCCGCCGACGAGCCTCGATCCCGACAGCCTTCACGCGCTGCTCGCGTACCTGGAAACGCTTCAGTAGCCCCGCGGAGCGACCGAGTGGATCAAGGACCCGACCTGCGCCGTGCCGCCGCCGACGAGCACCTCGAGCTCGAGCGGACGTGGTCGTCCCCCTGCGGGCTGATCGGCTGGTTCAGCCACGTCAATCACCGCTCCATCGGACGACGCTTCATCGTGACGGCGTTCGTCTTCTTCCTGCTCGGCGGCATCCAGGCACTGCTGATGCGCCTGCAGCTCGCGTCGCCGGAGAGCGGGCTGATCGATCCCGACACGTACCGCCAGCTCTTCACCATGCACGGCACGACGATGATGTTCTTCTTCGCCGTGCCGGTGATGGAGGGCTTCGCGATGTACCTGGTGCCGCTGATGATTGGGTCGCGCGACATGGCGTTCCCGCGGATGAACGCCTTCGGCTACTACGTGTACCTCATCGCGGGCGTGGTGCTGTACGGCGCGTTCTTCCTCGGCATGGCGCCCGATGCCGGCTGGTTCGCCTACGTGCCGCTGGCCGGCAAGACCTTCGAGCCGGGCCTCCGGATGGACTTCTGGGCGACGATGGTCACCTTCATCGAGGTATCGGCCCTGGTGGCGGCGGTGGAGCTGATCGTCACCATTCTGAAGCAGCGCGCCGTCGGGATGACGTTCACGCGAATGCCGCTCTTCGTCTGGGCGGTGCTCGTCATGGCGTTCATGATTCTGTTCGCGATGCCGCCGCTGATGATCGGCAGCGTGATGCTGGCGCTGGATCGGACCGTGGGCACGCACTTCTTCAACCCGGCGGCGGGCGGGGACGTCGTGCTCTGGCAGCACGTGTTCTGGTTCTTCGGCCATCCCGAGGTCTACATCATCTTCATTCCCGCGCTGGGCATGGTGTCGAGCATCGTCATCACCTTCGCGAGACGGCCGATCTTCGGCTACAAGGCGCTGGTCCTGTCGCTCGTGGCGACCGGCTTCATCGGGTTCGGCCTCTGGGTCCATCACATGTTCGCCACGGGGCTGCCGTATCTCGGCATGAGCTTCTTCACGGCGGCGAGCATGCTGATCGCCATTCCGAGCGGCGTGCAGATCTTCTGCTGGATCGCCACGCTGTGGGACGGACGCCTGGTGTTCCGGACGCCGCTGCTCTTCGTCCTCGGCTTCCTCGTCATCTTCGTGGCGGGCGGCGTGACCGGCGTGATGATCGCCTCGGTGCCCTTCGACCTCCAGGTGCACGATACGTTCTTCATCGTCGCCCATTTCCACTACGTGCTGATCGGCGGCGCCGTGTTCCCGCTCTTCGGCGGCGTCTACTACTGGTTCCCGAAGATCACCGGCCGCATGCTCAGCGAGCGGCTCGGGCAATGGAACTTCTGGACGATGGCGGTCGGGTTCAACGTCACGTTCTTTCCCATGCACCAGCTCGGGCTCGAAGGGATGCCGCGCCGCGTCTATACCTACGTCGATGGCCTCGGCTGGGACAATCTGAACCTGCTCGCGACCGTCGGCGCGCTGATCCTGACGCTGAGCGTCCTGATCTTCCTGGTGAACGTGGCGATCAGCCTCCGCAGCGGCGCCGAGGCATCCGCCGATCCCTGGGCGGCCGACAGCCTCGAATGGGCGACCGGCTCGCCGCCTCCGAGCTACAACTTCCACCCGCTGCCGGTGGTCCGCGGGCGGTACCCGCGCTGGGAGAAAGCGGAGGGCCCCCCGGTGGTCGTCATCGGGCTCAGGGGGGATCGACGCGAGGTGCTCGTGACGCAGACGATGGAGGCGACCCCGGATTACCGATCGGTCCTGCCGGGACCCTCGTTCGCGCCGCTCTGGCTGGCGCTGGCGGCCACGGTGGCGTTTCTCGGCGTCGTATACGACGTGCGGCTGGTGCCGGTGGGAGGGCTGCTCAGCTTCGCCGCCCTCGCCTGGTGGCACTGGCCCCGCGAGCACGAGCGCACGCCTCCGTGGAAGGCGGGGACCGCCTCATGAACGGCACGGCCGCGATCGACGTCAGCCACCTGCCCAACCTGGTCTCGGGCGGCCGGGCGCCGCTGTGGTGGGCAATGGTGCTGCTCCTTGCCATCGAGGGCACGGTATTCGCGACGCTCGTCGTCTCGTACTTCTACCTCCGCATGGTCGCCCCGGCCTGGCCGCCACCGGGCGTGGAGCCGCCGGAGCTCCTCCTCCCGACCATCAACACGATCGTGCTGCTGGCCAGCAGCGTGCCCATGTACATCGCCGATCGCGGAATCACGAAGGGGCGTTCGCGAAGGCTGCTCGTCGGTCTCGGCATCGCCGTGGCCCTGGCGATCGTGTTTCTCGTCCTCAAGGTGGTGGAGTACAGCGGGGTCTCGTACCGGTGGGACGACCACGCCTATGGATCCATCGTGTGGACGATCATCGGATTTCACTCGGCGCACGTCATGTCGCTCGTGCTGAAGAGCCTGGTGGTGGGCACGCTGGCATGGCGCGGGTACTTCGACGGCCGTCGGCACCTCGGCGTGCAGATCAACGGGCTGTACTGGCACTTCGTGGTGGCGGTCTGGGTACCGTTGTACGCGGTGCTGTACTGGGCGCCGAGACTCCTCGACTGATCCAGGGGATTCGGTCCCGATCGCGGCCCGCCTTCCGGTTCACGGCACCACCGCGAACGGCACCAGGCGGGCGATCCTCGTCCCGTTCGCCGTGGCGGTCAGCCGCAGCACGTAATCAGCTTGCGCGAGGTTCGCGATCGGCAGCTCGACCTGCGGATCCACCCGCCCGCCGGGCGTCTCCACCGGAAGCCGCAGGAGCGTCTCGCCCTGGCGGTTGACG
>Ga0299913_10004686_pt1 | contig 11532 bp, 11 predicted proteins | sample RVTome_9_FD_201360 | JGI IMG/M metagenome (GOLD analysis project Ga0299913, IMG submission 201360) | Soil microbial communities from uranium-contaminated site in the Upper Colorado River Basin, Wyoming, United States - RVT155D38 (version 2) ... | reverse complement strand
AGCGCGAGAGCGCTGACCCAGATGATGGTCGCGGTGGTGAACGAGGGGAGCGGCTACCTCGCGGCGATCCCCGGCATCCAGGTCGCCGGCAAGACCGGCACGGCCACGAACGGCGAGGGCCGTGCCCCGAACGCGTGGTTCACCGCGTTCGCTCCCGCCGCGAACCCACGGATCGCGGTCTCGGTTATCGTCCTTGACGGCGGGAACCTGGGCAGCGAAGCCACCGGAGGACAGGTCGCTGCGCCTATCGTGCGCTCGGTGATCGAGGCGTACCTCCCCCGATAGGAAGGGATGGCCGAAGGAAGGATGGAGCGGGTCTTCGCCGATCGGTACGAGGTGGAAGGGCGCATCGGCGCCGGCGGCATGGCCGAGGTCTGGCGCGGCCGCGATCGGGTCCTGAATCGTACCGTCGCGATCAAGACCCTGCTGCCCCAGTTCGCGCGAGACGCGAGCTTCGTCGACCGCTTCCGCCGCGAGGCACAGGCGGCCGCCCGGCTGAACCACGCGGGGATCGTCGCGGTCTATGACTCCGGCACCGACGGCGACAACCCGTACATCGTGATGGAGTACATCGAGGGGCGGACGCTTGCGGATTACCTCTCGACCGGCAAGACGATCCCTCCGATGGAGGCGGCGCAGATCGCGAAAGACATCGCCGAGGCACTCGCCGTCGCGCACGCGCAAGGGGTGATCCACCGGGACATCAAGCCGGCGAACGTCATGGTCACGCGCGACGGCAAGGTGCTGGTGATGGACTTCGGTATCGCGCGGCTCATCAGCGGGCCCGAGACCGCGCCGCAGACGTCCGCCGTTCTCGGCACCGCTTCCTACCTCTCCCCGGAGCAGGCACAGGGTCAACCGGTCGACGCCCGAACCGACATCTACGCGCTGGGCGTGGTCATGTACGAGATGTTGACCGGGCGACCGCCGTTCACCGGCGACTCCCCGATGGCGATCGCGTACAAGCAGGTGAACGCCACGCCGCCGGCTCCCTCGTCGGCCAACCCCGACGTACCGCCGGCGTTGGATGCCGTCGTGATGCGTGCCTTGTCGAAGAATCCCGCGAACCGCTACCAGACCGGGAAGGAGTTCGCGGACGACCTGGAGCGAGCTCGGACCGGCAGCCAGGTGCTCGCCACTCCTCTGTTGCCGGCCGCCGGCGAGGCGACCCAGGTCATCTCCCGGCCCCAGCAGACATCGGTGCTTCCGCCCATGCAGGACGAGCCGGGTGGCTCGCGGAAGGCGTGGGTCGGAGCGTTGCTCGCGATCTTGGTCATGGCCCTCCTGGCGGCGGGCGCGTACCTGGTCTTCACGATGCTCACGGACGACGGCGAGGGAGACCTCGTCACCGTGCCGAACGTCGTCGACATGCGTGTGTCCGAGGCACGCGAGACGCTGGAGGGTGAGGGTCTGGTGGTGGACAACGTGACGCGCCGGCGAACCGATCGAGTGGACCCGGGCATCGTCCTCGAACAGAGCCCTCCTGCCGATCGACAGGTGGAGCCCGGGAGCGAGATCGACCTGATCGTCTCGGCGGAACCGCGACTGGTGGATGTCCCCTCCCTCGAGGGCATGACGCTCGAGACGGCGGAAGCCACGCTCGCGAACGAGGGGCTCGAGCTCGGCGAGGTGGGGGAGGAGAACAGCGAGGACGTTCCGGAGGATCGCATCATCAGCCAATCGCCCGAGGCATTCGCGGAAGTGCCGAAGGGCACCGCCGTCGACGTGGTCGTCTCGCTCGGACGCTCGCTCGTGATCGTCCCGGACGTGGAATGCAGGCCGCTGGCGACGGCCGAAGCCGAGCTGACGGGCCTGGGTCTCCAGCCCCAACTCGGCGAGGACGTGCTGGCGAACCCCGAATGTCCGATCAATCCGAGCTACGTCGCCCAGCAGGACACCGCTCCGGGCACGGCGGTTCCGCCGGGGACCACGATCGTCCTCCATCAGCGTGTGACGGCGCCCTCGCCGTCGGCCTCACCCTCACCCTCACCCTCGCCGTGACGCTCCGGTTCGCGACCGAAGGATTCACCGCGGACCAGCGGGAGGTGCTCGCGCGACACTTCACCAACCTCGAGGGACCCGTCTTCGCGCTGGTGAACCTCCCGGAGGTCGTGAAAGGCGCGCTGTTCGCGCGGTACTCGCGTACGACCAGATCGCTGCGCCGTCTCTACTTGGACGAGTTCGCCGAGGAGGTCGACGAGAGCGGTGAGATGACGAGCGTCGGGATCGAACGCGCGGAGAAGCTCTACGACCGCGTGTTCGTGGAGTACGGAGACGATTCCGTCGCGCAGCTCGGAGGCGTGCATCTCGCATGCGAGCAGGCGTCACAGCTCCTGGCGAAGGCTCTGGAATGGGGCCGGCTCGCCGCGTACCTGGAGCAGTCGACGCGGTACATGCGTTACGACGACATGCCGGGCGGACGCTGGCGCGCGACGGTCCCGCCCGAGCTGGAGGAGACCGACCTCGAGCCGACCTACCGCGCGTATCTCGACGAGGTCTTCGGACTCTACGGCGAGATGTTCGATCCGATGTATGCGTGGTACGAGCGGCGGTTCCCGCAGGACGCCGGCGACTCCGACTTCGTCTATCGCTCCACGATCACCGCGAAGACGTGCGACACGTTGCGGGTGTGCCTGCCGGCCGGGACCCGCTCCAACGTCGGCATCTACGCCACGGCGCAGTCCTACGAGCAGCTGTTGATGCGGTTGTCCGTCCACCCGCTCGCGGAGATGCGCGAGTACGGAGACCTGATGCTCGAGGAGCTGCGCAAGGTCATCCCGGCGTTCCTGAAGCGTGTGGACGTCGATGATCGGGGGGTCGCATGGGCGGGATACTGGCGCGTGACGCGCGAAGGCGTCGAGGAGCTCGCGGCGAAGCTCGCCGGCTCATCGACACCGGAGCCACGAGACGAGGTCACACTCGTCGACTTCGATCCCCAGGGTGAGACGAAGGTCGCTGCCGCGATCTTGTACGCGAGCACGGATCTGCCCGACGACCAGCTCCTTCGCCTCGCCCGTGAGATGTCGCCGGACGAGCGCCATGAGCTGCTGCGAGCCAGCGTCGGCGATCGGTCCAACCGGCGTCACAAGCCCGGGCGGGCATGGGAACGCACGGGATATCGTTTCGACGTGCTCTGCGACTACGGGGCGTTCCGGGATCTCCAGCGCCACCGCCCGTTGACGATCGAATGGCAGCGCCTGACAAGCGAGCACGGGCACGAGACACCGGCCGAGGTCGACGAGGCAGGCATGCGCGATCGGTGGGACCGCGTGATGGATGCGGGACGGGCGATGGAACGCTCCCTCCTGGACGCGGGCTTCGAGGACGTCGCCCAGTATGCGGTGCCGATGGCGTTCCGGATCCGCTTCGTGATGCAGATGACGGCGCGCGAGGCGATGCACCTCACGGAGCTCCGGTCGCAGCCGCAGGGGCATCCGACGTACCGACGCGTGGCGCAGGCGATGCACCGGCTGATCTCCGACGTACACCCCTCGATCGGAGGAGCGTTCGAGCACATGAGCTACGAGGACGTGGATCTCGAGCGACTCGAGGCCGAACGCCGCACGGAGACGAAGCGGCAGGCAGCCGAGGAGAGCTGAGCCGGTCGACCGGGTTGCGGGTTCCGGTAACCTTCCGGCCCTCATGGCTCGGGAAACCGCTCTCCTGCTCGCGCTGGGAATGCTGATCGCGGCCTCGCTCGCGGTAGGCGTCAGCGGTTGGGTGATCCTGATCCGAGACCGCCGCCCGGCGCGGGCGGATCATCATCGCGCCGACGCGACCGAAGGGTCCTGACGTGCTCGAGCTCTTGGACCTGCGCGAGCGGGGGGAGCGGCTCGAGGCCATCAGGCCCGAGATCGATCCCACCGTGTTCGAAACGGTGCAGCGCATCCTGCAACGCGTCTTCGTCGAAGGCGACGAGGTCTTGATCGAGCTCGCGCAGCGCTTCGACGATGCGGACCTCACGCGTACCGGCCTGATGGTGCGCCGGGAAGAGTTCGCGGTGGCCGAGCACGAGACGCCGGACGACCTGAAGTGGGCGATCGATTCGTTGATCGAGCGGATGCGCGAGCTGCACGCCCGCCAGCTTCCGACCGAGTGGTGGGAAGATCGCGACGGGGTTCGCTACGGAGAGATCGTCCGCCCGATCCGGGCCGTCGGCTGCTACGTGCCGGGCGGCCGGGCGCAGTATCCCTCGTCCGTATGCATGACCGTGGTTCCCGCTGTGGTCGCCGGCGTGCCGGAGATCGTGCTGTGCACCCCTCCCCGCACAGACGGCACGATCCACCCCGCCGTCCTGTACGCCGCCAAGCGGGCTGGCACGACCTACGTCGCCAAGACCGGTGGCGCGCAGGCGATCGCAGCGATGGCCTACGGGACGGAAACGATCCCGCAGGTCGACCGGATCGTCGGGCCTGGGAACGCGTACGTGACGGAGGCGAAGCGGCAGCTCAACGGCATGGTGGGGATCGATGCCCTGGCCGGCCCGAGCGAGCTGGCGATCGTCACGGACGGCGATGTCGACCCGGAGCTGGCGGCGCTCGATCTCATCGCGCAGGCGGAGCACGACCCGCTGGCGCGGACCTACCTGATCACGACCGAAGAGGCCGTGATCGCGAAGGTCGGCTCGGCGCTCGAACAGGCCGTCGCGGAGGCGGGTCGCCGCGAGATCGTGGATGCCGCCCTCGCGGGTTCCCGCGGGGTGGTCGTCCGCGATCTGGCGCACGCGGCGACCGTCGTGGACGATCTGGCGCCCGAGCATCTGCTGGTGCTCCTCGCGGATCCCGAGGCCTTCCTTGAAACCGTCTCCGTCGCGGGCGCGATCTTCCTCGGCGAATGGAGCGCGGTCCCGTTCGGCGACTACGGTGTCGCGTCCAACCACGTCCTCCCGACGTCGGGCACGGCCCGCTTCTCCTCCGGGCTCCGCGCCTCGGACTACGTGACGGTGCGCTCGGTGGTGGAGATGACGAAGGCGGCGGCAGCGCGGCATGCCGGCGCGGCGGCCGCCATCGCGAACGCGGAGGGGCTCGTCGGTCACGCGAAGGCGGTGGAGGCTCGGAGGGACCGGGCGTGAACACGCCCGCCAGCCCCCGGCCCGGCCTCCGCGAAGTCGGGCCGTATGACTCTCCGCAGCTCGACGTCGCCGTTCGCCTGAACACGAACGAGTGCCCGTTACCGCTGCCCATCGGTTTCTCCGACGACCTGGCAGCCGCCGTGCGCGACCTTCCGCTGAACCGCTATCCAGACGGGCAGATGCTCGGTCTCCGCGAGGCGCTCGCCACGCGCACGGGGCACCCGGTGGACGGCGTGTGGACCGCCAACGGCGCCAACGAGATCTTGACGCAGCTCCTCATGGCGTACGGCGGCGCAGGAAGGCGCGCGGCGCTCTTCGAACCGACCTACATGCTGCACCGGCGCCTCAGCTGGCTCACGCAGACGGAGATCGTGGAACGCCGCCTGGATCCACCGTTCGAGATCGACGGCGACGCGCAAGAGTGGGCCGGCGCCTCGGATGCACATGTCGTATTCGTCTGCTCGCCGAACAACCCGACCGGTAACACCCAACCGCTCGACGCGGTCCGTTCGCTCGCGTCGGCGTCGGACGGGCTCGTGATCGTCGACGAGGCGTACGTGGAGTTCGGTGGTGACACCTCGCTTCCGCTCGTGGCCGAACACCCCAACGTCGCCGTGGTACGAACGTTCTCCAAGGCGTTCGCGCTGGCCGGCGCGCGGATCGGGTACGTGCTGGCATCGCCCGTGGTCGTGGAAGACCTCGAGCGCGTCCGGCTCCCGTACCACATGAGTGCGCTCACGCAGGCCGCCGGACTCACGGCGCTCCGGCACGCGGACGAGGCGGCCACGAGCCTCGAGGCGATCCGGACCGAGCGGGATCGGATCGTTCGCGCGCTCTCGGAGATCGACGGCGTGACGGTCTTCCCCTCGCAGGCCAACTTCGTCCTGTTCCAGCCGCCGGGCGATGCCAAACAGCTCCATCGGGGACTGCTCGATCGGGGCGTGCTGATCCGAGATCTGACGGAGGTCGTGCCGAACGGCCTCCGCGTCACCGCGGGCACGACACACGAGGTCGACCTGTTCCTCAAGGCGCTCGAGGAGGTGCTGACATAGGGATGCCGCGATCATCAACGGTCTCACGCACCACGAAGGAAACCGACGTGCGGGTGGAGCTGACGCTCGACGGGCAGGGCACGTCCGAGTCCGACACCGGCCTACCGTTCTTCGATCACATGCTGCAGCAGCTCGGGAAGCACGCCGGCTGGGACCTGTCGGTCACGAGCAAGGGCGACCTCGACGTGGACGGGCACCACACGGTCGAGGACGTGGGGCTCGCGCTCGGTCAGGCGCTCGCCGAGTCGCTCGGCGACAAGGCCGGCATCCGCCGGTTCGCTTCGATCACGGTGCCGCTGGATGAGGCGGCGGTCGAGGTGGCGCTGGACCTGTCTGGAAGGAACTTCGTCCTGCACGAGGTCGACGTGCCGGCCGAGACGATCGGGACGTTCGACACCGGTCTCGTCGAGGACTTCGTTCGCGCGTTCGCGCAGGCGGCCGATCTCACGGTCCATGTCCGACTGCGATACGGACGGTCTCCGCACCACGTCGTGGAGGCGGAGTTCAAGGCGCTCGCGAAGGCGCTCGGCGACGCGTGCGCCCAGACCGGCCGCGGTGGCGTCCCGAGCACGAAGGGAACGCTGTAGGGACCGTGGCCGAGATCGCCGTGCTCGACTACGGCAGCGGGAACCTTCACTCGGTGTCGCGCGCGCTCGCGCACGCCGGCGGCGAGCCGGTCGTCACGGGAGACCCGGAGCGGGTCGCGGCGGCCGCGGCGCTCGTGATCCCGGGGGTCGGCCACTTCGGGCACTGTGTGCGCGCGATCCGTGACAGGGGCCTCGATCGAGCGGTCGCCCAGGCGGTCGGAAGCGGCAAGCGAGTCTTCGGAGTCTGCGTGGGCATGCAGGTGCTCTACGAGCGGAGCGAGGAAGACCCGGAGACCGGGCTGGCGGTCCTGCCCGGCGGGTCGCGCCGCCTCCCCGACGACGTCAAGGTGCCGCACATCGGATGGAACGAGGTCACCTGGCAGCGCCCACACCCCTACGTCGAGGGCGTCCCCGACGGCACGAGGTTCTACTTCGTTCACTCCTACGCGCCGGACGCGAACGACGACGCGGTCGGTGTGACCGAGCATGGGCGCCGCTTCGCCGCGGTCTCCGCACGGGACAACGTGTTCGCGACGCAATTCCACCCCGAGAAGTCGGGCGAGGCGGGCCTGGCGATCTACGCGAACTTCGTGAAAGCCGTCGCCAGATGATCGTGATCCCGGCCATCGATCTGCGAGGCGGGCGAGCGGTGCGGCTCCGCCGTGGCGACCCGAGCGCGGAGACCGCCTACGACGACCACCCGGTCGAGGTCGCCAAGCGGTTCCAGGAGCAAGGTGCTCGTCGGCTGCACGTGATCGATCTCGACGCCGCGCTCGGCGAAGGCGAGAACCGGGAGGCCGTGAGTGAGATCTGCCGGGCGGTCGTCGTGCCCGTCCAGGTCGGCGGGGGGATCCGCTCGCTGGAAGCGGCAGCCGCCGTGCTCGAGGACGGGGCGGCACGCGCGATCCTCGGCACGGCGGCGGCCGCGGACGCGTCGTTCGTCGGGCGCGCGGTGGAGGAGTTCGCCGAACGCGTCGTGGTGGCGGTCGACGTCCGCAGTGGACATCTCATGATGGATGGCTGGCGCGAGGAGGGGCCGGAGCTCGAGCCAACGATCTCGGCACTGAACGACGCGGGCGCGCCGCGCTACCTCGTCACGGCCATCGCGCGCGACGGCACCCTCGACGGGCCCGATCTCACGCTGTATCGGCAGGTACTGAAGCTCACGGACAGACCGGTGATCGCGTCGGGCGGCGTTCGGAACGCCGAGGACGTGTGGGCCCTCCGTGATGTGGGCTGCGAAGCCGCGGTCGCCGGCAAGGCACTGTACGAGAAGACGTTGAAGCTGTCGCAGGTGACCAGGGGGTGAGACGTCGATGCTCGCCAAGCGGGTGATCCCGTGCCTGGACGTCGACGCGGGCCGCGTAGTGAAGGGCGTGCGCTTCCAGCACCTCCGCGATGCGGGTGACCCGGTGGAGCTCGCCGCGCACTACGACCGGGAGGGTGCCGACGAGCTGGTGTTCCTCGACATCACCGCGACGCTCGAGGATCGGGCGGCGACCCTCGGGATCGTGTCGCGTACCGCGGAAGAGGTCTTCATCCCCTTGACCGTCGGGGGTGGGGTGACGGACGAGGACGGGGTCCAGTCGCTGTTGCGGGCCGGCGCCGACAAGGTGAGCGTGAACAGCGCCGCCGTGCGCGATCCGTCGCTGCTCTCACGTAGCGCCGACCGTTTCGGCACCCAATGCATGGTGGTCGCGATCGACGCGAAGCGACGCAACGGCGGATGGGAGGTCTACGTCGACGCGGGACGCACGGCGACCGGACGTGACGCCGTCGAGTGGGCCGTGGAGGCCACGTCCCGGCACGGCGCCGGCGAGGTGCTGCTGACGTCGATGGACCGCGACGGCACCGGCGAGGGTTACGACCTCGACCTGCTGCGCGCGATCGCCGATGCCGTCGGGGTGCCGGTGATCGCCTCCGGCGGCGCCGGCGAGCCGGCGCACTTCGCGGAGGCGCTCACCGAGGGTCACGCCGATGCCGTCCTCGCCGCCTCCCGCTGGCACGACGGCGACCTCACGATCCGTGAGGTCAAGGAATACCTGGCATCGTCCGGGATCCCCGTGAGGCTCTGATGGAGCGAGTCGACCTCGGCGGACTCGTGTACGACGATCGCGGACTGATCCCGGTGGTCGTCCAGGACGTGGAGAACGGCGACGTGTTGATGCTCGCCTGGGCCAACAGGGAGTCGCTCGACCGCACGCTCGACGAGGGGCGGATGGTCTATTGGAGCCGCTCGCGACAGGAGCTCTGGCGCAAGGGCGAGACGTCCGGCCACACCCAACATTGGGAGGAGCTCCGCGCGGACTGCGACGGCGACGTGCTCCTCGCGCGCGTGCACCAGGAGGGCGCCGCCTGCCACATGGGCGAGCGATCCTGCTTCCACCGCTCGATCAGCTGACGAACGTCCCCGCGGGCACCTGCTGCGTGATGCAATGCGGCCCCCCGCCTCCGAACGAGATCAGCCCGCCGGGAACGCCGACGACCTCCCGATCCGGGTACGCCTTCGCCAGGAGCTCGAGCGCCGGGTCGTCCTCGGGGATATCGCCGACGGGCACGATCACGGCGCCGTTCGCCAGGTAGTGGTTCATGTACGGGATCACGATCGGTCCGATCCCCTCGAGCTCCGCCCACCCGTTGACGGGACCATCCCGCACCTCGAACGAGCGCTCGCGTGCGTCCCGGGCTCCCTGCAGGATCACTCGGTCCTCGTCGAACCGCGGGGCGTTGGGGTCGTCGTCTCCGGCCGCGACCGCGAGCATCACGACGCCGGGTTGGACGAGCTGTGCGAGCCCGTCGATGTGACCGTCGGTGTCGCGGTCCTCGACCAGGCCGAGCGGGAGCCAGATCACCTCGTCGACACCGAGGTGCGACCGGAGGCCGTCCTCGATCTCCTCGCGGCTCATCGAGGGGTTCCTGTTCTGGTGCAACAGGCACTGTTCCGTCGTGAGCGCCGATCCCTCTCCGTCGACGAAGAACGATCCACCCTCGAGCACGAACGGCGCCCGGTACCGGCGAACGCCGAAGTGCGAAGCGAGCAGCTCCGGCAGACGCGCGTCGTCGTCGTAGGGCAGGAACTTCTCCCCCCACGAGTTGAACCCGAAGTGGACGAGCGCGAGGTCGCCGCGCTCGTTCCGAACGAAGATCGGGCCGTTGTCGCGCAGCCAGCAGTCGTCGATCGGCATCTCGAGGGGTTCCACGCCTTCTCCGCAGCGACGCCGCACGTCGGTCGCCTCGCCCGGGGCGCAGACCATCACGACGGCCTCGAAGGCGCCGATGGCGCGAGCGGTCGCCGCCCACTCGTCCCGGGCGGCGTCGAGGTGGCCGTCCCACAGCGAACGAGGGGTGGGCCACGACATCCAGGTCGCTTGATGGGCATCGAACTCGGCGGGCATCGCGAACCCGTCGTCGCGCGGCGTGGGCAGTCCCTGCATCGCGCGGAGCCTAGCCTGCGGGTATGCTCGCCGCCCACGAAGGGCGGCCGATGCTCAAGCTCGTCATCCCGAAAGGCTCCCTCGAGGAGCAGACGCTCAGGCTGTTCGAAGCGGCCGATCTTCGAGTGCGCCGCGGCTCCGGCCGCGACTACCACGGCACGGTGGACGACGATCGCATCGAGCGCGTCTCGATCCTGCGTCCGCAGGAGATCCCCCTCTACGTGCAGGACGGTCTGTTCGACATGGGCATCACGGGCCAGGACTGGATCGCCGAGACCGCGGCGGATGTCGAGGTCCTGACAACGCTCTCCTACGCACGCTCGGGAACCGGGCACGGCACGCAGGTGGTGCTCGCCGTCCCGAACGAGCACCCGGCGAACAGCGCGAAGGAGATCCCGCCCGGCACACGGATCTCGACCGAGTTCCTCAAGCTGACCGAGCGGTACTTCGAAGACCTCGGCATCGCGGTGAAGGTCGTGTGGTCCTACGGCGCCACCGAGGCAAAGGTCCCCGAGATCGTCGATGCGATCGTCGACATCACCGAGACGGGCAACACGCTGCGAGCTCACGGGATGAAGATCATCGAGACGCTCCTCACCTCGGAACCGGTGCTGATCGCGAACCGGGACGCGCTGGCCGTGCCGACGAAGCGCGCGGCGATGGACGATCTCCAGACGCTGCTGTTGGGTGCACTGCGAGCAGAGGGGCGTGTGTTGATCAAACTCAACGTGAGCGAAGATCGATTGCAGGTCGTCCTCGCGGTCGTCCCCTCGATGAAAGCGCCGACGGTGTCCCCGTTGTCCGAGGGTGGCTACGCGATCGAGACGGTGGTCGACAAGCAGGGTGTGAACAAGCTGATACCAGAACTGAAGGCTGCGGGCGCCACCGACATCCTCGAGATGCCCATCTCGAAGATCGTGCCCTGACCTGTAGTACGACGGTCGCTGGTAGCCTCCGCCCTTCATGCGTCGCCTCCCCCCGGTCGCAGCGCTTCTCCTCGCCCTGCTCGCCCATCCGGCAGCCGCCACGCCGGGCGCGCTGGATGGGTCCTTCTCCGGCGACGGCATCCAGCCGATGTTCACGGGCGGAGCGACCGCGCAAGCGGTCGCGATCGATGCGCAGGACAGGATCGTCCTCGTCGGGTACACGTTCGGGAAGAGAACCGACGTCGCGGTCGCTCGCGTGCGACCGAACGGCGGGGCCGACAGCAGCTTGGTGGCGAAGGGCGCGTCAGGATCGACCTCGGCGCGAAAGATCAGGCGCTCGATGTCGCGATCGACTCGGACGGGAAGATCCTCGTCGTCGGCAAGCGCTCCGATCGCCGGGGCACGAGGTGGTTCGTCATCCGCCTCCTCTCGGGAGGAGCGCGTGATCGTTCGTTCGGCGGC
>Ga0299913_10004685_pt1 | contig 11533 bp, 12 predicted proteins | sample RVTome_9_FD_201360 | JGI IMG/M metagenome (GOLD analysis project Ga0299913, IMG submission 201360) | Soil microbial communities from uranium-contaminated site in the Upper Colorado River Basin, Wyoming, United States - RVT155D38 (version 2) ... | reverse complement strand
GGGGGCGCGGGCGCCGGCCCCCCCACCCCCCGATTCCGCGCTCCCCCATCGTAAGGAGACTACGCAATAGCGGCCCGGACGCCTACGGGTCGATTCCGTGAGTCACGGTCCCGGCCGATGGGGTCCGGTCCACCAGCAACCACGCCGACAGGCCCGTCGTGCTATTAGGCCCAGCGAACAGGCACGCCCCGACCGGGTCGGCGGTGGTCTGCGTGATATGCAACCGGGTCACCAGCGGGGTATCGGAATACAGCTGGTAGTCGTCGGTGCGACACGGCGTCGCCGGGTCGTCGGCGGGCCGTCCGCTGGTCAGCGTGAACGGCTGCCCGCCACCACCGCCGCCTTCGTGACGGACCACGACGCCCTTGCTCGCCGACCCTTGGATGCGGGCGCAGACCCGCGACACGGTCGGGTCCTGCTGCTGATACAGCCAGACGTGCTGGCCATCGACGTCAGCGTTGGCGATCAACGTCTTGCCGACCGGAGCCTGGTAGCACTCCGAGGACGGCAACCCCGCAGGCGGGGCGGCAGGAGCCGGCGGTGTCCACCCGGGGGCCAAGACCTCCGGGACGAAGTTCAGATCCGTCAACTCCACGCCAGCGGGTGCTTGGATCGTCACCGACGTATCCAGGAGATTGCCGCCGTTGGCCTTGACCCGGAAGCACGCCGTCAAGGCATCGTCGGACAGTCGCAAGTCGGCGTACAGCTGATGGGTCGGGTTGTTGGGATTGCCGACCTTGGCGTCCACGAACGGGAACGGCAGGCTGTCCTCACCGGCGTCGGAGCATGCCGCCGTGGTGCCCACCGTCGGGGCGCCACCCCCGCCTCCGGACTCGGCGCGCAGCCAACCCGCCACCGGCTTGCCGTCCACACCCGACACGTTCGTGCGCACACACACGTAGCCGACCCCGTCCACCGTCGCACCCGACAGTTGCAGGTACCGGTCCCCGAACCAGCCGTCGACCAGCGACGTACCGCCGATGCACGGACTCGTGACTGCTGCCGCGACCCCGATCACCTGCTCCGTGGTTGGGCCGGTCGCGTTATTGCTGTCGGTCGCATTCGCCTTCATGACGTACGAGCCTGCGGGCAACCCGTTCGTACCCAGGCTGCCCGTGGACGGGCCGCCGGAAGGTGCCGGACTCGTGTCCACATGGTGCGGCATCGCCTGCTGTGTCACTGCGTTGACGAAGTCGATGTCGCCGGTGTAGGTGTCGTTGTCGATGTCGGTGGTGCGGATCGTGAAGTCCTGCCGCTCACCAGCCTCGAAGGTGCTGTTGGCCTGCGGGGCGATGATCTCCGGTGACGACGGCGCCTGGTTGCCCAACACGCCGCCGATCGAGAAGTTCACCCATGCGCTCTGGCTGCTGCACCCTGCCGGATACGGGAACGCTGGTTGGTCGCATGCCTGTGCCTTCCACCGGTACGGGCCTTGCAGCAGCGGTCGGCTTGCGGGCACGGTCGCATCCGTCCCCGACGCGGTCTGCATCGACTCGAACTGGAAGGTGTCCCCGCGGTCCAAGTCCTCCACGGTGACCTTGGCGACGTAGCCGTCCCCGTTGGGATCAGTCGCACGCACGACGAACTGCTGCGTCGCCGTCGTGCCCCAGTTCGTGCCCTCCACCGGTGACAGCAGCAGCGGCACCGCAGGCGGCTCGACCGCCCAATAGGTGATCGTCACCAGGCCGTTGCCGAGACGCTGATCCGATAACGTCTGGGTGTCCGTGCCGCTGACGAAGCTCGACCCGCCACCCCCGCCAGCCCCGGTCTGCAACGTACCCGAGCCGCCGCCATTGCCGCCATTGGCGCCATTGAGCCCGCCGCCTGCGCCGCCCTCGCCAGGAAATGCCCCGCTCGGGTTGGTTTCCAGCTCGCCCATCCCCGCATTGCCGCCCTGGCCGAGGCTGCCGTTGTCGCTGGTGGAGATTACCCCGACTCCTCCGGCGCCCCCGCTGGTCTGGGTGCCGCCGGTACCGCCCGTGGTGGTCTGCCCCGTAAAGCCACTGCCGCCAGAGCCGCCGGCGCCGCCGCCGAAGAACCCGCCGCCACCACCGCCGCCGGTACCACTGTAATCAATGGTGTCCGAGTGGCGGCCGCCGCCACCGCCGCCGCCGCCGCTGGCCACAACTTTGCGATCCGTCAGCCCAGTTCCGCCCTGACGCACATCCGACGCGCCACCGCCACCGCCACCAGTGTTGTAAATGGACGTGCCATTCCTGGTGTGTCCGCCGCCGTTCCAACCTCCCCCCACCAAGGCGTCCGCCGCCGCCGAACTGGTGTAGTACGAACCCTGACCGCCGACGTACACCCGCAGTATCTCGCCCGGGGTCACGGCGACGGTCGCCTTGGCGTAGCCGCCACGACCGCCAAGGCCCTTGTGCGAAGAGCCGCCCTGCGCACCCCACGCCTCCACCATCACCGCGCGAGCATTCGCCGGCACCGTCCAAGTCTGCTCAGCGCCGGTGTAGCTGAACGACACCGTCGTCGCCGCAGGCGGCGCCGCAGCCGCCGGCAAAGCCGACAAAGACAACGACATCAGACAGGTGATCAGCGCCACCAAGACTTTGGCGCGCGATGGCCTTCTCGATTTCGATCGCATGGTGCTCCCCGTTTCTTGTGAGTCGGACGCGGACAGTCCGCAACCGGTAGTCATGACACGACGTTCCTTGGGTGAGTGCTCTGAACAGGACCGGGCCGAAGTGGACGCGTGCGAACACGGTCAGAGCCGGTCCCATGACGAGTTCAGCCCAAAGGCATAAGCGCTCCCCGTAGCTGCCGTACCGGCCCGCGCCGGCGAGAACATTCCGGTACCCGGCCCCCCGGCCAGTGGCTTGTGCTACAGCCCCTGGCCGAGGGGTGGGGGGGTATCGGGGCAGCCTGTGATTTCGTTCGATCTCGTTCGACACAGAAAAATACTGTGTAGAGATTTACTCTGCAACACATCAGTCTGTCCGGTTGTGGCGGACTCGGTATCGCAGGCGTTCGGTGAGGTCTTGCGCGAGCTGCGGAATCAGCGCGGCTTGTCGCAGGAGGCCTTGTCGTTCGCGTGCGAGCGCCACCGCACGTACGTCAGCATTCTGGAACGCGGCCTGAACTCACCCTCGCTCAGCACCATTTGGATGCTCGCCGACGCGCTCGGCGTCAAGCCGAGCGAGATCGTGCGCCGCGTGGAGACCCGCGTCCGCAAGAACTGAAGCTCGCCACACCGGGTGGGCGAAAAACGACTCGCCACCCCCACTGGCGCTGGCTGCATGGCTCCCCCGTCCGCTCGGCGCTACTGCTCGCTACTGATCTCGTGATGGACGCTACGGGCCGCGGGTCGCTCGGAGGTTTGCCGAAAGTCGCACGAAGGTCTTTCTCAGAAGATTTTTCTGGGGGTGTAAGGAACTCCTGGTCGGCGTGTCTGTACTGCGACTTCCTCGCGATTCCCGCCTCAACGAGGAGGGGTAGGTGGTCAGCGTGCGTCCAGCAAGAGCCACAGCCGCTCCTTGACCGCATGGGCTTGACGGATCACGTCCTCGGCCCACAGGTCGTAGGGGTTGTCCTCCAGGGGTGGACCCATCCACATGGCCTGCAGGCGCAGCAGCGCGCGTTCGCTGTCCTCGCTGTCCAGACCGCCAGAGAGAGTACGCAAGCCCTCTTGGATGAACTCCGTGATGTCGCACCGAAACGGGTCCTGCAACACAACGGTCGTGGCGCGGCGGGACTGGATGCGCGCGCCGGTGTCCTGGCGCACGCGATACAGCACATGCTTCAGGCGCGTGCGGCCGACATCCAAAGAATCGTCGGGCCACAATTGGCCGATCAGCTTCTCGCGGTTGATGACGCCTTGGTTGACCGCGAGCGCTTTGAACACGGCCGCCGACAATCCAATGGGCGGGTCCAACTCCACCCCGTCACGCAACACCCGGAACCGCCCGAACAGACGGATGTCGAACTCGCTCATGTTTCCCCGGTCAGTCCTGCGGCGCGCACCCAATACAGCTCACCATCACACTCACGCACGCCAAGGGCGGCAGGCACGGCCTCCGGGAAGGCCGTGCCTGCCGACCAGCGCGAACAGCCGATGTGGCCTAGGACCACCGGCATGCGCACGGCATGGCTCGACTGTCGCGGGGGGGCGGCCTGTTGTCCTGGGTGGCTGCCCGGTCCCGCTCGTCGTGAAGGTCGTATCGTCAGCCCGCTGCGCTCCCCGTCGTTCAACCGCTCCCCATCCCCCGTAGGCCGCCACCTCGCCGGTCCAGCCCTGTCCAGATGGGCATTCCATCAGAATGACGCCGCATCCGCCGAGATATTCCGGCGTCTAACCAACAAAAGACCTTCAGCTAACCTTCGCGGGCTGTGATCTTGCGCGCTGCGCGGGACGCGGGGACTAGGCACCGATCCGGGTTACGCATACAGTTCTTTCGGCGCCGACCGGTTCGGCGGGCAGGGCGGGCAACACGGTGACGGGGGAAGCGGGCTGATGAACGCCGCGCTCAAGCACGCGACGAACCAGCGGGACGCCACGCTGGTTCAACACCACCGCGCCGGCGATCCCACCGCCTTTGCTGACCTGTACCAGACCTACCACCCGCAACTGCTGCGCTTCATCCGCCGCAGAGTCCGCGAAGGCCACATCGCCGAAGACCTCACCCACGACACGTTCGCCCGCGCCCTGGATCGCCTCGGCGAACTTCGCAACCCCGAGCGGTTCTACCCGTGGCTCACTGTCATCGCCCGACGCCTGGTCATCAACCATTACCGCGACATCGGACACGTCAGCGCGATCGCGGACCTTGACCCAGGCCAAAGCGAAGCCCCCGACCACCAGATGCTTCGCCGCGTGGAACAGGACAACGTTCTCGAGGCACTGAACCGCGTCCGTGACAACTACCGGGAAGTCTTGCGCCTGCGCGAAGGCGAAGAGCTCTCCTACCGCGACATCGCCCAACGCCTCGGCATCACCGAAGCACTGGTCACGATTTGGCTGCACCGCGCACGTCGCGCCCTGCGCCGCGAATACCTCGCCCTCACCGAACGCGAACGCGCGCCCTTTGGCCTTGCACCCCTGCTCGGCCTCGCCGCGACGATCCGGCGACTACGTGATCGACTACACCACTTTGCCGGTGCAATGTCGGACGCTGCGGTGGCTGGCTCCCTTGCGACAGCCGCCGCCATTGGGGTCACGATGCTTCTCGTGCCGTGGCCCTCAGGCAACCTAGGCAGCGTCTCTCCGGAACGGTCCACGCCGCCCACCGCCGCCTCCTCCGGCGCGCACCGCGCCGTCAGCCCTACAGATGCGGAGCGACGTAACACCGCATCCCTCGCCCAGCTCGCAGCTCCCCCCGTTGGCCTCGGCGTGCCTCGGTATCGACCTGACACGACAGTAGGCGAGACCGAGACCCGCCGAGCGCGAGCCCGTGACCGGCATATGCCCTACTACCAGGAGATCGGGCGGCTTTCCATCGGAGCTGATCCTGAGGACATGCGGCGTGATCTCCAATCGACTCTGGCAGGCGACAACTCATGGATGGAGGACCGATGAAACGCACCACGCTTCTGCTCCTGGCCGCCGCAGTGCTCAGCGGCTTGTTAACCGTGACAGCCGAGGCCGACAGCAACGGGCCGACCGCACCCATACCGGTGCCGACCCACGGCTGGATCTGCGTGACGCACTACGACCCCTACTTTCATCAGTGCGTGCCATAGGGCGCGCGCCTGAAGTTCCCGGGATGCACGAGGGAGTGGGCACGATGAGGAACAAGATTCGACTCGTCGGCTTCATGGGCTTGGTCTCGGTCATGGTTCTGATGCTGTCCGGCGGGTCAGCGGCCGACCAGGGGACGGCAGGTGCTCCGGTAGCGCAACGCACGCATGAGCCGATCTACTGCGGCTGGGTCGGCCCGGTATGGGTCTGCGTCCCGTAAGCCCGGACTGGGGTGGGACGCATCGGCCGGGACCCCGCCGGTGCCGCGCAGGCTGTGGCACTGCGACCAGCACGTGGTCGTGGAACGTGGCCCGCTTTGGGACGTCGCGGAAGGTGAGCCGCGAAGTCGCAACAGTCGCGGTGTTCGTATGTTGAGGCGTTAACCGTGGACGCCACGATCCGCATGATCCTCACGGCTGTAAGCGAACTCCGATGCTCATGGACCAAAGGTGGTCACCTGCATCGTCGGCCGCCTCGAAAGTGAGCATCGCTTCGTCGATCACCACGACAGAAAATGGCCACACAAATGGAACCAGATTCCGGACTGGGGGGATGACGATGGAGCCAGCCGATCCTGCCAGTTCTCCATCTGTACGGATCGCCAGATGGAGAACCGGCTTCTGTGAGAGGTCATCCGGGCCGATCTCAACCAGACCTGCAAGCGCGCCCGACACAGTCCAAGGGAATTCCCGAGCACCGATGAACTCCCACCCTCCACCCTCGATACAGAGAAGCGTGTTCTCGTCGAGCCAGGCCCGGTTAGCCAGAATTGCCACGTTCAGTTTCATGGGCCGAAGCATCGCAGACCCAGGGCCGCATTACAGCAAGCCCATTTTGCCGACCGACCCCCCCGTCCATCGGTAGCGCTGGACCAACGGCCCCTACCCGTCGATCCGCTGCGCGGATCGCACGCGATGGTCTGTCGAGGCTATTGCTCTCCACGCCTCTGCATCTAGCCGCCACACTTCTGTGGCAACTGCTGCGCTCCCTATAGGGGCCGCAACGGTTGCCGCATCTTTGGGGTGCGCGAGGGGGATGTATCGCGCCAGACTGCCTGGTCTACGTCTGCGGGCGGCCCGACAGCGTGTCCTGCCGTGACCTCACCCGGTTGGCTGCTGGAAGCCCCTTACGGTCGCTGGCATGGACGCCCGCCCGGTCACCGGCACGACCCGCCACGATGTCGCGCGGGCGCATGTGGCGGGTGGGCCGTGGCTGGACGTGGCCGAGGCGGCCGCGTATCTGCGCGTGACGCCGCGGTGGATGCGCCAGCGCGTGGCCGACCGGTCGGTGCGGTTCTACAAGGTGGGCCGGTTCGTGCGGTTTCGCCGCGAGGATCTGGACGCGCTCGCCGTGGCGGTGGGCACCCCCGGCGAGAGTCGCTGACATGGCCACGCGACGGGCCAGCCGCCGCCAGTTCGGCAGCATCCGCAAGCTCGAGTCGGGCCGCTATCAGGCCCGCTACAAGGACCGTGGCGGCTTCGAGCACCGTGCCCCGACCACGTTCTCGTCCAAGGCTGAGGCCAACGCCTGGCTGGCGGGAGTGCAAGCAGACCTCGAACGCGGCGAATGGATCGACCCGCGACGGGGCCGCGAGACCTTCGCATGGTGGGCGCAAGAGTGGACGGCCAGCAACGTCAACCTCGCGCCGCGCACCCGCATCAACTACGAGTCGGCACTTCGCCACCACGTCCTGCCGTTCTTCGGCCAAGCTGCGATCGCCGAGCTTGAGCAGCGCCACGTCCAGCAGTTCGTCTCGGCGATGACCGCGCGCGGCGCCGCGGCCGGGACGGTCCACAAGGCGTACCGCATCGCCAAGAGCGTCCTGGACACCGCGGTGGGCTCCGGCGCGCTCAAGACCAACCCTGCGATGGGAGTGAAACTGCCACGCGCCCAGCGGACCGAGAAGGTGTTTCTCACCGCCCTGCAGGTCGAAGCCCTCGCCGAGGCGATCACCCATCCGACCTGGACCGATCAGACGTTTCCCGAGCACGGACTGCTCGTGCGCTTCGCCGCCTACACCGGCCTGCGCGCCGCAGAGATCGTCGGCCTGCGCGCCGGCCGCATCGACCCCCTGCGCGGGCACGTGCACGTCGTGGAGACGATCGTGCCGTTCCAAGGCGGCGTGCTGCTGGAACGCCAACCCACCAAGACGCGTCAGCGGCGCACCGTGGTCGTCCCCCGCTTCCTCGTGGATCAACTCGTCGACCATCTCGGCTCCCGGCTGGCCGACCCCGACGCGCTCGTGTTCACCGACCCCGACGGCAAAAGCCCGCTGCGCCAAAACGCCTGGTACCGCTCACACTTCGAACGCGCCGTCAAGACCGCCGGCCTTCACCCGCCGCCACGCTTCCACGACCTGCGCCACACCTGCGTCGCCCTGCTCGTTCAACAAGGCGCCCACGCCCGCGCGATCATGGAACAGCTCGGCCACTCCTCCATCACCGTCACCATGGACACCTACGGCCACGTGTTTCCCTCCACCCTGGAAGAACTCGCCACCGGCCTGGACCAGACCTACCGCACCGCCACAAGCCAGCCGCCCGCCACCGCCGAGGTCCACTCCATCGACGAGACAGGCATCGCGGGCATGAGCTAGCCAGGACGTCCCACCTTCGCCGTACCCTCGGAGGCATGCCACAGCAAGCGCACACAGGGCTTCGAGCCGTTCTCTCCGCGTCTGAGCGGCGAGCAAAGAAGGTCCTCGCCGACGTCGTACCACCAGGCCATGACGTCTTCGCCCAAGTGAAGCTGAGCCAGCTGATCGAACAGCGTCCCCCTGGCCTCCCGGCGAAGGTGTGGGACTACGCGACTCGGGCGTCGCTGGACTATGTCGTGTGCAAGGCCGACGACGCCTTCCCGGTCTTTGCCGTCGAGTTGGACGACGCATCGCATCGACACCGCGACGCGCAGCGACGAGACGCGATGAAGAATCTGATCTGCGACACCATCGGCCTAGAGCTGCTCCGTGTCGACAGCCACGCATTCGAGCCCGGACCGCGGGGCCGCCGACTGGTGGAGTACCTCATCGACGCGCGTGCGTACCAACTCGCCTTCGACGAAGCGCAAGCCCGTGGGGACGTGCCGCCGGACGCCATGGGCGACTACCGGCTCGTCGTGGATTTCAACAGCCCTGGGCTGAACCTCATCAACGCACTCGGCCACCCGGCGAGTCTGCGGGCACTGCGGCTTTTCCAGGCGGGGCGACTCTCCGAAGGCATCATCAGCTCACTCGGATTTTCGTGGCGCGACGGGTGGGCTGAAGCATGGGCGTGGCTGCGATACCAGCCGGACCGCTATCTCTTCGAGCGCGTGAAGGTCCGCAGCTACCGGTTCTATTGCGGGATCGGGCCGCAGGAACTCGCCCAGGATCTCGCACGAGCCGCCATCGGTGATGCCCTCGACGCCGCGGCCAGAGGTGAGCCAGTCCTTGCTCCCCCCGAAAAACTGCAAGAGACGCTGGCGCGCACGCTGGCGCGCCGAGACGAGTTGGAGTCGACCCGGAAACTTGATCGAACCAGTTTCAAGACCGTTGCCGCTCCTGGCGAGTCCCTGTGACACCGGGTTGGCTCAGCGGTCAAGACTGGATCGCGTCCAATTCCGGTGAGCGAACGCCCCTCCAGTCGCGAGTGTGACGAATGGCTGCAAGGTTGCGGTCCACGCAGGCGGGGTCATCCGCGTAGGCCTTGTCGACAGCCGAACCGAACAGCGGGACAGCAACCACAACGACAGGGCCTCCCTCCAGCGGCATGTCGTCGTCGTCGTGGAACAGCCGCACCTGTAGCTGCATCACCGAGCCCGGCTGCAAATCCTCTGCGCCCGGTGGCCCCAAGGTGATCTGAAACCGCTCGACACCGTTGGGTGCAACCGCATGCCGCACGACGTGACGAAGAATCGTGTCCGGCCTATGCGCCTTCATGACGAGGATGGAATAGTTCCGTGAAATCTCCACGGGCCCGCCCTCCATAGCGCACGATTCAAGATCGAGACGTCTTTCGATGCGCAACTCGATCCGGTCGATCACCGAAACGGCCTCGCCCGTATTCCTCACCGCCACATCGATGGCATGGGTACGCTCCGGCTGCGTCTGGACGGAGCCAAATTCGTCGCGCAGGGTCTGCGTCACAGTCACTGGCACCACTGCGACGTCGACCACCTGCAGCCGCTCTTGGCGCGCGGCCGAACCGCCAGAGGTAGCCGCCACCGGGACCGGGACCACGGCGACCTGCTGGTCGGTCGTAACCTCCTCGATGAAGATAAGCAGGCAACCCACCAGCAGCGGAACTCCCACCGCAGCGCCCCACTTGGCTCGCCACTCGGTCCGACCCCACACAGCAACCAGCCTGCCAATCATCCCTGCCCCCGTTTCCACCGTCCTGATGGACTAGTTGTGATTCCCAGGGACATTGTGATTCCCAGGGACATTGTCGCCACCGACGAGGTACTGACCAAGGCGGAACGGTCGGGCTAACTTGCGGCGCCGTGGCGGCTGCTCGACAACGCTGTCACACCCGTTCGGCAAAATCGCGCAACAATGATCATCGAGACGAACGGGGGTCCCATGGACTCGTCCAAGATTGCCAAAATCGCCGCTGCTGGCGTTGTAGCGCTCGCCGGGGGATGGGTGCTGAAGCAGTGGCCGAAATCTGGAGGCGTCGTGGGCCTCGCGGTGATGGCGATGCTGCACGAACTCCTGACCGAACCAGTGGCCCAGCTCCTGGACGAGATGCGCCCGACGTAAGTGGGTCAGCACGCACTGCGCGTGCCACTCGCGTGCCATAACGAAGCGGCACGAGTCGGCATCAGCGGTCACGAGCCGATACGAAAAAGCCCGCCATTCCGCGGTTTTCGCCAACTCGGCGCAGTCCGCCGACACCCGGGATCACTCTTGTAAAGCGAAGGTCGTCGGTTCGATTCCGATCCCCGGCTCCACGTTTCCGCAGGTCAGCGGCCTGTTTTTCGGCCTGGCCCGGGTTGCCCACGCCCCCCAGACCACGACAGACCACAAATAGACCACACGCTACGCGTCAGCATTCGGAAGAGCTCGCTTCGCAGTGATGCCGCTCAGGCAGGTGATGATGGTGAGGATATGGACGAATCCCCGCACCTCGGGAGACTCGTCATACGCGCTCGACACGAGTGTTAAGAGGAACCACAGCGTCTGGAGCGCGTCCTCCCCCAGCGACACAGCAGCGTTTCGAAATCGCGGGTACGCAACAAGCACGACCAGACAAGCAGCTACCAGCGGACGCCATCCTGGCCCCGCTAACCCGTCCTCCTCGTCCTCCGTTTGATCTTCGAGCGATTCGGCAGCCAGTTGGGTCAAGGCAGCCGCAACATCGGTTGACCCAGACCCCCATGAGCTCTCCTGCTCGATCGATTCGATCTCGCGTCGCAATCTCTCGTCGAGATCCGACGCAGTCAGGAGTGCGCCCATCCGCTCCTGCACGATCCCGCTCGCCATCGCCACAAGCGACTTGCTCACCTGCTCGCGAAAACCCGCGCCAGCCACCATCGCCAGCGACTTGCCAATCTGCTCGTGAAAACCCGCGCCCGCCATCGCCACAAGCGACTTGCTCACCTGCTCGCGAAAACCCGCGTCTGCCATCGCCACAAGCGACTTGCTCACCTGTTCGCGAAAACCCGCGCCCGCCACCATCGCCAGCGACTTGCCAATCTGCTCGTGAAAACCCGCGCCCGCCGCCATCTCCGCGATCGACTTGCCGATCCGCTCCTGCACGCCTCCAACCGCCATCTCCGCGATCGACTTGCCGATCCGCTCCTGCACGCCTCCAACCGCCATCTCCGCGATCGACTTGCCGATCCGCTCCTGCACGCCTCCAACCG
>Ga0299913_10004684_pt1 | contig 11533 bp, 11 predicted proteins | sample RVTome_9_FD_201360 | JGI IMG/M metagenome (GOLD analysis project Ga0299913, IMG submission 201360) | Soil microbial communities from uranium-contaminated site in the Upper Colorado River Basin, Wyoming, United States - RVT155D38 (version 2) ... | reverse complement strand
CGGAGCATCGTCGGTGGACACGAACGTGACCCTGGACTGGGTCGCGGTCGCAAGCCAATAGATCCGCGCATCGAAGGCCCCTGCGTCGTGCTTTCTCAGGAGAGCTCGCTCGCGAGCGAGGCCAGCAGGTCGTCGACCTGCTTGAACCCCACCTGGAGCAGGAAGGCCGGGTTGCGGCCGTAGCTCTTCATTCCCAGCGTGAAGAACCCGGGCTCGGGGTGGCGTAAGGTGGAAGCGTCGAGGTCACGTCCTATCTCGAGGCAGTCCGATCCGTCGCCCCCGCGGGAGAGGAGCGCGGCCGCCAACGGGTACGTCCCTTCCGTCGCCCAACAGGTCTGAACCTGGAGCTCACGGGCAAGATCGGGGTCCGGCCGGTAGCCGACCAAGGCGAGGACGCGGTCGACCTCAAGCGTCCGCTCGCCTCCCGGTCCGCCTGTCTTCACGCGATAGCCGAAGCCAGACTCGTGGAGGGCGTCGACCTGGCTCCCCGGCAGCCGTTCGAGCCATCCTTCGCCGTCCTCGGCGACGCGGTTGGCCGCTTCAGCGACCCGCGCGCGCTCGGCAAGCGGATCCGCGGACACTTCGGTGACCGGGTGCCGCTCCTCCGACCGGGTCAGCCAGACGACCCGCGTTCGCGGGGTCCTCAAGGCGAGGGACCCGAGCCCGACGATCGCGGTGGCCGCGGAGTGACCGGCCCCGACGACCAGTGTCCGTCGGCCCGCGAAGGCCGACCGGTCGCGCCTCTCGAGATCGGGGATCCGGTGTTCGATCCCGCGCACGGAGAGCTCGCCGACGGCCGGGATGCCGCCCCGCCCCAATCGGTTGGGGGTGGCATAGGTTCCGGTCGCGTCGACGACGACATCGGCCTCCTCGACTCGCTCGCCGCGGCGGTCCCTGAGGAGGACCCTGAACGGCGGCCGGCGTCTGGCGTCGGAGGCGATCGCGTCGCCCTTGAGGAGCCGGCCGCGCGAGACCGCCACGACCTCGGTCCGGAGGTGGACGCGCCCCGCCAGGAGCGGGCTCGCCGCCAGGGGCTCGAGGTAGCGGGCCAGGTACTCGGCGCCTGTCGGGAGGCCATCCGGGTCGACCTCCTCGAGGCCGGCGGCGGCCCTGCCCGCCGAGGAGACGTTCATCCGCCAGGGCGAAAACATCCGGACGTGGCCCCAGCGTCGGACGCTCTCGCCGATCCGGCCCGCTTCGTAGGCGTCGGCCTCCCATCCCGATTGCCGGGCCCGGAGAAGGCACTCGAGCCCGACCGGTCCGGCTCCCAGGATGGCCATGTGTGGCGCGCGCGTCACGATCTCTTTCCCACAGTTCCCGGACGGCTGCAACGCTCAGGGGCGGCGACGTATTTCACGGCCCGCGAGGGGGGGTCCCGACGATCGATTCTTGCGGGATCGTCGATCCGGCAGATAAGGTAGCCCCGTTCGCGCTGGTCGATCCCGGGCCGGGACCGACCCTCAACCCTGCATCCGGGAGACGCCGATGGCCGACACCGAGCTGGTGCCAACCGAGAACGGTCCCTATCACGTCAAGGGAGGCTTCAAGGTCATCCTGAGCGACGGCGTCGAGCTCGAGACCGGCGAGGAGACCTGGCTTTGCCGCTGCGGGCATTCGCGGATGAAGCCGTTCTGCGACGGATCCCACAGGAAGGCCGCCTTCCTCTGCGGCAACGACGACATGCGTGGGAACACAGGCTAGGTCGTGCGGGCGCCATCCTGATCTCCCGCGCTGGCGCGAGCGGCGAGAAGCCGCCGGTAGAACTCCTCCGTCCGCTGGATCGTCCGCTCGACGTCGAAATCCCGGACCCGGACCGCGGCGGCGGTGGCGAGACGGCGGCCGAGCGCCCGGTCTTCGAGAAGGTCCTCGATGGCGGCGGCCAGCGCCGGGGCGTTCCCGGGCGGAACCAGGAGCCCGGTTCTCCCGTGGTCGATCATTTCCGGGATGCCGCCCGCCGCGGTCGAGACGACCGGGACGCCAACGGCCATGGCGTCCAGGACGCTCGTCCCCAGCCCCTCCGTCTTCGACGTCAGAACGAACACGTCCGCTTGTGGGAGGAGCCCGCGGGCATGGTCGACGAACCCCAGATAACGCAGCCGGTCGGCGAGCCCGCGGCGTTCGACCCGGGCGGCCGTCTCCTCGAAGAGCCCTCCGGCGCCTAGCACCGCCCACCTCGCGTCCGGTCGCCGCTCGAAGAGGAGTGCCGCGGCCTCGAGTAGCGTGGGGTGATCCTTGTAGGCCTCGGTCGAGGCGATCGTGAGGACGAGCGGGGCTCCCTGTGCGGCCCCCGCTCGCGTTCGGAGGTCGGGCCCCTCTGGAGGAGCCGGCGTCTCGAGGTCGATCCCCGAGTGGATCACGGTAACGCGCCCGGCCGGGACCCCGTCCTCGATCAGGACCGCCCGGACGCGCTCGCTGATCGCGATCAGGTGGTCGGCGCCGCGCGCGTATTTCCACCGGGAGAAGCGGTTCGCCCGGATGTGGAAGTCGACCCGCCGGTGGCCCACGACGAGAGGGCGCGGCCGGACGAGTCGGCACGCCAGGGCAGCCGGCGTCAGGCTGTGGGGATCGTGGGCATCAACCACGTCCGGTGCGTGGCGGGCGATCAGGCGGCGCAGAGCAAGGGTAGCGCGCGGATCCACCTCACCGCGGAAGGGATGGGCGAGGACCTCGAACCCCTCGCCCCCCGCGCGCCGCGCGAGCGGGGATTCGGGCCGGGTCACGATCCATTGACGGTGGCCGCGATCGCGCAGCCCCACGGCCAGCCGCCAGAGCTGGTTCTGCCCGCCCGCCCAGATCCTGCGGACGTCGCAGTGGAAGATCTTCAACGGGTCCATTGGCACGCCACCGGGAGACGGACCGCGCCCGGCCTTCGGCCCAGAAGCCAGTCGAGGGCGGTCCCGAAGACGGCCTCCTCGTCGAGGCCGTCGATGCAGGCCCAGGGGAAGACCGGCGACCGGCAGTCCCGGCCGCCGCAGGGAGAGCATGGCAGCCCGTGGACCCGGAGGATCACGGTCTCCGCCATCCACGGGAAGTACTCCGCCGGATCCGTGCCCCCGTAGAGGACGACGCTGGGGATCCCGTAGGCGGCGGCCAGATGGGCGCCCAGCGAGTCGTGGCTCACGACCAGATCGGAGCTCGCCACGAGCGCGGCCAGCTCGGCCAGCGGCAGACCCTCCAGGACGTGAGCGCCGGGGGCTTCCCGGCGTGCCCGGTCGGCCAGCTCGCGCTCGGCCTCGCCGAAGAGCAGGAGGATCGCCCCCTCCCAGGCGTCCGTCAGCCGCGCCGCCAGCCGGAACCAGCGCTCCACAGGCCATTGCTTGCCGCGCAGCGTGGTCGTCGGGAAGAGGACGGCCCGCGGGCCCTCGAGGATCCCCGCCGCGGCGATCCGCTCGGCCGCCGACCGAGGCGCGCCGTCCGGAACCGGCAGGTCGAGCGGCTCGGCGGGGGTGGGGACTCCGATGGCCGCGAGAAGCGCCAGGTGGTTCTCGAGCGTGTGGGTCCGCCGGCAGATGCCGAACAGGAGCTCGGCGTGCGGAACCCGGACGTCGTACGCCGGCCAGTGGAAGCGGCACTCGCCGACCTTGACGGGGGCGCCGCTCGCCCGGGTCAGAAGGGCTGCCCGCAGGTTGCCGTGGAAGTCCACCGTGAGGTCCGGGCGGAGCGCCCGGACGCGGGCGAGGGCGCGCAGGGCGCCGCCGGCCCCACGCTCGGCGATCGCGATCTCGTCGATCTCCTTAAGGGGTCGCAGGAGGGCGTCGTAACCCGGCTGGACGAGGACCGTCAACCGCGCGTGTGGAGCCCACCGCTTGAACAGCCGTACGCACGCACCGAGGACGATCGTGTCGCCGAAGCGCCGCAGGCGAACGAAGAGTGCGGAGCTGATCTCCCCCGGATCCAGGGGAAGGGTCGGAGGCTTCACGCCCGGACGCCCGACGTCCTCAGGCGGGCATTTCGGCGAACTGGAGCTCGTACAGCTGGCTGTATCGTCCTTCCCGGGAAAGGAGCTCCCCGTGGGTGCCCTGCTCCACGACCCGTCCGTCGTCGATGACCACGATCCGGTCGGCGTGGAGGACCGTCGACAGGCGATGGGCGATCACGACCACGGTGCGATTCTCCATGAGCCGCGCGATCGCCTGCTGGACCAGGGTCTCGCTCTCCGAATCGAGCGCCGAGGTGGCCTCGTCGAAGATCAGAATGGGCGGGTTCCGATAGATGGCGCGGGCGATGGCGAGCCGCTGGCGCTGGCCGCCCGAGAGACGGATACCGCGCTCGCCGACCGGTGTCTCGAACTGCCTCGGCAGGTCGCGGACGAAGTCGAGCGCGTTGGCCGCCCGGGCGGCCTCCTCGAGGCGTACCGGATCGGGCTCGACGCCGTAGGCGATGTTTCGCGCGACGGTGTCGTGGAAAAGGATCGTCTCCTGGGTCACGATCCCCATGAGCGTACGCAGATCTGTCAGCCTCACCTCGCGGAGGTCGTGACCGTCGAAGAGGATCCGGCCCGCGGTCGGGTCGTAGAAGCGTGGCAGCAGGTCGACGATGGTGGACTTCCCGCCGCCCGAGGGTCCGACCAGCGCAACGACCTGGCCCTTGCCGATCGTGAACGCGACATCGTGGAGGACCCGGCCCCCTTCCTCGTCGTAGGCGAACGTGACGTGATCGTACCGGATCTCACGATCGAACGACGAAATGGGGGTGGGATGCGCGATCTCCTTCACCTCCGGCTCCCGGTCCAGGACGCCGAAGATCCGTTCGCAGCCGGCGAGCGCCGGCTGAACGTCCTCGTTGAGGCGGGAGAGGTATTTGATCGGGCTCGAGAGCTTGAGCGAGGCGACGAGGAAGACGAAGAAGGTCTCCGGCGTGAGCGTGCCGTCCACGAGGATCATACGCCCCCCGATGTAGAGGATCAGGACGACCGCGCCGGCGAGAAGGAACTCCGAGAGCGGGGTTCCGAGAAGCGAGTATTTCTTCGACCGCACGAGGTTTCGCTGGTAGTCGGCGTTGTCCCGTGCGAACCGCGCCTGCTCGAACCGCTCGGTCCCGAACGCGCGCACGATCCGTATTCCTGCAATGTTCTCCTGGAGCGTGCTGGTGACGTCGCCCAGCTTCCGGAGGAGCTCCCGATTGACGCGCCGGAGCTTGCGCGCGATAAGGACGGCGATCCAGGCGATCGGCGGCAGGATGATGAGCGCGAGGAGAGTCAGGCGCCACGAGATCGCGATCAGGATCAGCAGCGTAACCCCCACCTCGAGGACGTACCGGGTGACGTTGATGACCCCCGTCGAGATCGCGTTCTTGAGGAGCTGGACGTCGTTGGTCAGGATCGACATCAGATGTCCGGCGCGCGTCTGCTGGAAGTAGCGGAACGAAAGCCGTTGCAGGCGGGCAAAGAACTCGCCGCGGAGGTCGCGCAGCGCCCTCTCCAGGACGATCTGGGGTAGGAACTCCTGCAGATAGCCCAGGATCGCCTTCAGGAAGTAGATCGCCAGGATGATGAGGCACACGTTCCGGAGCGTGTCCAGCGCCGACGCCTCCTGGAGCCAGGCGAAGAGGTCGTATTTGACGAAGTGCTCGGCCTGCGCCATGAACCCCTCCGGCGGGGGCGGGATGCCGGTCTCCGGCCCGCCGAAGAGGACCTGCAGGAAGGGGATCAGGAGGACGATCGAGAGGCCGTCCACCAGCGCGAACGCGATCATCAGCAAGAACGACAGGCCCAGGAGCCCGGCGTGCGGTCGCAGGTAGCCCAGGACGCGCAGGTAGGTCCGCATGGTGACGAAGATATTAAACTCTCTTGATTCGAGCCTTCGATTCGATCCCGTCCTCGATAGGAGGTCCCACATGGACGAAATCCTCCCTGGAGTCTTCCACTGGACCACACATCACGAGAAGATCGGAGCCCCGGTGCACTCGTATGGCCTCGAGGACGCGCACGGCGCCGTGCTGGTCGACCCGCGCGTTCCTGAGGAGGGGATGGACTGGTTCCAGGACCGCGCCGTCCCCCATGACATCCTGCTCACCAACCGGCACCACTACCGGGACAGCGGCCGCTTCGCCGAGGCCTTTGGCAGCACGGTGCACGCCCATACGGCCGGAATGCACGAATTCACGAAGGGAGAGAAGGTGGAGCCATTCGACTTCGGTGAGGCCCTCCCGAACGGCTTCCTGGCGTTGGAGGTCGGCGTCCTGTGTCCGGAAGAGACCGCTTTCCACACGGTGCGCGAGGGGGGGATCCTTTTCCTCGGGGATTCGGTCGTTCGGTGGGGGAAGGACCTGGGGTTCGTGCCCGAGGAGCACATCGGCGATGACCCGCCGGCGATCAAGAGGGGGATCAAGGAGTCGCTGGCGCGGATCCTGGAGGAGCAGGACTTTCGGCACGTCTGCTTGGCGCACGGCGAACCGATCCTGGAGGACGGCGCGACGCGGCTCCGGGCGTTCGTCGAGGAGGACTAGTGGCGCCGGAGGGGGTCGCGCCCCCCGAAGGCTCGCCGCCGCGCGAGATCGCCCCGGGCCTCTTCCACTGGTCCGCGTTCCATCCGGAACAAGGGATCGTGGTGAGCTCGTATTGTGTCGAGCCCGCGCGCGTCCTGATCGACCCGATGGTCCCGGGCGAGGGCCTTGCGTGGTTCGAGTCCCGGGTTCCCGAGCACATCCTCCTCACCAACCGCTACCACTCGCGGGGAAGCGCTGCCTTCGTGGAAGCGTTCGGCTGCCGCGTCCGGTGCCACCGGGCCGGCCTCGAGCACGTGCGGGAGCGGGTGGGCGCCGAGCCCTTCGAGCACGGTGAGGTCCTGGCCGGCGGGATCGAGGCGCTCACCCTCCCTGGCTACACCCCGGACGAGACCGCGCTCCATGTGCCAGCGGCAGGAGGCGCCCTGGCGTTCGCGGACGTCCTGATCCGGAAAGGAGAGGGCCCTCTCGGCTACGCGCCGGACGGTTGGTACGGGGACGACCCGGAGCCCGCCAAGGCCCGCGTCGTCGAGGCGGGCCGCGCGCTCCTCGTCCTGGATTTCCGACACCTCCTCCTCACCCACGGCGAGCCCATCGTGGACGAGGGGAAGGAGGCGCTGAGGGCGTTCCTGGACCGGGAGTCGTAGGCGCGGCACCGACCGCCGGCACACCCCCGGCACCATCTTCCCCACGACGCGAACGACACGGACGAGGAAGCATCTCATGACCACCAAGTTGAAATCCAAGCGCGCGACCTTCCGGTCGCTTCATGACCGTGGCTGTTTCGTGTTGCCGAACCCGTGGGACCTCGGGAGCCTCCGGCGGCTGGAGAAGCTCGGCTTCGTGGCCGTGGCGTCGACGAGCTCCGGCCTCGCGTGGTCGCTCGGGCGCGAGGACGGCGAGGTCGACCGGGACGACGTCCTGAAGCACCTCGAGGTTCTCTGTGAATCTACGCACCTTCCGGTGAACGCCGATTTCGAAGCCGGCTTCGCCGATCGGTCCGAGGAGGTTGCGGTCAACGTGCGGCTGGCCGTCGAGACCGGCGTGGCCGGTCTTTCGATCGAGGACCGGACCGGGGGCGAGCTGTACGAGCTCCCGATGGCGGTCGAGCGGATCGAGGCCTCCCGCGAGGCCATCGATCAGGCCGGAGCGGACGTGATCCTCGTCGGTCGATCGGAAGGCTTCCTGATAGGCCGGACCGACATCGACGCCACGGTCGAGCGTCTGGTCGCGTACGCGGAAGCCGGGGCCGACTGCCTCTACGCCCCGGGCATCCAGGATCCAGCCCACATCGAGGCGGTCGTGGCCGCCGTCGCGCCGAAGCCGGTCAACGTCCTCCTGTTCGGTCCGGACATGCGGGTAGAGGACCTGGCCGCTCTCGGCGTCCGGCGCGTGAGCGTCGGCGGTTGCCTGGCCCGGGCCGCCTGGACCGGCTTTGACGAAGCTGCCCGACTCCTCCGCGATCGAGGGGCGTTGCCCCTTCCATGCTTCCGGTAGGTCGGGCGGGTCACGCCATGACCGCGCACTGACGCGAGCGCGTGCGCTACCTCGGCGTCAGCGTCGCCACGGGAAGGATGAGCTCCTCCAGCGAGATCCCGCCGTGCAGGAAGGCCCCGTAGTAGCGGGCCTGGTACTCGCGGAGCTTGGTCGGATAGACGAAGTAGTAGTCCTCGACCGCCATCAGGGCGGCCACGTTCGTCCCCTGGTCCGGCAGGCCGATCGACGCCATGTCGATGACCCGGTAGGCGGTCTCCTCCTTCTCGGCCCGGATGTCGTTCCCGAACTTGTAGCGCAGGTTCTGGGACGCGTCGCGCCGCGCGTACACGGTGGCCGGGCGCAGGCAGTGGACCGAGCCGTGGTCGGTCGTGAGGACGACCCGGACCCCGTGGCGCGCGGCCTGCCCGAGGAGGTCGATCAGCGCGGAGTGCATGAACCACGAGCGGGTGAGCGAGCGGAACGCCTCCTGGTCGGGCGCGATCTCGAGCAGGATCTCCGATTCCGAACGCCCGTGCGTCAGCACGTCGATGAAGTTGAACACGAACGCGGACAGCCGGCTCTGAAAGCACTGCGGAAGCCGTTTCAGGGCGCCCGCCGCGTCCTCGGCCGTGTAGACCTTGGTATACTGGACGGGGCACGCGTCGGCGAGCCCCTTGCGCCTGAGCTGGAGCTCCAGGAGCTCCCGCTCGTGCGGGTTCAGCGATCCTTCCACGTCGGCGTCGCCGATCCACAGGCCGGGCTGCCGCTCCACGATCTGCCGCGGGAACCAGCCGCTGAAGATGGCGTTGCGTGAGTACGGCGTAGCCGACGGGAGGATCGATCCGGCATGAGATTCCTCGATCGTGAAATGGCGCTCGAGGACGTCGCGGATGGCGATCCACTGGTCCAGCCGCAGGCAATCGATGATGACGAAGAACACCGGCCCCGGGTCCGCCTCGAGCAGCGGAACCAAGTGCCGTCCGACCAGATCCGGCGACAGGGTCGGCCGATCCCCCGGTCGCGCGGCGACCCACTGCGGGTAGCGCTCGATGGCGAACCGCGAGAAGTCCGCGTTCGCCGCCCGGTGCAGCTCCTGCTGGCTCTGAAGGAGCCCGCGCTCGCCGGCCTCGACCAGCCGCATCTCCCAGGTCAGGAGCTCGCGGTAGAGCGTCACCCAATCCTCCCACGAGATGCACGCCTTCCGCTCGTCGTCCAGCTCCAGGTACCGGCGGCTGAACTCCTGGGCGATCGTCTGGTGGCGGATCTGGCGCCCCTCGAGGAGCCGCTTGAGGACGGACAGGACCTGATTGGGGTTGATCGGCTTGACGAGGTAGTCGTCCACCCGCCGGCCGATCGCCTGGTCCATGAGCCCCTCCTCCTCGCTCTTGGTGACCATGACCACGGGGAGCCGGGGATGGTCGTCCCGGATGCGCTGGAAAACGGTCATGCCGCGCATCCCCGGCATCTGCTCGTCCAGAAGAACGCAATCGAAGCCATTGTCCGAGAGGACCGCCAGGGCGTCCTCGCCGTTGGGCGCCGTGACGACGCGGAACCCGCGCTTCTCGAGGAAGAGGATGTGGGACTTCAGGCCGGCGATCTCGTCGTCGACCCACAGGATGCGGCGGGCGTCGGTCATCGTCATGAATGTAACCCGCCGGGGAGCATCGGTTCCTTGTCGGATGGCGGAAGTCGGGTTCAGACCTTAGGTTGAAGTCGGAGTCCAGATGCCATGGAGGTGATAGCCAGATGTCGGATCTGAAGGACATCGAATTTCAGGAGGCTGAGCGAAACGCCCCCGGTACGACCGAGGCCGGCGTCGGCGCGGTCGGCTACGACGAAGAGGCCCTGCGCGAGCGCGTCGAGGAGGCCCTCGACACGATCCGGCCGGCCATCGCGATGGACGGCGGAAACGTCGAGCTGCTGGACATCGAAGGCGGTGTGGTGACCCTGCGGATGATGGGCGCCTGCGGCGGCTGCCCGATGTCGACGATGACCTTGAAGCAGGGAATCGAGCAGCGATTGAGGGAGATGGTCCCGGGGATCACCCGGGTGGATGCCATCTAGCCGCTGGGGATGTCCCGCGGAGCACGGAGCCGGGCGAGAGCCCGGCTCTTTTGCCGTTGGGAGGCCTCAGTCGCCTTTGGAGTCGTCGAGGAGGACGTCCAGATCCTTCCGGCCCAGCGCACCGGTTCGACGCGCCGCCTCGCGGCCTTTCCGGAAGACGATGCTCGTGGGGATCCCGCGAATCCCGAACCGGTTCGCGGTGGCCGGGTTACGGTCGGTGTCGAGCTTGCCGACCAGAGCGCGGCCGGCTCGATCGGCCGCGAGCTCGTCTATGGTCGGGGCCATGACGCGACACGGACCGCACCAGTCGGCGTAGAAGTCGACCAGCACCGGCACCTCGCTTCTCGAGATCACCCGCTCGAAATCGGCGTCCGAGAGCTTGACGGGCCGGTCGAGGAGGATCGGACGGCCGCACTCGCCGCAGCGAGGACGGTCGTCGATCCGTGACAGATCGACGGCGTTGACCCGCCCGCAGAAGGGGCAGGGCACGAAGGCCTTGGGAGGCGACGTGTCCGGTGTCACGGCGCCGTCCAATCTGCGCGCTCGCCCGGTCGCCGCAAGCAGATCCCGGAGGGACAGACCGTCACCTCGCTCGCGGGACGGCCGCCCGCACGGCCCTTAGGATATCTCCCCCATGTCGAAGCTCTGGCGGATCGCCTACAACGGGATCGTGGTTCCGACCGCGGGCGCGGCGTTGCCGCTCGCCCGCCGCGCCCGACCGGCGATCGAGCGGGCCGCGGTCGCCCGCGAGGGACTCTTCGAGCGGTGGGAGGGGGCGCTCGAGCCCGTCCGGGACCGCTCGCCGCGGATCTGGCTCCACGGGGCCAGCGCGGGGGAGACCCTCCAAGCGCGGCCGCTGGCGGAGGAGATCCGCCGCGCTCGACCCGGGGCGGCCCTTCTCTACACCTACTTCTCGCCCTCGGCGCGGCGCTGGGCCTCTGACTTTCCCGCCGTCGATGTCGCCGACTACCTGCCGTTCGACTTCGCCCGGCCGATGGGCCGGTTCCTCGAGCTGACCGCGCCCGATCTTCTCCTTCTCGTGGGCGGCGAGATGTGGCCCAACCTGCTGTGGTCGGCCACCGACCGGGGCGTCCCGGTGGCTCAGGCCTGCGCCCGACTGGTGGGATCGGACCGGATGGGGCGGGCGATCCGCGGCCTCACCCGCGAGCTCTACCGCCGGCTCGATGCGGTGGCCGCCGTGGCGGAAGAGGACGCCGCCCTCCTGCGTCACTTGGGGGTCCCCGAGGACCGGATCCGGGTGGCCGGGGACACGCGCGCCGACGTGACCCTCGAACGGGGCCGGGCGGCAGCCGCCGAGGGTCTTCCCTGGGCTCTCCCGCAAGGCCGCCGGCCCGTGATCGTCGCCGGGAGCACCGGACCGCGGGACGAGGAGTTCCTGCTGACGGCCCTGGCCGGCCTGTCCTCCCGCCGGCCGGCCCTCCTCGCGCTCATCGCGCCACACGACCCGACCCAGGGCGCCATCCGGGGACTCGAGGCACGGGCTCATGCCGTGGGGCTCGGTACCGCCCGCTGGAGTGCGTCCGGCGGT
>Ga0299913_10004683_pt1 | contig 11533 bp, 7 predicted proteins | sample RVTome_9_FD_201360 | JGI IMG/M metagenome (GOLD analysis project Ga0299913, IMG submission 201360) | Soil microbial communities from uranium-contaminated site in the Upper Colorado River Basin, Wyoming, United States - RVT155D38 (version 2) ... | reverse complement strand
TCTACACGCTGCTGCTGCCGGGCGTCTTCGGTGCGCTGGCCGCCTTCCAGGGCTGGTTCCGAGACCTGCGGCCGTGGGTCGACCTCAACCTCGCCAACACCCGGCTCTACGACGAGCAGATGACGCCCCAGCACTGGGCGCAGCTCGGAGTGACCGGTCTCCTCTGGCTGGTGGTGCCGCTGGCCGTCGGGCTGTTCCTCCTGCATCGCTCCGAGGTGAAGTAGTCACCGGCACACGCCGCAGGTCGGGGTGCCGCCTCCCGCGGACCGGGGGTGGCCGCAGGTAGGGTGAGCCCCGCTGAGCTTCCCCAACGTTTCAGTGCCTGTTCCACACCGGTGAGGAGCCCGCGTTGTACCTGAAGAGCCTGACCCTCAAGGGGTTCAAGTCCTTCGCCTCCGCCACGACGTTGCAGCTCGAACCGGGCATCACCTGCATCGTGGGACCGAACGGCTCGGGGAAGTCGAACGTCGTCGACGCGCTCGCCTGGGTCATGGGTGAGCAGGGCGCCAAGAGCCTCCGCGGCGGCAAGATGGAGGACGTCATCTTCGCCGGCACGTCCGGCCGGCCGCCGCTGGGCCGGGCCGAGGTGCTCCTCACGATCGACAACAGCGACGGCGCGCTCCCGATCGAGTACGCCGAGGTGACGATCAGCCGCACCATGTTCCGCTCGGGCGGGTCGGAGTACGCCATCAACGGCACCCCGTGCCGGCTGCTCGACGTGCAGGAGCTGCTGTCCGACTCCGGGATCGGCCGCGAGATGCACGTCATCGTCGGGCAGGGCCAGCTCGACACGATCCTCCACGCCACGCCCGAGGACCGTCGCGGGTTCATCGAGGAGGCCGCAGGCGTCCTCAAGCACCGCAAGCGCAAGGAGAAGGCGCTCCGCAAGCTCGACTCCACCGACGGCAACCTCAACCGGCTCACCGACCTGCTCGGCGAGATCCGGCGCCAGCTCAAGCCGCTCGGCCGGCAGGCGGAGGTGGCCCGGCAGGCGGCGACCGTGCAGGCCGACGTCCGCGACGCCAAGGCCCGGCTCGTGGCCGACGACCTGGTCACGGCCCGGACGGCGCTCCAGCAGGAGCTCGCCGACGAGACGATCCTGGTCGAGCGGCGGTCCGAGGTCGACGCCGCCATCGCCGACGCCCAGCAGACCGAGGCCGCCCTGGAAGCGACGCTGCGCGACGACCTGCCGGCGCTCTCCCGCGCGCAGGACACCTGGTTCGCGCTCTCCGGGCTGCGCGAGCGGCTCCGCGGCACCCAGTCGCTCGCCGCCGAGCGGGTCCGCAACGCGGGCAGCGTCGAGGAGGCGGCCGAGTCCGGCCGCGACCCCGAGCAGCTCGACGCCGAGGCCGCCGAGGTCCGTCAGCAGGAGTCGGTGATCGCCGCCGAGGTCGAGGAGCGCCGTACCGTCCTCGAGCAGGCCGTCACCGCCCGGCGCGTGGCCGAGGACGCCGCGGCCGAGGAGGAGCGGCGGGTCGCCGGCCTCGTCCGGGCCGCCGCCGACCGCCGTGAGGGTCTCGCCCGGCTGCACGGCCAGGTCAACGTGCTCCGGTCGCGCGCGGCCGCGGCCGACGACGAGATCGGGCGGCTCGGTCAGGCGCGCGAGGAGGCCCAGGCCCGGGCGGCCCGCGCCCAGCACGACTTCACCGCCCTGGAGACCAGGGTCGCCGGCCTCGACGCCGGCGAGGAGGGACTGGACGCCGAGCACGAGGCCGCGACGGCCGAGCTCGACGACCTCGACGAGCGGCTCGTGAAGATCCGTGAGGAGGTCCAGCAGGCCGAGCGCGACCGGGGGTCGCTCCAGGCGCGCAAGGACGCCCTCGCGATGGGTCTGCGCCGCAAGGATGGCGCGGGCGCGCTGCTCGCCGCCTCCGACAGCGTCTCCGGCCTGCTCGGGTCGGTCGCGGCGCTGCTCTCGGTGCGCGCAGGCTACGAGACCGCGGTCGCCGGGGCGCTGGGCTCCGCGGCCGACGCCGTCGTGGTGACCGACGCCGCGGCCGCGGTCGGGGCGCTCGACCACCTCAAGGCCGACGACCTCGGCCGGGCCGGGCTGCTCCTCGGTGGGGCGCCCATGACCGACCGCGACTGGCCGGGACTGCCCGCGGGTGCGACGTACGCCCTCGACGTGGTGGAGGCGCCCGGCGACCTGTCCGGCGCGCTCACCCGGCTGCTCTTCAAGACCGCCGTCGTCGACGACCTCGACGCCGCCCGGGCGCTCGTGGCCGAGGCACCTGACGTGACCGCCGTGACCCGCGACGGCGACGTCTTCGGTGCCCACTTCGCGGCCGGAGGCTCCTCGAGCCAGCCCAGCCTGATCGAGATCCAGGCGGCCCTCGACGAGGCCGACACCCAGCTCCGCGAGGCGACCGCGACCGCCGAGCGGCTGGGCTTCGACATCTCGCGGCTGGAGTCCGAGCGGCACGCCGCCCAGCAGTGGGTCGACGTGGCCCTGGCCAAGCTCCACGAGTCCGACGCCACGCTCGCCGCGGTCGCCGAGGAGCTGGGCCAGTTCGGGTCCCAGGCCCGGGCCGCGCGCGGCGAGGCCGAGCGGCTCGCGACGGCGATCACACAGGCCGAGGCCGCGCGCGACGCCGACCTCGCCGGGCTCGCCGACCTCGAGGCCCGCCTCACGAGTGCGGAGGAGGCACCCGACGAGGAGCCCGACACCACCGCCCACCATCAGCTCACCGAGGCAGCGCGGCAGGCCCGGCAGGGCGAGATGGACGCCCGGCTGTCCCTGCGGACCGCCGAGGAGCGGGCGCGCGCGCTGCACGGCCGCGCCGACCAGCTGACCCGTGCCGCCCAGGCGGAACGCGACGCCCGCGCCCGTGCGGCCGAGCGCCGGGAGCGGCTGATCCGCGAGGGGCGGGCGGCCGAGGCGGTCGGGCTCGCCGTCGGTGTCGTGCTCCAGCGGCTCGAGGTGTCCCTGCACCGGGCCGCCGAGGCCCGGTCGGCGGTCGAGGCGGCCCGCACCGAGCGCGAGCAGCGGCTGCTCACGGTGCGGGGGGCCCTGCGCGACCTGGCCCGCGAGCACGACGAGCTCGTCAACTCCGTCCACCGCGACGAGATGGCCCGCACCCAGCAGCGGATGCGGATCGAGCAGCTCGAGGAGCGGGCCATGGAGGAGCTCGGCCTCGACGCCGACGGCCTGATCGCCGAGTACGGCCCCGACCAGCTCGTGCCGTTCGCCAGCGCGGTGCCCGACGGTGAGGAGCCGCCGGAGCCCACGCCGTACGACCGCGCGGAGCAGCAGAAGCGGCTCCGGACGGCTGAGCGGTCGCTGTCGATGTTGGGCCGGGTCAACCCCCTCGCGCTCGAGGAGTTCACGGCCATGGAGGAGCGGCACAAGTTCCTCACCGAGCAGCTCGAGGACCTCAGGAAGACCCGGCGTGACCTGCTCGACATCGTCCGCGAGGTCGACGCCCGCGTGCAGGAGGTCTTCACCGCGGCGTACGCCGACGTGGCCGCAGCGTTCGACGCCACGTTCTCGCGACTGTTCCCGGGCGGCGAGGGCCGGCTCGTGCTCACCGACCCCGGCGACATGCTCGCCACCGGTGTCGAGGTCGAGGCCCGGCCGCCGGGCAAGAAGGTCAAGCGGCTGTCGCTGCTCTCGGGCGGCGAGCGGTCGCTGGTGGCCGTGGCGTTCCTGGTCGCGCTCTTCAAGGCGAGGCCGTCGCCGTTCTACATCCTCGACGAGGTCGAGGCGGCGCTCGACGACACCAACCTCGGGCGGCTGCTGCAGATCTACGAGGAGCTGCGGGAGACCTCGCAGCTGTTGGTGATCACCCACCAGAAGCGGACGATGGAGGTCGGAGACGCCCTCTACGGCGTCACGATGCGCGGTGACGGGGTCACCACCGTGATCAGCCAGCGGCTTCGTGACGCGGAGTCGGCCTGACCCCAGGACCCCGCCAGGCCCCGGCTAGGGTGGCGGCCATGTCTGAGCAGACCCCGCCGAGCAACGTGCTCATCACCGGAGGGGCCGGCTTCATCGGGGTCCACCTGGCCGACCACCTGACGCGGACCGGCGGCTACCAGGTCACGGTCATCGACAACGAGTCGCTGGGCAGCCGCGCCAACCTCGACCTCGACCGGGTCCGCTTCGTGGCCGGCGACCTGCGCGACCGCGAGCAGCTCGGGGCGGCCCTCGAGGGTCAGCACGCCGTGGTACACCTGGCCGCCGACACCCGGGTCATGGACAGCATCGAGAATCCCGCCCACAACTTCGAGAACAACGTGATCGGGACGTTCAACCTGCTCGAGCTGTGCCGCGAGCTCGGGGTCGGTCGGATCGTCGCGGCCTCGACCGGCGGCGCCATCGTGGGCGACGTGCCGCCGCCCGTGCACGAGCGGATGGCGGCGCAGCCCACCTCGCCGTACGGCGCGTCGAAGCTGATGCTCGAGGGCTACCTGTCGGCCTACTCCGCGGCGTTCGGCCTGCAGGGCTGCGCGCTGCGGTTCTCCAACATCTACGGGCCGCGCTCCTTCCACAAGGGCTCGGTCGTCGCCCACTTCTACAAGCGGATCCTCGCCGGCCAGCCGCTGGTCGTGTACGGCGACGGCAGCCAGGCACGCGACTTCCTCTACGTCGGCGACCTGGTCGAGGGCATCCGCGCGGCGGTCGACGGCGACGCCGTCGGCGCCTACCAGCTCGGCAGCGGCGTCCCGACGACCGTCAACGAGCTGCTCGACCTGATGCGCACGGTCACCGGCCAGCAGCTCGACGTGGTCTACGAGGAGTTCCGGGCGGGCGAGGTCGTCCGGACCTGGTGCGAGATCGACAAGGCCAGGGACGCCCTGGGCTTCGCACCCGAGACACCGCTCGAGCACGGCCTGCGCCGCACGTGGGAGTGGTTCAGCGACACGCGAGCCGACGGCCGTGCCGGCTGATGACGGCAGCGGTCGCCGGCGTACGGCGATCGTCGTCACCGGGATTCACCGCTCCGGTACGTCGGTGACGGCCCGGCTTGTCTCGCGGCTCGGGGGCGGGTCGTGAGGGTCTCGCCGCGCCGGATCGCGCGTCGGCTGCGGGCCGCCCGGGTGCGGGCGGCTGCTCCCGAGCCGACCCGAGGCGAGCCCGGCCAGCGACCTCCCGGTCGGCGGGGGACGCCGCGGCAGGCGGAGCCGGTCACGACGCACATCGGCCGGTTCTTCGACGAGGCCGTGGACCGTACCCGCGGGGCGATGCGTCCCGCGGGGATCGACCCCGACTACGACCTCGCCTACGAGCACTTCGACCTCGCGCACTTCTTGCTGCAGGCCCGGCACCTGATCGAGGCGGACGGCGTCGACCCGCTCGCGGTGTTCCTGCGCAACGGGCCCCGCGCCAGGGCCAGTCCCGAGATCAACTTCGACATGACGGCGTACGTCGAGCGCCACCCCGAGCGGGCCGAGGGCGACCGGAGCCCTTACCTGGCCTGGCTCGAGCACGGCCGGTCCGCGGGGGAGCTCGCCGACCCCGCGCCGGGCCTGGAGGGCATGGCCGGGGTGCTCGGCCTGACACCGGCCGCGCTCGCTGCCGAGCTGGCCGCCACCCGGACCGACCTGGAGCAACGGCTGCTGACCGGGACGCTGGGGGAGATGCTGGCCGACGCGGCGGAGGTCGAGCCGCTGATCGGCGAGGCGTGGCCGGAGATCGTGCGCCCGCTGCTGCCGCCGCTCGACCGACCGGTCACGGTCGCCCAGATCACCGCGCTGCACGCCGCGCAGGAGGCCGCCGGGTTCCGCCGGGCGCGGCTGGTCCTGGTGCTGACCGAGCCCCGCTGGGGCGGCGGTCGGCGCGCTGAGGGCCACATCGCGCACGCCGTGACGCGAGCGCACCTGGCGCCGGAGGACGTCGTGGTCGTCTACACGGAGACCGGCGGGAGCGCGCCACCGGGCCGCTTCCCGGACGGCGTGCGCGAGGTCGACCTGGCGGCGGCGCTCGTAGGACTCGAGCCCGAGCCGGCCCAGCGGGTGCTGGTCGAGCTGGTGCGCTCGTTCCGCAGCGACGCCGTCGTGAACGTGAACTCCCGGCTCCTGTACGACGCGATGGCGACGTACGGCAGGGCGCTGGCGGCCTCCGAGCGGATCTTCATGATGCTGTTCTGCAACGAGCGGCTCGCCCTGGGCAACTGGGTCGGGCTGCCGCTGCGGTTCGTCTACCGCTGCTTCGACCTCGTCGAGGGCGTCCTCACCGACAGCGACTACCTCGCGGGCTGGCTCCGCGACCGGCACCAGCTCGACCCCGGGGTCGGCGGCGACCGGCTCCACGTGCTCCGCGCGCCGGTCGACGCCACCATCCCGCTGGCCGACCCGCCTCCGAGGGCCGCGGGCCGCCGGCCGCAGGTGTTCTGGGCCGGTCGCTTCGACCGCCAGAAACGGCTCGACCTGGTCCTGGAGATCGCCGAGCTGATGCCCGACGTCGACGTCCGGGTCTGGGGCGAGGCGGTGCTCAACCGCTCCGTGTCGCGCCCGGTGCCGCCCAACGTCACGCTCGAGGGGAGCTACGGCCACCTCTCGGAGCTCCGGCTGTCGGACGCCGACGCCTGGCTCTACACCGCGGCGTGGGACGGCGTCCCCAGCCAGCTGCTGGAGGTCGGTATGACCGGGATCCCGCTCGTCGGCAGCCTCGTCGGCGGCACCGGCGAGGTGCTCGGTCCCGACGACGGGTGGCCCGTCACCGACCTCGACGACCCCGGCGCCTACGTGGCCGCGCTGCGCGACGTGCTCGCCGACCCGGCGACCTCTCGCGCCAAGGGCGTGGCGCTCCGTGAGCGGCTCCTCCGCACGCGGACCGAGGAGGCGTACGCCGAGCACCTGGTCGGGCTGCTGCTCGACGGTCCGGCGCGCGACGAAGGGGGTACGTCGTGACCGTCGACCTCACCCTCGTCGTGACGGCGCACGACGAGACCGCCGTCAGCGGCCCCACGATGACCTCGGCCGACCGGGCGGTCGCCGCCGCGCGCGACGCGGGGATCACGGTCCAGACCCTCGTCGTCCTCGACGCCCCCACGACGGAGACCCGCGCCTACTTCGAGCAGCCCCGCTTCGACCACTGGGAGCGCCGGGTGCTGGACCAGGCCGACCTCGGGCGGGTGCGCAACGAGGTCATCCCCGCGACCGAGGGCAGGTACGTTGCGTTCCTGGACGCCGACGACCTGTTCAGCCGCAACTGGCTCGCGGCCGGGGTGCAGGCCCTCGACGCGGCGGCCGAGCGGGGCGAGCGCGCCATCGCCCACCCCGAGCTCAACGTGGTGTTCGACGCGCAGCGCGACGTCGTGCTCAACGTCGACCAGCGCTCGCCGCTCTTCTCGCCCCACTACCTCTACTTCCGGCACTACTACGACTCGCTCTGCCTCGCTCCCCGCGAGGCGCACCTCACGACGCCGTACACCCCGCGCGACGTGCCGCGAGGCCTGTCCTTCCAGGACTTCCAGTTCACGATCGAGACGCTCGACGCCGGCTGGCGGCACCTCGTGGTGCCGGACACGATCATCTTCAAGCGACGCCGCGACTTCTCGCTGGTCACCCAGAGCACCGGCCGGAAGTCGGTCGTGCGCTCCCTGCCGGCCATGGCGATCGACCGGGTCCGGGACCTCGGCCGAGGCTGAGGGACGAGCCGGTCACCGACCGACCGCCACGTCCTCCGCCAGGCGTCGCAGGGGGGCGTGCAGGTCCTCGGCGAGCTCGGTGATCGCGAGGAAGTGGTCGAGCCGGTCGGGGTCGAGCCGCTGGTCGGCCGTGGTGCCCGCCGTCTTGCGCGGGACCCGGAAGAGCACGTCGCTGTCGCCGAGATAGCGGCGCGCGACAGCGCGGTTGGAGTCCTCCCAGCGCGCCATGAACTCGTCCAGATCGGCGTCGGGGAGGGTCAGCGTGGGGCCTGCGGACCCGGCCGAGAGCCGCGCGACGAGCGGCCGGTGGTTGATCCTGCCGACCTCGGCGCCCTCGGTCCGGACCAGGTGCAGGTTGAGGAGCCGGAGGAACTCGACGGACTCGGCGTCGAGGCTCTCGTTCTGGCTCGCGACACCCCTGAGCTCGCCGAGCGGCACGTCCAGGCCGGCCGCGTGGAGGAAGTCGGCGTACAACGAGTCGTCGACGAACGCGCCCCGCTCGAAGCGGCGTACGACGAACGCGTCGGGCTCGAGCAGGCTCGCCCAGGTGTCCAGGCGGGCGGCGTAGTCGTAGGTCTTGGTGTGGGCGAGCTCGGCCGTGCGCTCGGCGAGGGTGCGGGTCTCGCCGGTCTTCACGACCTGCTGGTAGCGGCTGACGAGGTGGTCGTCCTGCCGCCGCAGGTAGCAGACCAGGCGCAGCCGCTCGGCGTTGGCATCGGTGAAGGACCGCAGCCGGGCCAGGAACGCCTCGTCAGAGCCGTAGAGCGCCTCGTCCGAGATCAGCACGGTGGACGGTCGGGCCTTCTCGATCTCCGCGGAGAGCTCGGTCCGGAACGTCTCTCTGAACGCCTCGGGCGACCGGTGACCCTGCGCCCGGTAGGGGCGGGTCTCGACCAGCTCGTCGTCGGTCTTGAAGGACAGCCCGAAGCGCGTGTGACGTCGTGGCCCCGGCGATGACGGGAACAGCACGCCGCGCTCGCGCAACAGTCTCCGGTTGCGACGGAGCAGCCGCTGGATCGACGACGTTCCGGTCTTCCCCGAACCGATGTGGAGCACCAGGTCCAGGGACCAGTCCTGGTGCGGGTGGGCGGGCGGCACGTGGGTCACCTTCTCACGGGCTCGCGCGGTGCGTCAGGATGTGACGCTGGGTGCTCTCAGGTGGCGGCCTCGCGCTCCGCGATCCGTCGCAACGGCGCCTCGATCCACGGGGGAAGCGCGTCCAGCGCATCGAGGAACCGGTCGAGCCGGGCGGGGTCGAGCCGCTGCTCCGTGGTGGTGTCACCGCTGCTGCCGCGCGAGTCGAACAGCACCCCGTCGGGCTCGCCGAGCAGCTCGCGGGCGACTCGTTCGTTCGAGTCGGCCCACCGCGCCATGAACCGGTCGAGCTCGTCGTCGGGCAGCGCCAGGGTCGGACCTGTGCTCAGTCGTGCCAGGGTCGGCACCAGGTGCCGGTTCTCCGGGAGGTCCGGAGGGTGACCGTGCTCCAGGCGGTACAGGTTCAGCAGCCGCAGGAACTCGACCGACTCGGCGTCGAGGCTCTCGTTCTGCTCCTGCGGCGGGACGTCGTCGGCCGGGATCCCGAGCCCAGCCGCGGCCACGAAGTCGTCGTACAGCGAACCGTTGCGGAATCGGTCCCGCTCGAACCGGCGGACGACGAGCTCGTCGGGGTCGACCACCCGGAGCCAGGCGCGCAGCCGCGCGTCGTAGTCGTACGTCGGAGAGAGGTCGCGCTCGGCGACCCGCTCGGCGAGGGTCCGCGTGGCACGGACCTTGACCACCTGTTGGTAGTGGCTCACCAGCAGCTCGTCCTGGCGGCGGAGGTAGCAGACCAAGCGGACCTCCGAGGCGTGCTCGTCCAGGAGCAGCCGGAGCCGCTCCAGCGCCGGCTCCGCTGAGGCGTACAGCGCCTCGTCCGAGAGCAGCACGCGTCCGAGCCCGGTCCGACGTACCTCCGAGAGCAGCCGTGCCGGCACCTCGCGACGCAGCTGTTCGGCACCCTCGAAGCGACGGGTCCCGGGACGTCCTTCGCGAAAGGCGACCTCGAGCTCCTCGTCGGACCGGGTCCAGAGGCCGAACGGCGCGTGGCGGGTCCGGCCGAGTGAGCGGGGATAGAGCCAGCCGGCGTCGGCGAGTCGGGCGCGGTTGCGGTCCAGGAAGCTCTGCAGTGACGACGTCCCGGTCTTCCCGGTGCCGATGTGCAGCGTGAGGGAGAGCCCGTCGGCGATGGTGCTGGTCCTCTCTCGCGATATCCGGCGCCCGCGGCGGGCACGTCGCGGTCAGAGTCTTCCACGGGAGCCGCTGCGCGGCCCCGCCACCTTCGCCCGCGAGGGCGTCACGGATAGGGTGTCGCGCGTTGTCAGCGACGGACGAAGCGAAGGCACTCATGGAGAACCTCCTCATCACGGGCGGTGCAGGGAGCGCTCGGCGCCCTGGGTCGAGGTCGTCGGCAGCCGGTCGGGTGGGCCGATGAGGAACCGGCTCGTGCGCCCCAGCGCGGCTGTACGGCGCGCCAGGCGACGCCGGTCCGAGACCACCGCGATCCCAGAGGTGGCTGGCCCAGGCCTCGCGCTGCGGGCCAAGGACAAGGACCTGGTGCTGCACATCGGGCTCCACAAGACCGCCTCGTCGTTCGTGCAGGGACTGCTCGCCGCGTCCCGTGATGACCTCCGCGCGCAGGGTGTCCTGTACCCGACTACCGGCATTGTGGACAAGTCCGACACCGGCACCCGTGAAGGCGCCGGGTCGGGTCAGGCACTCCTCTCGCGGCCCGGCCGGCAACATGCGCTCAAGTCCCAGCTGTTCGCGGAGATCCCCGACGGCGTCTCGACCGTGCTGCTCTCCTCCGAGGAGTTCGGGCGTGTCGCAGCCACCCCGACTCCGGCCCGGCTGGTGGCGCGCTTCAGTGCGTTCCGGTCGATCAGGGTCGTCCTCGTCCTGCGACGGCAGGACGACTGGATCGAGAGCTACTACAAGCAGGTCGTCGACCAGTTCCGGAACTTCGAGACTCGGTCCTTCGTGCAGTTCCTCCACGAAGCCGGACCGCGGTTGCTCGACTTCCACGCGCGGTTCGCCCCGTGGCGCGAGCTGGTGGGCCCCGAGAACTTCCACGTCTTGTCCTACGACGACCTGCCGGACGGGGTGGCGATCTGTCGCCGGCTGCTCGAGATCGCCGGGATGGAGGGCCCGGTCCTCGACGGGCTCGGGTCGATCGAGGTGCCGCGGTACGACAGTGTGCGGGCGATCGACACCGTCGGGCTCCGGATCCTCAACGCCTACCGGCTGGAGGGCCGCGACACCCGGACGCGGACGGCCTGCTCGATCTACGACGCCGCCCCGAGCGGCGACATCGAGCTGCTGACGCCGGAGCTCAGGGACGAGATCAAGACGGCCTGGGATCCCGTCAACGAGCGGATCGAGGACGAGTGGTTCTCCACGCCGGTGCCCGGCTTCCGGTTCGGGTCGGCGCCGCCGGCGCGGGCCGCGACCCCGCCGTCCGGCCCCGACATGGTCGACTATCTCGACCGCGTGATCGCCCTGTGCGAGGACGCCAGGACGACGACAGCGGCGGATGAGGTCAGTGAGGATGGCGAAGATGAGTGACTCGGTGGTCGCCGTAACCACGCTCAAGGCGGACCCCGACCAGGTCGAGCGCTTCCTGCGCCGCAACCTGAGTGGCGGGGTCGACCACCTGATCGTCTTCCTCGACGAGGCGAACCCCCCGGTCCGGGAGATCCTCGACGCGAACCCGCACGTCACCCCGGTGCGGACCGGACCCAAGTACTGGAACGGCAGCCGCCCACCACGGGTGTCCGACCGGCTGCGCATCAACATCAACCTCGCCAACGCGGTCCTCGCCACGCTTCCCTCGGTGGGCTGGTTGATCAGCATCGACAGCGACGAGGCGGTCTCGATCGGCCGCGAGGCGCTGGCGAAGGTCCAGA
>Ga0299913_10004682_pt1 | contig 11535 bp, 9 predicted proteins | sample RVTome_9_FD_201360 | JGI IMG/M metagenome (GOLD analysis project Ga0299913, IMG submission 201360) | Soil microbial communities from uranium-contaminated site in the Upper Colorado River Basin, Wyoming, United States - RVT155D38 (version 2) ... | reverse complement strand
GACCGCCAGGCCGGCGTGGTCGCTGGCCACCCGGCCGGTCAGGCGGGCGTCGAAGGCGAGGTCGGCGGCGACGACCCGGCCGGCGCCGTCGCGGCGCTGGAACGGGTCGCCCACGAACACGTAGTCGATGCGCTTGGGCGGCACGTTCATGGCGGCGGCGATGGGGTTGGTGCGCCAGTCCTGCGTGAGGCCCGGGCCGTCGCCGGCCACCCGCCAGGCGTCCTGGTAGTAGGTGGTGCGCCCGTCCAGGGCGGCGAGCGAGCACAGGAACCGGATCTCGTCGCTGTCGGGCTCGGCGTTGAAGTCGCCGCACAGGATCGGCGGCATCGCCTCGCGGGGGATGCCGAAGGCCTCGATGGTGTCGCGGTCGCCCCGGATGCGCCGGATGTGCTCGTCGATGGCCCGCACCTGGCGGGCCCGGTGGTGGCCGTGGTCGGGCGGGGCTGACAGGTGGGTCGAGAACACGTCGAGGCCCGCGGTGCGCACGTGCAGCAGCTCCCACGGGATGTCCGTGGCGGCCGGCTCGTCGTCGGCCACCGGCAGCCGGTGGTAGGCGTGCTCGTCGATCGGCCAGCGGGACAGGACGGCCGAGCCGAACGACAGCTGCGGGTCTGGCCACACGCTCGGCCCGAACGCCGCCCCGCCGAAGCGCCAGTGCCATCCGGCCTCGGGCATGTGGTCGACGAGCCAGCCGGCGGTGTTGGGCGTCGCTTGGTCCTGCCAGATCTCCTGCAGGCACACGACGTCAGGGTCGAGGTGGCGGAGCCAGGCGACGATGGTGTCGCGCCGCTCGTCCCAGCCCGGCTCGAGCAGCGACCCGGCGTTGAGCTGGGCCACCCGCAGCGTCCCCTCGGCCATCGCCCGACAGTAGCCAGGGAGGTGTTCCCCTCCGGCCCGCCACCGGAGGGGAGGACGGGGAGCGCTCGGCCGCTGCTGCGACCGGGCGGTCGCCGCCGCCTTCAGGCCCGAGCCCGACGACCAGGTCCTGCGGCAGGTCGTCGAGCTGGTCGACCTCGACCCCGCCGTCATCCACGACCAGGCCATGGCGCGCCTGGCGGTCGGCCGGGCCACGTACTTCCGCCACCTCCGCCAGGCCCGCCGGCGGGTGGCGGCGACCCTCGCCGCCCGGCAGGCCGACCCCGGCGAGCCGTGAGCACCGCCCCCGGGTCCGGCCGGGGTGGCCGTCAGCCGGGGTTGGTGGCGCGCGCGCCGCGTTCGCGATGCTCTTGTGCCCTGAGCACAGGGCGGGCCCGATCAGGCCGGACAGAAGGGAAGCGTCGAGTGGATGCACGACGGAGCACGCGTCTCGTGGCGGCGGCCCTCGCCGTCTCGCTCGTCGCCGCGGGGTGCGGCGACGACGGTGACGGGACGGGCATCCCGCAGTCGGGTGAGCGCGAGACGACCACGACCGAGGCCACCACCACGACCGAGGCGCCCACGACGACCGAGGCCCCCCCGGCGACCGAGGCCCCCGCCACGACCGAGGCCCCCGCCACGACCGAGGGCGGCGCGGGTTAGGCCCGGGGTAGGCCCCCGCCGCCGCCATCAGCCAGCGACTCGCCGACGCGCTCGACCACGAGGTGGCCGCGACGCCGGGCGGGCGCGCCGGGCCGGTGCGCCGCAGCCGGCACCGCGCCCGCTAGAGTTGCCCGATCACGTTCCGGCGCCCCCGCCGGTAGCTGTCGGCGCCCTCGCCGACGGGGCCCTTTCGAGATCCGCTTCGAAATCGGCCTGCCCGCCCTTCGATCGGAGTCTCATGTCCCCCTCGTTCGCCGACCTCGGCGTGCCCGCGCCCCTCCGCGCCACCCTGGCCCGCCGCGGCATCGACGAGCCGTTCCCCATCCAGGCCGCGACGCTGCCCGACGCCCTCGCCGGGCGCGACGTGGCCGGCAAGGCTCCTACCGGCTCGGGCAAGACCCTGGCCTTCGCCCTCGCCATCGCGGCGCGCGCCGGCACCGCTGGCCCGGTCCGGCCCCGCCGTCCCCGGGCGCTGGTGCTCGTGCCCACCCGCGAGCTGGCCGCCCAGGTCCAGCGCGAGCTGGCCGCGTTCCTGGACGAGCCCGTGGCCGCCGTCTACGGCGGTGTCGGCTACGGCCCCCAGCGCCGACTGCTCGCTCGGGGCGTCAGCGCGGTCGTGGCGTGCCCCGGCCGGCTCGAGGACCTGGTCGCCACCGGCCACATCCACCTCGACGGCGCCGACGTGGTGGTGCTCGACGAGGCCGACCGCATGGCCGACATGGGCTTCCTGCCCGCCGTGCGCCGGCTGGTCGACCGGACGCCCCGCGACCGTCAGACGCTGCTCTTCTCGGCCACGCTCGACGGCGACGTCGACACGCTCGTGCGGTGCTACCAGCGCGACCCGGCCCACCACGAGGTGGCCGGCGCCGACGGGACCGACGTCGAGGTCGACCACCTGTTCTGGCGCACCGCCCGCGATGCCCGCATCGCCGTCACCGCCGACATCGTCCAGCGCGTCGGCCCGACCATCGTCTTCAGCCGCACCCGCCACGGGGCCGACCGCATCACCCGCCAGCTCGGCCGGGCGGGCGTCGGGGCCGTCGCCATCCACGGGCGGCTCAGCCAGGCACAGCGCGACCGGGCCCTGGCCCAGTTCCGTGACGGTCGGGCACCCGCGCTCGTGGCCACCGACGTCGCGGCGCGGGGCATCCACGTCGACGGCGTGGCCTGCGTGGTGCACTTCGACGTGCCCGACGACCCCAAGGACTACGTGCACCGCTCGGGCCGCACGGGCCGGGCCGGGGCCCCGGGCGTCGTCGTGTCGCTCGTCCCCGAGGACGGGCAGCGTTCGGTGCGGGCGCTGCAGCGCCACCTCGGGCGCACCGAGCCGCTGGAGGAGCCTGCGCCCGAGCGGCTCGCCCGCACGGCGACCGCCGCACCGGCGCCGCGCGAGAGGCTCGGCGACCCCGACCGTGCTGCGACCGCCGTGGCCGGGGCCGCCGCCGAACGCGCTGCGGCTCCCGCGTCGCACGCCGCCGCCCCGCCGGCCGGGGGCCGGCGCGAGCGCGCCCGCCGGCCCGCGCGCAACGACCGCACGTCGCGCTCGTCCCGCCCGCACCGCAGCGACCGCCGCGCCCGCCCGGACGCCGCCGCGGGCGCCCGGGGCGTCGCCGGCACGGTGTCGAGCTACAACCCCGCCCGCGGCTACGGCTTCATCTCGCGCCGGGGCGGCGCCGACGTGTTCGTGCACGTCTCGGCCCTGTCGGGGCCCGACCAGACGCTGAGCCCGGGCCAGCGGGTGCGGTTCGAGCTGGCGCCCGGCCGGCGCGGGCATCAGGCGACGAACGTCAGGCCGGTCCGCTGACGCAGAAGAAGTCTCCCCGCGCGCGCATCTGGTGACATAGCGTGGTGTGCACGCCGGCGGGATCTCCCCGTAACGCCCGCCGGCGGGGGAGGCATCCGACATGGACGACGATCCCGTTCTGCTCGAGGTGACCGGGGGCGTGGCCGTCCTCAGCCTCAACCGCCCCGACACCCACAACGCCGTGGACGACGAGGTGGACGGCCTGTTCTTCCGCTACCTCGACCTGCTGCGCACCGACCGTGACGTGCGGGTAGTGGTGTGGCGGGCCAACGGCCCGTCGTTCTCCACCGGCCGCGCCGTCGCCGGGCACGCCGGCGAGGGGGACAACGGCAACGGTCATGGCCCCGGCAACGGTGAGGGCAACGGCAACGGCGGTGCCCGCACCGGCACCCACCACCACGAGACGGGCATCAGCGACTTCGACCTGCTCGACCGCGCCCAGTGGGCGATGCGCCTGCTCTACGAGTTCCCCGTCCCGATCATCTGCGCCCTCAAGGGCTGGTCGCTCGGCACGGCGTTCGAACGGGCGCTGCTGTGCGACATCCGGGTGGCCGCCGAGGGCGCCACGCTGGCGCTTCCTGCTCTCGACCACGGGCTGCTGCCCGACTCGGCCGGCGTGGCCAAGCTGTTCGAGATCGGCGGCGCGGCCCTCGCCCTCGACCTGGCGCTCACCGGCCGGCGCCTCGACGCCCGCGAGGCGCTCGAGCTCGGCCTGGTGTCGCAGGTGGTGCCCGACGACGCGCTCGACGACGCGGTGCTCGACCTGGCGGCCGGCATCGCGGCGCGGCCACCGCTGGTGGTCCGGCTGGTCCGCGAGCACGTGCAGGCGCTGGCCGGCGCCGGCGTGCGGGGCACGCTGGGGCGCGAGCTGGTGGGCCAGACGATGGTGCTCGCCTCGCACGATCGGCGCGAGCAGCGCCGGGCGTGGGCCGAGGACCGCTCGCCCCGCTACGCCCGCCGCTGACCGAACCGCGCCGGCCGGTCGCGCCCTGGCCGGCCGGCGGGACCGGCCGTCGAATCGCAGACGCGGCGTCACCCGGCCGTTACGCTGCGGCCATGGCGATCGGACAGGAACCCTCCGGCCTCAGCCCCGACGACGGCCGCGCCGGTGCCGACCGGCGGCGGGCGGTGCGGCTCGCCGTCGCGGGCGTCGCCATCCTCGTGGCCGTGCTGTTCATGGCGCAGAACAACGATGAGGTCGATCTCAACTTCCTCGTCTTCGAGGTCACCACCCGCGTATGGGTCGGCCTGCTCGTCACGCTGGTGCTCGGCGCCCTCCTCGGCCAGGCGGTCGAGGCGATGTGGGGCCGGCGCCGGCGGCGCCGCGCCGAGTCGTGAGCCCGCACTAACCTGACGCTGCGTCAGATCGGTCGGCCGCCGGGCGCGCGGGCCGGCCCGGAGGGGAGCGCGCACATGGGTCTGCTCGACGGGAAGGTGGCGCTGGTGTCGGGCGCCGGACCGGGCCTCGGCCGCGACATCGCGCTGGCTCTCGGGCGTGAGGGTGCCACGGTCGCGGTCGCCGCCCGCACCGAGAAGAAGGTGCGGGCGCTGGCCGCCGAGGTCGAGGACCGCGGCGCGCGGGCGCTGGCCGTCCGGCTCGACATCACCGACCCCGACGCGTGCCGCGCGGCCGTCGCCGAGGTGGTCGCGGCCTTCGGGCGGCTCGACGTGCTGGTCGACAACGCCTTCCACGACGGCGACCACACCCGGTTCCTCGACGCCGACCTCGACCGCTGGCGCCACACCATGGAGGTCAACCTCTTCGGCACCCTCCAGCTCACCCAGGTCGCCGCCCGGCAGATGGCCGACCAGGGCGACGGGCGGGTGGTCATCATCAACTCGATGTCGGCGGTCCGCATCCGGCCCCGCTTCGGGGCGTACACGGCGTCGAAGGCCGCTCTGGCCGCCGCTACCAAGGTGCTGGCCGCCGAGCTGGGCGAGCACGGCGTGCGGGTCAACGGCGTGCACCCGGGCTACATCTGGGGCGACAGCGTCGAGATCTACTTCGACCACCTGGCGCGCAAGAAGGGCATCACGCCCGAGGAGCAGTACCGCGAGGTGGCCGCCGAGACCGCGCTCGGCTACCTGCCGCCCTCCGCGGAGATCGCCGAGGCGGTGGTGTTCTTCGCCTCGGACATGTCCAGGCCCGTGACGGGCCAGGCCCTCGGGGTCAACGCCGGCCACTGGTTCCAGGGCTTCTGATGCCCGCGGCCCGCCGGGCGCAGCGGTGACCGACCTGTCCGGCCACCGGGCCCTGGTCACCGGCGGGGCCCGCGGCATCGGCCGGGCCGTGGCCGACCGGCTCGCCGCGGACGGCGCCCGGGTCGCCGTCGTCGACGTCGACCTCGACCCCGACGACCCGCCGCCCCACCCGGCGCTGGCCGCCGACGTCGCCGACGCGGCCGCACTGGCGGCCGCCGTCGCCGATGCGGCCGACGCGCTCGGCGGCCTGTCGATCCTGGTGAACAACGCCGGGTTCGGCGCCGCCAAGCCGCTCGACCGCTACAGCGACGACGAGTGGGCCCGGCTGGTCGGGGTGAACCTCACCGGCGTGTGGCACGGCATCCGGGCCGCCGTGCCCCTGCTGCGGGCCTCGGCCGCCGCCGGCGTGTCGGCCGCGGTCGTCAACATCGCCGGCACGGTCGCCTCGCGCCCGACCCGGGGCGAGGGGCCGTACGCGGCCGCCAAGGCCGGCGTGGTCGCCCTGACCCGCACCGCGGCGCTGGAGTACGCGCCCGACGTGCGGGTGAACGCGGTGTCCCCCGGCTACGTCGCCACCCGGCTCACCCGCGCGGTCGTGGACGACGACCGGCTGCGCCGCCGGGTCGAGGGCCGCATCCCGCTCGGTCGCATCGGCGCGGTCGGCGACGTCGCCGGGGTGGTCGCGTTCCTGTGCTCGGCCGATGCCGCCTACCTCACCGGCCAGGACCTGATCGTCGACGGCGGCAGCACGCTGCCGAGCCACCAGTCCGACGAGCTGCTCAAGGGGCTGCTCGACGCCTGGAGGTGACGCCACGCACCCGAGTCGCCGGGATGTGCCCGGCGCGCCGTGGTAGGCCGGGCGCATGACCGCCGCCGCGCCCGACCGCGCGTCACGACCGCTCCGCACCGGTGTCGTCGCCATGTCCCCGCCCGCGAGTCCGGCCGAGTGGCGCGACCGGGTGCGCCGCAGCGACGAGCAGGGCCACGACGTGCTGCTAACCGCCGACCACCTGGGCAACGTGCCCCCGCTGCCGCCGCTCGTGGCGGCCGCGGCGGTGAGCGACCGGCTGCGGTTCGGCATTCAGGTGCTCAACAACGGGTTCTGGAACCCCGTGCTGCTCGCCCGGGACGCCGCCGCCGTCGACGTCCTGACGGGTGGGCGGCTCGAGCTGGGCTTCGGCGCCGGCCACGCGGCGGCCGAGTTCGCCGCCGCCGGCATCCCCTACCCGCGCCCGGGTGTGCGGGTCGACCAGCTCGCCGAGGCCGTCCCCCTCGTCCGCCGCCTGCTGGCCGGCGAGCGGGTCGACGCCGCCGGCGCCTACCGGCTCGACGGCGCGGAGCTCGGCTTCGCCGCCGCCCAGCAGCCCGTGCCGCTGATGGTCGGCGGCAACGGCGACCGGGTGCTCTCCCTGGCGGCCGAGCAGGCCGACATCGTGGGCCTGGTCGGCTTCACCGCGGGCACCGGGCGGGTGCACACCGACCTCAGCCACTTCACGTGGGACGGCCTGGCCGACCGCGTCGACCACGTCCGCCGCCACGCGGGCGACCGGTTCGCCGGCCTCGAGCTGTCGGTCCTGGTCCAGGGCGTCGTCGTGACCGGCGACCGCCGGGGCGCCGCCGTCGACTTCGCCCAGGGGCTGATCGACGACGTCGGCCCGCTGCTCGACAGCCCGTTCCTGCTGCTCGGCAGCGAGGCCGAGCTGACCGATCAGCTCCGGCGCCTGCGCGACGAGGCGGGGGTCACGTACGTGACGACGTTCGAGCGGTCGTCCGGGGCGCTGGCGCTCGCCGCCGCGCCCCTGCGGTGACGGCCCTCCGGCGCGGCCACACCGCCCGTCAGGACAGCTCGGCCGTCGCGGCGGCGATGTCGCGGATGTCGGTCACGCCCGACACGGGCGCACCGTGCCCGGCGGGGACGGGCCCGTGCCCGTCCGGGCGGCCCGGCGCCCGGCCCGGGGCGGCCGGCGGCGCCACCGCGTCGACCTCGGCCGCGCAGGCACGCCCGACGCAGCGGCCCAGCGCCTGGTAGGCGTCGAACGTCTCGCCGCCGAAGAGCTGGTCGGCCGTGGGGTGCACGGGGAACAGGGCGTCCTTGCTGCGGTAGGCCCGCACGTCCCACGGCGAGGACGCCGTCACCAGCGCCTTGCCGTACACGAGGGTGCCCGTCGTGCCGTCGGGGTAGCGGATCGTGCCGGTCACGTGGTCGCAGGCGTTGAGGCCCTCCTCCTGCACGCCCATGGGCGAGGGGTCGATGTCGATGGTGACGTTCAGCTCGGAGGCGGCCAGCGCCAGGGCCTCGCCCAGGGTGGCGAAGCGGGTGGTCGACCCGCCCGCGGCGTCGAGGCACACGATGGTCGTGCACCGGCGGCGCAGCAGCTCGAACAGCCCCAGGTTCTCGATGTGGCCGCCGTCGGTGACGTAGACGAAGCGCGAGCGGGCCCGGTGGCGACCGGCCACCTCGAACAGCAGCCGCACCTGCCGGGGGTTGGCGGGCAGCGGGCCGCCGTCGGGCGTGCACCCCGCTGGCATGTTGGCCGGGTTGGGCAGCCACACGCCGAGCCGCACGTTGGCCAGGGCCAGCAGGAACCGCAGCGGCGCCCGCGTCATCCTGCCCATCGTCGGGGCGACCGCGGCGCCCGAGATCGCCACGGCCGCCGACAGCGTGATGTCCCGCGAGCGACGCGTGCCCACCCGGCCCTCGTAGCTGGCGGTGTCGGCGTCCAGCGGGCCGAACGTCTCGGTCCGCTCGGGGGCCAGGGCCGGTAACAGGAGGCGGCGCCACCACGCCATGCGCTCGGCGACCACGATACGGTCCGGGCAGCCCACCCGGCTGGGGCTGAACACGAAGCTCAGGCTGCTGCGCCCCGGCGGCGTGGTGCCGGGGTCGGACACGTTCACCGCGGCGCACACCACGAGCTCAGGGAAGGGCGGCCGGCCGGTGCGAGGGTACTCCGCGGTGGCGAACTCGCTCAGGCGCATCGGCTGCTCGTACGGCAGCAGCTCGGCCTTGCCCCCGGTGGCGCCGCCGGTGTCGCCGTCGGGGACCCGCACCGCCGCGAAGGTGCGGGCGAGCCGCCGCTTGTAGAACGGGTGCATCGACCACGAGGTCACGTCCGCCATAGCCAGCATGAGCAACGTGAGCGCCGCCATGACGGCCCACAGCGCGAGCTCGCCGCGGCTCGGCGACGCCGACCGGGCGCCGCCGTTGAGGATGAGCAGCGCGGCGGCGCCCAGCGCCACCGGACCGACGAGCGCCCCCAGCACCAGGTTGGCGACCCGGCGCAGGCCTCGCGACAGCCGCCGCGTCCACCGGGTGGCACCGAGGACGGCGCGGCCGCCCGTCTCGGCCACCGCCCGCAGGGGCGCGGCGATCTGCACGATCAGGGCCACGACCGTGGCGGTGCCGCCGACGGTGGCGATAAGCCCGAGGTTGGCACCACCCTTGGCCCGCGACGACATGCCGCCGGTCGCCTCGGTCACGGGTCCCGTCTCGGGCTGGCCGCCCAGCACGTTGCGGGTGAACACGACCAGCTCGGGCAGCAGCCAGGTCACGGCCGCCAGCGCCACGCCCGCGGCGACGAGCGCGCCGGCCAGCCGGCCCAGGGCGGCCCGCAACGGCCAGCCGGGCTCGAACATGCGCACCGTCAGCGCCAGGCCGACGCCCAGCACGACGAGCACACCGGCCGCCATCGCCCAGCCCCCGAGCCCGGTGAGGGCGGCGCGATCGAAGCAGCCCTCGCTCGTCGCGTCCGCGGGCGAGAGCCCGGGGGAGCACATGGCGGGCTCGCGCAGGTCCGGCTGCCACCAGGCGTAGAACCAGCCGAGGGGGCGGGCCACGGTCCACAGCAGCGTGGTGAAGAACAGGAGGTTGGCGAGCAGGCCCACCAGGGCGATGCCCACGACCCGGACCGTGTCGGTCACGCCGTTGGTGAGGTACGAGCAGTGGTGGCGCACCCACGACTCCTCGGGCGTGCCCGGCGCGTACGCCGGGCGCTCGGCCAGCAGGGCCGGGTCGCTGTGGCGGCTGGCGATCGCGTAGGCCGACGCGATGTACGCGCCGCCCGACACGGCCGACAGGTGGTCGGCCCGCCGCAGCACCCCGGCCTCGTCGAGCGCCTGCAGGGCGCCGAGGCTGAACGCGGCCGAGCGGATCCCGCCCCCCGAGCAGCAGATGCCGATGCCGTCTCCCACCGCCCAGGCAGAGGGTGCTGACGCCCCGCTGATACGCGAGCCCGGTCTCGGGGGAGGCGCTCCGTGCCCGTCAGCGGGCCTCGTCCAGCGGGGGCTGCGCGACGTCCTTGACCGAGATCTGCGACGGGTCGGTCGTGTCGACGGGCAGCGGCCACTCGATGCCGAGGGCCGGGTCGAGCGGGTTGACGGCGGTGCCCGCCATGCCCGGCACCCACTCGTGGTCGAAGCAGTACACGTACTGGGTGGGCTCGTCGCTCACCGACTGGAACCCGTTGCCGACGCCCCGGGGCACGAGCACCTGGGTGCCCTTGGTCAGCCGTACGGTGAGCGTCTTCCCGTAGGTCGCCGAGTCGCGCCGGGTGTCGACGTAGGCGCCGAAGGCCTCGCCAGCCACCACCGCCACCAGCTTGTACACGTCCTCGGCGTGCAGCCCGCGGAGGGCCCCCCGGCGCGTCTCGGTGACGTTCACCTGCACCCACGGGCCGAGCGACGGCAGCCCCGCCGCCCGGAACGCGGACTCGCGGTAGAACTCGCGGACGGTGCCCCGATCGTCGCTGACCTGCTTCATCGAGATCACCCACAGGTCGGCGATGGCGGTGGGCTCGGCGGCGAAATCGCGAATGTCGGGCACGCCCCCAGTATGTGATCTCTCGCCCCGCGGCCCCGATTCGCGACAGGCTGGTGCCGTGATCGACTGGTCGGAGATCAACTCGGTGGTCGGGCAGAACTGGTACCGGCTCGACCCCGACCTGGCGGCCCGCGTCCGGCGCGACAGCCCCGCCGAGGATCGGGCGTGGTCCGAGGCCACGCTCGACGGCTTCGGCGCGCTCGTCGGCGGCACCATCGCCCGTGCGGCCGACGTGATCGACGCCCACCCGCCCGAGCTGGTCCGCTACGACCGCTGGGCCCGCGAGGTGAACGAGCTGGCCCACCACCCCGCCATGCTCGAGGCCAAGGCGGCGCTGTGGCGGGCCGGGTACCCGTCGGGCTTCGCCGCCCAGGCCCGCGAGCGGGGCCGGCCGGCGCCGGGTGTGGTGCTGGGCGGGGCGAGCTACCTGTTGGCCCAGGCCGACACGGGCATGGTGTGCAGCCTGGGCATGACCTCCGGGGTCGCCGGGCTGGTCGACGCCTACGCGCCGCCCGACGTCCGCGACGAGCTGCTCGCCGGCCTGCGGGCGGCCGACGTGGCCGACGCGGTCGACGGCTCGATGTTCCTGACCGAGCGCGACGGCGGCTCCGACCTCGGGCGCACGGTGCACTGCACAGCTTGCGACCTGGGCGACGGCCGGGTGGAGATCACCGGCGAGAAGTGGTTCTGCTCGAACGTCGACGGCGCCGCCATCGTCATGCTGGCCCGCCCCGAGGGGGCGCCCGAGGGCCCCACCGGCCTCGGCCTCTACCTCGTGCCCCGCGTGCTCGAGGACGGCTCGCCCAACCGCTACAGCATCCGCCGCCTGAAGCAGAAGCTCGGCACGAGGAGCGTGCCGACCGGCGAGGTCGAGTTCCACGGTGCGCTGGGCTATGCCCTGCGGGGCCGGCCGGGCAGCGGTGACGGCGACGGTCGCGGCGCCCTCGGCGACGGCGGGGCCGGCGGGCCGGCGGGGGCCGGCCAGGCCGGAACCGACGCCGGCGGCCTCGGCCGCATGATGGAGATGGTCAACGGCAGCCGGTTCGGCGTCGCGCTGATGGGCCTGGGCATCGCCCGGCGGTGCGTCGCCGAGGCCACGGCCTGGGCCCACCACCGCCAAGCCAAGGGGCGGGCGCTGGTCGACCTCCCCCTGGTGCGCGAGCAGCTCGTCGACCTGCAGGTCGAGCTCGAG
>Ga0299913_10004681_pt1 | contig 11535 bp, 10 predicted proteins | sample RVTome_9_FD_201360 | JGI IMG/M metagenome (GOLD analysis project Ga0299913, IMG submission 201360) | Soil microbial communities from uranium-contaminated site in the Upper Colorado River Basin, Wyoming, United States - RVT155D38 (version 2) ... | reverse complement strand
CGCCGTCCAGGTGCGCCTCTTCGTGTCGCAGCAGCGCGGCGAGTTTCATGGCCTCGAAGCGGCTCTCCTCGGCCTGGAGATAAGCGGGACACGACGCCGAGACATAGATTCGCGGGTCGCCGACCCGGATGAACGTACAGGCACGGCCGACAGCGCGCCTCAGCGGGGCGGAGAGACGGCTCGTCTCGATCACCTCGACCGGAACGCCAACCGGCGCCGGGAGGAGCGTCAGCGCACGGCGAACTGCAGGGTCCGGATGGGAGGGCGATTCGATCGCGCGCACGAGCGCCGTCGGCTCAGACGACGCCCGGCCGCAACTCGGCAGGGCAACCAGCACAGAGAACAGCGCCGCCGTCCGCCCGCAGCTGAACCGTCCCGTCGCGGGCATGTGAGCCTCCTCGGGTGGCTGGCCGGACGTCGTTCGTCCTGCCCGGCCGATGCGCCTGGATCCACACGCGGAGGCCGGCGGCAAACGGGCTCACGAGATGACCGCGAGGTGTAGACTGGCGGACGCACCATGACTCGCGACACGGACGTCACCGGGCTGCTCCGCGCCTGGAGCGATGGCGACCGGCGCGCGCACAGCCGGTTGATGGACATCGTGTACGGCGAGCTGAAGCAGCTCGCGAGGGCGTACCTGAGGCGGGAGCTCCCGAACCACTCCGTTGCGCCGACGGCGCTGGTGCACGAGGCGTATCTGAAGCTGGTCGATCAGCGGCGCGTGCGCTGGCAAAACCGGCACCATTTCTTCGGCATCGCCGCGCAGGCGATGCGGCGCATTCTCGTCGATAGGGCGCGAGCGCAGAAGGCGGCCAGGCGTTGCGGTGGGGGAGCGAGCGTCGGAACAGAGCGCGACACGCCGCAACTGCCGCCCGCCGTCGACGTGCTCGCACTCGATGAGGCGTTATCGCGGCTCGCAGCGCTGGAGCCACGATGGAGCCGTCTGGTGGAGCTGCGCTTTTTCGCCGGATTGACCGTTGAAGAAACAGCCTCGGTGCTCGGCGTATCACCCGCGACCGTGAAGCGCGATTGGAGTTTGGCACGCGGGTGGCTCTACCGCGAGCTTCAGCCGATGCCGGCCAACGAGGATTCGTCGCAGAACGGCGTCGCTGCGGCGCCAGACAGCAGGGGCTCGCGACGAAGACAACGATGATCCTGGGACGCCATGCTGGCTGGCGATCGTTGGACACGCGTGCGTGCGCTTCTCGAGGAAGTAGTCGACCGCCCCGCGGCGGACCGCCGCAGCTATCTCGCTGAAGCCTGCCGGGACGACCCGGATGATGTGCGCCAGGAAGTCGAGTCCCTGCTCCGAGCAGAGGAGGCAGCCGGCGCATTTCTCGAACCTGCCGGGGCGCCGTCTTCGGCGGAAGGCAGCGCCCGGTTGGATAGGGCGCCGGCCCTCGAACCGGGCACGCGCCTGGGTCCCTTCGAGATCGTGTCAACGCTTGGCGTGGGCGGGATGGGCGAAGTCTACCGGGCCCGCGACACGCGGCTGGACCGCGATGTCGCGATCAAGGTTCTGTCGGGCGATCGTGCGGCAGATGCCCGCTCTCGCGAGCGCTTCGAGCGTGAAGCGCGCGCCATTTCGAAGCTGGCGCATCCGCACATCTGCGTGCTCTACGACGTAGGCCATGCCACGGTTGTCGGCGATGTGGAGTGGCCGTACCTCGTGATGGAGCTCGTCGACGGCGAGACACTGGCGGCGCGTCTCACGCGCGGCGCCCTGCCGCTGGATCGCGCGGTCACCTGCGCCATCCAGATCGCGGAGCCGCTCGGGGCCGCGCACGCCCGCGGCATCATCCACCGGGACCTTAAGCCAGCCAACATCATGCTCGGCGCCGACGGCGCCGTGAAGGTGCTCGATTTCGGGCTGGCCAAGCTGATGGAGCCGGACGCGAGCTCACGCCGCGACGACGTTGGCCTGAGCGAGGCTGGAAGGATTGCGGGCACCGCGGCGTACATGTCGCCAGAGCAGGCCGCTGGAGGCCGAGTCGACGCCCGCAGCGACATTTTCAGCTTCGGCGCCGTGCTCTACGAAATGACCACCGGCACACGCGCCTTTGCCGGCAACACGATCGCGGACATCGTCGCCTCGGTCCTCCAGGCACGGCCGACGCCACCAGCCCAGATCACCGCGTCGATGCCGCGCGAGCTCGAACGGCTGATCCTGCGCTGCCTCCAGCGCGAACCGGATCGGCGCAACCAGACCATGCTCGACGTGAGAAACGAGCTGATGGAGATCGAGAGGGAGTTGGCGCCGCGCCGCGTCGCGGCACTCACGGCCGTGCGGTACTGGCGTCGAGGCCGTCTGGCCGCTGCCGTCGGAGCAGCAGCGCTCGCGCTTGCCGCGGCCACGTGGGTGCTCTGGCGCGGTTCTGTCCAGGTGCCACCGATGCGCGTTCTTCCGGTGGCGATTCTGGCGGGATACGAAATGATGCCGGCGTTGTCCCCCGATGGTGAGCAGGTGGCCTTCGCGTGGAACGGTGACAAGGGGGCGCGCAACTTCGATCTCTACGTCTCGATCATTGGGTCGCCTGTCGTCCACCGGATCACATCCGATCCTGCACACGACGTGAATCCGAGCTGGTCTCCGGACGGCAGGCAGATCGCCTTTGTCCGTCATCGCTTGACGGACCGTGCGGGACACGTGTACGTGATCTCGCCTCTCGGTGGCGCGGAGCGGAAGGTGAGCGACTTCGGCGTCACGATTGCCGACGATCCTATTTTCTCTCCCGTTGGCCAAATCGCCTGGTCCGCAGGTGGTCACTATATCGCCGCGGGGCGCGCGACCGCCCTACCGGGAAGCAGCGAGCGCAGCGGCATCTATCTGATTCCCACGCAAGGCGGCCAGCCACGTCTCCTGGCGCGGGCCCACGCTTCCGGCCACCACCGAGACCCGGCTTTTTCGCCGGACGGGCGTCGACTCGCCTACTTGGCCTGCAACACGGCTTTCCGGCGCGCCGCGTGTGACGTCATGATCATCGACCTGAACAGCCAGCTTCGCGGCGCCGGCCCGTCGCGACGTCTCACCTCCATGGCCGCCGATATGGCTGGCCTCGCCTGGACTCGCGACGGCGAGGGTCTTGTTTTTGGAAGCGGTCGTGCCCCTTACGTCTTCCACCTCTGGCGCGTCGCGACCGATGCCCAGCGTCCACCAGAACGCATTGAAGTGGCCGGCGCTGGCGCCGGACGGCCCGCGATCGTCCCGTCACGAAATCGCCTGGTGTTCGAGCGAAGAACCATTGACCCGGACATCTATCGCTTCGGGCCCACTGGCCCTCCGCGCGCAACGATCGTGTCCTCCTTCCCCGACTTCAACGCATCGTTCTCTCCCGACGGCGCTCGCATCGTCTACGCCTCCTCACGATCAGGGGGGATGGCCGATATCTGGGTTGCCGATGCCGACGGGTCCACTCCACGGCAGCTCACGCACGATCCGAGTCGCTTTCACGCCGCCCCGCGGTGGTCGCCGGACGGTCGCGCGATCGCATTCGCCTCACGAGGAGCGGACGGTCAGTCTCAGATCTGGACCATCGAGGCGGACGGTGGCAATCGACGGCAGATCACCAGGGGTCCCGGCGAGAAGTGGTACCCGAGCTGGTCCCGGGAGGGCGCGTGGATCTATTTCACCAAGGACGAGGGCGCTGGCCCCAACATCTGGCGCATTGCCGCCGCTGGTGGACGAGACGTGCAGCTCACACGTTTGGGCGGCGACATGGGACTCGAGTCAGCGGACGGCAGGAGCCTCGTGTACAAGCTGCGATCGGATCGGAGCGGAACCCCCCTCTTGACTTTGCCGCTCACGGGAGGGTCCAGTGCAACGCTCCGTGATTGCGTGTACGGGTTCTCGGTCGGATCGAAGGGTGTCTATTACTATCCCTGTCGTCCAGATCCCTTTGCGTGGACGATGACCCAGTCCGACCCTTTGGAACTTCGGGTGATCGCTCCCGCCACGGGTCAGGACCGTCTGGTCGGAAGCTTGATCGGTGTGGCCGATCGGTTCTGGGGGCCAGTTGTTTCGCCCGACGGCACCGAATTCCTCTACGCCACACTCGCGAGCGACGACCAGGACCTGATGGTCATCGAGAACTTCAGGTAAGGCGGTGCGACCGGCCGATGGCCATGCCCGCCACCGGCACCGGCCGGAAGACCTTCGAAGCAGGAGAAGCCACCATGACGACCGACGTCCACACCGCCACCGAGACGATCCTCGCGCTTGAACGGGCGGCGCTCGACCGCTGGAACAGCGGCGACGTCGAAGGTCAGCTCGAGCATTATTCCGAGGACGTGACCTACTTCGACCCCCTGGTCGAGATGCTACGACGGCCGGGCGAAGGTGGCCGCGTACTTCCGTGAATTCGTTGCGGGCAAGATCGACATTCCGCGCTGCGAGATGCTGAATCCGCAGGTGATTGTCGGCGTCGACCTGGCGGTACTGACCTACAACCTGTTGAACTACGTCCGTGGGGCGGACGGCGCCGAGAAGGCCGCTACCCGGTGGAACTCGACGCAGGTGTACCGACGCGTCAATGGCATAAGCCGCGCTGCGAGCGCCGACGAGCCGGGTCCGCAAACCATTTGGCGATCGCACCCGTCACCCGCCAACGTCTTGGTTCTTGGACACGCCTCGCAGACTCCCACGCCGTTGTGGAACAATCGCCCGCATGCGCCGCTGCTTGCTGCTTTCCGCAGGGTTGACGCGAGCGCACCCGGTGGGGGCCCTCTTTGAGAATCAGGCGAGCCCTTCCTGCGGACGCCGCCGGAATCACGGCGGTACTTGCGGCCGTCGCTGCGGAGCGGATCCATTCGGCCATCAATCGTGCCTGGACGGTCGAGGAGGAGCGGCGGTACCTGGCGTCGCTCTCGCCGCGCGAGGCATTGCACGTGGCCGTCGATGCTGCGCGAGGCATCGTTGGTCTTCAGAGCCTCGACTTGTGGTCACCGCTCCTCGAGTCGATGGCCCACGTCGGTCAGGTTCCTGACTTGACCGATCGCCGACCCCCGCGGTCGGCAGGCTGGCTGTGCTGGCGATGGTCATGTCGGCCGCCCGGGCTTGCGCTTCGCTAGAACAGCGCGCTGCCGACACCCCAGGCGAGCACCAGGAGAATGACGAACAGCACCAGAAAGATGCCGGCAATGACCTTGGCGATCGCGAACGAGGCTCCCGCGATCGACGTGAAGCCGAATAACGAGGCGATGAGGCCAATCACCAGCGCGCCGATGGCGAGCTCAATCATCATTTCCTCCCTTCGAACACGTGACGCCGCAACGCCGTGTTCTCTTGTGCATCATCAAACCGAAGCTGTCGGACGTCAGGCTCCGGCAACGGGACGCCGACCCGGTCAAACGTCTCCACGACAGCCCGCCTGACGCTCGACATCGTGGCGAGGAGGTCTGCGCGGCGGGAGTCGGTCCAGAAACGGAGCTCCATCAGGACGTCTGCCGGCCCGAGCTGACGGAGGCGAACTGACGGGGCGGGCTCGTCGAGAACCTCCGGCACCTTCTTCGCGGCAGCCAGCAAGGCGTCTTCCGCGGCTCTCAAGTCCGTGCCGTAGCCGATGGGAACTTCCACAGCCGCGCGGCGGACCGGCGCCGCGGTGTTGTTGGTCACGCGAGAGGTGAAGAGTTCAGCGTTCGGGACCAGGACCAGCCGCCCGTCGTACGTCCTGATGACCGTGGCGCGCAACTCGATGCGCTGTACCGTTCCCTCCGTCGGGCCGACGACGATTTCGTCACCGATCTCGAACGGCCGCAGGGCGAGGATGATGACCCCGCTGACGAAGTTGGAAATGATGTCCTTGAGCGCAAATCCGAGGGCGAGGCCGGTCAGGCCCAATCCGGTGATGACGGCTCCGGGCTCGAAGCCGAGGACGTCGGCGGCAACGAGGATTCCGATCACCCAGACGGCGTAGTAGGCGAGCTGCTTGAGGAGATTCTCGACCGTCAGATCCGAGATCACGTGCCTGAACAGCCGACGCAGCGCCGCCCGCACCATCGCCGCAATTGCCCAGAACAGCGCGAGCACGGCGAGCGCGGCCAGGGCTCGCGGTACGATGCGCGCCGCAGACGACCCTAGCCGTGAGGCGGCGATTGAAATCGACCCGCGAACCTCGTCGCTGATACGGCGCCACGGCGAGACGCGGGACGCGCGCGCCTGGTCGACCGCCCGTCCGATCGATGCGGCCCAGTCGGCGGCGAGCGCGTCGACGGTTGTGACCGCCTCTTCCGCGTCGGCGCGCGTGACGGTGACGATGGGCAGTCCCCGCAGTTCGATGACGCGCGAATCCGGGGCCGGACCCTGCACTACATCGGGAGCGCCGACGAGGTCCGGGCGGGCGCTGATGCGCTGAAGGCGCCGTTCGATACGGTCCGCGCGCGCACGAGCAGGGTCCTCCCCTGTCCCGGCCACCTCGAGCACCTGCATCCCGCTGAGCCGGACTGGAGCCAGCTCGTCTTGTGCGTACGCGGTGCTCGTTGTCAGGCTGAGAAGAAAGGTGGCGACAATGACGCTATTTCGAATGTCGCCCATCCATGTCTGGGGCTTCAAGTTGCATGCCCAGGTCCGACTCGGCCAGGACGTCCTTCGGTGCACGTCGATGATCGGCTCGCGCTGCAGCGCGGCGAGCGGGATCGCGCGCGGGCTCCCTGGCGGGGCCTTCCGGTAGATCAATGGTTGGCGGTATGCTCGGGTCGAGAAGAAGGGGCCGTCGGTCCGCTGGCCGTGTCCGGTGCCGCCGTGGCCTGGCCGGCTTCGCGAACGGACATCGTGAGGACGCCGAACATGACACCGCGACTTGACGCGAAGTTCACCTCGACCCGTCTGATGGCCTCCGTCGTCCTGTCGGTCGGGGTCCTGGTGACGGCCTCGTGCAGCAGCAGTCCGGCATCCCCGAGCTCGCACGGCAGCCCGGCGTCGCCGATTGGTGCCAGCGGGATGCTGAAGCTGATGCTGACCGACGCCCCGACCGACGAGGTCGAAGAGGTGAACATGTACTTCACGAGCGTCACCGTCAAGCCCGTGGGTGGGCCGGTGGAGGAGCTCGACATCGATCTGGCGGTGAATCCCGTCGACCTGCTGACGCTGGAGGGCTCGGTCGCGGACTTTGCCTCGGGGCTCGTGCCTGCGGGCGAGTACGAGTTCGTCCACATCAACATCGACGAGGACCTGAGCCATCTCGTCGTGAACGGCATGGAGAAGTCGCTGAAGGTCCCCAGCGAGGAGATCAAGATCCTCAGGAGGTTCACCGTCGGCGGGGAGAGTACGACGGTGATGACGCTCGACTTCGACGCGCGGGCCTCGCTGCTCCGGCTTGGCAACGGCGAGTGGCTGTTGAAGCCCGCCATCGTCATCATGGGGAACGGCGGCAACGGCCCCGGCGGCGACGACGACGAGGAAAACGAGGACGAGGAGGACGAGGAGGAGGAGGACGAGGACGACGCCTGACGATCTTCTCAGTACCCGATCCACACCGCGAGCGCGAGAAACCCCGCCGACAGCAGCAGCAGCTGCACGAACAGCGGCGCCACGAAGCGCAGCCAGCGCTCGTAGGCCACGCCCGCCATCCCCAGCGACGCCATGAGCACCCCTGACGTGGGGATGATCATGTTCGAGAAGCCGTCCCCGCACGTGAACGCGAAGACGGCGGCCTGCCGCGTCAGGCCGAGCACGTCGGCCAGCGGCGCCATCAGCGGCATGGTGACCGCCGCCTGCCCGGATCCCGACGGGATGAAGAAGTTCAGCGCCGTCTGGAACAGCAGCATCCCCTGCGCCGCCGCCATCGGCGGAAACACCTGCAGCGCGCCCGCCGCCCCGTGCACGATCGTGTCCAGCACCCGCGCATCGTCGAGCACGACCTGGATGCCCTTCGCGAAGCCGACGACGAGCGCGGCGACCGTCATCTCCTCCAGGCCCTTCACGAACGCGGCGGTGGCGTCTGCGACGGTCAGCCGCGCCAGCGCCGCCGTGACGAGGCCGATGAGCAGGAAGCCGCCCGAGAGCTCCGCGAGCCACCACCCCTGCGTCTGGATGGCATATAGCGACGCCGCGAAGATCAGCGCGGCCGAGAGGACGATCGCCACGTGCGTGCCGGTCAGCGGCACCCTGCCCACGCCGGCGTCGCCCTCGGACGGCACGTCGGCTTCACCGACGGGCGAGCGCGCGCGGTCCGCCTGCACGCGGCGTCCGTAGCGCTCCACGTGGACGATGGCGACGAGCATCGCGGCGGCGAAGAAGGCCAGGCGGAAGCCGATGCCGCTGCCGGGCGGCACGCCGGCGATGCTCTGCGCGATCTGCACCGTGAACGGATTCGTCGTCGCGGCGGCGAACCCCACTGCCGCGCCGAGATAGACGAGCGCCACGCCGAAGACGCGGTCGCGCCCCATCTCCCGCGACACCATCAGGAACACCGGCACGAGCGGGATCAGCTCCTCCCCCATGCCCAGCGTGGATCCGCCGGCGCCCACGGCCAGCATCAGGACGGCCGTCAGCAGCGGGCCCGATCCGGCGAAGCGATCCAGCAGACCGTGGATGACGGCGGCAATCGTCCCGGCCCGCTGGAGGATGCCGAACGTCCCGCCGACGATGAAGATGAGGAAGATGATGTCGGCGGCGGAGGCCATGCCGCGCGGCACGGCGGTCAGCAGCTCCACGAGGCTCGCGGGCCGGGCGCGATCCGGCTGGACGCCGCGTCCGGCGAGCGCGCCCTCGAGCGAGATCGCCTTCGGCAGGCGGCGGTAGGTGCCGGGCACCACCACGGTGCGCGATCCGCTGCCGACCCGGACGTCCGCGCGCCGGTACTCCCCCGCCGGGATCACGTACGTGAGGGCGGCGCAGATCAGGATGACGGCGAGCAGCAGCGGAAAGACGTGCGGCACGCGGAAGCGGGCGAGGCGGGCCGCCCAGGCGGAGTCCATGGCTGGACGGGCATTCTACGTGTAAACGGCCGCCCCGCCCGGCGGTTCGCGGCGCGGGGCCGTGCTGCTACACTCGCGCCGTGCCGCCGGTGCCCCCCTCCGACGTCCTGGCCGCGATGATCACGCCGGCGGTGCTGATCTCGGCGGCGGGGCTGCTCTCGCTTTCGACGTCGAACCGGCTCGCGCGCGTCGTCGATCGCACGCGGCTGATGGTCCGCGAGTTCGAGAGCCTCGCCGACATTCCGGCTTCGCCCACGCGCGCCGCGCGCGAGGCGCTCGTCATCGGTCAGCTGAACGCGCTCACGTCCCGCGCCCGGCTGGTCCGCGGCGCGCTCACGACGCTCCACCTGGCGCTGGCGCTGTTCATCCTCACCAGCCTCCTGCTCGCGCTGGCGGCGGTCGCGGGCACCGTCTCCTGGATTCCGCTCACGGTCAGCCTGGCGGGCGGCGTCTGCCTGCTGGTGAGCAGCGTGCTGATGATTGCGGAGGGATGGATCGCCCTGCGGTCGCTCTCCGAAGAGATCGCGTTCATCCGCGGGATCAGCCGCCCCCTTTGAACTGGTCCTCCTCGTCGGCGAACAGCACGTTGAAGCTCGTCAGCGTGCCGTAGCAGCCGCTGACGTACCCCTGCAGCTTCACCTTCACGTCATCGGGCAGCTCCGACGCGTTGACGTGCTGTTCGAGCGTGCGCAGCCGGTTGCGCAGCATGACGACCTTGTGGAAGAAGGTCTCGATCGGCCAGCTCTTCTCCTGAACGCCGGGCCGCCCGGGCCGCAGCACGAGCGCGCCGCCGCGCCACTTCTCGGCCGGCGCCACCGGCGTGAGGCCCGTCTCTTCGCGGATGATGCGCCGCAGCAGCATCTCGAGGTCGCCGGTCGAATCCTGAGGGGGCATGACGGGTGCGGCGCTCCTTTCGCGGTCGCTGACGATCGGGAACGCCTCGCGGGCGGGCCCCGGTTGAGGGATCGGACGTGCGGCCCCGGGCTGCGCACGGGACGGCGGGGCGACCTCGGCGGCGCCCGACGGGGCGATGCGCCCTCCGCCGCGATAGTTGTGCTCGCTGCGGCAGAACCCGCAGATCACGCGCAGCGCGTGCCCCGCCGCGTCGGCCGCCACCACCGTGTGCATGCGATCGGTCCTGCACGCCCGGCAGAAGTCCTCGAGCGCGTCGCCCGCCTTGTACGAGCGCGGCGTGGGCATGAGCGATTCTATGACCGCGGACGGCTCACCAGAAGAGGATGTAGAGCCCGATCGTCAGCGCGACGACGCCGATTCCCGCGATCCGCGCGCCGCTCGACGGCGTGATGTCCATGAGCTCGTTCACCGGCAGCACCACCGGCGTCCTGAGCGGCCTCAGCACCGTCAGCGTCCCGCAGACGATCATCACGATGATGAAGCAGATCCCCATGCGGTCGAGAAACGACATGGTGTCGGAGAACCACCAGCCCCGGCTGACCATCCAGTCCCCGAGCACCCACTTGAAGAGGCCGTAGAGCGCGACGTTCAGGAGGATGCCCAGCCAGCCGAGCATCCGCGGCGCCGTCGGCACGAGCAGGCCGAAGATGAACACCGCGAGGATGCCGGGGCTGATGAAGCCCTGGAACTCCTGGATGAAGGTGAAGATGCCGCCGAAGCGCGGGTCGGCCAGGTTCGGCGCGATGAGCGCGGCGATGATCACGAACAGCACGACGAACGCCCGGCCCGTATAGACCAGCGTCGCCTGCGACGCGCCGCCGATCAGGCGGTTGACGATGTCCATCGTCGCGATCGTGGAGGCCGAGTTCAGCATGGCGGCGAGCGAGCTGACGACGGCGCCGAAGAGCGCCGCGAGGACGAACCAGGAGATGTACGGCTTGTCCTTGACGAGCTCGCGCAGGAGCACGGCGAAGGAGGCGTCGTAGTTGTAGCCGGTGAGGCTCCCGCTCGCGAGGGCGGCATCCAGGCGCCTCGCCTGGGCTGCCTGCTCGTTCGCCGCCGCGGCCAGCTCGGCGGCAGTCGCGCCGGCGCCGACCTCGGGCGGTTCCTGCCCGGCGAGCCGCGCGTTGTGCGCCACGACGCGCGCGGCCAGCTCCGGCTGGCGCTGGGCGAAGGCGTACGTGACCGTCAGGGCGCGCCGCGCTCCCCGATCGAGATCGAGGAGCAGCGCCGCGTTCCTCCGCTGCGCCTCGTCGTGCAGCTGCCCGGAGAAGAGGTTGAAGGCCAGGACGCCGGGGATGACGACGACGAAGGGAATCAGCAGCTTCAGGAAGGCGGCGAGCACGATCCCCTTCTGCCCCTCGGCCACGGAGCTGGCCGCGAGCGAGCGCTGCATGATGTATTGATTGAGGCCCCAGTAGAAGAAATTCGGGATCCAGAGACCCAGCAGGAGCACGGTCCACGGGATCTCCGGGTCGTCCATCGGGCGGACCATGTTCAGCTTGCCGCCCGCCGTGTTCGGACCGGTCCTCGGCTCGCCGTCGTTCAGCAGCATGAAGCGCTGCCACGCGCCGGCGCCCGCGATGTCGTCGACGGTCGCGGTGGAGGTCTCGACCTTCGTCCGGATGAGCTCCTCCGCCGGCATCCGGCCCAGCTGGCCAAACGCCAGGAACATGACGATGGCGCCGCTGACGATCAGCGAGGATC
>Ga0299913_10004679_pt1 | contig 11536 bp, 11 predicted proteins | sample RVTome_9_FD_201360 | JGI IMG/M metagenome (GOLD analysis project Ga0299913, IMG submission 201360) | Soil microbial communities from uranium-contaminated site in the Upper Colorado River Basin, Wyoming, United States - RVT155D38 (version 2) ... | reverse complement strand
CCGCCAACCAGACCCGTGCGACCGCCCCACCCCCGGGGCGGTCGCTCATTTCGATGCCGCCACCCACCGACTCGGCTGTCCGCCGCACGATGTCGAGCCCGAGCCCGGTCGATCCCGCGCCACTCACCCCTCGATTGATCACGTGCCCTGTCGAGAACCCGGGGCCTTCGTCACTCACTTCCAACCACGGGCGATTCGCGGTTGACCCGACGCCGACCGCAAACGCGGTAGCGGGCTCGGTATGGGAGAAGACGTTCCCAATCAGGGCATCGACGATCGTCTCCAGAGCCTCCGGAGACAGCTCGACCCGAACCGAGGCCGCGTCCAGGTTCAACGACATCTCCCTCCCTTGTTCTTCGGCAAGCACCGCCCAAAACGCACACCGCGTGGCAACGACTGCGGAAAGGTCCGACGAGCCGGTGTGCTGCAACGGGACCGAGCGGGTGGCCTGTATCAGCTGGTCGATGGCCTGCTCGAGTCGATCGACTTGACCGAGAACGTCTTCGCGCTCGGCTGCGTCGGAGAGCTTCTCTGCCTGCAGTCGCAATGACGTCAGCGGAGTCCGGAGACGGTGGGAAAGGTCGGCGGCCGCCTCACGCTCTTCAACGATCAGCTCTTCGAGGCGTCCGGCCAACCAGTTGAACGACTCGCCGACTTCCCGGATCTCCTCGGGCTGACCGACCTGGACCCGGGCGTCGAGATCGCCGCCGCCGAGCTGCCTGGCGGCCGCGGCCAGGTCCCCGATCGGCTTGACCAAACGCTGCCCCAGGCGATCCGCCACCCAGATGGCGATCCCGATCAGCAGCACGCCCAACAAAGCGAGCAGGAGCCACGCCCCGGTCACGCCCTCCCGGAGCACCTCCTCAGCAACGAACACATCGACGACCGCCACCCCGCCCCTGCCGATCACAGGGAGTGCGTACTCCCAGCCGCCGTTCACGAAGTCGGAGATCGTCGCCTGACGGTCGACGGCGATCTCGACCAGCGAGCCTTGATCAGGGGCCGCCTCACCGAGGGACAGGCCGTCGGGGAGGGCGACGATGGTCCCGGGGTCGAGCGGCCCCAGCGCTGATTCGAGAGAGGCCGCATCCTGTTCCAGGACCAAGGTCAGGGCGACGAGCTCGGCGGTCGACTGTGCCGCCCGCTCGGCTTCGAGCCGGGCCCGGTCAGCGGCCTGTCGCTGCACCAGGAGACCGAGCGGGACCAGGAGCGAGACGACGACCAGGGCGGTAGTGGCGAGGCTGAGCAGGGCGAGACGACGTCTCATCTGCCCGGGTCGACAAGCTTCACCCCTACCCCGTGGACCGTTCGCAGGTAGCGAGGATCCTGTGCCGTCTCCCCGAGCTTGTTGCGCAGCCAGGAGAGGTGCACGTCCACAGTCCTCTCCGCGCCACCGTACGGCTCGCGCCACACCTCGGCCATCAGGGCTCGTTTGCTGACGACCTCCCCCGTCCTCTCGGCCAGCACCCGGAGCAGGTCGAACTCCTTTGGGCTCAGATCGAGGGTGCTCCCGGCCAGGCTGGCTTCACGTGCCGCCGGGTCGATGGAGAGCTCGCCGACCCGGATCACATCGCCGCCCTCCGTGGTGGGGCCGCGTCGGAGCAGGGCCCGGACCCTGGCTTCGAGTTGGGCGACCGAGAACGGCTTGACCAGGTAGTCGTCCGCCCCAGCGTCGAGGGTACGCACCACGACCTCGTCGGCCCCTCGCGCCGTGATCACGATGATCGGCACCTGGCTGACCGCCCGGATCATCTTCAGCAACTCGGCACCGTCCAAATCGGGGAGGCCGAGGTCCATGACGACCAGGTCGGGATCGCCCTTCACCGCCATCTGGAGCCCTTCGAGGGCCATGCCGGCGCTCTCGACGTCATGGCCCTGGGCGGCGAGGGCGTCGGCCACAAGACGCCGGATCTCGACGTCGTCTTCGATCAGGACGATCTGGGACATCGATGAGAGGTTATCCCCGCCCTCGCTCGTCTCCTCCTCCTTGACCAAACCTTGACTTCCGCTTGAGGGACTCGGCTTCCGACACCTGGGAGAATGTGACGGTGAGCAAGTGGAGCATCGCCGGCGCATGGGTCCTGGTCGCGGCGTTGGCGACCACCTTGACCTGGCAGATCGTGAGCGCGGCCGACGCCCAGGTCAGCGATCGTCCCGCTCTTCAGGTCGCCGCCCCCATCGTCGGCTCTTCCACGACGTCGGACACGCTCGCCGGCAACGCCACCTCCCTGAGCGCGCCCACCACGACCGCGACCACAGCTCCGGGCTCTTCGACATCCGGTGCGGTCGGCAGCACCACCACCGCTTCTCCCCCTCCTACGGAAGCGGCATGGACGTCACAGACCATCCAAACCGGGGGTGGTGTCGTCGTGGTCAGGTATAGGGCCGGAGAAGTGGTGTTGGGATCGGCATCTCCGGCGGCCGGGTTCGCAGCCGAGGTGAAGAAAGACGGGCCTTCTCAGGTCGATGTGGAGTTCGAGAGCGAGTCAGCCGAGTACCGGGTGAGGGCCGAGTGGTCAGGTGGTGAACTGTCGGTGGAGACCGAGTCCGACCTCGACTAGGGCTAGCAGATTAGGGCGTCGCGCCCGGTCTGCTCCTCGCGCACCCGGCCGACCAGATGCTCGATCATCTTCCAGGCGAGCTCGGGATTCGATTTGACCAGTGGGCGGAACTCCCACTTCGAGAGCACGACAGTGGTGAGATCGGTCTCGGCGATCACCGATGCCGACCTCGGGGCATCGTCGACGAGGGCCATCTCACCGAAGAACTCACCCGGGCCGAGCGTCGCAACGCTACGTCCACCACGGACCACTTTGGCCTTCCCGTCGATGATCAGATGGAAGCCAACGCCTCCACGACCCTCGGTGATGACGGACTCGCCTTCTCTGTGAAGGGTCTCCTTGGCCGTTTCCAGCACTCTGGTGAGGTCCTTCTTGCTCAGGTCCTTGAAAAAGCGGACCCCACCCAGCAAGTCGAGTTTTTCCTGCTTCGTGGTCAAGACGCCTCCTCGCGGATTCCGATCGGGTCAGCAGATGTTATCCGCCTCCGAGGGGTCGTGCCCCCGAGCACATGTACCCTCCGCTGACGTGACCTGTCCTAGATGCGAGTTCCTCAATCCACCTGAGAACAGGTTCTGTGGCAACTGTGGGTCCCCACTGATCCGGATCTGCCCCAACTGTTCTGCGGAGAATGATCCCGGCACGCGGTACTGCGGGCAATGCGGCACTCCGCTGAGCGAGACCGCCCAGCCTCGACCCGTCACCTCGGAGCGGCGTCTGGTCACGGTGCTGTTCGCCGACCTGACCGGGTGGACCACGTTCGCCGAGGGTCGGGACCCGGAGGAGGTTCGAGACTTCCAGACGACCTACTACGACCAGAGCCGAAGAGTGATGCTCCGGTTCGGGGGCGTCATCGAGAAGTTCGTCGGGGACGCGGTGATGGCTGTTTGGGGAGCCGAAGTCGGGAACGAAGACGATGCGGAGCGGGCGATCCGGGCCGGGTTCGAACTGGTCGACATCGTGGCCAAGCTCTCGGCGGACGTGGGCGCTCCCGACCTGGCGCTGCGGGTCGGGGTCCACACGGGTGAAGCGGCGGTTGGCCCGAGCGACGACCACATGGGCTTCGTCACCGGAGACCTGGTCAACACGGCATCCCGTCTCGAATCCGTGGCGGAGCCAGGGATGATCCTGGTCGGGGAGCCGACACAACAAGCGGCTCGCAAGTCGATCGCATTCGAGCCAGTCGGCCCTCAGACGCTGAAGGGCAAGACGATCCCCGTCCCCGCCTGGCGTGCCACCAGGGTGGTCTCGGAGCGGAGGGGACGGGGCCGAGCGGAGACTCTGGAGCCTCCGTTCGTGGGGCGCGGCGACGAATTGCGGCTGCTCAAGGACCTCCTGGAGACCGTGGGCCAGGAGTCACGGGCCCGGCTGGTCTCGCTGGTAGGCGAGGCCGGGATCGGGAAGTCGCGGCTGGTATGGGAGTTCCTCAAGTACATCGATGGACTGGTGGCGACGGTCTACTGGCATGAAGGCCGGTCCCCGGCATACGGGGAGGGAGTGACCCTTTGGGCCATTGCCGAGATGATCAAGGCCCGAGCCGGGATCGTGGACGGCGATGAGGCCGAGGTCGTCGCCCGGCGGCTCGACGAAGCCCTGGAGACCTACATCGCCGATCCGTCGGATCGGAGCTGGGTCCGGCCGCGTCTTGCCGCAGTCCTCGGGGAGGGTGCTGCCCCGGGCGACCGCGCCGAGCTCGATGCGGCGGTCCGGGCGTTTTTCGAAGGCGTGTCGGAGCAGGGCACGACGGTCCTGGTATTCGAGGACCTGCACTGGGCCGACAGTGCCCTGGTCGACTTCGTCGAAGAGCTCACCGATTGGTGGCGAGCCCGGCCCATCCTGGTGATAACGATGGCCCGACCCGATCTGCTCGATTTGCGCCCGTCGTGGGGCACGGGCAGGCAAGGCGTCATCTCGATCACCCTGGGACCACTTGCCGATGGCCAGATGGCTGATCTCGTTCACGGGGCAGTTCCGGGACTGCCCGAGCAGGCGGGGGCGGTGATCGTTGAACGAGCGGCGGGGGTCCCTCTCTATGCAGTCGAGCTGCTGCGAGGACTGCTCGCCCAGGGTGAGCTGGTCGGTGAAGCAGGCGACTACCGGGTGGTCGGTGATCTGAGCCGCATGGTCGTGCCTGAATCGCTCCAGGCCGTGATCGGGGCCCGGCTCGACCGGCTGGATGCCGAGGATCGTGCCCTGATCCAAGACGCCGCAGTTCTCGGCCAGAGCTTCACCCTATCCGCACTGGGAGCCTTGACCGGGCAAGACCATGAACAACTGGAGACACGACTCCACGGTCTGAGCCGCAGGGAGCTGGTCGAGCCGGTGCGGGACAGTCGGTCCCCGGAGCGTGGTCAATACAGGTTCATCCAGGGGCTGATCCGTGACGTCGCCCTGGGCCGGTTGAGCAGAGACACAAGACGCTCCCGGCACTTGGCCGCGGCAGAGCATCTGGAGAGCAAGGAGGACCCCGAACTCGCCGGGATCGTCGCCAACCATTACCTCGAAGCGCTCGATGCATCACCCTCGGGCGAGTCCCGTGACCTGATCAGGGGCAGAGCGCTCACCTCCATGTCTCAGGCGGCAGCGCGGGCGGCCGATCTCAAGTCGCACCAGCAGGTCCTCTCCATATCCGAGACCGCGCTGGGCATCGCAGAATCGGCTGAGGAGCGGGCTCCCTTCTGGGAGCGGATGATCCTGGCCGCGGGACGGCTGGCAGACGTCATCACAGCCGAGCACTACGCCCAATCGGCGATGGGGTACTTTGCCTCGATAGGCGACACTGCGTCTCTAAACCGGGTGACCACGAGCCTGGCGCTTCAGTTGACTGATAACAACCAGCCGGATCGGGCCGTGGAATTGTTGGCTCCTCTGGTGGAGGGGGATGTGGCTTCGGATCCGGATCTGGCTCGAGCCGCCGCCCTCTATTCGAGGGGTCTGATGCTGGGCCTTCGGCTCGCGGATGCGCCGGAAGCAATGGAGAAGGCGTTGCTCGCCGTCGAGACCCTCGGTCTGGTCCCGGAGACCGTGGATGCCCTGATCACCAAGGGGACCATGCTCGGCCAGGTGGGACGTCTCACCGAGGCCCGGATCATTCTCGAGGGCGCGATAGCCCTGGCCGAGGAACACGACCTGGGACCCTCCATGACCAGGGGGCAGAACAACCTCGGATACACCATGGTCGGCATCGACGCGGCAACGGCTCGAGCCAGTGCAGAAGCGGCGTTTCGGATCTCGCAGCGTCTGGGTGACCGCTCCATTCTGCTGTTCCAGGCGGCACAGATGGCGGGGCTCCTTGTCGCCAGCGGCGAGTTCGAGAAAGCCGAGGAGGTCCTGTCCAACCCCATCGTGGTCGATCCCCCACCCGCGGTACGGGCTGGTTTCGCCACCACCGAGCTGATCATGGCCTCCTGGAGAGGAGACGTGGAGGCCGTCGACCGTCTTCACGCAGAGGTGCAGTCCCTGATGGAAGTCATCGACGATCCACAGGTGATCGCCTACACCAGAGCCAACGGAATCGAGGTGGCGATCGCCCATGACGAGCTGGAAAGGGCGTTCGCCGAGAGTATCGACAACCTGAATCGGGACTGGAACGAGGTGGCCGAAACTGTCGGATCACCATTGCTCGCCGCGGGCCTGCTCGGGGACCCGGACCGGTTTGCCCGACTCGTCCCGAAGTACCAGAGATTCCATCCCCGGTTCGGCGAATACCTCACCATCGCACGGATCCTGGCGGATGCGGGGACGGGGCCGGTCGACAACCAGGAGATCGACGCCATCATCGCCGAGCGGTCCGATCTCGGCTTGCTCGCCGATGTGGTGGTGTTCTCCATCTCCGCCGCCAACTTCCTGACCTCGGAGAAAAAGGCCGAATACGTCTCCTCTGTCCGCTCCATCGCCACCGAGCGCGGCTGGCACGGGATCCTCAGACTGATCGACCGGTATCTGACCTGATCACTCCCATGATCCACTCGGCGAGTCGAGCGGAGTCGGACGGCTGGCCCAGCGTGGCCAACCCGGCGTCCACGATCGGCTCCGGGATCACCGTCCCCCGGCGCAACTCCATCAGGGCGCGCGAGTAGGACGGGTCGAACTCGGGATGCCCCTGAATCCCGATGATCTTCGACCCCACCCGAAGCATCGACACCGGGCAGTGCTGGTTCCAACCCAGGATCTCGCCTCCGGGCGGGATCGTCTCCACCTGGTCCTGGTGACTGGTCAGCACCCGGTAAGAGCGGCCCAGGCCGAGCTCTGGCAGCACTTCCACCTCCTTCACCCCCACACCCCATCCACGCTCGGACCTTGCGACCGATCCTCCCAGTGCTTTGGCCAGCATCTGGTGCCCGAAGCAGATCCCGATGAAGGGCATCTCGGCGGCCGCCACCTCGCGGACGAAACCCTCGAGCTTCCGAATCCATGGCTCGTCGTCGTTGACCGAGTGGCGCGATCCGGTAGTGACCCAGGCGTCGCATTCCCCAGGGTCGGAGGGGAAGTCGCCGGCGATCAGGTCGTAGGTGACGATGTCCAAGTCGCCGTGATCGGCGAACAGCCGCCGGAACATGTCCTCGTAGTCGCCCGAGATCCATCGGAGCTCGGTGAGGACATGGTCACAGACGAGGAGCCCGAGTCTCATATCAGGCACATTCTGGCGCGTCGAAGGTTTCGACCTGTGGCGTGGACGGGTAGAGATGGGCCACATTCCTATTGAGGAGGGATCATGTGTGAACACGGGCCCTGCACCTGTCAGGTCATCGCCGAAGCGCAGTACTGCAGCGACCACTGCAGGGAGCACGGACAGATGTCACACGATGCCCCGGGTCGCTGCGAATGCGGTCACCCGGAGTGCCAGGGAACGCTCTCCCTCGGCTGACCTCGTCTTGTCTACCAGCAGAGAATCGAGGTCGTGGACCACCCGTTTCGGGACTGTCCCCTGGTCCTCGTGGCCGGCCCGACATGACCGATCGCTCCCGGGCCCTCCGCCGTCGAGATTCAGACGGTGAGGCGGACGATCGGCCTCGTGTCATTGCGTCGGATGATCTCCACGAAACCATGCTCCTCGAACATGCTGAGTATCCCGGTGAAGTAGTCGACGACCGAGGACCGCTCCCCATCGACCGGATAAGCCTCGATCACGGGAGCGCCCTCCTGCCTGGCATAGGCGACCGCCGCGGCCAGAAGCCCGGCGCCGACCCCGCGCCGGCGATGCCCGGCCCGGACCACGAAGCAGTTGATAGACCACGTTGCAGCGTCGTCGACCGGTTTGAGGAGAGGTGACCTCTCGATGGTGGGGAACTCCTCGCGGGGGCCGACCTGGACCCAGCCCACCGGTTTTTCATCCACATAGCCGATCAGCCCTGGCGGGCGACCCCGGGATGCCCTGTCGGCGAATCGGTCGCGATTGTCCCGAACATCGCCGAATCCTCCGTCGGGTCGCCGCCAGTGCATGCAGAAGCAGTTTCTGGCAACACCACGTTCGCCAAAGACCTGCTCCATGTCGGGAAACCGCTCAGGTGAGAGGGGGAAACTCGTCATCGGGCCCAGATCGGTCTCGCACGTGTGCGACCAGTCAGGCACCGACCGGCTCCTCCAGTTCGCACCGCGTACCGAATGCGACCTCGATGACGTCAGCCCCGCCGGACGGTACGGGGACGGCTTTTTCATTGCCGTAACGCCACCAGAACCGTCGCAACGACCTGGCGCGCCGCTCCTCGTTCCTCTGCCGGATCATGTCGTATGAGACCATCGGGAGCATCTCTTCTTCCTTCCTCTACGTCTCCACAAGGTAAGATCCAATGCGGACAGGTTCGGTCCGCAATATCGGAGAAGATGAGATCGGATGGACAGTGCGGAACGTCTGCTGAAGCTGCTCGGCTTGCTGGAGGGTCGGATCGACTGGACCGCCGAGGAACTGGCGAGACGTCTCGAAGTGACGCCTCGAACGGTGCGACGCGACATCACCCGCCTGCGCACTCTCGGCTATCCCGTTGAGGCGATGGCCGGCCCCGGTGGTGGCTACCGGCTCGGTGCCGGTGGGAAGCTGCCGCCCTTGCTTCTCGACGACGAGGAGGCGCTGGCGATGGCGGTCGGGCTCCGGGTGGCGGCGACGGCGGCCGTGGGAGGGCTCGAGGATGCCTCCCTCTCCGCCCTGGCCAAGCTGGAGCACGTGCTCCCACCCCGTCTCCGCAATCGGCTCGAGGACGTGTCCGTCGCCACCGTGACCACGGTCGGGCCGCCGTCGTCCCGGGTCGACCACAATGCACTGGCCACTGTCGCCTCGGCGATCAGGGCCGGGGTGCGGCTCCGATTCGATTACACCGACGCCGAGCAGCGACGCACCGAGCGACATGCCGAGCCTCACCGTCTCGTCCACACCGGCCGGCGCTGGTATCTGGTTGCCTTCGACCTCGACCGTGACGATTGGCGCACGTTCCGCCTCGACCGCGTCAGCGATCCAAAGACGACCGGGATGCGCTCAGCGCGGCGCAAGGTGCCCGACCCGATCGAGATGGTGCAACGTGGCATTGCGATCGAGGCATACGCCCATCGGGCCACGGTTCGCCTCCATGTCCCGATGGATACCGCCGCGGCCATGATCCCCGGCACCGTCGGCGCCCTCGAAGAGATCGGGCCCAACGAATGCCGACTCGAGATCGGGGCCGACGACATGGGCTGGCTGGCCCGATTCCTGCTCGGGTTGCCCTTCCGCTTCACCGTGGAACAGCCGCCCGAGCTGGGTGAGGCCCTGGGCAAGATCGGTCGTCGACTCGCTGCCACCTACTCATGAACGGCGTCGCTGAGATCGGTCGAGCATCAATTCGGCAGGCGAGCCGACCTGTACCTCCAGCCCAGCACCCCGGTGACCGCCGCACTCAATAGAAGGACCAAGACCCGCCCATAGTTGCCCACACTTGGTGGCACACTCGATGCGACGAAGTCGACAGCGGCAAACACCACCGAAATCCCGCTAGCGATTGATACCACGAAGAGCCAGAAGGCGGCGGGGTCGGTCAGTCTGCGTTGGGCATCTTGTGACTGCATCGCGAGTTTGCGAGCCTGGGTGTCGATCAGTGCTTGAACCGCAGCCATTGCCCGCTCCGCAAATGGAATCTGCTCAACCAAATGCCACGAGCGCCGCATGTTCGTTACGAACGCAACTTGATACTCCGAGTAGAGACTCACACGGGGATCCATCTCAACCATTGCGATGATGAGATGCGACCGCGCTTCCTCGAGAGCTTCAGCGTGCGCATCTGGCGTGGAGTCACCGGAAGGATCGAGTGCGGCACGCAACACTTCCCTGGCGCCTTCTATGCCAAACCTCACTGCGGTCCATTGCGCCAGTGTCTGTGCTCCCAGCTCCAGATATTCATCCAGGCACTTCTGCGGTGCCCCTGCGATGGCTGCTCCGTCCCACCCAACGGAGAAACGTCCGTAAGGAGAGTGATCGGCCGGGTCGGGCCAATTCCGAATACTCAAGGTGTCCGCTGACCACACAGACCACCACGCATCCTCACTCTGACCAAGCCAGAATCCCGCGTCCTGGATCTGTGGTCGGAGGTGCTGAAACAATTCGCTCGAGCGAGCCATCAACTCCGACCACTCAACATGCCCTTCCGAGAACCGATCATCGATTACGTCGATTCGTGCGACGTCGAACTGCCTGAACCGATATATCGCTGTCCGCTCGACTCTGAAGTCAGGGGCTGATCTGCGACAAAGCCCGGCCGAGAGCCGCCTGCCACAGTGACGAGGAATGTCACAATCACGACGGGACCCTACATTTCGGGCCGTGACACCGGCTCCAGTCGACCAAGACCAGATCGCGAGGGTGCTCGACCCGTTCGGCTCGAGCCTGACCTTTCCCGCCGACGTCTATGTCTCCTCCGATGTCCTGGCGTGGGAACGGGAGCATCTGTGGCGGTCGGCCTGGGTTTGCGTGGGGCGGCTCGAAGAGTTGTTGGGGCGCGGCCAGCTGATAGCGGTGGACGTCGCCGGAGAGGGCGTCCTCCTCAGCCGTGACGCCACTGGCGTGGTGCGCGCCTTCTCCAATGTGTGCCGTCATCGTGGCCACGAGCTGGCTCCGATAGGGGGTGCCTTCGACGCCCAACAGATCCGGTGCCCCTATCACAGTTGGGCCTATCGGTTCGACGGCAGTCTGCGCACCGCCCCCAGCTTCACCCGAAGCGACGACTTCGACACCACCGACTATCCCCTCGTCGACCTGGGCGTGTCCGTCTACGGCGGCTGGGTGTGGCTGGATCTCTCCGGTACGGCGCCGGACATCGAGGACCACTTCGGCAATCTCGCCCGGATCTTCGCCCCGTACGAGACCGAGAGGCTGGTCACGGCCGCCGCACACTCCTACATCGTGGACGCCAACTGGAAGATGATCGTGGAGAACTACAACGAGTGTTACCACTGCTCGTCGATCCATCCAGAGCTCTGCAAGGTGACCCCGCCGGACAGCGGCTACGACCACACTCCGACCGGGATGTGGTGCGGAGGGACCATGGAGTTGAAGCCGCACGCAGTGACCATGTCCCTCGATGGCTCCTCCAAGGGTGTCAACTTCCGCAACGTCGACGAAGAGCTTGCCCGCCAGGTCTGGTACCTGACGATGGTGCCCAATCTCCTCCTCTCGCTGCATCCGGACTATGTGATGACTCATCGCCTCACCCCGGTCGGGGTCGACCAAACCCACGTCGAGTGCTCCTGGCTCTTCCCTCCAGAGGCTTTCGAGTTGGACGGGTTCGACCCGGCGTATGCCATCGACTTCTGGGACATCACCAATCGTGAGGACTGGGCGGCATGTGAGGCGGTGATGCGGGGGGTGAGGAACCGCGGCTACCGGCCCGGACCTTTGAGCAGTTGGGAAGGGACCGTCTATCAGTTCCTCACCATCATGGCCCGCGCCTACCAGGGCCAGGGCCTAGTGGTCCCCGAGGTCCCGGCCCGCGAGCTGCGCTAACCGGATTCCTAAT
>Ga0299913_10004678_pt1 | contig 11537 bp, 8 predicted proteins | sample RVTome_9_FD_201360 | JGI IMG/M metagenome (GOLD analysis project Ga0299913, IMG submission 201360) | Soil microbial communities from uranium-contaminated site in the Upper Colorado River Basin, Wyoming, United States - RVT155D38 (version 2) ... | reverse complement strand
GTGACGCGCCCGCGAAGCCGAATCCCCCGCCTCGGCGCCGCGCTCGCGACGGCCGGCGTTGCGCTCGGCCTCGCCCGCGTGCTGTCGAGGCGCGCGCCCGCGCCTGGTGAGGCGCTGCCGATCGACGCGGTCCCGGCCGGAGGGTCGCCCGATCCCGCTCCGCCGCCCCCGCAGGGCGACGGCGCGGACACGATCACGCGCAACACCGCCTTCGCGCTCGCCTCCCAGATCGCCACCGCGACCTTCACGGCGATCCTGACCATCGTCCTGGTGCGCGTGCTGGGGCCGGAGGACTACGGGGTGTTCGCGCTCGCGATCAGCGTCGCTTCGCTGGTCTTCCTGCCCGCGGACTTCGGCATCTCGCAGTCGACGGCGCGGTTCGTCGCCGAGCGCCGCGGTGACCGCGGCCTGGTCGCGGAGGTGATGGCAGACGGCCTGAAGCTGAAGGCCGCCGCCTCGGGCTTCATCTGCCTGCTGCTGTTCGCGCTGGCCGAGCCGATCGCCTCCGTCTACAACGTCCCGGACCTGACCTGGCCGCTGCGCGCCGTGGCGCTGGCGCTCTTCGGCCAGAGCATGATGGGCTTCTACCGCACCGCGTTCGAGGCGATCGGGCGGGTGCGGCTGAACCTGCGGCTGGTCTTCTCCGAGAGCGCGGTCGAGGCGGGCGCGAGCATCGCCCTGGTGCTCGCCGGGGCGGGCGTCGTGGGAGCGGCGTTCGGGCGCGCGATCGGCTACGCGTTCGGCACCGCGCTGGCGCTGTACCTCGCGCGGGAGGCGGTCGGCCCGCGCGGCATCTCGCTGCGCGGCAGCCCGGCCGGGCGACTGCGGCAGATCGCGAGCTACGCCGGCGCCCTGCTGATCATCGACGCGATTTTCGCGGCGCTCACGCAGATCGACATCCTCCTGATCGGCGCGATCCTCGGCACGTCGGCGGTCGGCATCTTCCAGGCGCCGGCGAAGCTGATCACGTTCCTCCACTACCCGGGCCTGGCCCTCTCGGCCGGCGTCTCACCGCGGCTCGCGCGCGGCAGTGAGGGCGGACCGAACGTGGCGGCCTTCGCCACCGGGATCCGCTACCTGATGATCCTCCAGGGGCTGCTGGTGGTGCCGACGATCGTGTGGGCGGGACCGATCTCCGATCTGATCCTGGGCCCGGAGTTCGAGGAGTCGGCCGACGTGATGCGGGCGCTCGCGCCGCTCACGTTCCTGTTCGGCATCGCGCCGATCGTCTCCGTGGGCGTCAACTACCTGGGGGAGGCGCGGCGCCGGATCCCGATCGCGATCGCCGCGCTGGTGGCGAACTTCGTCGTGTCGATCGTGCTCCTGTACGAGATCGGCGTGGTCGGGAGCGCGATCGGCGCGGACATCGCCTACCTGATCTACGTCCCGGCGCACTTCTGGATCTGCAAGCGAATGATCGGGCTGCGAGTGCGCCCGGTGCTGGTCACGTTCGGGCGCACCCTCGTCGCGGCGGGCGCGATGGCGGGCGCGATGCTGCTCTTCGGGTTCAACGAGCTGTCCCTGTCGGACTGGTTCCTGGGGGGCGCGGCGGGCGCCCTCGTCTACTGCGTCACGCTGGTCGCGATCGGCGAGGTCAAGCGCGCGGAGGTCGCGGCCGCCGGGCGGGCGCTGGCCGCGTGGCGCCGCCCCCGGCCGAGCTGAGGGCTGAGCTACGCTGCCCGCGTGGACTCCGACTTCGACTGCGTGGTCGTGGGCGGCGGCGTCGCGGGGCTGAGCGCCGCCATGGTGCTCGGGCGCGCGCGGCGGCGGACGCTCGTGCTGGACCGGGGCCGCCAGAGCAACCGGGCCGCAGCGCACGTCGGCGGGCTGCTCGGCCATGACGGCACGCCGCCGGGAGAGCTCTATGAGCTGGCGCGCGCGCAGGTCGCCGCCTACAACGCCGTCGTCCTGCGCGACGCCGAGGCCCTCGACGCTCGTGTCGAGGGCGAGGGCTTCGCCGTCGTGCCCGGCGACGGCGGCGGCGAGGTCCGGGCGCGCGCGCTCGTGCTGGCGACCGGCATGGAGTACGAGGTGCCCGACGTGCCAGGGTTCGCGGAGCTGTGGGGCGGGGCGGTGTTCCACTGCCCGTTCTGCCATGGCTGGGAGGTGCGCGACCGGCCCGTCGCCGTCTACGGCGCGGGCGAGGTCGCCGACCGCCAGGCGGCGCTGGTGGCCGCTTGGACCGACGACGTGACGATCGTCGACCCGGACGACGTGGCGGGCCTGCGCGTCGAGGACGGCGCCCTGCGGGCCGTCGTGCGCCGCGACAGCTCCGAGGTCCGCTGCGACGCCGTGCTGGTACACGCGCCGCTGCGCCGCCGGGACGCGCTGCCCGAGCGGCTCGGGCTCGCGCTCACCGACACCGGACTCGTCGCCACGGACGCGCAGGCGCGCACGAGCGTGCCGGGGGTCTATGCCGCCGGGGACCTCGCGGTCGCGCCGCAGCAGGTCGCGATCGCCCTCGGCAGCGGGCATCTCGCCGGGGTCGTCGCGACACGCGAGCTGCTCCTGGGCCGCGGTTAGACGGTCGGCTAGCGGCGGCGGAGGCCCGCGCCGCGCTCCGCGGCGGCACGGGTGGTGGCGACCGTGGTGCCGTCCACGTACACGACGCTCGAGCCGCTCACCTTCGGGTCGCGGTACACGCCACTACGCAGGTGTGCGCAGGGGTGCGAGCGGCACTGCTTCAGGCGGTCGACGCCCGGGCCGTCCTTCAGCGTCCACGTGTGGATGCGGATCTCGTCGCCCGACCGCGAGACGTGCTTGGACGTGCCGGCCAGGGACGGCGCCACGGGCCGGCCGTTGATCCAGGTCGCGATGTAGCCGGTGCCGGGGTCGGGGGACCAACGCACGTGCTGAAGGATGCGGATCCACGCTCCGCGCCTGACCGGGACCCTCCACAGCGACTTCATGGTCGCGTTGCCGCAGTCGTTCTCGGCCGAGTTGCGGTGCTCGAGCACGACGCCGACCCCGGGCAGGTTCCGGGCCACGATGCCGTTCGCGGGCGTCCCGCAGGCGCCCGTCTGCTTCAGCTGCTGTACGAGGCCGCCGTCGTAGTCGAGCGCGCACTCCGTCCCGCAGAATGCATACGACCGCGCGTCCAGCATGATCTGCTGCGCGATCCACGACTCCGTGCCGTTGTGGAACAGGACCCGCGAGCCTCCGACGCGGTCGATGTTCCGGGAGCTGGTGTTGGCCATCTCCAGCTCGCACCGCTCGCCGTAGCTGTCGTCGCCCTCCCTGACCTGGACGCGGTAGGCGCGCCGCCCCTGGGCGGCGGGCCTCCGGACGCGGGTCACCCGGCTGTCCGACTCGCACGAGACGCCCGCCCACTCGCGCGCCCAGCCGCCGGGCGTGCTGGCGTCGGCCTTGAACCGCACGTCCGCCCCCAGGGCGGGCGCGGCGGGCACGAGCACGAGCGCGGCAAGTATCGCGAGACGCCGGACCACACTCGCCTCTTCGGTCCCCGCTCGCATCCCGCTTGAGGGCCTGGGACGGATGTTGTAAGCGCGGCGGCGAATTGCCCGCGCGATCGCGTGCCGGCTGAACTAGCTTGGCTATGTGAGATTGGTGCACCTGGCAGGCTATGGAGGGCCTTATGCCGGTTCGTTCGTGCCCATGCTGCGCGCCGTGATGCGCGCCGCCACAGAGCGCGGCTGGGCGTGCGAGGCCGTGTTCGGACCGGTGGCGAAGGACCGCGTCTGGCTCGACGAGCTGCGCGCCGACGGGATCCCGTTCCGCTTCGTGCCGACGGCCGCACGCGGCGACGTGGCCGACACCATGCGGACCCTCCTGAGGGAGAGCGACGAGCCGACCGTGCTCCACACGCACTTCACGCGGTTCGACGTCGCGGCCGTGATGGCCGCCTCCCGCCACCGCGCCGCGACGGTCTTCTGGCACATCCACACGCCGCACCACGACACGCGCTCGATGCGCGCGCGCAATCGCATGAAGTACGCGCTCGCCGGCCGGCGCGTGGAGCGGATCCTGTGCGTGAGCTCAGAGCTGCAGGAGGTCGTCCTGGCGCGCGGAGCGCCGCGGGGCAAGGTCGAATTTCTGCACAACGCGGTGAACGTCGAGCGCTTCCGGCTGCTCGAGCGCCCGGAGCGCGAGATCGCGCGGCTGCGCCTCGGGCTGCCCGCGGACCAGCCGCTGCTCGTCCACTTCGGATGGGACTGGCTGCGCAAGGGCGGTGACCTGTTCCTGCGCTCCGTGAAGGAACTGCGGGAACGGGGCGTCGAAGCCGTCGGAGTGACCGTCGGCGGCGGGGACGCGGCGCGGGCACTGCGCGACGAGCTGCGGCTCGGCCACGCCGTGCACGTGCTCGAGCCCTCCGACGACGTGCGAGCGCTCTACGCGGCCGCCGACGTGTTCCTTGCGCCCAGCCGCGCCGAAGGGACGCCCTATTCGGTCATGGAGGCGCTCTCGAGCGGGACGGCGGTGGTCGCCACCGACATCCCCGGGCACGCTGCCATGGGTGCGGAGATCGATTGCTGCGTGATCACGTCGGACGACCCGGCCGAGATCGCGGGCGCCGTCGAGCGGCTCATCCGCCGCGAGCTGCACGAGATGGCCGCGGACAGCCTGGCCGCCCATCTCTGGATGCGCGAGAACCTGAACCTCTCGCGCTGGTCCACGGACCTCGTGGACCGCTACGAGCAGGTCTGCGGCCGCCGCACCGGCGCGCCCGCCGAGCCGCTGCCGCTACCGGCTTAGCCGTAGCAAAGCGCGCGGGCGGGCCCGCGCCGCTGCATCGAGGGCCTCTAGGCTGCGCGGAAGAACTCGGCCACGCGGCGGCTCTCGGCCTCCAGGGTGTTGCCGCGTACGCGCTCGATCCCGGCGGCGATCAGCCGCCGGCGCAGCTCCTCGTCGTCCGCGATCCGCAGCAGCTCTGCCGCCGGCGGCTCGGGGTCGCCGGGCTCCACCAGGAGGGCGGCGTCGCCCACCGCCGCGGGCACCCCGCCGACGGCGGTCGCAACCACCGGCAGCCCGGACGCGAACGCCTCGAAGAGCGTCTGGGGCAGCCCCTCGGTCCACGACACGTGCAGGAAGGCGTGGCTCGAGCGGTAGAGGTCGAGCAGGCCGCCGTCGATCGGGACGTAGCCCAGCATGTCGGCGTGGTCCTCCACGCCGAGCTCGCGCAGGCGCGCCTCGACGTCGGCCGCCATCGGCCCCTCGCCGCAGATCAGCAGCCGGAACCGCGGGTCGCGCTCCCGCAGCCGCGCGAGCACGTCCGCCAGCAACAGGGGGTTCTTCTCGGTCTCGAGCCGGCCGACCGTCAGGATCCGGAGCTCGCCGTTGCTCCAGGGCTTCGCGGCGGCCGCCGCCGGGTCGACGATCTGGTCCTCCGCCACCAGCGACACCGACACGGCCAGCAGGCGGCGCGCGGCGTGGTAGTTGGCCGCGAGCTGGGGGCCGACGACCACCACCGGGAAGCGGCGGGCCATGAGGCGGTAGGTGCCCTCCAGCACCTGCGCCGCCCAGGCCATCCAGCGCTTGCCCGGGTGGCGGCTCTCGACGTAGCGCGGCAGGTCCTGGCGCACGCCGAGGAACACCTTCTTGCGCCGCAGCCGGGCGAGCAGGGCGAACCCGATCGCGAGCAGGTGAGGGCCGAGCAGCCACACGGCGTCGACGTCGTCCAGCGAGCGCCAGAAGCGCCGGAGCGAGCCCGCCATGCCACGCAGCGCGGCGAGCGGGTGGGCGAGACTCGGGTAGTGCGGCAGCGCGACGAAGTCGATCGACTCGGGAACCCGGTAGTGCGAGCGGCCGGGCTGCGGGTTCACGCGGCCGAACAGCACCAGCCGGTCCACGAGGGGCCGCAGGTTCGTGATGAAGGTGAAGAAAGCGCGCTCGGCGTAGTAGGCGTCGCCGTCGCGCCAGTAGTGGTAGTCGGTGTAGACGCCGAGGCGCATGGATGGCTACCTCGCGGCCCGGCGCAGGCCGGCGATGCGGGCGAGTGCGGCGAGCGGCGGCCCGAAGGCGAGGCACCCGCGCAGGAAACCGAGCCCCCACGAGACGTGCATGGCGGCGAAGACGGCGGGCAGTCCGGCCGCGTCACGGGGCCCGTGCCGGGCGGCGGCACGCGCGCTCGTGCCAAGCACCGCGGCGACCCAGGCGGCGACCGCGGCGCGCGCGGCGAGCCGGATCGGCCCCGGGGCGAGCACGGCTGCTGCGATCGCCAGCACCAGGGCCGGCGGGAAGATCGCCGAGCGCCGCATGCTGGCGGGGTGGTAGCGGCTCGTCTTCGCGCGGTAGAAGCCGTAGCGCCAGTACTGCTTGGCGAGCTTTCGCAGCGAGTCCCGTGGGACATACAGCGCGCCCAGCTCCGGCATGCAGACGATCCGCTCGCCGCGCTCGAAGAAGCGCGCCGCCAGCTCCGAGTCCTGGTTGACCGGCCAGCCGTCGTCCCACCCTCCGTACTGGTCGAGCGTCGCGCGCCGCCAGACGCCCGTGAAGACGCCCGTGTCGATGTCCTTCTCCTCGCTCGCCTCCCACTTCGCGGAGCCGCCGGCGCCCAGCCAGGACCGCAGCGCGATCGCGACCCGGCGCGACCACCGGCCGACGCCATGCGGTACCTGCGGACCGGTCACCCACTCGACTCCGTCGCCGCGCTGCAGGCGCTCGATCCCCTTCGCGACGTACTCGGGCGGGTACTCGGTGTGGGCGTCCATGCGCACGATGTAGTCCCCGCGCGCGTTCTGGAGGCCGATGTTCAGGCCGAAGGTCGTGCGCTGCCTGGGATTGTCGAGCACCCGGATGCGGGGGTCGGCGGCCGACATCTCCTGCAGGATCGCCTTCGTGCGGTCCTCCGAGCGGCCGTCCATGAACAGGAACTCGATCGCGCCGTCGTAGCGCTGGGAGAGCATGGCGGCGACGCTCTCGCGGATGTGCCGCTCCTCGTTCAGGACCGGCACCAGCACGCTCACGTCGACCTTGCCGTTCGATTGGCCTGGGTCGTGGCTCATGCGCCCCTTATATCGGCGTCAGCCGGTGGATCCGAAAGGATTGACAGGCATGTCGGGCGGCCGCTTGAGCGAGAAGCCCACGGCGGAGTCGCGCGTGCCCAGTACCCGCGCCCGGACACGCCCTGAGCGCGGCCCCCGGATGCGCTTGCGAAAGACGCCGTTGGAGCCCGCGCGCAGGGTCCGCAGCCGCCGCCACTTGCCCTTGCGGTAACGCTCGATCGCGACCCGGGCGCGGGCGGCGGACGGGGTGCGGCCCCAGACCCGGATCCGTGCCTTCCCGGACCGGAAGGCGACGAACGGGAAGCGGAACGCCTGCAGCGATCTCGACTTGGGGGAGTCGCACGCGATCCCGCCCGCGCAGCGGAACCACAGCCCCGACTGGACCGGCCCCTCCGGCGGGCCGTCGCGCAGCCGGTACCAGGTCACGAGACTCACGCCCGCGTCCCACATCCGGTAGAGCGCCTCGGACACCCAGCGGGCATGGAGCGCGAGCGGGACGCCCTTCGGGTCCGACGGGGCCGAGTCCCAGCCGAACTCGGTCACCCAGAAGGCGACCCGGCGCGAGGAGGAGAACCGGCCCTGCCTGATCCCGGCGTTCAGCAGGCGCTTCATCTTGCGCATGTCGCCGAGCGAGATCGCGTCGCGATGCGAGGCGCGGTGGGTCGGGCCGCCGGACGTGTACGGGTGGTGGCTCCACACGTCGGCCGCGAGCGGCGGGCCGCAGTTCGGCACCGTGCGCAGCTTCGCCGAGAGGCACAGGACGTCGCGCATGAAGCGGTAGGGGCCGATCGAGGTGCCGCCGGGGCGGTTGATCACGAACGGGAACTGCGCGCCGGCCGCCACGACGTTGTCCCGGTGGACCGTGTGAACGGCCGCCGAGAAGGCGTTCACCATCGCCCGGTAGAGGTGCGGCGTGTAGGGGCGGCCGTCCGCGTACGGCGGGGACAGGAAGAAGCTGGCGTTGGGCTCGTTCCAGGCCTCGAACAGGCGCACGCGCGGCAGGCCCCCGTACGTGCCGCTGTAACGCTGCGCGATCGCGGAACCGAAGGCCGCGAACTCGGCCGGGTCGGGGTTGCGGGTGCCGGGTGGCCCCTCCGCCCCCCGCTCGGCCCAGAGCGGCGCCTGCTCGGTGGTGATCAGCGGCTCGAGCCCGTGCGCGACGGCCAGCCGGATCTGCTCGTCGTACTGGCTCCAGTCGTAGCGGGGGTCGCCGGGGTTGGCCGGGTCGAAGTCCGCGGGGCGGTTCGCGGGCGCGATCCTCCGCCACGGGAATACGAGCTTCACCGTGCGCGCGCCGGCGGCCCGGACGCGGGCGACGTGGGTCTCGGTGTAGTCGAAGTCCTGCAGCGCGGTCGCGAGCGGGCGCTCGGCCGCGCCGGCCGGCGCGGCGCCGAGAAGCGCCGGCAAGGTCACGGCGGCGAGCAGCGCAAGGCGCCACGAACCTCTTGGATGTGCCGGCTTCACTCGGAGCTGCTGGATGACTTGGACCGATCCCGGAGCGCCTCGAAGAGCTGCGACCTGCTGTTCAGCCGCTCGGCCTGCCGCAGGCTTCGGCGCCCCTCCTCGATAACACCGGCCTTCGTCTGAAGTCGCGCCGCGACCAGCCAGATGCTCCAGTCGGAGTCGTCTCGCTCGAGCGCCTCGTCGATGTGGCGGTTCGCCTCGGCGAGGTTGCCTTCCCGCTCCTCGAGGAGCGCAAGCTGGAGATGGGGGGTCGCCGCCCACGGCTCGATCGCGCGCGCCTCGTCGGCGGCGTCGATCGCGGCCGGCACGTCATCCCGGGCAGCGGCGGCCTGACTCTCCTCGAGCCGGCTCTGCGCGAGCATCGGCACGGCCACGCAGAGAATCGCCCCGAACGTGACGGCCACGCCCGCGGTGCGCAGAACGCGCCCCCGCAGCCGGGCGTGGGCACTGCGGACAGGCGCGGGCCCCGGTCCTCCATCGCCCGCGGGGGCCGGCCGCGCGTCGCCGCCGGGAGCGGTCGCACGCCCGACGAGCATGCCGAGGGCGACCACGGCCACGAGGCCGACGATGCTGAGCTCCCACATCCAGTCGATGCCGGCAGCGACGCAGAAGGCCGCCAGGACCGCCGTCATCGCGGCGATCAGAGGGCGGTCCGCCCCGGGCCGGCGACGGCGCGAGAGAGCCGCGACGAACGCCGCGCCGAACGCGGTCCCCAGCAGCAGCAGGCCCACCACTCCGAGCTCGGCGAGCGTCTCCAGCCACAGCGAGTGGGCGTCGCGCACGAAGAGCGGCAGCGAGGCGTGCTCGCTCCACCACGACTGGTAGGAGCCGGCTCCCCGGCCGAGCAGAGGCTTCGTCTCCCACTCGTCGACCGCCGCGGTCCAGAGCTGCCACCGCCCGCTGCCGGTCGAGCTCAGCAGGTGCGAGCGCGTGAAGTCGCCCTCGACCAGCCCGACGTCCGGCCCCGAGGGCTTCTTGAAGGTCTCGAACTTGTCCACCGGGTCGTAGGCCTGCACCGCGAGTGCGAGGGCGGCCACCGCCGCGAGCGTGAGGCCCGCCTTCGCCGCCAGCGGCAGCCGCACGTGCGGCTCCCAGTCGGCCACGCGGCACCAGGCCCAGTAGGCGAGCGCGCAGCTGAGGCCCAGCACGAGCATCAGAAGGGCGGCGCTCTCCCCCTCGCTGGAGGCCTGCGCGGAGCCGAGCGGACCGTTCACGAGCGCGTCCCGCGCGAGCATGCCCTCGACCGCGAGCGCCGCGCCGGCCCCGGCGATCGCGGTCGCGACGACGGCGGACAGGCGGCGATCGGTGAGCGCACAGAACACCAGCACGCCCACGGCCGCGGTCACGTAGCCGCCGCGCGAGGAGGTGAGGTAGATCGCGGCCGCCATCGCGGGCACGGGCACGAGCGCGAGCGCGCGCAGCCAGCCCGGCCGGCGCGCGACCGCCGCCCGCAGGAGCAGCGGGAAGGCGAGGCCGGCCAGGATCGCAAGGCCGTTCCAGTAGTTGACGGGGTAGTGCAGCCGGGAGCGGACCGGGAAGAAGGACGGCGGCGCGCCGGGCCCGACGTCCCCCCAGAACAGGCGGCTCGCGAGCGCGATCAGCACCACGGCGACGATCCCGGCCGCGATGCCGTCCGCGACGGACGCCGCCGTCCTGCGCGTGACGGCGAACGCCACCAGCACCAGCACGCCCAGGTACATGAGCACGCGCGTGAACTCGGCGAAGGCCTTCTCGTCGGAGGCCGCCCAGCTCACCGACAGCAGCGTCAGCACCGCGAAGGCGGTCAGCGCGCCGGCGGCGACGATGGCCGCCAGGGGCGGGCGCGTGCGCGGCCAGGCCTTCAGCGCGATGCCGAGGCCGATCGCCCACCAGGCGGCGATCGCCACGGCCGAGCGGTCCGTCAGCTGGTAGGTCCCGTCGTTGAAGCCGAGCAGGAAGGTGAGCCCGGCGACGGCGAGCGTCAGTGCCGCCGCCAGTGCGACGCCGGCCGCGCCCCCCGGCACGCGGGCGCGCGGCTGCGACCGCGGCGAGCCGTTCAGCCCGTCACGGGGTGCCGCGGCGTGCGGCTCAGGCGGTGTCTTTGTCCTTGTGGCGCTGATAGGTGACCGCTCCCACCATCAGCCCCGTGATCGCGACCAGCGCGAGCAGGAGCCACAGCAGGTCCTCGCCGCCGCCTCGCACCGCTTGCACCGAAGCCGATGGGACGGCCGTGCGGTCACGCGAGGAGCGTCGATCCCCTGCCCCGTTCTCCTTATCGGCGGCGCGCCCCGTTGCCTGAGGGGCACCGAAGCCGCTCGACGTCGCGACCTCCTCGAGCGCCGCCGCGTCGGCGCCGCCCTGGCTGCGGAGCTTGGCGGCGATGGACGGCGACAGCGGCGTCCGGCCGCGTTTGCGGTCCTTCGTCACGCTGGGGCCGCGCGTCGTCGGAACAGTCTCGACGTACTGGTCGGCGGCGGAGAAGTCCTGCGGCGTCTCGGCCGCGGCACCCGCCGGGACGGCGAGGAGGGCGGCCAGCACGGCCACCAGCATCGAACGACGGATGGCCACGGTTAGTCCTCCCGCCAGCGGAAGAGGGAGCCGACCGTCATCACGGCGATCTTCATGTCGAGCCACAGGGACCAGTTCTCGATGTAGTAGTTGTCCCATTCCACCCGGTCGGCAAGGGAGGTGTTGCCGCGCAGATCGTGGACCTGCGCCCAGCCCGTGATACCCGACTTGACCCGGTGCCGATCCCCGTACCGGTGGACAGCCTCCTCGAAGAGCCGGACGAAGGTGCCGAGCTCGGGCCGCGGGCCGACCAGGGACATGTCCCCCTTGAGGACGTTCAGCAGCTGGGGCAGCTCATCCAGCGAGTAGCGGCGCAGGACGCGACCGATCGGCGTGCGACGGTCCTCGCCGGACGTCTGGACGCCGGTCTCCTCGGCCTGCTCCTCGGTGGCGGTGACGGGGCCGTTCGCGCGCCCGTTGCCGCTCCCGTGCCCGTTGGCGTGGACGAGGGCCTGGGGGGAGGCGACGGAGTCGCCGAGGGGGGCGATGCCCCCCATGTTGCCGTTGCCGGCGGCCGGCTTCGGGTCGGCCAGCAGGGAGTCGCCGCCCTCGAGGGTCTCGAAC
>Ga0299913_10004677_pt1 | contig 11538 bp, 8 predicted proteins | sample RVTome_9_FD_201360 | JGI IMG/M metagenome (GOLD analysis project Ga0299913, IMG submission 201360) | Soil microbial communities from uranium-contaminated site in the Upper Colorado River Basin, Wyoming, United States - RVT155D38 (version 2) ... | reverse complement strand
GACTGCGCCCGCGCGGACGCGAACCTCGGTCCGCCACGGGGCCGGCTGAGGATGCCGACCGGCCGGTGGCTCAGGCGGGCGTCGTGCGGCCGAGCAGGTGCACGCTTCCCGAGCGGCCGTGCACGCCGAACGCGAGCCCCTCACCGGCCTCGCGCGCCCCGAAGGTCACGGTGCCGGGCAGGAAGATGGGCTTGCGGAAGCCCACCTCCACCCGGACGGCGTCGGGGAGCCGGTTCTCGACGGCCGCCAGGGCGCGGGCCTTGGTCCACATGCCGTGCGCGATCTGGCGCCGGAACCCGAACGCCCTGGCGGTGAGCGGGTAGAGGTGGATCGGGTTGTGGTCCCCCGACACCCCGGCGTAGCGCCGACCCAGGTCCCCTGGGAGCCGCCAGGTCATGCCGCCCGAGGGGACGTCGTCGAAGCTGCGCCCCTGGTCGCCGTTCTCCCGATCGCCCCCTCCGAGCCGGAGGTAGACCGACGTGCTCTCCCAGACCGGCTCGCCGGCGACCTCGGCGATCACCTCGATGTCGAACGCGCGGCCCTTGGCGTGGGTGCGGAGGTTGGCCGCGCGCGCGGTCACGTCGACCTGCTCGCCGATCCGGAGCGGGCGGTGCTGGGTGATCGCGTTCTCCAGGTGGACGGTGCCCACGGCCGGGAACGGGAAGGCGGTATCGGTCATGAGCGCCATGTGCAGCGGGAACGCCAGCATGTGTACGTAGGGGAGCGGCGCCACGTCCTTGGTCGGGAAGCCGCACACCGCGGCGTACGCCGCCACCTGGTCGCGCTCCACCGCCACGCCCTCGCGACGGACCTCGAGGTCGGGCAGGTCCCGGGAGGTCTTGCGGACCCCCGGCAGCTGGTTGACGCCCGGCACCACGGGGAGCGCGGCCCTGAGCATCGTGCCCAGTCCGCCCCCGCCCTCGATGGTGCGCACCTGTGCGGCACCCACGTCAGGCCCCCAGCATCATCTGGCCGCACACCCGGACGACGTTGCCGTTCACGGCGGTCGAGCCGGGGTTGGCGTACCACGCGATCGTCTCCGCGACGTCGACCGGCAGGCCGCCCTGGGACATCGCGTTGAGCCGTCGGCCGACCTCGCGGGTGGCGAGCGGGACGGCGTCGGTCATCTTGGTCTCGATGAAGCCCGGCGCCACGGCGTTGACGGTGATCCCGTCGCGCAGCTCGCCGGCGAGCGCGTCGACGAAGCCGATGACTCCCGCCTTGGAGGCCGCGTAGTTCGTCTGGCCCACGTTGCCCGCGATGCCGGCGATCGAGGCGACGCCGATGATCCGCCCGTTGTCATTGACCACGCCCTCGTCGAGCAGTGCCCGGGTGATCAGCTCCGGTGCGCTGAGGTTCACCGAGATCACCGACTGCCAGCGGTCCTCGGCCATGTTCGCCAGCTTCTTGTCGCGGGTGATGCCTGCGTTGTGCACGACGATGTCCACCCCGCCGTGCTCGGACTTCAGGTGATGGGCGATCCGCTGCGGCGCGTCGGAGTGGGTGATGTCGAGGGTGAGCGCCTCGCCGTTCAGCTCCCTCATGACCGCCTGCAGGTCGCTGGCCGCCTGCGGCACGTCAACGCCCACGACGGTGGCGCCGTCCCGGTGCAGGACGCGGGCGATCTGCTCGCCGATGCCACGGCTGGCGCCGGTGACCAGGGCGATCTTGCCGGCGAGCGGACGCTCCCAGTCGGTCACCGCCACGGCCTTCGTGGTGCCGGTGGCGCCGATCCGCACCACCTGGCCCGAGACGTACGCCGATTTCGGCGAGAGCAGGAACGCCAGCGTGGAGTCGACAGACTTCTCTGCGCCCTTCGCGACGTAGACCAGCTGCACGGTCGTGCCCTTGCCGGCCTCCTTTCCGAGCGAGCGCGTGACCCCCTCGAGCGCGCGCTGCGCGACCCGCTCACGGCCCTCCAGCGCCTCCGGTGGGGTGCCGAGCACCACGATGCGGGCACAGGACTGCAGGCTGCGCAGGACGGGGGTGAAGAACTGCAGGAGCTGCACGAGCTCCTCGGAGGTCGTGATGCCGGTGGCGTCGAACACCAGGCCCTTGTACCGCTCGCCCTCGGCGGCCGCGGAGGCGCTGGTGACGCCCAGGCCCGACAGCTGGGCGGGCAGCTTGCCCACCAGGCGGCCGGCGCCGCCCACCAGGACGGTGCCGTCGACGAGCGGCGCCCCCTCGGTCCACCGCTCCAGCGGGACGGGGTTGGGGAGCCCCAGGTTCTTGACCAGCAGCTTGCCGATGGCCGACTGGGTGAAGGACTGGTAACGGTCGCTCATGGGTGTTCGTGGTCCTTTGCCGGAGGGGACTGTCGGGGCCGGAGCGGCCCGGTGCCTATGCAACACGATGTGTAACTCGGTTTCCACATTTCGTGATCTCCGACTCACTGCTTTCGCATCGGACCAACGAGGGGCAAGGATGGGCGTCATTCGCCGTCGACCCAGGAGATGACACATGCAGGACAAGACCCGCCGGGTCGCCATCATCGGTGGCAACCGAATTCCGTTCGCGCGCTCCAACACGGTCTATGCCGACGCCTCCAACCAGGAGATGCTCACCGCCGCCCTCGACGGGCTCGTGACCCGGTTCGGACTCGAGGGGGAGCGGCTCGGGGAGTTCGTCGCCGGCGCCGTGCTCAAGCACTCCCGCGACTTCAACCTCGCCCGCGAGGTCGTGCTCGGCTCCAGGCTCGCCCCCACCACGCCCGCGACAGACATCCAGCAGGCCTGCGGCACCGGCCTCCAGGCCGCGATCCAGGTCGCCAACAAGATCGCGCTCGGGCAGATCGAGGTCGGGATCGCGGGTGGCGCCGACACCACGTCCGACGCTCCGCTGGCGGTCGGCGAGAAGCTGCGCAAGAAGCTCATCAAGGTCAACCAGGCCAAGGACGCCAAGGGCCGGCTCGCCGCGCTCGCCCAGATCCGGCCCACCGACATCGGCCTCGCGGTCCCGCAGAACAGCGAGCCGCGGACCGGCCTCTCCATGGGCGAGCACCAGGCGCTCACCGCGCTCGAGTGGGGCATCGCCCGGGAGGCACAGGACGAGCTGGCCGCCGCGTCGCACCAGAACCTCGCGGCGTCGTACGAGCGAGGCTTCCACGACGACCTCGTGACACCGTTCCGTGGTGTCGAGCGGGACACCAACCTGCGCGCGGACTCCACGGTGGAGAAGCTCGCCAAGCTCAAGCCGGTGTTCGGCAAGGGCGAGGCGGCCACGATGACCGCCGGCAACTCGACGCCACTCTCGGACGGTGCCTCGGTGGTGCTGTTGGCCTCCGAGGAGTGGGCCGAGGCGCACGGGCTCCCCGTGCTGGCCTACCTGACGGCGTACGAGACCGCCGCGGTGGACTACGTCGGGGGTGACGAGGGGCTGCTGATGGCGCCTGCGTACGCCGTCGCACGGATGCTCGAGCGCGAGGGTCTGTCGCTCCAGGACTTCGACTACTACGAGATCCACGAGGCCTTCGCCGCGCAGGTGCTCTCCACGCTCAAGGCCTGGGAGGACCCGGTCTTCTGCAAGGAGCGTCTCGGCCTCGACGCACCCCTCGGAGAGATCGACCGGTCGAAGCTGAACGTCAACGGCTCCTCGCTCGCCGCGGCCCACCCGTTCGCCGCCACCGGTGGCCGGATCGTGCCCGTCCTGGCGAAGCTGCTGGCGGAGAAGGGCGAGGGCCGCGGCCTGATCTCGGTCTGCGCCGCGGGCGGCCAGGGCGTCGTCGCGATCCTCGAGCGCTGACGCGGGCCGGTGCCGGCCGGTGCCGGGTCCCCGTCAGTCGGGGAGGCCGGTGCCGGCCGCCAGCGTCCGGCTGGTGGCGACGAGGTAGCGCTTGACCTCGTCGACCGAGACGGGCGCGAACGTCGGCACGCCCGGGGCGAGCTCCTTGATGAGGACCCCCACCCTCGCGAGCTGCAGGGCGCCCAGCCCCGTGGCGTACATGTGGTTGGCGAGCAGGTCGGTGTCGCTGACGTCGAAGTCCCCGCGCGCGACGCCGTCCTTGAGGGCGGCGTTCAGCACCGCGAGGCAGCCGGAGATGCCGCGGCCCAGGCGGAACAGCGCCGCCTCGTTGATCTCCTCGAGCAGCTCGGGTCCGGGCCGGCGCATCAGAGACAGCGCACAGTCCACGAATGCGGGGTAGGCCACCCCGAAGTCGACGAACTCCTCGACGAGCGCGACCAGCCGGTCCTCCGGCTCGGCGTCCTTCGGGTCGGCGGCGACCAGCCGCTCGTGGAGCTCGTCGAGGTAGCCCACGAGCGTCAGGGCGAACAGCTCCTCCTTCCCGGTGAAGTGCCGGTAGATGATCGCCCGGTTGGTGCCGACCGCCTTGGCGATGTCGTCGATCTGGGCGTCCCGGACCCCGCGCTCGTCGAAGAGCGCGCGGGTGGCGTCGAGGATCTCCGTCTCCCGCTGGCGCCGTCGGGCCGCCGCGGTCGTCGTACGGCGGCCGCCTGAGGACGTCTCGGTCATGCGGTGATTCTAGACCGGTGTGTAACTGCGTGTCGCACACCGTGCTGACGGCGTGGTGACGCCGTGGCGGTCACCTGTGCGGGGCGAGAAAGGCCCGCACGTCGTCGATGGTGTCGACTTCGTCGGCTGTCTTGTCGTCGCGGTACCGCACCACCCGGGCGAACCGGAGGGCCACGCCGCCGGGGTAGCGGGTCGACCGCTGGACGCCGTCGAAGGCGATCTCGACGACCTGCTCGGGCCGCACGTGCACGGTCCAGTCGTCCCGGTGCGTCATGAGCTCGGTGAAGCGCTCCGTCTGCCACTGCAGCGTCTGGTCGTCCAGGCCCTTGAACGTCTTGCCGAGCATCACGAAGCCGCCCGCTGGGTCGCGCGCCCCGAGGTGGAGGTTGGAGAGCCAGCCACGGCGTCGCCCACTGCCCTCCTCCACGGCGAGCACCACCAGGTCGAGCGTGTGGACCGGCTTGACCTTGATCCAGGCGGACCCGCGGCGCCCCGCGTCGTACCCGGAGTCCGGATGCTTCAGCACGAGCCCCTCGTGACCGGCGGCCAGCGCGTCCGCGAGCGCGGCGGCCACGTCCTCGGGGGCGGAGGCCTCCAGGCGGCGCACCCGGTGCTCGGCCGGAACGAGGCCGACGAGCCGCCGGGCCCGCTCGGCGAGCGGCTGCTCGAGCAGGTCCTCGTCGTCGACCAGCAGCACGTCGAAGAAGTACGGCGTGACGGCCACCCCGCTGCCGGAGGCGGTGCGGGCTGCCGTCTCCTGGAACGGGCGGGGGCGACCCTCGGGTCCGATCGCGAGTACCTCGCCGTCGAGCACCACGCGACCCGCCGGCAGCGCTCGTACGACGTCGGCCACCTCGGGCAGCCGGGCGGTCACGTCCTCGAGGGTGCGGGTGACGAGCAGCACCCGGTCCCCGTCCTTGTGTGCCTGCAGCCGGATCCCGTCGAGCTTCTGGTCCACGATCACCGGCACCGTGCCGAGCCGCTCGAACGCTGAGTCCGTCTCCGGCTGGCTGGCGGCCAGCATCGGCAGGATCGGCCGACCCACCTCGAGCCGGAACTCGGCCAGGGCGCCCGCGCCCCCGGTCAGCGCGGCGCGGGCCACCCCGACCGTCGATCCGCCGAGCATCGCCGCGCGGCGTACGGCGGCCACGGGATGACCGGAGGCCCGGGCGATGCCTTCCTGCACCAGGGCGTCCAGCGCGCCCTGCCTGACCTCCCCGGTGACCAGCCCTCGCAACCAGCGCTGCTCGTCGGCGGTTGCTCGCCCGAACAGGCCGGCGACCGCGACGGCGCGCGCCGCCCGGGACCCGCTGCCCGCCAGGTCGGCCAGCGCGGCGAACGCGCGCGCCACCTCCGGCACGGTGAGCCCCGGCTCGTCGGCCGGTGGCGGCAGGTCGCGCAGCGACTTCCAGCCCAGGCCCGTGCGTCGCTGCAGCAGCCGGCCACCCAGCCACGAGACGACCGCGTCGAGCTCGTCTTCGGCGGTGGCGCCCAACACCTCGGCGATGATCTCGGCCTTGGTACGCCGCGAGCGGGTGGCGGCCATGCGAGCAGACGCCTCGACGACCGTGGAGAGCAGCACGCCCGCATTCTCTCCCACCTGCCGCCCCGGCTGTCGCTCCCGCGGCCTAGATTGGCTGCGTGGATCGACAGGCGGGCCGGGAGCGCGTGTGGCGCCCGGCCTGGCCCTGCCCCGCCGGCCGGATCCTGGCGGTGCACCGTCGCGGTGCCGGGGACCCGACGTACCGCATCGACCCGGACGGCGCGCACTGGCGGGCGGTGCGAACCCCGCTCGGCGCCGCGACCTTGCGGGTGAGCACCCGACCGGGCGAGGGCACGGTCGTGGCATCCGCGTGGGGCCCCGGGGCCGTCTGGGTGCTCGACCGCGTCCCCGCACTGCTGGGTGCCGACGACGATCCGAGCGGCTTCGTGCCCGGACACCCGGTGCTCGCAGACGCCTGGCGCCGGCACCGACACTGGCGGATCGGGCGCAGCGACCTGCTGGTCGAGGCGCTGGTGCCCGCGATCATCGAGCAGAAGGTCACCGGGCAGGAGGCGTTCGCCGGCTTCCGGCGGCTCGTGCACCGGTTCGGGGAGCCGGCGCCGGGCCCCGATGCCGCCCGGCTGGGCCTGCGGCTGCAGCCGGACCCGGAGACGCTGCGCACGCTGCCGTCCTGGGAGTGGCTGCGGCTCCCGGTCGACCCGGCCCGCTCACGCGCGGTGGTCGGCGTGGCCGGTCGGGCGGGCAGCCTGCTGCGCCTCGGCGAGCTGGCCCACGCGGACGCGGACCGTCGGCTGAGGTCGCTCCCCGGTGTGGGGGTCTGGACCAGTGCCGAGGCGCGTGCGCGGGCGTACGGCGACCCGGACGCGGTGAGCTTCGGCGACTACCACGTCGCGCGTGACATCGGATGGGCGCTGACCGGGTCGGCCCTCGACGACGCGGGACTGGCTCGCCTGCTCGAGCCCTGGCAGGGACACCGCTACCGGGTGCAGGCCCTGGTGGGACTGGCGGGGCTGGGGCACCCCCGGCGCGGGCCCCGGATGGCGCCACGCGGCCACCTGCCGCGCTGACCCGGCACGCCCGACCCTCGTGGCTGACCATGGTCCGCGAGGGCGAGGTCTGGCTGGTGGACGAGGTGCAGGTCAACAACCTGCTCACGAGCCAGCCGTGACTCACAGGAGAGGGCGCAGCGGCCGCAGCACCATCTCGGTCCAGCGTCGGTAGACGTCCCGCGACTCCCACTCGTCGTAGGTGAGCTCGGCGCAGTTGGTGAGGTCGACCTCGAAGATCCGCTCCAGCTCCGTGGCGAGGCCCTCGTCGATCACCTCCATGTTGATCTCGTAGTTCCCCTGCATGCTCAGGCGGTCGACGTTCGCGGTCCCGACCGTGACCCAGATCCCGTCGATGGTGGCGGTCTTCGCGTGCACCATCGCGGCCCGGAAGCGGAAGATCCGCACCCCTGCCTCGAGCAGCTGCCGGAAATAGCCGCGCGAGATCCAGTCCGCGACGATGTGGTTGGACTTGCGCGGGACCAGCAGCCGGACGTCGACACCCCGCTGGGCGGCCTCGATGAGCGAGTCGACGAAGTCCTGGTCGGGGATGAAGTACGCCTGGGTGAGCCAGATCCTCTGGGTGGCGCGGTTGATCGCCTCGAGGTACATCGACCGGATCGGGAACATCCACAGGCGTGGCACGTTCCGGTGGAACCGCACCCGAGGCTCCCACAGGGAGGCCGTCTCGAGCAGCAGCGGGCGCTCGCTGCCCCGGAACCGCTTGCGCCGGTGCAGGTTCCAGAAGTCCGCGAACGCCCGCTTGAGGTCCCACACGCCGGGGCCGGTGATCCGGCAGTGCGTGTCGCGCCACTCGGTGGCGTACGGCGTCCCGAGGTTGTAGCCACCCACGAAGCCGACCTCGTCGTCGACCACGAGGATCTTGCGGTGGTCCCGGCCGTAGTGGCGCAGGTCCCAGAATCGCCAGCCTGCGTTGTAGACGGGGTAGCGCAGCGCCTTCACGTTGGCCGGGAAGCGCTTGAACCGGGGGCTGACCACGATGTTCGCGAACGCGTCGTAGATCACGTGCACGTCCACGCCACGGTCGGCCGCGTCGGCGAGTGCCCGCTTGAACCGCTCGCCGATCTCGTCGCCCTTCCAGATGTAGGTCTCGAGCAGCACCTGCCGCTTGGCCTCGGCGATCGCCCTGAGCATGTCGTCGTAGAGGTCCTGGCCGAAGGTGTACGTCGTCACGGTGCCGTCGCCGACGTCGACGGTGCGGGGGGCGCTCGTGGGGAACGGCTGGGGCTTCTTGTTGCGCCGCCGGTAGGAGTCGACGAGGGTCAGCCCGATCGCCAGCAGCACCGGCACCCCGAGGAAGGTGAGCAGGATGCGCCGCAGGAGCTGGAGGACCCGGTGGCGGGTGTCGGCGGGAAGGCGCACGGCGCCAATCTAGCGGGCGAGGCACGCCGGGTTCGTGGCGCCGCTCCTGCGCGCCGGGCGACCGCGGGCAGGCTGTCGGTGCGCCCCCGTACGCTGGGCGCATGCGACCTGTGACCGATCTCGAGCGCCGCGTGGCACCGTTCGACGTGGTCTCGGACTTCCAGCCGTCGGGCGACCAGCCGGCCGCGATCAAGGAGATCGCCCGGAGGATGCGGGGCGGCACGCAGGACGTCGTACTCCTCGGCGCGACCGGCACCGGCAAGACCGCGACGGTGGCGTGGGTCGCCGAGCAGCTGCAGCGTCCCATGCTGGTGATGCAGCCGAACAAGACGCTCGCCGCGCAGTTTGCCAACGAGCTGCGACAGCTGTTCCCGAACAACGCGGTGGAGTACTTCGTCAGCTACTACGACTACTACCAGCCCGAGGCGTACGTCCCCCAGACCGACACCTACATCGAGAAGGACTCCTCGATCAACGAGGAGGTGGAGCGGCTGCGTCACTCCGCCACCAACTCGCTGCTCACGCGGCGCGACGTGATCGTGGTCTCCACCGTCTCGTGCATCTACGGCCTCGGCACGCCGCAGGAGTACGTCGACCGGATGGTGCGGCTGCGGGTCGGGGCCAACGACGCAGGGCGCGACCGGGACTGGTACCTGAGACGACTGGTCGAGATCCAGTACGCCCGCAACGACATGACCTTCACCCGGGGCACGTTCCGGGTCCGCGGTGACACCCTGGAGATCTTCCCGGTCTACGAGGAGCTGGCGGTCCGGGTGGAGTTCTTCGGTGATGAGATCGAGCGCCTCCTGACCCTGCATCCGGTGACCGGCGAGGTGGTCACGGAGGACCAGGAGCTGTACATCTTCCCGGCGAGCCACTACGTCGCCGGTCCGGAGCGGATGGAACGGGCGATCAGGGGCATCGAGGTCGAGCTGGCCGACCAGCTGTCGGAGTTCGAGCGCCAGGGCAAGCTGCTGGAGGCGCAGCGGCTGCGGATGCGGACGACGTACGACGTGGAGATGATGCGGCAGGTGGGCTCCTGCTCGGGCATCGAGAACTACTCGATGCACATCGACGGCCGGCAGCGCGGCTCGGCCCCCAACTGCCTGCTCGACTACTTCCCCGAGGACTTCGTGCTGGTCGTCGACGAGTCGCACGTCGCGGTGCCCCAGATCGGCGGGATGTACGAGGGGGACATGTCGCGCAAGCGCAACCTGGTGGAGCACGGCTTCCGGCTCCCCAGCGCCATGGACAACCGCCCGCTGCGGTGGGAGGAGTTCCTGGACCGCATCGGACAGACCATCTACCTCTCCGCGACGCCCGGCGACTACGAGCTGGACAAGGTCGGTGGTGACGTGGTCGAGCAGATCATCCGCCCCACCGGGCTGGTCGACCCCGAGGTCGTGGTGAAGCCCACCAAGGGTCAGATCGACGACCTGATCCACGAGATCCGCGGACGCACCGAGCGCAACGAGCGGGTGCTGGTCACGACCCTGACCAAGAAGATGTCCGAGGACCTCACCGACTACCTCCTCGACGCCGGCGTGCGCACCCGCTACCTCCACTCCGAGGTGGACACGCTCAAGCGGATCGAGCTGCTGCGCGACCTCCGGCTGGGGGAGTACGACGTGCTGGTGGGCATCAACCTGCTCCGCGAGGGGCTTGACCTGCCTGAGGTGTCGCTCGTGGCGATCCTCGACGCCGACAAGGAAGGCTTCCTCCGCTCGGACAAGTCGCTCATCCAGACCATCGGCCGCGCCGCCCGGAACGTCTCGGGGCAGGTCGTGATGTACGCCGACCGGATCACGCGGTCGATGGAGGCGGCGATCGACGAGACCAACCGGCGCCGTGAGAAGCAGGTCGCCTACAACACCGAGCGTGGGCTCGACCCGCAGCCGCTGCGGAAGAAGATCGCGGACATCACGGAGATGCTGGCCCGCGAGGACGAGACCACGCAGGAGCTGCTCGAGACGTGGCAGCGGGCGCCTGCCGGCCGGAAGGCCCCGGTGCCCGACCTGGCGCGCCTCAAGGCCGACGGCCGGGCCCCCGACCTGGCGGGTCTGCCCTCCCAGGACCTCGCCGAGCTGGTCCAGGAGCTGACCGACCAGATGCATCATGCGGCGGCCGAGCTGCAGTTCGAGGTGGCGGCCCGCCTGCGCGACGAGATCTCCGACCTGAAGCGCGAGCTGCGACAGATGCTGGAAGCCACCCGCTGAGCCCCGCCGCCGGGGGCGGCTGGGGGCAGCCCTCATCCCGGGGGTGAGACTCCGGGGGAGTGACTGGGGTTCGGCGGAGCCCGTACGTCACTCCATGACCCCCTGAAGACGTCATGGTCCGCGCCGCTCGCGGCTGTCACGGTCGAGGAGGTGCCGCATCTCGGCGGCCGATTCCATCTCTCGGGAGGAACCATGAAACCCCATCACCCCAGGCGGATCCGCGCGCGCCACCGCGCCCCGGCCGCCCTCGCGACGATCGTGGCAGCGGCTGGCCTGCCCCTGCTGGCGGCCGCTCCGGCCCAGGCCGCGATCACGGTCACCGCCGATGCTGCGGTGATCGCCGGATCACTCGCCGGCCCGGGCGCCGACGTGACCGGTGCGGCCTTCACCGATCTCGCCGGCGCAGGCGCGCACGGGATCGGCGACGCCGCACTGTCGAACTTCCCCACCGACGGGCCGACCCACGCGATCCTCACCTCCGGTTCGGCGGCCGCCGCCGACGACCCGAACGCGAACGACCCGGACGGTGCGGGCGTCAGCGCCGGCGAGCAGAGCGTGAACCTGGGAGGTGGCAACGTACGCGGAACCACCGACCTCGACGTGTCCATCCTCAAGATCGACCTGGACGTCCCGGCCACCGCGAACTGCCTGTCCTTCGACTTCCAGTTCTACAGCGAGGAGTACTTCGACTTCGTCGGCCAGGCCTTCAACGACGCCTTCATCGCCGAGCTCGACACCAGCACCTGGACCACCGGCGCCAGCACCATCACGGCGCCGGACAACTTCGCGTTCGACGGCGCGGGCAACGTCGTGAGCGTGAACGCGACGGGCATCGGGACGGCGACGCAGGCCAACGCTGCCGGGACCACCTATGACGGGGCCACCCCGCTGCTCAGTGCGGCCACGCCGGTGACGCCGG
>Ga0299913_10004676_pt1 | contig 11539 bp, 7 predicted proteins | sample RVTome_9_FD_201360 | JGI IMG/M metagenome (GOLD analysis project Ga0299913, IMG submission 201360) | Soil microbial communities from uranium-contaminated site in the Upper Colorado River Basin, Wyoming, United States - RVT155D38 (version 2) ... | reverse complement strand
AGCTACTACAAGATCTCCCGCGCGTTCGTCGACCGCGAGCCCGTGGGCAATCTCACCCGAGACAGCATCCTCGACAACATCACGCTGTACTGGCTGACGGGCACCGGCGCCTCGGCCGCCCGGTGGTACTGGGAGTTCGGACGGTTCCTGGCCGCATCCGAGGCGGCGGGCCATGCGCCTCCGCCGGTCTCGGTCCCGGTCGGATTCACGACGTTCCCCGGCGAGATCTGGGCTGCGCCACGCAGCTGGGTCGAGACGATCTACCCCAACCCCACGTACTTCAACGAGGTCGACAGCGGCGGCCACTTCCCCGCCTGGGAGGAGCCGGAGCTCTTCTCCACCGAGGTGCGGGCTGCGTTCAGCTCACTGCGCTGACGATCGGCCACTGAGCCCTTGCGAGATCGGGACCCCGCCGCTCCGGCGGGGTCCCGACATCAGACCAGACGCCTTGCGTCGTTGCGAAACGAGCCTCATGAGCACCGTGAACACCCCCCTACGACGGCCCCGCCCCCGACGACCATGCGATCGAGCGCGACGCTCGCGCGCTGTTCGGCCAGGTCATGGGGTTCGCCGCCGTCACAGTCGGATTCACATCATCTACGCCGTCGCAGGGCTCGGGATCTTCGGCGCGTTCACGATCTACGACTTCAACCGGCTGCGCCGAGCAAGTGCCGACGGCGCCGTCGTGATCGCCGCCAGCATCTTGCTCGACATCTTCAACGTGTTTCTGCTCGTGCTCGACCTGTTCGGCGGACAGCGCGACCAACCAGTCACATGACCGTGTTCGAACGTCTCCGCATGCCCTCGCTCGACGGGGCGACCGCGTGGCTCAACTCCGGGCCACTGACCTCCGCCGAGCTGCGGGGCCAAGTCGTCCTCGTGAACTTCTGGACGCTGACGTGCATCAACTGGCTGCGCCAGGAGCCCAGCGTCCGCGCGTGGTCGCAGGGCTACCGAGACGACGGACTGGTCGTGATCGGCGTCCATACACCGGAGTTCTCGTTCGAGCACGACATCGACCTCGTCCAGCAGGCGACCAAGGAGCGAGCGATCGACTACCCGGTCGTCGTCGATAACGACTACGCGATCTGGAACGCCTTCGCTAACCACTACTGGCCGGCGCTCTACTTCGTCGATGCGGACGGCATCGTCCGCGACACGCACTTCGGCGAAGGTCGCTACGCAAAGTCCGAGCGCGTCATCCAGCGGCTGCTCGGCGTCGAGCGCGAGCTCGTCCCGGTCCAAGGCATTGGCGTCGAGGCGGAGGCCGACTGGGACCACCTGCGCACCCCGGAGACGTATCTCGGCTACTGGCGCAGCGGGCAGTTCGCGTCCCCGGGCGGCGCGGCGTTCGATGAGCGCCGCGCCTACGAGCTCCCCGAGCGCCTGCGCCTCAACCACTGGGCGCTCGCCGGCGACTGGACGATCGGGCCCGAGAACGTCGTGCTCGAACGGGCCGGCGGGAGCATCGCCTACCGGTTCCACGCGCGCGACGCGCATCTCGTGCTGTCGCCTGGAGCGCGCGAGCCGATTCCCTTCCGCGTGGTCGTCGACGGCGACGCTCCAGGCCGGTCACACGGCGTCGACGTCGACGAGGACGGGACCGGCCTGCTGCGGGACGGCCGCATGTACCAGCTCGTGCGCCAGCATGACGCCATCCGCGACCGGACGCTCGAGATCACGTTCCTCGAGCCCGGCGCCGAGGCGTACGCGTTCACGTTCGGGTAGCTCTCAACCTCCTTACGCCGACACGGCGCTGTGCTCGGGCAACGCATCTCGAAGCGCGACGCGAGAAGTGATGTCGAGCTTGATGAAGATCTTCCGCAGATGCCATTCGACGGTGCGTGGGCTGATGAACAGCCGGGCGCCGATCTCCGGATTCGAGAGCCCGTCATACGCGAGTCGCGCGATCTGGTGCTCTTGCGGGGTGAGGTCGCCGCGGGTCTCCACGGTGCGCTTGCGGGCGGTCTCACCGGTTGCGCGCAATTCCCGCCCTGCACGCTGGGCGAAGGCCTCGAGGCCCATGTCGCTGAGCATCTCGTGGGCGGTGCGCAGCTGCCGGCGCGCGTCCGCGCGGCGGCCTGCTCGGCGCAGCCACTCGCCGTACACGAGGTGAGCCCGGGCAAGGTCGGTCCGACTGCCGGGGCGTGCAAGTCGTTCGATCGCCTCGCGGTACAGCGGCTCCGCGTCGGAGCCCTCCGTCAGCAGCGCGCGCGAGCGCGCCTCGAGGCCCTGTGCCCAGTCGGTGCCAGAGATAGCGGCTCTCTCGCTGAGCTGGCGCAGCGCAGCGGTGGCCTCCTCAACCGCATCTGCCCGAGCGGCCGCCTCGACCAGCTCCGGCAGAGCCCATGGCGGCCGGCCGACCGGTTCAAGATCCTCGAGCACCCGCCGGCCGCTCCGCAAGCCGTCCGCATATCGGCCGAGGCCGTTGTGCAAGAGCAGGTTCGCGAACTCGACGACGACCACGCCGAGTCCGCGCGAGTCGGGCGCCAGCTGCGTCCTGGCGTGTTCGATCAGCTGCCGGCCTTCGGCTTCGCGCCCGCCGTACGCGGCGATCACCATCGAGACGTGGGCCAACGGCTCGCAGCGGGTCGCGTCCACCGCCGCGTCCACCTCCCGCATGAGTGCAGCGGCCGCTGCGAGCTCGCCCTGGCGCACGTGGATACCGATGAGCTGCGCCAAGGTCTGGGGCAGCACGGCAAGCGCACCGGCCTCCCGCGTGAGGCGGACGTGTCGGTTGGCGAGCGCCGCCTGGACGTCGTGCTCCCAGAGGGCGGACGCGACGTGCGAGGCCAGCCACCCCCAGCCAAGTCCGACGTCGGCGGACACGTCGTCGCTCGCGAACGCCGGGAGCGCGAGCCGGAGCGTTTCCGCGGCGGCGGTGTACCCCTCCGTGAGCTGGAGCGCCACGCCGTCGAGCAGGAGGTCCGTCGGCCGCGGCGGGCCCGCCCGTCTTGCGGCGAGGGCAGCGCGGGCAACCACGACAGGATCGCAGCTTCCCTTCGGGCCGAGGTAGACGGTTGCCCCGAGAGCGTCGAGGTACGTTTCACGCGCGAGATCGATGTCGATGGGCTCGAGCTGCTTTGCGGCGTCGAACAGCCGCCTCGCGGCGTCGTCTCCGCCCGACCCGAACGCGACGCGGGCACGAAGAAGCTCCGCGCGGGCGCGGCCGAGCGAGTCGAGCGGCCCGGCCTCGGCGGTGACGACGGCCCGCAACGCGGCCTGCGGATCGCCAGCCTGTCGCTCCGCCTCCGCCGCCGCCAACGCGCGCCGTGCTCGTCCTTCGGGTTCGATTGTCAGCGCCGCCGCTTTCCGCAGGAAGGCCGACGCCGCCGCGAGACCGCCGCGGGCCGCTGCTTGCCCCGCCGACCGCTCCAGCTCCGCGGCGACCTCCTCGTTGGGCGCCGCTGCCGCATGCGCGCGATGCCAGGCGCGGCGTTCGGAATCGGCGAGCGGATCGGTCACGTCCGCGAGCGCGCCGTGCGCCCTGCGCCGATCCTCGGGCGCACCCGACCGGTAGACGGCCGACCGCACGAGTGGGTGGCGGAATCGGACTCGCGTGCCGATCTCGAATAGGCCGGCGGCGTGCGCAGCATCCGCGGCGCTGGGCGGAATGCCGAGCTCTCGGGCGGCATCCCACAACAGGACCGGCTCTCCGAGCGGCTCGGCGGCAGCGAGCAGCAGCAACAGCCGGGTGTCGTCCGGTAGCGCCGTCAGTCGCCGCGCGAAGCTCTCCTCGACACGGCTCGTCAGCGGTCCGGCGTCCGGATCTCCGAAACCCCCCGCCAGCTGCGTTGGTGTCAACCCGCGAGGCAGCTCGAGCAGCGCGAGCGGATTCCCCTCCGTCTCGGCGACGATCCGCTCCATCACCCGCTCGTCCAGCGGACCGCGCAGCGCCGAGACCAATAGCGCACGCCCGTCCTCGTGGGAGAGGCCGTGCACGCTCATCTCCGGAACGCCGGCCAACTCGGATCGCGGCTCGCGCGCGGCGAACAACAGCGCAACCGACTCCGCCACGAGCCGGCGAGCAACGAACGCGAGAACCTGAGAGGACGCGGAATCCAGCCACTGCGCATCGTCGACGAGGCACACGAGCGGCCGGTCCTCCGCCGCCTCCGACAACAGGCTCAGCGCGGCCAGCCCCAGGAAAAAGCGATCTGGCGGAACTCCCTCCGACAACCCGAATGCGGTACCGAGCGCTGCTCGCTGCGGAACGGGCAGGCGGTCGATGCGATCCAGGAGCGGCCCGCAGAGTTGGTGCAGCCCCGCGAACGCGAGTTCCATCTCCGCTTGCGCGGCCGAGACGGCGACCACGCGGCACCCTGAGGCACGGTCGCGCACATACTCGAGGAGAGCCGTCTTGCCGACCCCTGGGTCGCCACGGACGACAAGCGCGGCGCTGTGTCCTTCCCGGAGAGCGCCGAGCAGGCGATCCAGCCGCTGACATTCGAGCTGGCGTCCCAGCAACGCCTGACCGGACCGTCCGTGCTGGCTCTTCGAAGGGCTCACTTTGCGAGTTCCGGCCGGCCACGAGGCCAGCGTCGAGGCTACACGCAGCCCTTGGGCGGGACAACCTTGACCTAGCCACCCGGAGCCGACGTGGGATGCTTGTCCTGTGCTCTCGCACACGTTGCTCCCGATGGAGAACCGCCTTCACGGATCGGGGCGCGCATGAGCCTCCGCGGGCGGGCCGACGAGTGCGCTCTACTCGACGGCTTGCTCGATGACATCCGCCGCGGCGAGAGTCGGTCGTTGGTTCTGCGGGGCGAGGCCGGAATCGGGAAGACGGCGCTGCTGAAGTACCTGGTCGAGTCGGCGTCGGACCTGACGGTCGTGCGGGCGGTCGGGGTGGAGTCCGAGATGGAGTTGGCCTTCGCCGGCGTGCATCAGCTGTGCGGGCCGATGCTCGATCGGCTCCCGCGGCTTCCGGCGCCGCAGCGACAGGCGCTCGGGATCGTGTTCGGGCAGAGCGCCGGCGCCGCCCCGGACCGGTTCCTCGTGGGGTTGGCCGCGTTGAGTCTGCTGTCCGAGGCGGCCGATCAGCGTCCGCTGCTTTGTGTGGTCGACGACGCACAGTGGCTCGATCACGCGTCGGCGCTGACGCTCGCCTTCGTCGCACGTCGCCTGCTGGCAGAGCCGGTCGGCATCGTCTTCGCCGCACGGGAGTCGGTCGAGGAGCTCCGGCACCTTCCCGAGCTGGAAGTGCACGGCTTGCGCAACGAAGACGCCCGCGCACTGCTGAGCGCGGCAGTGCGGTTCCCGTTGGATGCGCAAGTGCGTGACCGGATCATCGCCGAGACGCGGGGAAATCCGCTGGCGCTGCTCGAGCTGCCGCATGAGTCGACGGCGACGCAGTTGGCAGGTGGCTTCGGGCTCCCGAGCGGGCAGGATCTCTCAGGACGGATCCAGCAGAGCTTCGCTGGACGGCTCAATGAGCTCACCGACGACGCACGGCGTCTGACGCTGCTCGCGGCCGCGGACCCGGTCGGCGATCCACTGCTGCTCTGGCGCGCGGCCGAGCGGCTCGGCATCGCGCCGCCGGCCGCGGAAGAGGCGGAGGCGCAAGGCCTGCTGGCGATCGGCGAGCGGGTGACGTTCCGTCACCCGCTGGCACGATCCGCCGTCTACCGATCGGCGCCGGCGCAGGAACGCCGGGCCGTCCATGGCGCCTTGGCGGCGGCGACTGATCGGGAGGCGGATCCGGACCGCCGCGCATGGCATCTGGCTGCGGCCGCAGCCGGGCCCGACGAACAGGTCGCCCTGGAGCTCGAACGCTCGGCGGGGCGTGCGCAGGCCCGCGGCGGCCTCGCCGCCGCGGCCGCGTTCCTCAAGCGCGCCGTCGCCCTGACGGACGATCGCGCGCGGCGCGCGGATCGCGCGCTTGCCGCCGCACAGGCCAGCCTCCAGGCCGGCGCGTTCGACGCGGCTCTCGAGCTGCTGGTCACAGCCGAGACCGGACCGCTCGACCAGCTGCAACGCGCCCGAGTTGTCCTGCTGCGCGCCGAGGTCGCGTTTGCGTCGAGCCGAGGCAGCGCCGCCCCCGCCCTGCTGCTCCGCGCTGCGAACGGGATCGAGCCGTTGGACGCGCGACTCGCGCGGGCCGGCTATCTGGAAGCGCTGTCTGCGGCGCTGTTCGCAGCTCGCCTGGCGAGCCCGGGCGCCGGCGTGCGGGACGTCGCGCACGCCGTACAGGCCGCCCCCTCGGCGGCGAGTCCGCGGACTGCCGCTGACCTCCTCCTCGACGGCTGGGCGGCATTGTTCGCCGAGGGCTGCCCCTCCGCTACGCCAACACTGCGAGAAGCGCTGACGCAGTTCGACGACACCACGGCCGCCGCGGACCAGCTCCATGTGCTCTGGCTGGCCACGATCACGGCGCCCGTGATATGGGATGACGCGCGCTGGGACGTGCTGTCGAGGTTCCATGTAGAGCTCGCACGGAGCAGCGGTGCACTCAGCGAGCTTCCTCTCGCCCTCAACTCGCGTTCGTACATTCACCTCTTCAGGGGCGAGCTGGAAACGGCCGACGCACTGATCGAGGAGGCACGTGTCGCTACCGAGGCGACTGGAGCCGGCCTCACGCCGTGGGGCGCCCTGGCTCTCGCGGTCCTGCGCGGGCGTGAGGGCGACGCCGCCGCGATGCTCGAAGCGGCTGCGGCCGATGCGAGCAAGCGCGGGGAAGGCATCGGCTTGACGGTCATCGCATGGGCGAGAGCGATCCTCAACAACAGCCTCAGCATCCCCGACCAGGCGTTTGCGGCCGCGCAGGAGGCGGTCGACTGCCCGACCAACAGCGCCGCGGCCGCTTGGGGGTTGGTCGAGTTGGTCGAGGCTGCGGCTCGAGTCGGTGCACCTGAGGCGGCGTTTGAGGCCGCCCGGCGGTTCGCGGAGATCGCGCAGGCGGCCGGGACCGACTGGGCGCTCGGAGTCGACGCGAGGTCACGGGCGCTCTTGAGCACAGGTGTGACCGCCGAGCAGCTGTACCACGAGGCGCTCAGCCGCCTCGGGCGATGCCAGATGCGCGTGGACCTGGCGCGCGCGCACCTGCTCTATGGCGAGTGGCTACGCCGCGAGCATCGCCGAGTCGACGCGCGCGCCCAGCTCCGCGCCGCCCAAGACCAATTCACGTCGATGGGGATGGATGGGTTCGCCGAGCGCGCACGCAAGGAGCTCTTGGCCACGGGCGAAACGGTGCGGAAGCGGACAGTCGAGACGCGCGACGACCTGACTGCGCAGGAGCGGCACATCGCGCGGCTCGCGCTCCATGGGCTGTCGAATCCGGAGATCGGTGCACGGCTCTTCCTCAGCCCCCGCACCGTCGAGTGGCACCTGCACAAGGTGTTCGGCAAGCTCCAGATCCGGTCCCGCCATGAGCTGTCGAACGCGCTGCCGAGCTCCGAGTCCGAACTGGCTCCTGCCTGACCTCAGCGCGAGACCACCACCCCGCGTACCTCCTTCATGTAGCGGTCGGCGGCAGCGGTGGCCTGCTCGGAGGTGCTCCCGTGTGCGCGCGCGTCAAGGTAGGGCGCGTACCAGTCCCACCAGTCGTGCGGCGGGGCGGCCTTCTCGTAGTGGTCGTGCTGCTGGGCCGTCTCGTGCAGCAGCTCGGCGAGAGCCGCAACGGTCATCGGTTACACCCGCCCCGGGACCCGCTCGGTGACCTCCTGCAAGATCCATTGGTTCCCGTCGGGGTCCGAGAAGGCGGCATGGCTGACGTAGGAGCGTCCCTGCGGGTCCCGCCCGGCCTCCGGCGCCTCGCCCGGGAGGGCGTGGAAGATCTCGCTGATCTCGATGCCGCGGTCGATCAGCTCCGTGCGGGCCGCCTCGATGTCGTCGACGATCACCAGCAGCCGCTCGAGGCGGTCCACCCCCGCCGGCCCGAACTGGATCGACGCCGGCGAGCCGGGCGGCGTGAACTGCACGCCTCGTACCTGCTCCGTGAACTGGTGGTCGATATCGAGACGCCACCCGAGGCGCTGGTAGAACGCCTTCGCGCGGTCGAAATCGGTGACCGGGATCGGCGTGACCTCGAGCTTCATCGGGACCCTCGCGAGATCCTGGCCCTCGGGCGGCGAGGGGATGGCATTCAGCTGCGTGGTACTCACGGTGACCTCCGTGGGTTGTTGGTGGGTCGCATCACGGTCCCGCGAGTCGGCGCTCGTCGCGCCCGTGGGTCCCTGGTCCGTCCCCCCGGTACCGGCGCCCGCCTCGGCCCCCCGGCATCAAGACCAGTGACCCACGGGCGCGAACCACGGCCCGCCGCGCGACCGTTCGGGAAGACCCCAACCGTCTGGAGCCCGAGAATGAAGAGCAACGGCTACGACGTGATCGTGATCGGCGGCGGCTCGCCCGGCGAACACGCCGCCGGTGCGCTGGCCGAGGGCGGCCTGCGCGTGGCGATCGTCGAACGCGAGCTGGTCGGCGGCGAATGCTCCTACTGGGCATGCATTCCGTCCAAAGCGCTGCTACGGCAGGGCGAGGCCGTCCAGGCCGCGCGCGATGCGGGCGCGACCGCCGAGGTCGACGTCGAGGCCGCGCTGGCCTGGCGCGACTTCATGGTCTCCGACTACTCCGACGCCGGCCAGGAGCGCTGGCTCGACGAAGCAGGCATCGACCTGCTGCGCGGCACCGGCCGGCTCGCCGGTCCCGGCGCCGTGGATGTCGATGGCGTCTGCTACACGGCCAAGCACATCGTGCTCGCCAACGGCGCCGACCCGGTCATGCCGCCTATCCGGGGCCTGCGCGAGCTCGGCGGCGTCTGGACGAACCGTGAGGCGACCGGCATGAAGGCCGTGCCGCGCCGGCTGCTCGTGCTCGGAGGTGGGCCGGTCGGGGTCGAGATGTCGCAGGCGGTCCGCCGTCTCGGCGGCGAGGCGGTACTCGTCCACCGTTCCGAGCACCTCCTCCCGCGCGAGGCCGCGCCGCTCGGCGAGGCGCTCGGCGAGGCCCTCCGGCGCGACGGGATCGAGCTCGTGCTCGGCGCGGACGTGACCGCCGCTCGACGCGACGGGGACTACGTCCTGGAGCTGGGTGACGGCCGCGAGCTGCGTGGCGATCGCCTGCTCGTCGCCACCGGCCGGCGCCCGCGCGTGAACGGGATCGGCCTGGAGACGCTCCGCATGGTCCCCGACGCCCGCGGCATCCCCGTCGACGCGCACATGAGCGCCGGCGCGTGCCTGTGGGCGATCGGCGACGTCACTGGCATCTGGCCGCTGACCCACGTCGGCAAGTACCAGGGCAGGATCGTCGCCGCCAACATCCTCGGCGAGCCGCGCGAGGCCCACTACGACGCCGTCCCGCGCGTGGCGTTCACCGACCCGCAGGCCGCGGCCGTCGGCGCCACGCAGGACGCCTTCAGCGGGACCGTGCGCCTGTCGGACATCGCCAAGACCGCTACCTACACGCACGCGTACGCCGAGTCCAGCGGCTACCTCACCCTGCTCAGCGACGGCGAGCGGCTGACCGGCGCCCACGCACTCGGCCCCGAGGCCGGCGAATGGCTGCAACAAGCCACGCTGGCGATCCGCGCCCGCCTTCCGCTCGACGTCCTCACCGACACCATCCAGCCCTTCCCGACGTTCTCGGAGATCTACCTCACCGCGCTCAAGGCGCTCCACGGCGAGATCGCCGCGGCGCGGCCGGTCGCGGGAGTGGCGTCATGAGCACCCGCGATCGCGCCCACCGGGTCGTCATCGTCGGCGGCGGCTTCGGCGGATTACAGGCGACGCGCGGGTTGCGGGGCGCACCCGTGGAGATCACGCTCATCGACCGGCGCAACTTCCACCTGTTTCAGCCGCTGACCTATCAGGTCGCGACCGGCGCGCTGTCGCCGGGAGAGGTCGCGTATCCGCTGCGGGCGGTGTTCAAGCGCGACCGCAACGTGCGCGTGCTGCTCGCCGAGGTCGCCCGCTTCGACCTCGAGCGGCGCGAGGTGGTCCTCGGCTCGGTCGGCGGCCTGCCGGCGCCGGAGCCCGTGCCCTACGACACGCTGATCGTCGCGGGCGGCTCGCACTACTCCTACTTCGGCCACGACGAGTGGAGTCACCATGCGGCCGAGGTCAAGTCGCTCGAGAGCGCGCTGACCGTGCGCAGCCGCATCCTCGCCGCCTTCGAGGCCGCCGAGCTCGAGCGCGATCCCGAGCGGCGCCGCGAGTGGCTGACGTTCGTGGTGGTCGGCGCCGGTCCCACCGGCGTGGAGATGGCCGGCCAGATCGCCGAGCTCGCCCGCGACACCCTGCGCGGCGACTTCCGCGCCGCGGATCCCGGCAGCGGCCGCATCCTGCTCGTCGAGGCCGCCGACCGCGTCCTCACCGGGTTCGCGCCGTCGCTGTCGGCGAAGGCCGAGCGCTCGCTGCGCAAGCTGGGCGTCACGCCCCTGCTCGGCAGCACCGTCGTCGACGTCGACGAGACCGGCGTCACGATCCGCGAGGCGGACGACGCGACAAGGCACATCCCGGCGCGAACCGTCGTCTGGGCCGCCGGAGTCACCGCCTCCGGCCTCGCCTCGGCGCTGGCCGAGCTCACGGGGGCAGAGCAGGACCGCGCGGGTCGCGTGACGGTCGAGGAGGAGCTCACCCTCCCCGGCCATCCCGAGGTCTTCGCGCTCGGCGACATGGTCCGCGTCCGCGGCCGCGACGGCTCGACGACCACGCTCCCCGGCGTCGCGCCGGTCGCCATGCAGCAGGGGCGCTACGTGGCCAGGGCGGTCCGCGCCCGGCTGCAGGGCCGCACCGCGCCGCCGTACCGGTACCGCGACAAGGGCAACCTGGCCACCATCGGCCGCGCCGCGGCCGTCGCAGACGTCCAGGGCGTCAAACTCAGCGGCTTCCTCGCCTGGGTGACCTGGCTGGTCGTGCACCTCTTCTACCTGGTCGGCTTCCAGAACCGGATCCTGGTCCTCATCCGCTGGTCGATCAGCTTCGCGACGCGCGGCCGCGGTGCCCGGCTGATCACGGACCCGGCGGACGCTGAGGCTCCCGGCCGTCCGGCGGCGGATGCCGAACCAGCAAGCACCTTGCTGATGCCTTCAAGCGAGGTTTCCCGCCTCTCGCAGATGCGATGACACCGACGAGACCCAGATCGGCCGGTGCGCTTCGTCCACTCGCTGGGCCTCGGCGAGCAGCCCTCGATCTAGCCCGTGCGCCGTCGGCTCGCCCGCCCGCCGGACGTGCGCCTCAAGCTCGACGCGGCGTCGCCCCGCGCGACGGTCATCGTCGATCGCTCCGGCCCGGCGGTCTGAAGCCATGCTGATCTATTCGATGAGCGTCGTCTGGTGCGCGATCCCGAAGGTCGTCTTCAGCCACACGCTCGACAGCGTCCATGGCAACGCCCGGCTCGCCGAGGCGTCACTGGCCGAGGAGGCCGCCGCCGCGCTCGACGCGACCGACAAGGACGTCGCGATCGGCGGCGCCGGCCTGGGCGCGCAGGCGATCGAGCTCGACCTCGTCGACGAGCTGCGCATGTTCCGCTATCCGGTCGCGCTCGACTTGGTCGAGACCAGGACGTTCGGCTCGCGCGTGATCTACGAGCGCTACCGGCGCGT
>Ga0299913_10004675_pt1 | contig 11539 bp, 13 predicted proteins | sample RVTome_9_FD_201360 | JGI IMG/M metagenome (GOLD analysis project Ga0299913, IMG submission 201360) | Soil microbial communities from uranium-contaminated site in the Upper Colorado River Basin, Wyoming, United States - RVT155D38 (version 2) ... | reverse complement strand
CAATGGCAGTGAGCGCGGCGGCGACGACCGACAGGAACAACGCGAGCGGTGGCGTCGAGAGCTCGTCCCAGAACGCGAACGCCCGTACGGCGATCCCCGCAGCGACCAGCAGCGTGACAGTCACCATCGTCAGCGCGTGTGCGTTGGCCGTGCGGCGCGCCTGCGTGCCGGGTTCGGTCGACCGCAGCCAGTCCCAGAACCCGGTGAGTGCTGCGAGCACGGAAACCACCGCGCCTCCGATCAGCACGAACGACGCCGCCCGGTAGAAGTCCCGCGCCCAGGCCTCATCATCTCCGCCGACGAACGAGATGACATCGAACCCAGCGGCCAGCACATAAGCGCCGACGGGAATGTCCGTGAGCGGCGGATGCAGAGGCTTTCCCGCCCAGCCGCGGACGCCTTTGAACCGGCGCCCTTTGAGGGTGAGTGCCGGACGGAACGAGACGTGCCGCATGGTGGCTCTCCTTCCATGGATCGCGCGAAAGGCGCGTTGCGGATCGTGTACCCACGCCGTTGTTCGACCGAACCCGCTTCCCATCCAAGTTGAGGGGTGCTGGCACCAGCGCCGCAGCGGGGGGTAACCGGCTGGCGACGAGGGCGTTCCCGCGGTCGAATGGGCCCATGCAGGGCGGCAGGCGATGAAAGTCGCGCTGGTACTGGCGCGCACGACGCTCCGACGGCGGATGACGTCGTGGATCCTGATCGCGCTCGTCGTGGCCATCGCGGGCGCGGTCACGCTCGGCTGTCTCGCGGCGGCCCGCCGGACGGCATCTGCTCACGAGCGATACCTGCGGGCGACGAACACGTCCGACGTTTCCTTCTTCGGTGAGGCGCCGTGCGGCAAGCGACCGTGCGAGGTCGGCGACTTTGCGGTCATCGACGGAGTCCAAACCGTCTTGCGGCGCGTGCTGCTGCTGGGTGTGCTCGAGCGGGCCGATGGATCGATCGACACGACCGACGAGGGAACCGAACTCTTCGGGTTGGCCGACGGCGCGGGGTGGGAGGTCGACCGTCCCCTCGTCGGTGCCGGCCGGCTGCCAGGTACCGACTCCACCGACGAGGCCTTCTTGGACCCGGCCTTCGCCTCGGCCCACAACCTCGACGTGGGCGACGAGTTCGTCTTGCGGTCGCTCACGCTCGACGACATCCCTGCGCTCTTCGCTGAAGCCGAAGGCGGACCGAAGGCGGGTCGATCGGTCCGCCTTCGCGTGACGGGCGTCGGGATCTCTGACAGCGGACTCACTGGCCCCGGCAGGATCATCGTTCCGGAACCGGCGGCACGGCAGTTCGAGCCGATCAGCACGACCTTCGGGATCACGCTCGAGCGCGGCGCCGCGGGCGTCGACGCCTTTGCCCGTGAAGTCGAGCAGCGTTTCGGCTTCGTCGCCGAGGGCACGGTCGCGACGTCGCACGCGCAAGCGCAACGCACGGTTCGGCCCTACGTCGTCGCGCTGGCGGCGTACGCCGCGATTGCGGCTGTCATCGGGCTCGTCCTCATCGCCCAGAGCGCGGCGCGCAACACTCGCGCGGACGCCGACGAGAGTGCCCTTCTGCTGGCAATCGGCGTCACGCGATGGCAGCAGCGGGCGCGCATAGCGGCAGGCATCGTCACGGCCGCGACGATCGGCGCGGTGGTCGCGGTGGCGGCGGCGCTCGTCGCCTCGCCATGGTCGCCCGTCGGCCCCGTCGGGCCGTTCGAGCCCGATCCCGGGATCGACGCGGACCTCACCGTCCTCGTCTTGGGCGGGCTCGCATGGATGGTCCTGTCATCCGCTGTGGGGTTGGGTGGGATCGCGCTGGCCGACCGGGTTCGACGTCACCGCGTTGCCAGCGAGACGCGACTCGTTCGCCGGCTCCCGATCACCACGGCCACCGCTGTTCGGTTCACGCGGCCGCAACCTTCCGGCGCCAATCGCGGGAGCGCCCGTCCGGCGATCGCCGGCGTCGCGACGGCGGCCTTGATCCTCACCGGATCGGTGACGTTCGCAGCAGGCCTTCACCGGCTCGTCGACACGCCCCACCTGTACGGGTGGACGTTCGACGCGTCGATCTTCCTCGGCTACCAGAGCAGCGACGAGGACAGGGCGAGGGCGGCGGCCGCGGTGGTACCTGAGCTCACCGCCGACCCGGCGGTGGTGGGCGTGACGGAGTTGGGCGGGAGTGACGTGACCGTCGGCGACGTCACTGTGCCGGCAACAGGTTCCGCAGGAGCGGGCGGGGCGTTCACGCTCACCAGTGGACATCCGCCTTCGGCCCCTGACGAGGTCGTACTCGGAGCCGACACCGCGTCAAAGATCGACGCGCACGTCGGCTCGAGGCTCAGCTTCTCCGGGCCGGACGGTTCTCACTCGGCCGACTACACGGTGGTCGGGCACGCGATCTTTCCGGGCACGGTCCCCGAGGGCGCCTGGATGACGTTGGAGGGTATGCGCGAGGTCGCTCCGGACGCACCGGTGGCGCAGATTGGCATCCGGTTCGCGCCGAACGCGTCCGACGCGGACCGAGTGGCCGTCGGCGAACGCGCCGTGGGAACCCTTCAAGAGTTCCTGCCAGACGCGTCGATCGATCTCCCCACACCACCCGACGACACCGACGGTCTGGTGGGCATCGACCAGCTGCCGCTGATGCTCGGCATCGCGCTCGGCGTGGCAACGATGGTCACGCTCACCCACACGCTGCTCATGGCGCTCAACGCTCGGCGCCGTGACCTGGCGACGCTGCGCGCATGCGGCTACACGGTTCGCCAGGTGTGGGCGACGGTGCTGGCGCACGCGACGCTCGTGACGGCCGCGGGCCTCGTGATCGGCGTGCCGCTCGGGCTGGTGGCCGGCCGGTGGCTGTGGTCGAGCTGGGCCGACAGCATCGGCGTCGTCGACACCGCAGTCACGCCGTTGCTGCTCCTCACAACGATCACGCTCGCGGCCATACTCGCCGCTGCTCTCATCGCGATCGGCCCCGCGAGACACGCGAGCCGGATCCGCGTGGCCGACGCTCTTCGCACCGAATAGCCGCAACCGTCCGCGCGAGGGTCGGGGGGACGTGCGCAGCCCGTTGCGCACACCGACGATGACCAACGTGCTTCGTCACCTGCGACGGCCTCGACCGGAAGCCATGGCTCCGGCCTGACCGCGACACGGTGTTCGAGAACTTGGTCGGCGCCTACGGCACCGCGATCCACCTGCGCGAGGCCGGATCGTCAGTGTCGGCTCTTGCGACCTCGCTGCGTTCACCGCACAACTGCGCGGCGAACACGAAGTCGATGCCGACTCCGAACGGGCACTCGCCGGTCTGCGCAGCATCCTCAGCGGGCGAGAGCCCGCGCCGCCGTACGGACGCCAGCCGTGCGGCGACGCCGCGGATCTCACTGTCACACCCGATACCTACCCTGCGCTCATGACACTTTCCGAGACGACCGTGTACGGCGAGCGCATCGCCCGGCTTCTGCCTGGCCTCTTTGCGCTACGAGACTCCATGACGATTGACACGGAGGGGAGGTACGAGTTCTCAGTCTCCCTCGAACCCGAGGTCGGGCTTCCCTTGCGACGCGCAATCATGCGGGTCGAGGCGGAACTTCTTCGTGAGGACGCTGACAGCCTCGGCTCCGAGGGGGAGATCGACCGCACATACGAGCAACGTGCCGCCGATGCGCTCCTTCGGTTGATGAGGGCAGTGGGGAACACCGCTCGTTCATGAGCGTGCATCTCAGATCGGAGACTTTCTCCCGCCTCGGCTTGCTTCCTGGCTCGAACAAGTGTACGATCCTCGGCACGTTCGCTTTCGGGTGAGCGCTCGGAGGCCCCGCTCCCTTCCTGTCCCGGCGACCAGAAGGTGCCGTGTTGGCTCCGACCCCTGCCCGTTCGATCGATGCGCTACTCGCGGATGATCCCGGCGCGCTCGACGTCGCCGGCCTGAAGGCGAACCTGCTCGAGTTGGCGGTGGCGCGGGCCCGGTTGGACGCGGCCGAAGCGGCGACGATCGTCGAGTTCGATCAGCGGGGCGGGTTTCTCGACGACGGGATGGCGAACACGCGCTCGTGGTTGGCGCATCACACCGGCATCGCCCGCAACGTCGCCGGCGGCCGCATCCTGGGTGCGAAGCGCCTCCGGCACATGCCGTTGATGGCGCAGGCGTTGGCTCACGGACAGACCACCTACGGGCATGCCGTCGCCCTCGGCCGCTGTCTCAAGCCGCGCACGATGAACGCGTTCGCCCGGGACGAAGCGATGCTGGTCGAGCAGGCGACGCGGTTGGAGGTCGACGACTTCCAACAGGTGGTGTCCCGCTGGATCGAGCTCAACGACGAGAACGGCCCCGACCCCGGCGACCAGAAACCCTCCGAGTGGCACGTCTCGCCCATGCTCGACGGCCGCCACCGCGTCGACGGCGAGTTGGACTTCGAGGACTCCGCCGACTACCTCACCGAGCTCGAGGCGATCTACGACGAGCTCTGGCACGCCGACCAAGCCGCCGATCCCTCCGATCCGGACAAGCACCGCACCCCCGCCCAACGCCGCGCCGCCGCCCAACTCGAAATGGCGAGACGATCCTCCGCCGCCGGCGACCGCGACGACGACCCCGACACCCCGAACGCGCCACGGAAACGGGGGCCCCGCAAGCCGCAACTCATCGTGATCGTCGACCCAGACGCCCTCGAAGGCAACCCCACCGGCGAGGCCCGCCTCGACAACGGCCTGCGCGTCCCCATGACGACCTTGGCACGCTGGGCCTGCGACTGCGGCATCGGCCGGGTCGTCATGAAAGGCAAATCGCTACCGCTCGACGTCGGCACCATCACCTACACCGCCACCGACGGCCAGCGCCGCGCCCTCGCCGCCCGCGACCACGGCTGCATCGTCCCCGGCTGCAAACGCAAACCCCGCTGGTGCGAGGCCCACCACGTCACCCCCTGGCCCCAAGGTCCCACCAACATCAACAACCTCGTCCTGCTCTGCAAACGCCACCACAAACTGCTCCACGCCCGCTACATCAACATCGAGAAGGACGACGGCACCGAACAATGGATCGTCACCCGCCCCGACGGCACCCCAATCCGCCAACGACCACCACCCGCCCGCGCCGCGTGACCGCGGCCAACCGAGAAACTCAGTCGAGATCGGCCGGCGGCCAGCTCGGGTCGAGCTGGCGCAAGAATTGCGCGCACCGCTCTTCCTCGTCGCGCTCGCCGATCGCCCCGGCGGCCGCCCGCAGGCCATCGAGCGCGCGCAGGAAGCCGCGGTTCTCCTCGTGCGCCCAGCGGACGTAGCCCGAGCCGCGCCAGCCATTGGCGCGCAGGCGGTCGAGACCGCGGTGATAGCCGGCGCGGAACGCGGCGTAGGCCTCGACGTCGTCGCGGGCGAGCTGGCCGAGGCGCGCCCAGGCATCGAGGAAGCGCGGCCACCGGGCGACGACCGCCGCCACCGCGTCGCGATCGCCGAGGGCACGCGCCAAGGCTGCGAGCGCGTCTTGGGGTTCGGGGTCGAGGACAGTCTCGGGCGGTCCGCTCCCCGAGAGGCTCACGGGTCGGGGTTCTGACATGCCCCGCAACCTACTCATCGGTACCCTTCGTCGCGATGGCCGTCGTCCTGAGCGCTCTTTCTGCCGACACTGTGGAGAAGCTCGCGATCGTGTTGGTCGCCGTCGTTGTCGTCGGTGCGGTGCTCATCGTCCGGAGCACGCTGCGGCTCTACACGAAGATCGCCGTGGTCGTCGTTCTCGGCGGGCTCGGTGTCGGACTGTTCCAGAACCGCGTCGAGCTGGGCCGGTGCAGCCAGACGTGCGCCTGCACGATCTACGGCTACGACGTCGACGTCCCGCACCTGCCCTTCTCGTGCGAGTACTGACCGGCGTCTAGCGGGCGTCCTTCGGCGTGAACGCGGCCTCGAGCCGGTCGCGCGTCCGGGCGTCGGCCAGGCCGACCTGCCGGCGCCGTTGCAGCTCGGTCGAGGAACGAGCGAGCAGCTGACGGATCTCCCGAGCGAGCTTGTCGGGATCGACCGGCTTGTTGAGGTACTCGTCGGCGCCGAGCTCCCAGCACCAGACGGCGTCTTTCGTGTCGGTCTTGGCAGTGAGCACGAGGACGCGCGTGTCCGGGGCGAAGCCGCGCTCGCGACGGGCCCGCAGGACGCCGACGCCGTCGATGTTCGGCATCATCAAATCGAGCACCATGCAGTCGGGAGCCTCGACGGTCAGGGCCTCGATCGCCTCGGCGCCGTCCGCCGCCTCCCGCACGTCGTAGCCCTCGTCGTGCAAGAGATAGCCGAGCATCGCTCGCACACTCGCGTCGTCGTCGACGACGAGCACGGTCTGCGACCCATCCCCTACTCGGTGCACGAACCAGAGGTTACCGGTCTGTCGGTTTGTCGCTCGGCGCGGCAACGAAGTCGAGCCGGTTACGGATCGGATGGTCTTCGGGCACCTCGACGAGGACGATGCGCACGCCGTCGGGATCCTCGATCCACATCTCCCGCAGCCCCCACGGCATCGTCTTCGGTTCAGTGACGATCACGACCTCGCCGGAAGCCGCCAGCCGCTTGTGCTCGTCGTCGACGTTGGGCACCTGGAGCCACAGCGTCATCGGCATCGGGTCGCGTCCTCGGGGTGGGTTCGTGCAGTTCAGCTCGAGAAAGCCGCCCCCAAGGAACAGCACGATGCCCGTCACCCGGCCATCCACGCCGAACTCGCGGTAGATGCGCAGACCGAGCACGTCCGTGTACCAACGGCGGGATCGCTCGAAATCGAGGGGCGAGAGCAGGATCCGGCTCGACAGCACCTCCATGTGGTTGCACAGTAAGCCCAGCAGGGATCTACGTTGCGGACCGCATGGAGCTTCTGCTGATCCGCCACGCGCTGCCCATCCGAGTCGAGGGCGAGGAGGGCACGGCCGCCGACCCCCAGCTGGCCGAGCTGGGCCGCACCCAGGCGCAGGCGCTCGCCGACTACCTGAGCGGCGAGAAAATCGACGTGTTGTACGTGAGCCCGATGCGCCGGGCGCTCGAGACCGCCGAGCCGGTGTCGGCGCGGCTCGGGCTCGAGATGATCGTCGACGAGGAGCTCGCCGAGTTCGACCGCGACTCCCACTTCTACATCCCGATCGAGGAGCTGAAGGAAGAGAAGGACGAGCGGTGGGACGACCTCATCGGGGGTCGATGGGGATCCGACGGCGAGGTCGACCCGAACACGTTCAAGGACGTCGTGGTCGAGGCGACCGAGCGCGTGATCCAAGCGCATCCAGGCCAGACGGTCGCCATCGTGTGCCACGGCGGGGTGATCAACGCCTACTTCGCGCATCTCCTGAAGCTCGACTTCCCGATGTTCTTCGAGCCGGCGTACACGTCGATCTCACGAGTGCTGGCGTCGAGCGCCGGTCACCGCCAGGTCAAGTCGATCAACGAGCACGCCCACGTGCGCGAGCTGCTCTGAGGTTTACGAGCGTGGCACCTGGCTCCAGGGGAGCTCCTTGTCGGTGCGCACGTCGCCCGGCAGTCCGAGGACCCGCTCGCCGAGGATGTTCTTCATGATCTCCGTGGTGCCGCCCTCGATGGAGTTCGCCCGCATCCGCAGGAACGCCTGCTGCGCGTTCGCCCACAGCATCGCGGTCTTGGGACGGTCCATCGGGTAGCCGTCGGGCTTCAGCATTCCCTCTGCGCCGAGCAGGCTCACGCAGAACGACGAGACGTCCTTGTTGAAGTCGGCGGCGGCCGCCTTGCCGATCGATCCTTCAGGCCCCGGCGTGCCCACCGAGCGCAACTGCTGGGCGCGGATGTTCGTCAGCCGCAGCACCTCGGCTCGGATCCAGAGCTTCATGAGCTGGTCCTTGACCGCAGGATCGGTGTGGCCTTTCTCCTTCCAGAGCTTCACGGCCTCGCCGATGAACCCGCCGCCGCGCGGCTGGATCTGCCCACCGATCGACACCCGCTCGTTCATCAACGTGGTGAGCGACACGCGCCATCCCTCACCGATGTCGCCGAGGCGTTCGGCGTCGGGGATGCGTACGTCGGTGAAGAACACCTCGTTGAACTCGGCCTCGCCGGTGATCTGGTACAGCGGCTTCACCTCGACGCCCGGAGCGTGCATGTCGACCACGAAGTACGTCATGCCTTTGTGCTTCGGCGCCTCGGGATCGGTGCGGGCGATGAGCATGCCCCAACGCGAGAGATGAGCGAGCGTGGTCCACACCTTCTGGCCGTTCACGATCCACTCGTCGCCGTCGCGGATCGCACGCATCGACAGGCCGGCGACGTCGCTGCCGGCGCCCGGCTCGCTGAACAGCTGGCACCACACCTCTTCACCGGTGAACAGCGGCCGCAGGTAGCGCTTGCGCTGCGCGTCGCCCCCGTGCGTCACGATCGTTGGCGCGCCCATGCCGTATCCGATCGGATTGCGGCCGTACGGCATCGGCGCACGCGCCTTCACGAGCCGCTCATTGATGTGCTTCTGCAGCTTCGGGCTGAGGCCGAGGCCTCCGAAACCCTCGGGAAAGTGGACCCACGCCAAGCCGAGGTCGTATTGGGCACCGAGGAACTCGGCGGCGGGCGTGGTCTTCGGGTCGTGCTCCGCGAGCAGCTGGTCGATGAGCTCGTCGACTCGAAGCTCGGAACGTTGGTCGGTGCTGGCGGCGGACGCTGGGGCGGTGTCGAGAGCGCTCACCCCGCCGACGCTACCTTGACCGGGCGGTCAAGTTGTAGTCCGCGCCCACAGCACCTGGTTGCCGGTACGGACGGCGTCGACGGCCTCCGCGAGCAGGCGATGATCGAAGCCCGACAGTGCCGCCAACCGCGCCAGCAGGTCCGAACCCTCAGCGACCTCGAACGGCACGATGCACCCGCGCTCGCCACCGCCGTCCAGCACGAGCCGCAAGCGATCGTCCCACGGCCCCTTCGGCAGCGTGACGAGCCGCACCTCCTGCAGCTCGCCCCACGACACTTCCTCGTACCGGCCGTCGGCCAGCCAGCGCTTCACGCCCCACCGATCGACCTCGAGCTTGACGGTCGCGGCGGCGGCCCGGCGGGCGTCACTCGCTCGGCGCCGGAGCGCGATCACGAGGGCGAGGAGGGCCACTGGCGCCAGGACCGCGACCGCGATCACTGCTGCGACCGGACTAGCAGGAGAAGATGTTGGTGCAGGGTGTCGTCGACGGCGGCGCCGTCGTCGGCGGCGGTGCGGTGGTGGGCGGTGGTGGTGGTGCGGTCGTCGCCGGCGGCCGGGCCGTGGTCGGCGGCGGCGGCGGTGGTGAAGTCTCGGCGGTGGTCGCCGGCGCCGGTTCGGTGGAGGGCTCGGTGGGTGCCGCGGTGATCGGCACGGTCGTGGGCGCGTTAGCGGTCGTCGGTACGACCGTCGTGACGGCGCGGCCCTGCACCGTGATGGGGGTCTCCGTCTTCACGCTGTCGCCGCTGCCACCGATTCCGAACTGGGTGTAGCCGATGACGGCCACCACGAGGAACACCCCGACCACGACCGCAGCCAGGAGCCGACGGTCGGGTGCGTACCCCGCTTCGAGGTGCCGCCGCAGCGGCGGCTCCTCCTCGAGCGTCGTGCTCTCGGCGTTGTCTTTGGCCTGTGCGAACTCGTTGACCCACGCGCCCTGCTTGTGACCGTCGCCGTGGGTGTAACGGTCGATCGCGCCGCGCAGCACGTCCATGACCGCCCGGCTGTCGAACGGAACGGGCGCGGGGACCTCCGCCTTGAGCGCGCGGACCGCGGCCTCGCGCGGCGTCGGGAACCCGAGGCTGTCGGCGGTGTCGTGCTCCGGCAGCTTCGTGCGCGCTTGCGCGAGCGCGCGCTCGAGGCCGTCGACCGTCACCCCTTCGTCTTGCGGGGGGTCGCCCGGGAGACGGTGCGACGTCGGGAGGCTGCCAAAAGGATTGGGGCTCATGAGACCCCCCTAGGATACGCGATGACACGCCGCGCGACGATTCATGGTCGCGGAGCGGCCCCGCGGACCCTAGTTGAGGCGGGCCCGGAGGTGCGTCGCCCCGCGCTCGGCGTCTTCGGCCAGGCGGGCATCCCCGGCGGTCCGGCCCAGCTCGGCGAGGTGCTCCAGCACCCCCGCGGCCTCCACGAATCGCCCATCGGCGGCCAACGCGGAGGCCAGCTCCCGCCGCTCCTCCAATGGAACACCGGGCACCTCGACCCGCAATCCGAGCACCCGGGCCAGGGCCCTCCGATCCCGTCGCGCGAGATGGATCCCCTTCAAGTTCGCGAGAAGCCGAGCGACGATCGCCCGTGTGCCCACCGGGGTGAGATACCCGTCATCGAACGAGAGCTCGGGGTGGGCCTGCGCGAGGGTTCGCCTGCAGCCCTCGCGGTCGAGCAGCCGGCCATCGAAGGGATCAGCGAAGGAGAGCTCGTCGAGCCCGTCGCGCACCAGAAAATGCCCAGGCATACCGACACCGACCATCGGCACGCCGAGGCGGCGTCCGAGCTCGATCGTGACGACGCTCAACGTGATCGGGATTCCTACGCGCCGCTCGATGACGTGATGGAGATAGGAGTTGCGCGGGTCGTAGTAGTCGTCGCGGTTCCCCGCGAACCCCTCGGTGACGACGTGGCGCACCACGCCGGTGAACGACTGGTCCGAGCAACGCGACGCGATGTCGTCGAGCGCGCCGAGCCACCGTTCGACGTCGAGCCCCGGTTCGGCATGCGCGGCTACGAGCAGCGCGAGCTCATCGAGCGGGATGGCCGGCTCCGGGCCCCGCACCAGCGTCTCGAATCGTGCGGCTGGATCCATGGTCAGTCTGGCGGTTGTGAGATGGGCGTGCGACCGGCAAACCCGTCCTCGGGCCAGTGCCACCACGCCACCTCTGGCTCTCCGGCGAGCCAGCACAACCAGTAGCCGCGACCGTTTGGGCCTTGCGCGGGAAAGTCGACGAGCCCCTGGCGGACATCGCGCAGCACGATGCCCTCCAGCTCGAGCTCGACGACCACTTCATGAAAGGCGCCCACCTCTTCCCCCGCGGGTGCGGCATGCCCGTTCCCGCTCGACGCGGTGGACAGCGCCGCTGACCGTTCCCCGAGGCCGGCCGCGGCTGCCTGGGCCCGTTGGACCGCCTCGGCCACACGCGGCAACACCTCGTTGGCCTCTTCGGGCGTCCACCATCGAGGCGGATTGTTCGGGTCAATCAACGTGGATCACGATCAGCCGCTCCTCGGTCATCTCGCGCACGGCGTAGGCCGGACCTTCGCGCGTGTTGCCGCTGTCGCGCACGCCTCCGTACGGCATCTGGTCCGTCCGCCAGGTCGGCACCTCGTTGATCATCACGCCCCCGAAATCGAGCGTTCGAGCGGCGCGGAACGCCGCATCGAGATCGTTCGTGAAGATGGCCGCCTGCAACCCGTAACGCGTGTCGTTCGCCAACGCCAGCGCCTCGTCGAGGTCGTCGTACGCCGCCACCGCGACGACGGGACCGAAAACTTCCTCGCTGCACACCTTCATGTCCGGCGTGACGTTCGTGAGCACCGTCGGCTCGAGCACCCGATCGCGCACCTCACCACCAACCGACACCTTGGCGCCGGCGCTCACAGCGTCGGCGATCCAGGA
>Ga0299913_10004674_pt1 | contig 11539 bp, 13 predicted proteins | sample RVTome_9_FD_201360 | JGI IMG/M metagenome (GOLD analysis project Ga0299913, IMG submission 201360) | Soil microbial communities from uranium-contaminated site in the Upper Colorado River Basin, Wyoming, United States - RVT155D38 (version 2) ... | reverse complement strand
CGGCCCATCAGGGAGGCGGCGGCGACGTCGGCGATGAGCCGATGCGGGATGCCCTCGCGCACGCACTCCCAGGCGGTGAGCCGCGAGCCCTGCATGACCGGACGCGTCTCGTCCACCCACAGCAGCGCCACCTTGCCCTGGGCGTGAGCCGAGCGCACCACGCCCAGGGCCGTGCCGTAGCCGGCCGTCGCGAGCGCGCCGGCGTTGCAATGCGTGAGGATCCGCGCGCTGGCCGGCACCAGCGCCGCGCCGTGGTCGCCGAGTGCACGGTTGGCGGCCAGGTCCTCGTCGAGGATCGCCTGGGCCTCGGCCAGCAGCCCGGCCCGCACCTCGGCCAGCGGCCGGCCGCGCAGCGCCTCGGCGGCGCGCCACATCCGGTCGAGCGCCCAGAACAGGTTGACCGCGGTGGGCCGGGTCGAGGCCAGCCCCTTGCGGGCGACTTCCAGGTCGGCCAGGAGCGCGTCGACCGTCGTGGCGTTGCTCGTCCGGGCGGCCAGCACGAACCCGAAGGCGGCGGCCACGCCGATGGCGGGGGCGCCGCGCACGGCGAGGGTGCGGATGGCGTCCGCGACGTCCTCCCACCGCCCGTAGACGCGCTCGAGCTCCCGGCCCGGCAGCAGCCGCTGGTCGAGCAGGACCAGGCGGTCGTGCTCCCAGCGGACGGGCGCGATCGCCGGGGCTACAGGTCGGTGGCGCCCGGCCAGCGGATCGCGCGTCGCGCCCATTCGTCGAGGTCCGCGTTGAACTTGAAGTTGTGCGCCTTGCCGTTGTGCTCGACGCGCCCGTCCACGCTGAAGCCGTCGGGACGCGCCTCGCCGTTGAGCCAGGCGCCGCCCGCGTAGCCCTGGCGGCCGAACAGCCGGCCGCCCAGCCGGAAGCTGCGGGGGCCGAGCTCGAGATCGATGTCCAGCGAGCTCTCCGTGGTCGAGCCGTCGGGGGTCGCGCTCCGGTGGCCGGCGAACGCCGGGGTCGCGAGCGCGAGCATCGCGCCGAGTCCTGCGATGAGCACTGCCGTCTTCATGCACTCCCTCCTGTGATGCGCTGCCGGATCTCCCGGGCCGTGAGGCCCTGCACGCGGACGAGCTTGTCCCGCCCCCGGGCGCCGTGCTCGACCGTGACCGCGGAGGGCCGCAGGTCGAGCGCCGCCGCCAGCAGCGCGGCCACGGCGGCGTTGGCCTGCCCCTCGACCGGCGGGGCGGCGACCCGCACGCTCAGCGTCCCGTCGGCGCGCCAGCCGACGATCTCGCTGCGCGAGGCGCGAGGCTGCACGCGCACGCGCAGCAGCCGCATCGTCACTCCGGCTCGCCGGCCTCGGTCCGCTCGGCCCCGAGCATGCGCTGGTAGCGGTCCAGCGTGGCGCCGAGCTCGGCCACCAGCTGCCGGTGGATGCGCTTGAGCGCCTGGATGTCCACCCGGATGCGCGCCTCCTCGGCCCGGGCGGCCTCCACCGCCTTGTCGCCCCGCAGCTCGGCCTCGCGCACGATGAGGTCGGCCTCGTGCCGCGCCGCGGTGCGGACGTCGTCGGACTCGCGGCGGGCGGCCGACTTCATCTCCTCGACCAGGCGCTGCGTCGTCAGCAGCGTGTCCTGCAGCGTCTTCTCGAGCTCCAGGATGCCGCGCTGCCGCTCGTCCTGAGCCGCCCGCTGCTCGCGGAGGAGATGGAACTCCTTCAGCAGGGCCTCGTACTCGTCGGCCACGTCCCCCAGGAAGGCCTGGACCTCGTGCGGCTCGAGACCGCGGAACATGCGGACGGTGAATTGCTGCTGCCGGATGTCGTGAGGCGAGATGCGCATCGACTCCTCCGCCTCCTACCTGAGGCTCACGGCCAGATCGCGCAGCGACTCCACCAGGAACGCCTGGAGAAAGTAAATGGCCAGGATGACCAGCATCGGGGAGAGGTCGAGCCCCATCTGCATCATCGGCATCCGGCGCCGGATCGGCCGCAGCACCGGCTCGGTCACGCGGTAGAGGAAGCGCACGATCGGGTTGAACGGGTCGGGGTTGACCCAGGAGAGCACCGCCCTGGCGATGATGATCCAGAAGTACGCCCACAGCACCAGCTCCAGCAGTCGCGCCACGGCCAGCAGGAGGTTGGAGAACACGAACATCAGGCCGGGCCCCGACCCAGCTCGCGCGAGCGCAGGGTGGCGCGCTCCACGGCCCGGATGAGCGTGGTGCGGAGCCCGCCCTCCTCCAGCGCCGAGATCCCGGCGATGGTCGTGCCGCCCGGGCTCGACACCATGTCCTTGAGCGCGCCCGGGTGCATGCCCGTCTCCGCCAGGAGCTGGGCGGCGCCGAGCACCGTCTGGGTGGCCAGCGTCATGGCGGTCGCCCTGTCGAGCCCCATCTTCACCCCCCCGTCGGCCAGCGCCTCGATGACGATGGCGATGTAGCCGGGTCCGGAGCCGCTCAGCCCGGTCACGGCGTCCATCAGCGCCTCGTCGAGCACCACCACCCGGCCCACCGCGCCGAAGATCGCCTCGGCCGTGGCCAGGTCGTCGGCCTGCAGCGTCGTGCCGCGGGCGATGGCCGCCGCGCCCTGCAGCACCAGCGCCGGGGTGTTCGGCATCACGCGGATGATGCGGGCGTCCCGGCCCAGCCCGGCGCGGATGGCGGTGGTCGACACGCCGGCGGCAATGGAGATCAGCAGATGCGTGTCCGTGACGGCGGCGGCGATCTCGGGCAGCACGGTGCCCATGATCTGCGGCTTCACGGCCAGGATGACGACGTCGGCCTCGCGGACGAGGCGCGCGTTGTCGGCGTGGGCGGTGATCCCGAACTGCCGGGTGAGCTGCGCGGTGCGCTCGGCCCGCACGTCGGTGGCGGCCAGCATGTCGGCGGGGACGAGGCCGGCGCCGAGCAGGCCGCGCAGGAGCGCCTCGGCCATGTTGCCGCCGCCGACGAACCCGACCCGCTTGCCCTTGAGGCTCACGCGCGGGGTCCGAAGATGGCCGTGCCGACGCGGACCATGGTCGCCCCTTCCTCGATCGCCACCTCGAAGTCCCCGCTCATGCCCATCGACAGCTCGCGGAGGCCGTGGCGCTCGGCCAGCTCGCGCAGACGGCGGAACCACGGCCGGGCGTCCTCGGCGCGCTCCACCTCGGGCGGGATCGTCATCAGCCCCCGCACGCGCACGTGGCCCAGCTTGCCGATGACATCGAGGGCGTCGCCCACCGCGTCGGGCGCCACGCCGCCCTTGCTCGGCTCGGCGGCGACGTTGACCTGCAGCAGCGCCTCCACGACCTGGCCCGCCGGCGCCGCCCGCCGCTCCACCTCCCGCGCCAGCTCCACCCGGTCCAGCGAGTGGACGACGTCGAACAGCGCGAGCGCGTCCTTCACCTTGTTGGTCTGCAGGTGGCCGATCAGGTGCCAGGCGGCCGGCCGTCCCAGCTCGGCGATCTTGGCCTTCGCCTCCTGCACGCGGTTCTCGCCGAGTGCGGTGACGCCGGCGGCGACCGCGGCCCGGATGCGGGCGGCGTCGACGGTCTTGGACACGCCGATGAGCAGCACGTCGTCGGCGCGCCGTCCGGCCCGCTCGGCCGCGCGCGCGATGCGCTCGCGCACGCGCGCGACGTTCGCCTCGATGTCGAGCATGCGCGATTCTAGCACGTGGCCCCGCCCGCGACGGTCGGGGCGGGCTACGGCAGCGCGGCGACGGTCACGAGCCGGCCGCGGTGGCCCTTGCGGTAGGAGTAGAGCAGATCGAGGTGGCAGGCGGTGCACAGCCGCGGGTTCTCCACCCGGGCGCCATCGACGCCGGCCTCGGCCAGCAGCGCCTCGTTGGCCGCCCACAGGTCCAGCATCGCGTGCCCCTCGCGGGCCGGGCGGAGCCAGGCCCCGGCCCGGCGGCCGAACGCCCCACCGAGCTCGCGCAGCACCGGCTCGTCCACCTCGTAGCAGCACGGCCCGATCGACGGCGCGATGGCGGCGTGCAGATGCCCCGCCCGGGCGCCCGCCTCGACGGCCGCCCGCACGGCGGCGCCGGTGGCGCCGCGCACCGTCCCCCGCCATCCCACGTGAGCCACCGTGAGCACGCGAGCGATCGAGTCCCACAGCACGATGGCCAGGCAGTCGGCCGTGACGATCGCCACCGGCACCCCGCGCTCGGTCGTCGTCAGCACGTCGCCGGCCCCCGCCCAGCCTCCGCCCGCCGGCGCCCGCACCGCGCCGGCCCCGTGCACCTGTCGCGCCCAGGCCACCCGCCCCAGATCGAGGCCCGCCGGCGCCAGCGCCCGCCGGGCCTCGCCCTCGAACGGCGCCACCTCCGCCGACGGCGTCGTCCCCCCCGGCAAGTGCCGCGTCGTCGTCGCATGCGGCAGCCCCAGCGCCCCCAGCCCACTGAACGTGAGATAGACGGGCGGCTCACCATGGGGGACGAGCCGCGACGAGCCCGCCGTGCTCATGATCCGACGATCCTCCTGCTCGCGCCCGACGGTGTCGGCGCCGACTATTGCCCCCCGGCCCGAGCCACGATGGCCGACCAGCGCAGGCCGGTGGGGCGTGACGGGCGGGCTCCCGGAGCGAATACCGTACCGAGCGAAGGAGCCCGCCCGTCACGCCCCACCGGCCGTTCGATCAATCCGCCTGCCGCCGGAGGAACGCCGGAACGTCGTAGTCGGCGTCGGCGAGCGGGTCGTCGGCCTCGGCGCGCACGTCGGCGGCCAGCCGCCGGCGCCACGCCGCCGCCGCACCGGGCTGCGTGCCCGAGCGCGCGGCCCGGGGCAGGTCGACGATCTTGGTCGGCGAGGACTCCTGCTTGCGCTCGGTGAAGCCGGTGGCGATGACGGTCATCCGCACCTCGTCCTGCAGCGCCGGGTCGATGACCGCGCCGAAGATGATGTTGGCCTCCTCGTGGGCGGCCTCCTGCACGATGCGCGCGGCCTCCTCCACCTCGTGGATCGACAGGTCGCCGCCGCCGGTGAAGTTGATGAGGATGCCGCGGGCGCCCTCGATCGAGGTGTCGTCGAGCAGCGGGCTGGCCACCGCCTTCTGGGCGGCGTCGAGCGCGCGGTGCTCGCCGTGGCCGACGCCGGTGCCCATCATCGCCATGCCCATGCCGGACATGATCGTGCGGACGTCGGCGAAGTCGAGATTGACGAGGCCGGGGACGAGGATGAGGTCGGAGATGCCCTGCACCGCCTGCTGCAGCACGGTGTCGGCGACCTTGAAGGCCTCCAGCAGCGGCGTGCCGCGGTCCACCACCGACAGCAGGCGCTGGTTGGGGATCGCGATGAGCGTGTCGACGACGCCGCGCAGCGACTCCATGCCGGCCTCGGCCTGGAGCAGGCGCTTGCGCCCCTCGAACGTGAACGGCTTGGTGACCACGGCGACGGTGAGGATCCCCAGATCCTTGGCCAGCGAGGCGACGACGGGGGCGGCGCCGGTGCCGGTGCCGCCGCCCAGCCCGGCGGTGATGAACACCATGTCGGCGCCCTCGAGCAGCCGGGTGATCTCCTCGGGGTCCTCCAGCGCGGAGCCGCGCCCGATGTCGGGATTCGATCCGGCGCCCAGCCCCTGGGTGAGCTTGGCGCCGAGCTGGATCTTGACGGGGGCCGGCGAGTTGCGGAGTGCCTGCAGATCCGTGTTGGCGACGATGAAGTCGACGCCCGTGAAATCGGCGGAGATCATGCGGCTCACCGCGTTGCCCCCGCCGCCGCCCAGACCGATGACCTTGATCTTCGCCGCCGGCGGCACCTGCTCGAGCTCGAAGAGCGGGCGCCGTGTCCGATCCTTCTCCATCAAGTCCTCCCCTTCCGTGGACGCCGCCGGCCGTCGCGTCCCCCGCGGGCGTGTGTGTTGGCCGTCCGCCGCCGGGCCGGGCGCGAACAGCGGCGGCTGCCGAGAGCCGTTAGAAGATCTCACCGAACCACCCTGCCAGGCGCCGGCCGAGACGGGCCAGGAATGCGCCGTCGTTGGGGTCCAGCGGCGGGGCGCCGCTGGCGAGCCGGCGGGCGCCGTAGATCGCCAGCCCCACCCCCGTCGCGTAGATCGGGCTGCGGACGATGTCGGCCAGCCCGCCGACGTCGGCCGGCACCCCGCGGCGGACCGGCTGGTCGAACACCGCCTCGGCCAGCTCGGGAACGCCCTCCATGATGGAGCTGCCGCCGGTCACCACGACCCCGGCGGTGGCGGCGTCCTGGAAGCCCGCCTTGGTCAGCTCGCGCACGACCAGCGTGAAGATCTCCTCGACCCGGGGCTGGACGATCTCCGACAGCACCTGCCGCGAGAGCTGTCGCGGCTTGCGACCGCCGACCGAGGGGACGTCGACCGTCTCCTCGGCCGCCACCATCGCGGTCAGGGCGCAGCCGTAGCGCTTCTTGAGGCTCTCGGCGTCCGCCATCGGCGTGCGCAGCCCCACCGCCACGTCGTTGGTGATGTGATCGCCGCCCAGCGGCAGCACCGCCGTGTGCCACACGGCGCCGTCGCGGAAGAGCGCCATGTCGGTGGTGCCGCCGCCGATGTCGATGAGGACGACGCCGAGCTCCTTCTCGTCGGGGAACAGGACCGCCTCGGCCGAGGCGATGGGCTCCAGCACGACGTCCTGCACGGTCAGGCCGGCCCGGTTCACCGAGCGCACCACGTTCTGCACCGACGTCACGGCGGCGGTGACGATGTGGACCTCGACCTCCAGCCGCACACCCGACATGCCGAGCGGCTCGCGCACCCCGTCGGCGTCGTCCACCATGAACGTCTGGGGCAGCACGTGGATGATCTCGCGGTCCTGCGGCACGTTGATGGCGCGGGCCGCCTCCACCGCCCGCTCCACGTCGGTCGCGGTCACCTCGCGCTCCCGGCCCGACACCGCCACCACCCCGCGGCTGTTGTGCGAGCGGATGTGGCCGCCGGCCACGCCGGCGTAGACCCGGGAGACCTCGGCGCCGGCCATCTGCTCGGCCTCGGCCACCGCGTGCTTGATCGCCTCGACGGTGGACTCGATGTTCACGACGACCCCCCGGCGCAGGCCGCGCGACGGCGCATTGCCGACGCCGACCACGTCCAGGCCCCCGCCGGCCTTCGGCTCGCCGATCACCGCGCAGATCTTCGTCGTGCCGACGTCGAGCCCGACCACCAGCTCCGATCCCTTGGCCTTCTTCACCGGGTCGCTCGCTTGAGCACGACCTGGTCGCGGAACCGCAGGTCGACGCCGTGCACGTCCTCGGTCGCCACCTGGGCCAGCACCCCCTCCAGCCGGGCGAGCCGCTCGTCCCACTCCTCGCTCCCCAGCCGCACCTCCACGCCGTCGATCGTGTAGAGCACGGGGCCCTCCGACCGGCTCATGTCGATCTCCGAGATCTCCGCGGTCAGTGTCGAGCCGGTGCGAAGCAGCGCGCGGATGAGCGCGATGGCGGCCCGGGCCCGCGGCCCCGGCGTGGTGCGCATGGTAGCCAGCTCCTCCTCGCTCAGGCCGCGGATGACCGGGACCTCGGTCGCCACCGCGTGCGGCTCCTCGCCGAGCAGGCGCCCTTCCTCGTCGAGCCAGTGCAGGCGGGCGGCGTGCACGAGGGTGAAGGGCCGGCGCTCCTCCACCAGGATCGACAGGTGGTTGGGCAGCTCGCGCACGACGTCGGCGCGCCGGATCTCCGGCAGCGATTCCAGCCGGGCGCGCACGCGGTCGGGATCGATGCGCCACAGGTTGGTGCCCCGCACGATGCCCGAGACCTCCAGGATCCGCTGGGCCGGTACCCGGGAGGCCCCGCGCACCTCGACGGCCATCACCGCGAAGCGTGGCGTGGTCAGCACCCAGTGGCCGGCCGCCGCCACGGCCGCCGTCACGCCCACCATCGCCGCCAGCCCGCCCGCCATCCACCGCCAGCGGATCCGCCGCCGGGGACGCCGGCGCACCCGGGGCACGCGCTGCCCGGCGACCGCCGTGGCGGGATCGCCCATGTCGCCGAGCGCGGGCGGGCGGCCGCGCGGCGAGATGAGGCCTCTACTCACCGATGATCCTGATCTCGGGCTCGAGCAGCACGCCGCAGTGGGCGTGGACTCGCTCCTGGGTCATCTCCATGAGCGCCAGCACGTCGGCCGCCATCGCGCCACCGCGGTTCACGATGAAGTTGGCGTGCTTGGCCGACACCTCGGCGCCGTTGATCCGCTTGCTCTTGAGCCCGGCCTTCTCGATCAGCCGGGCCGCGATCTCGTGGCCGGGGTTCTTCCACACGCAGCCGGCCGAGGCCAGCGCCAGGGGCTGGGTGGACTTCTTCACCTTGAGCCGCTGCTTGATCTCCCGCTGGATGTCGGCCTGCGGGCGCCGGTGCAGCTGCAGCCGGCAGCCGATCAGCACCGCGCCGGCCGGCGGGTGGAACGAGCGGTAGGTGAACGCGCCCGAGCCCGGCTTGAACTCGCCGAGCGTGCCGTCGGGGTGCAGATAGTAGACGGCGCTCACGAAGTCGCCGATCGCGCCGTCGGCCGTGCCCGCGTTCATCGCCAGCGCCCCGCCCACCGTGGCGGGAATGCCGACCAGGCACTCGATGCCGCCGAGGTTCAGCACCGCCGCCTCGCGGATGAGCGAGGAGAGGCTGACCCCGGCCCCGGCCACGGCCTCCTCGCCGTGGAATTCCGCCCGACCCAGGCTGCCCTCCAGCTTGAGCACGACGCCGCGGATGCCGCGGTCGCGCACGAGCAGGTTGTTGCCTCCGCCGAGCACCGCCACCGGCAGCTGCTCGCGCTCGGCGAACATGAGCGCGTGGCGGATGTCGTCGACGTCCTGCGGGACCACGAAGATGTCCGCCGATCCGCCCATGCGGAGCGACGTGTGGAAGCTCAGGGGCTCCTTGAAGCGCACTTCCCCCCGGATCTCTCCTAGCATTTAGTTCCCCCCATTCGGCGACTCGGCGTCGAGCCGTCGCAGAATGTCCGAGCCGAGCTGGCTCACGTCGCCGGCCCCCAGGGTCAGCACCAGGTCCCCGGGGCGGCTGATCTCGCACACGTGGTCGACGATCCGCGCTCGATCGCTGCCGAGATAGGTGACGTTGCGGTGGCCGTGCGCACGGATGCCCTCCGCGAGGTCGGCGGCGCTGACGCCGGGGATCGGCGCCTCGCCCGCCGGGTAGATGTCCATCACCACCAGCACGTCGGCCTGGTTGAAGGCGGTGAGGAACTCCTGACGCAGGTGCAGCGTGCGGCTGTAGCGGTGCGGCTGGAACACGGCCACGACGCGGCTGTCGAACCCGGCCTTGGCGGCGGCCAGGGTGGCGCGGATCTCGGCGGGGTGGTGGCCGTAGTCGTCCACCACGGTGACGCCGCCGGCCGCGCCCCGGATCTGGAAGCGGCGCTGCACGCCGGCGAAGCCGGCCAGCGCCTTCTGGATGGTCGCGAACGGGATCTCGAGGTCCAGCCCCACGCCGATCGCGGCCAGCGCGTTGAGGATGTTGTGGCGGCCGGGAATCTGCAGCGTGCACTCGCCGAGCAGCGTCCCGCGGTGGTAGACGTCGAAGCGGCTCGTCATGCCGCTCAGCCGTAGCCGGCGGGCGACGAGCTCGGCGCCGGACTCGAGCCCGTAGGGCACGATCCGCTTCTCCACGCGGGGGATCAGCATCTGGATGTTCGGCTGGTCCAGGCAGAGCACCACGGCCCCGTAGAACGGGACCTTGTTGACGAAGGTCAGGAACGCCTCCCGGACCGCCTCCAGGCTGCCGTAGTGGTCCAGGTGCTCGGCGTCGATCGTGGTGACCACGGCGATCGTCGGTGCCAGCTTGAGGAACGAGCCGTCCGACTCGTCGGCCTCGGCCACCAGGTAGTCGCCCTGGCCGAGCCGGGCGTTGGAGCCCAGGTTCGTGACGCGGCCGCCGACGACGATCGTGGGATCGTGGTGTCCCTCCGCCAGCACGGCACCCACCATGGAGGTCGTGGTGGTCTTGCCGTGGGTGCCGGCCACCGCGATGCCGTACTTGAGGCGCATCAGCTCCGCCAGCATCTCCGCCCGCGGGATGGTCGGCACCTGCTGCTGGCGGGCGGCCTGGACCTCGACGTTGTCGCGCGCCACCGCCGAGGAGTACACGAGCACGTGCACCCCCTCGACGTTGGCCGCGGCGTGCCCGATGACGATCTTGGCGCCCAGCCGCTCCAGCCGCTCCACCGCCTCGCTGCGCCGCTGGTCGGAGCCGCTCACGCGGTAGCCGAGGGTCAACAGTATCTCGGCGATGCCCGACATCCCGATGCCGCCGATGCCCACGAAGTGGATGTGCTGGTAGCGCTTAAACATGCGTGTGCTGGGAGATGTTGAGCAGCACCCCGGTGGAGAGCATCGTCACCACCAGGGCCGAGCCGCCGAAGGACACGAACGGCAGCGGCAGGCCCTTGGTCGGCAGCAGCCCGGTCACGACGCCGAGATTGACCAGCGTCTGGGTGGCGATGAGCAGCGTGATGCCAAGGGCCAGGTAGGCGCCGAAGGGCTCGGTGGTCCGCAGCCCGATCCGCAGCCCGCGCCAGACGAGGATCGCGAACAGGGCCACGACCGCCGTCGCGCCGGCGAAGCCGAGCTCCTCCCCGACGATCGCGAAGATGAAGTCGGTGTGCGATTCGGGGAGGTAGAACAGCTTCTGCCGGGAGCCTCCCACGCCCTGGCCGAGCAGGCCGCCGTTGCCGAAGGCGAGCCACGACTGGATGATCTGAAAGCCGCTGCCGCGCGGATCGGACCACGGGTCCCAGAACGCCGTCATGCGCCGCAGCCGGTAGGGCGCCGCGTAGATGGCGATCGCCAGCAGCGGCAGAGCCGGGGCCAGCGCCCAGCCCAGGTAGCGGGCCGGGCTGCCGGCCAGGTAGAGCAGCCCGAACGTCAGCGCGATCAGCGTGAGGCAGTTGCCCAGGTCGGGCTGCACGAAGACGAGGCCGGCGAACGCGCCCGCCACCAGCAAGGGCGGCAGCAGCCCGCGCCGCAGGTCCCCGAGCTGCTCGGGCCGGCGCGCGATGAACGCCGCCAGGTACAGCACGAGCGTCAGCTTGGCCAGCTCGGCCGGCTGGAAGGACACGATGCCGAGCCGGATCCAGCGCCGCGTCCCGTTGATCGCCTGGCCGAGCGGTGGCACCAGCACCAGCACCAGCAGCACCCCCGCCACGATGAGCGCCGGCACCACCAGCTTCTCCAGATGCCGGTAGTCGATCCGGATCGCCGCCAGCATCGCCAGCGAGCCCAGCAGCGCCCAGAACAGCTGCCGCTTGAGGAAGAAGTACGGATCCTGGAACCGCTCCGCGGCCACGATCGCGCTCGCCGAGTACACCATCACCACGCCCATCGACAGCAACACCACGGCCGCGCCGAACAGCCACATGTCGGGCGTCAGCTTCCTCGGCATCAGCGGGCGCTCCCGCATTCGGCGCCGACGGCGGGGCGGGGGGGCGCGTGCTCCGGTCGCGCCAGCGGCTCGCCTGGATCACGCAAGCAGGGTTCGCTCGGCCCCCCATCCCCCAGGGGGGGCTGGGCCGTGGCCAGCCGAGCGTCGGCGGCTCGCTCACCCCGCCCCGATAGAGTGCGGGTGGCACGGCTCGCCGCAAGGCGCGACCGGAGCACGCGCCCCCCCGCCCCGCCGTCCTCGCCACG
>Ga0299913_10004673_pt1 | contig 11539 bp, 11 predicted proteins | sample RVTome_9_FD_201360 | JGI IMG/M metagenome (GOLD analysis project Ga0299913, IMG submission 201360) | Soil microbial communities from uranium-contaminated site in the Upper Colorado River Basin, Wyoming, United States - RVT155D38 (version 2) ... | reverse complement strand
CGGGCGAGTGGTGGTCGCCTGGGCGGCGACGGTTGTGGGCTTCATCGATGTGGGCGTCCGGTTCATGTGGGTTCCGTGTTCCCCCCACCGGATCGGGAAGGCAAGCGCCGTGCCAATTCCCGGATCTTGCGGTGCGCGAGCGCACCGGCGTTCACGACCGATCGCGAGCGAGGCGCAGCTCAAGCGCCTGGTCGGCACTGAAGTCGACGAGCCCTAGCGCATCGGCGGCCACCTCGAGCAGGGCACCGGTCGGAGCGAGACCGATCAACTCGCAGTGGTCGATGTCTGTGCCGGCCTCTCGTGCGAGCCGCCGAACCTCGCGGACCACGGCCGCGATCCCGGTCCGCTCCCAGTCAACGAGGTTCATGCTCACCTGCGCCATGGGTGGGAGCCCGGGGTTCTCGAGCAGCACGCCCATGGCCTGCACCGCCGGCATTCCGCCACTGCTCTCGCGGACCGCGGTCGCGATGCGGATCGCGAGCGCCAGGTCGTCAGTCCGAAGATTGACATTGAAGGCGATCAGCGGCTTCCGCGCCCCGACCGCCACGGCGCCGCCTCGAGGGTGCGTCCGCAACGGTCCGAAGTCCGGCGCGCGGTCCAGGTTCGTGCCGATCTCGTCGCGCATGGCCTCGTACTGGCCGCGCCGCACGTGGGCGAGCCGCCGTCGCTCGGGCCGGAGCGCCGCCTCGCCGTACAGGTAGACGGGGAGGTCGAAGCGCATCGCGATCTGCTCTCCGAAGCGGCGGGCCAGGTCGACGCACTCCCCCAGCGTCGTGGAGCCGAGCGGCACGAAGGGGATGACGTCGACGGCGCCGATGCGCGGATGGGCACCGACGTGCCGCTCCATGTCGATGAGCTCGAGGGCTCGGCCGACGGCCGCCGTGGCCGCCCGCACCACCGGCTCGGCGCTGCCGGCAAAGGTGACGACGCTGCGGTTGTGCGTCTCGTCGCGAGAGTGGTCGAGGACCGTGACACCCTCGATCTGGCCGATGGCGCGAACGATCTCGTCGACGACCTCGGCGCGCCGCCCCTCGCTGAAGTTCGGGACGCACTCGATCAGGCCTGGCACGCACCGATCGTAGCGCTGCTACGCTCGGCTCGTGGCTGAGCGACGCGGAACGCTGTACCTCGTGGCCGTCCCCATCGGGAACCTCGACGACCTCTCGCCGCGCGCTCGTGACGTGCTCGCGTCCGTGTCGGTCGTGGCGGCCGAGGACACGCGTCACTACGCGACGCTCGCGCGCCATCACGGCCTCTCGCCGCGCGCGACGAGCTACCACGACCACAACGAGGAGGGACGCACGCGGGAGCTCGTGGCGCGCCTCGCCGCCGGCGATGACGTCGCCCTGGTCAGCGACGCGGGCACGCCGCTGGTCAGCGATCCCGGTTTCCGCCTCGTCCGTGCCGCCATCGAGGCCGGGGCGACGGTGACGAGCATCCCGGGCCCGTCGGCGGTGATGGCCGCCCTCGCCGCATCCGGGCTGCCACCCCACCCGTTCCGGTTCGTCGGCTTCCTGCCGCGGGCCTCCGCGGCTCGCCGCTCCGTGTTCGAGGCGCTGGCCGCCGATGACGCCACGCTCGTCGTCTTCGAGGCACCCCGGCGGCTGGTCGCCACCCTGGGCGACGCCGTGGCCGTGCTCGGAGATCGGCCGGCCTGCCTGGCCCGCAACCTGACGAAGCCGCACGAGCGCTGGCAGCGCGGGCGACTCTCCACGATCCTCGCCGAGCTGGAGGCCGAGGACGAGGTGCGCGGCGAGGCGACGCTCGTCATCCGCGGCGCCACCGAGGCGGCCGTGGCGGGTGCGGAGGCGGAGGCCGATGCGCTGCTCCTGCTCGAGCACGGCGCCCCGACCCGAGCGATCCAGGAGCTGCTCACCGCGCGGCACCGGTTGTCTCGCCGGGAGGCCTACGCACTCGTCCTCCGCCTGAGCGGCCGATGAGCCTCGACGTCGTCGAGCGGGTGCGCCGCTCGGCCCGCTACCGCGACGTCGATCCCGCCATGGTCGAGCGCCTGGCTGCCGAGGAGTTGCCGCGAGCGCGGAACGTCGACGATGCGGTGAAGCGCGTGAAGCGGCGGCTTCACCAGGCGGTGGGCGCGTTCCGCGGCGCGGCTCGTCCGCCGGCCCTCGCGGCGGCCTGGAACGGCCGTCTCGAGGACCCGGAGTTCCGGGTGGCGTGCGCCGATGCGATGCGCGGCCACGCATCGACCCGCGAACGGCTGCCATACCTCGACACCTTCTTCGTCGACATCTGGAGCGTGACCGGCAGGCCGCACCGCCTGCTCGACCTCGGCTGCGGCCTCAACCCGCTGGCGCTGCCGTGGATGGGACTCGGCTCCGCGACCTACGAGGCGATCGACGTGGACGAGCGGCCGCTGGCGACCGTCCGCGAGTTTCTGGCCCTGGTCGACCAGCCGCACCGCGTGACGCACGGCGACCTCGTCGCCGTCCCGACCCCGGAGTCCGCCGACGTCGCCCTGCTCCTGAAGCTGGTCACCACGCTGGACCGCCAGGATCCGTCGGCGGCGGCGCGCCTGGTCGGCGGCCTGGACGTGAGGTACGCGGTCGTCAGCTTCACGACCCGAACGCTCGGCGGACAGAGCCGCGGGATGGAGCGGACCTACCGGAACCGCCTCGCCAGGCTCGTCGCGGACGCCGGCCGCGTCGCGGATGTCCGTGAGGCATCGGTCGCCTCGGAGCTCATCTTCGTCCTTCGGTTGGACCCCGTCCGTGGCTGAGCCCCTCGTCAGCCGGCGCGGCACGTTGCCGGTCCCGACCTTCCTCCCCGACGCGACGCGGGCGGGCGTGCGCGGCGTCTCGAGCGACGACCTGCGGGCCGTCGGCATCGAGGGCCTCGTCGTCAACGCCTTCCACCTCCTGCGGCGGCCCGGCGCACGGGTGGTCCAGGCCGCGGGCGGGATCCATCGGTTCATGGACTGGTCCGGCCCGATTCTGTCCGACTCCGGTGGGTTCCAGGTGTGGAGCCTCATCCGACAGGACCCGAATCGCGGCGTGATCCGCGACAACGAGGTGATCTTTCGCGAGCCGGAGACCGGCGAGAAGTGGACCCTGACACCGGAGCGGATCGTCAACCTCCAGTTCCAGCTGGGTTCCGACATCGTGGTCTGCCTCGACGACTGCACCGATGCCGATGCGCCCGAGGCCGAGCAGGAGCGCTCGGTCGAGCGAACGGTTCGCTGGGCGCGCCGCTGCCGGGAGGAGTTCGATCGCCAGGTCGCCCAGCGCCGCGACGCCGAACGGCCGCGGATCTTCGCCGTCGTGCAGGGCGGCGGGATCGAGTCGCTCCGGCGCCGATGCGCGGAGGAGCTCGCCGCCATCGGCTTCGACGGGTACGGCTTCGGCGGCTGGCCGCTGACCGCCGAGGGTGAGCTGCTCACCGGACCGATGCGCTGGGTTGCCGAGTCCCTGCCCGCCGACGCGCCGAAGCACGCGCTGGGGATCGGCCGGCCGGACCACGTGGTCAGCGCCTTCGCGCTCGGCTACTCGATCTTCGACTGCGCGCTGCCGACCCGCGACGCGCGGCACGGGCGGCTCTACGCCTTCCGCGATGGTTGGTCCTCTCGCCGGCCGTCACCGGGCGACCCCTTCTACCGCGCCGTGCGGATCCATGACCAGCCCTTCCACGTCGGGCACGGACCGATCGAGAAGGGCTGTGACTGCCCGGTCTGCAGCCGCCACTCCGCGGCCTACCTCCACCACCTGTTCAAGGTCGGCGACCTCTCGGCCGAGCGCCTCGCGACCCTCCACAACCTCCGCTTCTACGTGCGCCTGTTCGATCTGCTGCGCGGCTAGGCGTGGGCGGCGGCCTGGGCGGGGTCCTCGCGGCCGATCGTGTCCGGATCCATGCCGCGGGCCCGAGCCAAGCGCTCGGCCACGAGCTGCAGTGGGAGGATCGGGGCCAGGATCGACGCGGCCACGCCCTTCACGCGGCCGGTGTGCGGCAGCACGATCCTGCCGGCGGGAGTGAGCGCCGGCTCGATGCTCGCGGCCAGCGACTCGTCGAGCAGGGCGGCCGCCGGCATGGAGAGGGCGCGCGCCGCCTCCAGGGTGCGCCGCACCCGGTCGGCAGCGAGGCCGTCGCCGATCGCATCGGTGCCGATGACGACGATGCCGGTCCAGCGCGTTGCCGCGGCGAGGTGGCCGTGGAGGACCGTCTCGAGCTCCAGCGCGCCGGCCGCCAGGCGTGCACCCTCCGAGACCTTCAGTGCCATCTCGCGGGCGGAGCCGTGATCCGGGCCGGTGCCGACGACGAGCAGCCGGTCGACGCCGGCCAGTCCCGCGGCGATGTTGGCCGCGCCACGGTGGTCGTTCGCCACGTCCAGCAGCGCGTGGATCGCCACCGCATCGAGCCGCGTGCCCGCGATCCGCGAGCCGAGCACGATCCCCGCCACGATCGGCGACAGGTAGCCGACGGTGTGGCACCAGCTCTGGTCCTGCTCGTCGGTCGTCACCACGTGATCCGCCAGCGCGGCGCCGGGCGATCCGGCGCCGACGGTGACCAGGGCCGTCGTGCCGCCCGCGGCACGCGTCGCCTCCAGGGCCGCGTTCGTGGCGGTCGTCCCGCCCTCGTGGCTGATGCCGATCAGGATGCCGGCGTCGAGCGGTCGCCGGACCAGGGGCAGGGCCTCTGCCGCGCGGATCTCGTGGCCGGCGGCCGGTGACACTGCCTCGGTCAGCAGGTCGGCCACGGCCATGGCGGCATGCTGGGAGGTGCCACAGCCGGTGATCACCACCGGCCGTCGCTTTTCCGTCGCCTTGCGGATGGCGTCGGCCAGTGCGCCGATCGCGTCCTGCTCCCTGAGGCGACGCACCAGCCGCTGCGCGAGCGCGGGCTCGGCGGCGATCATCTCGGTCATCAGGTACGGCGGGCGCGACCGAAATCGCGGCATCTCCGACGACGCCCACGGATCCGGGGCACCCGGCAGCTGGTCGTTGGCAGCGGGGCTCATCGGCGGCTCAGAACGGCTTCAGGACCATGAGGCTCACGATGATCACCATGGCGACGATCTCGTAACGACGCGCCATCGCGACCGCCGGGTCCGTCCAGGCCGCGCGCAGGGAGGGCGTCACCGTTCCGGCCTCTCGCGCCTCCGCCATCGCTGCCTCGAAGACGCGGCCGCGCGGGATGAAGACGGTCGGAACGAGGGCCAGGATCGGGATGATCAGCAGGACGGTCAGCAGCATCCAGCCCGTCGTCAGCCCGAGCCACGGGTAGTCCTGGGCCCACGCGGTGAACAGCCCGAAGAGGACGACGATCGGGCTCACGACCTGGACGATGCGCTCGAACGGTGACGCGGCCTCCGAAAGCAGGTGGGCGCGCTCGACGTCCTCGGTCCGTGCACCACGGCTCAGCAGGATCCAGCGGCCGATGAGGCCCGTGACCATCGCGAAGGCCAGGAGCACGTGGCCGAGCTTGAGGATCAACGCGAGCCAGTCCACCGTTCATTGCCCGCGCATCGGGATGCGGATGCCGCGCTCGTCCGCGACCTCGAGGGCACGGTCGTAGCCGGCATCGGCGTGGCGCAGGACGCCCATGCCCGGATCGGAGGTCAGGACGCGCTCGAGCCGCGCGGCGGCCTCGGGCGTGCCGTCCGCCACGACCACCATCCCGGCATGCAGGCTGTAGCCGATGCCGACGCCGCCACCGTGATGGAAGCTCACCCAGGTGGCGCCGGCGGCCGTGTTGACCAGCGCGTTCAGGATCGGCCAGTCGGCGATCGCGTCGGAGCCGTCGCGCATGGCCTCGGTCTCGCGATTGGGGCTGGCGACCGAACCGGCGTCGAGGTGGTCTCGCCCGATGACGATCGGCGCCTGGATCTCACCGGACGCGACGAGCTCGTTGATCCGCAGGCCCGCCTTCGCGCGGTCGCCGTAGCCGAGCCAGCAGATGCGCGCCGGCAGCCCCTGGACCGGCACCTTCTCGGCGGCCAGCCGCAGCCAGCGCTGGAGGCCGGCGTCATCGGGGAAGAGCGCGGCCAGCGCGCGATCGATCGTCCCGATGTCCTCCACCTCGCCAGAGAGCGCCGCCAACCGGAACGGGCCCTTGCCCTCGCAGAACAGCGGTCGGATGAAGGCCGGCACGAACCCCGGGAAGTCAAAGGCATCGGCGACCCCCGCCTCCTGCGCGAAGGCCCGGATGTTGTTGCCGTAGTCGAAGGTGACCGATCCGGACGCCTGGAAGGCGAGCATCGCGCGGACGTGGCCGGCCATCGACGCCTTGCTGCGATGGACATAGTCGTCGGGATCGCTGGTGCGCAGCGCCAGCGCATCGGCCAGGGGGAGGCCGTGCGGGACGTAGCCGTTCAGCGGGTCGTGCGCACTGGTCTGGTCGGTCACGAGGTCCGGGTGCCAGCCACGCCGGACGAGCTCCGGCAGCACGTCCGCGGCATTGGCCACCAGCGCCACCGAGCGACCGATTCGGCCGGCGCGCCACCCGTCGACGAGCCGGGTCGCCTCCTCCAGGTCGTGCGTCAGCTCATCCACGTAGCCGGCGTCCACCCGCCGACGGGCCCGAGCTTCGTCGACCTCGACCACGAGCGCCGCGCCGTCGTTCATCGTCACGGCCAGCGGCTGCGCGCCGCCCATGCCGCCGAGGCCGGCGGTGATCGTCGCGGTGCCGGCCAGGCTGCCGCCGAAGTGCTGGCGCGCGGCCTCGGCGAACGTTTCGTACGTGCCCTGGATGATCCCCTGGGTGGCGATGTAGATCCACGACCCGGCGGTCATCTGGCCGTACATCGTCAGGCCCTTCCGCTCCAGCTCCCGGAAGTGCTCCCAGGTCGCCCAGTGCGGCACGAGGTTCGCGTTCGCGATGAGGACGCGCGGACTGTCCGGGGTCGTGCGGAACACGCCCACCGGCTTGCCCGACTGCACGAGCAGCGTCTCGTCGTTCTCGAGCTGTCGCAGCTCGGCGACGATCGCGTCGAAAGCCTCCCAGCTCCGGGCCGCGCGCCCGGTTCCGCCGTAGACGACGAGGTTGTCCGGATCCTCGGCCACCTCCGGGTCGAGGTTATTCATCAGCATCCGCAGGGCGGCCTCCTGCTGCCAGCCCTTGCAGGTCAGCTCGGTCCCGCGTGGGGCTCGCACGGGTCGGCTGGTGGCCATGGTCATCGGCGTGATGATAAGCAGCCCGTCCTTCGCCGGTCACCATTCCCGCCGATGTTGCTGTGCGCCGAACGACGGGCGGGGCCTCGGCGTGCTAGTCGTCGCCGAATGGGTTGGGACGCTTCGGCTTCTCCGGTGGAAGGCGGAAAAAGTCGTCGGCATCCGGCGCCGAAGGCATGGGCAGCGGCCAGTCGTCGCCCTCGTCCGGCTTTGCCGCCTTCAGCAGGTCGGACCATGCGTCCGGCGCGGTCTCCCCCGACAGCTCCCGGCGATAGACGGGGTAGCGCTCGTCGCCGGCCGCGAGGTCGAACTCGGCTGCCTCGTATACGGAGACGGGGCCGGTGGACGGAAGCCATCCGTCGGCGGCCACTTCCGGGTAGGCCTCCACGGCCGTGATCCCACGCCGGTCGAGCTCGTCGCATACGGACCGAAGCAGTTCGACGCCCATGGCCGCCCGCGTCTCGGCGTCGCCGGCCGTCGGGCTCACCTGGAGGCACGTCACCACCCAGGGCGCCGGGGACTCGGGGAGCTGGCCGTATCGCTCGCGGATCGTCTGGGCGCGCGGGTAGGCGCTCAGCGGGCCGAACTGCGCGTAGGCGATGGCCACCCGCTCGACCGCATCGGCCCGGTAGCCGAGCATCGCGTAGCTCCCGGAGATCCCGCGGCCGGCCAGGAGGCGGCCGCGCTTCAGGGTCGCTCGTGCGGCGGCATCGGTCGCATCGGAAGCCGGAGCTTCGCGGCCGCCGTCGATCCGCTCCCAGTAGTCGCATGTCTGGCAGCGCGCACCGGGGGCGGCCGGCAGGGGGATGTCGTCGAACCGCTCCTCGTCGAGCAGCTCGACCTCCAGCTCAGGCATCCGCGGCGTGAGCGCGCGCAGTCGCGCCGTTGGCGAGCAGGTCGCCGGCGTGGATGAGGTCGCGCATCGTCGCGATCTCCGGCGACGGCGGCGCGTCACCCGACCGATGCGGCAGACGGGCGCGGATGGCCGCATGCGCCGCGGCAACCCCGGCGCCTGGGCGCAGGGGCGCCCGGAAGTCCAGGCCCTGCGCCGCGCACAGCGCCTCGATGGCGAGCACGTGCTCGGCCCGATCGACGGCCGCCGCCAGCTGGATGGCTGCCGTGCCGCCCATGGAGACGTGGTCCTCCTGGTTCGCGCTCGTCGGAATCGTGTCGACCGACGCGGGGTGCGCGAGCGACTGCAGCTCGTTGACCAGTGCGGCGGCGGTGTAGTGGGCGATCATCAGCCCGGACTCCATGCCCGGCTGCTCGGTCAGGAACGCCGGCAGGCCGCCGTTCAGGTGCGGATCCACGATGCGCGCCGTCCGCCGCTCCGAGATGGATGCCAGCTCGGCGACGGCAATCGTCGCGTAGTCGAGCGCCATCGCCAGCGGCTCGCCGTGGAAGTTCCCGCCGGACACGACCTCGCCGGTCGGGAAGACGAGCGGGTTGTCCGTGGCCGCGTTCAGCTCGACGGCGAGCACCCGCCCCAGCTCGGCCAGCGCATCGCGCGCCGCGCCGTGGACCTGTGGCATGCAGCGCAAGCTGTACGCGTCCTGGACACGGTGCTCGGCGTCGGCGCGATGCGACGCCCAGATCTGGCTGTCGGCCAGCAGCTCGCGGAGATGCCGGGCGGCGGCTACCTGGCCGGGATGCGGCCGCGCACCGATGAGGGCCTCGTCGAAGGCGGCTCCGGTGCCGAGCATGGCCTCGAGGCTCATGGCGCCGACGAGGTCGGCGGTGATCGCCAGCCGCAGGCCGTCGTGGTGGGCCAGTGCGCCGATGGCGGCCATCAGCTGCGTCCCGTTCAGCAGGGCCAGCCCTTCCTTGGCCTGGAGCTCGATCGGCGCCAAGCGCGCGCGATCGAGGGCGGCGGCGCCAGGGCCTGGACCGGCGCCGTCGACGGTCGCCTCGCCTTCGCCGATGACGACGAGCGCCAAATGGGCGAGCGGCGCCAGGTCGCCGGACGCACCGAGGCTGCCCCGGGACGGGACGACCGGGTGCACCTCGGCGTTCAGCATGCCGATGAGCAGCTCGACGATGTCGACGCGGACGCCCGAGAGCCCGACCGCCAGCGCGTTGGCCCGCAGCAGGAGCATGGCGCGGATGACATCGTCGGGGAGCGGCTCGCCGACGCCGGCGGCGTGGGAGCGCACGAGATTCCGTTGCAGCTCGGCGGTGCGCGACGGATCGATGCGCACGTCGGCCAGGTCCCCGAAGCCGGTCGTCACGCCGTAGACGGTGGCGCCGTCGGCCACGAGCCGCTCGATCACCGCCCGTGAGGCACGCATCCGCTCGGCCGCCGCGGGGTCCAGGGAGACGGCCCGTCGGCCGCGTGCCACCTCGATCACCTGGTCGATGGTGAGGTCTCGGCCGGTGAGCAGGAGGGGCGGCATCGGTCCCTATACTACGCACCGTGCGACGGCTGCCGGACCCCATGAGCCGCCTCGTCGTCCATGACGACGCGGCCCACCGACTGGGCGGAGCCGTCCCCAGCCCGGCCGCTGCGTTCCTCCTGGCCGTCGTCGCCCTCCCCGCACTCTTCTGGCTCGTGATGCTGAAGCGCACGACGGTGTACACGGCGCCCGAGGAGTGGCTGATGTCGACGGTCGTACCGGCCGTGCATGGCTTCGTCGAGACGAACCTGCCCCCGCTCGAGTCCCTGATCATCGGCATCAGCGCGCTCGGGAGCGGCTGGTTCGTGGCGCTCGCCTTCGCGGGGCTCGGCCTGCTGGCGCTGGCGCGGGGAAGGCGCGACCTCGCCTTCCTGCTCGCGGTGGGGACGTTGTGCTTCCCGATGGAGTGGGCGCTGAAGTACTTCGTGTCGCCCGACGCGATCAGTCTCCCGGACCTGGTCGGCGCGATCTTCAACGTCAACGATCGCGGCCTCGACGACATCGCCGACTTCCCGGCCGGCCACGCGCTGCGCGCGACCGTGCTGTACGGGCTCGCCGCGTTCTGCGTCGCTCGCCTCGCGCACGACGTGCGACAGGGGCAGATCGCCTACGCCGTCGCGGTCATCCTCATCGGCGCCATCAGCGCCACGCGCATCTACCTCCAGGCCCACTACCCGATGGACGTGCTCGGCGGCTGGATGGCGGGCGGAGCGCTGCTCGCGATCATCGTGGCCATCCACGTCCTGCGCGTCGACGAGCGCGCCCGCGTGCGGGAGGCGGCCGAGGCCGCCGCACGGCTGGCGCGGGGCGAGCGACGGGTGGCGGTCCCTCGGCGCATGCCGCCGGCGAGCGAGGGCTGATCGCTGCTCGACTTCATCGACCGCGAGGTCATCCCGTTCATCCTCCAGATGTACGACGCGGTGGGCTACGTTGGGGTGGCCGTCGCCGTCGCGCTCGAGACGATCGTGGCGCCGATCCCATCGGAGGTGATCCTGCCGATGGCCGGCTGGAAGGTCAGCCAGTCGGCCGTCAATGCCTCGATCCTCGAGCCGCTGACCGGCCTGGGGTGGAACATCCCGCTGGCCGTTGCGTTCGCCACCGTCGGCAGCGTGGTGGGCGCGGTCGTCGGCTATGCCATCGGTGCATGGGGAGGGCGCCCGCTGCTCGACCGATACGGCCGCTACGTCGGCATCGGCGCCGAGGATCTTGACCGCGCCGACCGCTGGTTCGAGCGATGGGGAAGCTGGGCCGTCTTCCTCGGTCGGATGGTGCCGCTGGTGCGGACCTTCGTCAGCTATCCCGCCGGCATCAGCCGCATGCCGATGGGACGCTTCCTCCTGTTCAGCACCCTCGGATCCCTGCCATGGAACCTGGCTCTCATCGTGGCCGGATTCGTGGTCGGCGAGAACTACGAGGCGATCTCCGCGGCGATGAAGCCCTACGAGTACCTCATCTACGTCGTCGTCATCGGCGTCACGGCCGTCCTCGTGGGCCGCTGGTGGTGGGCAAAGCGGCGGGCTCGGGCCGTCGATTGACCGCGACCCACGGCGCGTGACACGATCAGCGGCAATCGAACCATCCATCGTCTTCGGGGCGGGGTGAAAGTCCCCACCGGCGGTCGGCTCGCCTGGCGAGCCAGCCCGCGAACCGCATCGGCCACGACGCCGATGCGGCCGACCTGACCCCCGGCGCGGCGCCGGGGCAGACAGGGCCGACGGTCACAGTCCGGAAGGGAGAGGACGACCGCGACGCGATCCGATCGCGCCTGCCTCCCGCCGCACGTGGCGGGACGGAGCCGCGCGAGGCGGGTCGACCCTCGGTCATGCCCCGCCGACGCCATCGGCTGACTGGAGCGCCATGACCGCAGGCACGCCATCCTCGACCGCACTCGACGTCCGCCTGGACGGCGTCGACGTGCGCTTCGGCACCGCGGGGGACGGGGTCATGGCGCTTGCCGGCTGCTCACTCGCGGTGCCCGCCGGGTCGTTCACGGTGATCATCGGCCCGAACGGCTGCGGGAAGTCG
>Ga0299913_10004672_pt1 | contig 11541 bp, 15 predicted proteins | sample RVTome_9_FD_201360 | JGI IMG/M metagenome (GOLD analysis project Ga0299913, IMG submission 201360) | Soil microbial communities from uranium-contaminated site in the Upper Colorado River Basin, Wyoming, United States - RVT155D38 (version 2) ... | reverse complement strand
CGACCTCGCTGATCACGTCGAAGTCGATATGCAAGGACGGGGGCCGGGCGGGTTACCGCGGGTTGGTGCGGATCGAGCCAGGAGCAACGAACGCCAAGAGCTTCGTCCGCTGTGACGCGTTGATCCTCGACGAGGACTCCCGATCCGATACCTATCCCTATATGGAGATCGAGGAGAGCGACGCCGAGATCGGCCATGAAGCGACCGTCTCCAAGGTGGGCGAGGATCAGCTGTTCTATCTCATGTCTCGAGGACTGACCGAGGATCAGGCGACTTCGCTGATCGTGGCCGGGTTCATCGAGCCGATCGTCAAAGAGCTGCCCATGGAGTACGCGGTGGAGATGAACCGTCTCATCGAAATCAACATGGCCGCGGCCGGCGCGGTCGGATGATGGATCGGCGCCGACAATGAGAGCTGCCGACTGATGATCGGGCCCGAGAGGAGCTAGTCGATGGATTTCGCGATATCGGACGTGTGCGGTTGGCGACAGGATCTCGAGTCCGACAGTGCGGGCGAGTTCTGGATCGATCGTGAAGCACTGACACAGAGAATGTCGAAGATGACTCCAGCACAACGTGCGCTCTACAGATGGGGCATCGTCGGTGAGTTCAACGATGGGCTCGATCAGATTCTCGGTCAGGACCAAGCCGTCGGCGAGATGCGCGAAGACTTTCGCGACCACTGACCCAGATGCTGCCGCTCGTCCGGCAGCCAGCCATGTGGTCGAAGCGAATCAGCCACACCGGACAAGAACCCAAAGAGCTGGGAAAAGGAAAAGGACCTCCGCTATCTCCTGCGAAAAGGAGACGACGGTAGGCCCACGTATTCCTAGCCATACAGTCTTGTTGTATGGCCTTCCGTGTTTTGCGTCGCCGGAAGATTCACGACGTCTTCAATACTCTAACGTCGCCACCCCGGTAGCACGATTCTCTACCGAACATCGATGAACCGCGAGCTCTTCGTGTGAAGTCGATGCGGCTCTGCTGGCAGTCCCCCCGTGTGTCGGGTTCCACGACCTTTCCAGGTCATTTGCCTTGCAGTTCTATGCACCTTGTGCTTCTATGTATCGAGTGACGACGAGAGAAAAGCGGTTGTGAACATCGACAAGGACCTGGTGGCTGCCTCGGCGACTCCGTTGGTGCTGGCAATCCTGGCTGAGGGTGAGAGCTACGGGTACGCCATCCTCAAGCGTGTCCGGGATATCTCGGAAGGTGAACTCGAGTGGACGGATGGGATGCTCTACCCCCTGTTGCATCGTCTGCACCGGCTCGGGTACGTGACCAGGGAGTGGCGAATCCCCCCTGAGGGCCGGCGGCGGAGGTACTACGCGATCACCGATGTGGGGGAGGCCGCACTCGCTGAACACAAGCGGCAGTGGGTGACCGTGGCCCGAGCTCTGGGTGACGCCTGGGGCGGGGGCGATCTGATGCCTTTGGCGTTCGGGAGGGCCTGACCTTGGACCGGCTGGATATCGAGATCGGGGAGTGGCGTGCCTTGGTCGAGCAGGGTCCGGCGGTCGATGGCCGCGACGCCGAGGAGCTGGCGGCCCATCTCCGGGATCAGATCGCCGACCTGATTGCGGCCGGCCTCACTGCTGACGAGGCCTTCCTCATCGCGGTGAAGCGGATCGGGAGTCTCGATGACGTGTCCCGCGAGTTCGCCCGCGAGCACAGCGGCAGGCTGTGGAGACAGCTCGTCACCTCCGACGGTGGCGAGGAACCGCAGACGGACAAGAGGTGGTTGGAGGCAATCGTGTTCGCCATTGCGGCTGCCCTCACCATTCAGGTAGCCCGCCTGGCGGCGGGGTTCCCAGGAGAGGAGTCGTCGTGGCTGCTGCGGAACGCGAGCCTCTTCGTGCTGCCATTCCTGGGCGGTTACTTCGCACACCGACGGGGACTCTCGTTGCGGCAATCCCTGCTGACAGTCGTTCCGTTCGCGATCGCCGCCGTCGTGATCAACCTCTACCCGTACGACGAGGGTGGCTCGACCGAGCTGTTGGTTGCCGCCCATCTGCCCGTCGTGCTGTGGTTCGCGGTGGCCTACCCATACATGAGTGGCATCCTGCAATCCCACGAGCGGCGCATGGACTTCGTCCGCTTCACCGGTGAATGGTTCATCTACTACGTGCTGATTGCCCTCGGGGGCGGCGTGCTCCTGGCATTGACCGCACTCATCCTCGAACCCGCCGGAGCCGACGTCGAACAGATCTTCGAATGGGTGCTGCCCTCAGGAGCGGCAGGGGCCGTGGTGGTGGCCGCGTGGCTCGTCGAGTCGAAACAACGGGTCGTCGAGAACATGGCTCCGGTGCTCACGATGATCTTCACCCCACTGTTCGCGGTCATGTTGATCATCGCGGTTTTCGTCTACGCGCTCACCGGATTGGGCGGCGCGTTCGACCGCGAGCTCCTCGGCGTGTTCGACGCCATGCTGGTTGTGGTCCTCGGTCTCGTCTTGTACGGGATATCCGCACGTGATCCGTCCATGTCACCGGTCTGGATAGACCGAATCCAACTGGTCGCCGTGGTCAGCGCACTCGTGCTCAACTTGATGGTGCTCGGCGTGATGGTGGCCCGAATCGGCGAGCTCGGATTCACCCCAAACCGGACGGCGGTGCTGGGCCTCAACATCGTGCTCCTCGTGAACCTGGCCGGAGCCGCCTGGCTGTTGGCCCGTTTTCTCACCGGGCACAGCACATTCCACCGTCTCGAGCGCTGGCAAACCACCTACCTCCCCGTTTTCGGCCTCTGGGCCGCCGTGGTGGTGGTGGTGATTCCACCGCTTTACTCGTTCAGCTGACCACGATTTCCTGCTTCGAACCCTTTTTCCTGCCTGGAAGCCGCGCCTCCCGGTTCTGGTAGCGATTCGACCGACGAGCCAGGGTTGTCGGCGTCAGCTACCCGGCTCCTCGAGCCAGTCGAATCCATGCATCGAACGAGACCAGGAGCTGGTGGAGGCGCTCACCCGTCTCATCGTCGCTCAGGGTTCGGTCCTCATTGAACAATTGCTCCGCATCCCGCAGGAACAGGGTCGGTTGTGAGAGCACCAGAGCCTGGGTTGAGATGAGGATTTGACGGAGCATCGTCTGGGCGAGGCGAGTGCCCCAGGGACCGGTGGTGACCCCGGTCACCGCCACCGGTTTGCCCTCGAGGCCCGCTCGCCCCTTGGAGCGGGAGAGCCAGTCGACCATGTTCTTGACGACTCCGGGCACCGACTGGTTGTACTCAGGGGTGGCGATCAGCAGACCGTCGGAGGAGGCGACAGCCTCGCGGAGACGAGCTACGCCCCGCGGTGTCGGTCGCTCCAGGTCTTCGTTGAAAACCGGAACGGTGCCCAGCGCGTCGTAGACAGTCATCGCCATCCCGGGAGGAGGCATCGCGGCGGCGGCCTCGAGCAGGGAGCGGTTGTATGAATCCCTTCTGAGACTGCCCGGGATGGAGAGCACCCGAATCGGCCGGTCTGTCATCTCGTCACCTCCGCGGTCGCAAAGTGGCCTATCGCGATCTGGGAGAGCGGGCCTATCGCCACCGCATAGAGGATGGTCCCGAAGCCGAGGGGACCGCCCAGGGCCCAGCCCGCGGCCAGCACCACCAACTCGATGACGGTCCGCACCAGCCGAATCGAGGCGCCTGTGCGGGTCGAGAGGCCCGTCATCAGCCCGTCGCGTGGTCCCGGTCCCAACCCGGCACCTATGTACAAGCCGGTGGCAAGCCCATTGACGCCGATCCCGACGAGGAGGAGCACGAGCTGCCACGGCAGCCATCGGGGGTGGGGCACGACGGCCAGAGCGGCGTCGGCCACCATGCCCACCACGAGGGCATTGGTCACGGTTCCCAGCCCGGGTCGTTGCCGGAGTTGAATCCAGCCCATCAAAACCACCAGGCTGACCCCGTTGACCACCCATCCGAATGAAAGGTCGAGGTGCCCGGCGAGACCCTGGTGGAAAACGTCCCACGAGTCCACGCCGAGCCCGGCAGACAGCATGAGGGCGATACTCACTCCATAGAGGACCAATCCGAGACCGAGTTGGGTGAGGCGACGGACGCCCGGCGAGCTCCAATGCACTGCAGTTACATGACACATCATGGATATGGAAATACATGATGCATCATGAATATTCCCCCGTTATCCTCGAGGCCATGACAACTCGCTGGCTCGAGCCAATGGAAGACCGGGCCTGGAGGGACTTCCGGCGCATGTTCACCTTGCTCGAGGGGCGTCTCGCTCGGGAGCTGGCCGAGGAGACCGGACTGTCGATGGCCGAGTACACCGTGCTCTCCAATCTGGTCGAGGCCGACGAGCGAAGATGGCGCATCACCGAGCTGGCTCAGCACATGCAGTGGTCACAGAGCCGTCTCTCCCATCAAATCCGCCGGATGGAGAAGCGTGGCCTGGTTGGGCGCGTGGAAGCCGATGACGATGCGCGGGGCACCGTTGTGGTCCTGGCTCGCCCCGGACTCCGGGCCATTGCCGCCGCCGCTCCTCACCATTTCCGCGGCGTTCGCCGTCACATGATCGACTTGCTCACCGCAGATCAGTTAGAGACGTTGGCCGACCTCGCAGAGACCGTTATCGAGCACCTGAAGTCTCTCGACTCCGACGAGGGAGCTCAGCCTCCGTCGTAGTTCTCGAGGTCCGGCCACGCCGCGATGTCAACACCGTGATTATCGGGGGAGGCCAGCGTCCACCACTCGGGAGCGTGGGAGTCTGCGATTCGGCCACCGGCGGCGAGCGCCGCTGTCACCCTGGCCTCGGCCTGATCGGCGGGCACACTGACGTCGATGTGGATGCGACCCCGACCGGGCTTGGGCGGCTCGAGCTCGTGGAACCAGAGGTGGGGATTACGCCGATGTGGGTCGCATCCTCCAGCCCGAGGTGCCTATACCGGAATGCAGCGGCCCAGAAAGGTCGCACGTCGACACCCGCATCCTGGGCGACGGCAATCCCGACGCACTGCACCTGTGATGGCTCGGGATCGAGTCCCAGCTCTCGAGCTGCTGCCGAAATCTGCCGGGCGAGCTCGATATCAAGCTCACTCAGCGCTCCGTCCCTCGCGGGAGAACGTGCGGACCGTCACCCCTTCAGGGCGAAGGTCGACATCGGGAAAATGCCCGGTGGCCTCGGCGGCCGCGGCGATCGCGGAAACGAATCTCGCCCCTTCGGCGAATGATTCGATGCGGTAGAGGGCGTACGCACCCCAGAACAGGACCCGCCAGTCGTCGACTCCACCGGCGTCGTGGAAGGCTCTCGCAGTGATTCTCGCATCGCTCATCGGATCACCCTATTCAGGCTCGCTGCTGGTCGACACGGCCGGCGGATGTCGCCGGTCCGAGGCTTCGCCTAGACCGTTCCGATACGTTCGATGTGGCCTCGACCCCAGTGTCGGATCGTCTCCACAACGGGGATCAGGGAGCGACCATAGCTGGTCAGTGAGTAGCGCACAGGAGAGGGGATCGGGCCGGTCTGGTCTCTGGCGACGAGGCCGTCTGCCATCAGTTCGCGAAGCTGCTCGCTCAACACCTTCTGGGACACGCCATCCATCAGTCTCCGAAGCTCGCCGAATTGCCGGGGCGACTCGGCGAGCCAATAGATGATGATCAGTTTCCACTTTCCACCGAATGCGGCGGAGGCGGCGGTGAGCGGGCAATCGGTTATCGGATTCTGTCGGCGTGCGAGTGACATTGGTTACCTGAAAGTGCCTTCTAGCTCTGGGCTCATCGTGCCCTTACCTTATGGGCCTGGCTATCACCGAGAGGAGAATGATCGTCGAGGTCCGCACCTACTTCACGAAGCCCGGATTGCGAGCCCGGTTTCTCGACTTTTTCCGACAGGAGGCCGTTCCCCTACAACGGTCGCTTGGGATCGGGATCGCGGGCCCGTTCGTGGACGTGGTGAATCCCGATGTGTTCGTTTGGCTCCGGTCGTTTCCATCGGCGACCGACCGTGACCGGATGAAGGCCGCCCTGTACGAGGGTGCGAAGTGGAACGACGAGTTGGAGGAGATCGCCATGCCCATGCTCGACCGGTACGAGGTCACAGTCGCCGATGTGCCCGATTGGTTCGTCAACGACATCGCCACGGCCTCGGACGAGATCAGCTGGAGATGAGTCTCGCCGGCGACCCATCTGTGAGCAGGAACAAAGATTTCGACTTCGAGTTCGGAGAATGGTCCGCGCACATTTCGCGGTTGGTGGACCCACTCGCCGGCTCCGACAGTTGGGTCGAGTACGAAGGCACCTCGAACGTGCGGCCACTGTGGGGGGGACGGGCCAACCTGGGTGAACTGGATGTCTCGGGATCGTCTGGCTCCATCCAAGGCCTGAGCCTCCGCCTCTTCGACCCCGAGTCCGGGCAATGGCGCATCCATTGGGCGAGCAGCAGGGACGGCCAGATCGGGCCGGCCATGGTTGGTGGATTCCACGACGGGACCGGGGAGTTCCACAACCGGGAGATCTTCGATGGTCGAGAAATCTCTGTGAGATTCGTGTTTTCCGATATCACCCCCAGGTTCTTCCGGCTCGAGCAAGCCTTCTCTGCGGATGCGGGAGCAAGCTGGGAGGCGAACTGGATCGCCGAGTTTCAGATCAGAAGTGATCGCTGAGCCGGGAACGGGAGCAACCCCGATCGGATTCAGCGCTTGGCCGCGATGGCCGAAGTGGGCGATGGGCAGGTCTCTGCCGTTTCGCCGTCGCAGCATTCAGCCTGGTTGAGACCGAACATCGCACAGACGCCGTTGAGGCAGGCGGCGTGTCCGTGGACGTATCCCATTCGTGTCTGGCACCAGGCGCAAGGCATGAATCCAATCTATCGGCTTGCCACTTCGGTCTAGTCGCATTCTTTGACCCGCCAACGCATGGCGATGAGGCGACGCCCTTGCCAATGAGCCCCTGCTTGGCCTCATGGGTACGATCGCTGATTGACATCCCGATGGCCGACTCAAGCCGCGTTGGCGGCACGCTCTCGGTGGCAAGCCCGTGACCAAGGAGACCTATGTCAACCAAGTCGTCGAAGTCAGGATCCGGCCAATCCAGTGGCCTGATGGGAAAGCTGGTATGGGTGGCCGTGGTGGTTGTCGTCCTCGGCGGGGCCGTGTTCTTGGCAATCGACCTCACCGAGCCGGAAGCGCCCCCTCCTCCCGAACTGGAGGCGGTCGAGACCTTCGCCGACATGGGGACTCAGCACCTGGCTCCTGGTGAGGGGACTCCGGAGTACAACTCGAATCCTCCGACCAGCGGTCCCCACGCCGATACTCCGGCCGCCTGTGGCGTCTATCGCCAGCCGGTGCCCGACGTGAACTATCTCCACAGCATGGAGCACGGCGCCATCGTGGTGCAGTACGACGCTGAGCTCTCCCAAGAGCAGGTCGTCGAAGTGGAGAGAATCGGCCGGGAGATCGGAGGCGAGATCATCGTCGCTCCCCGCTCTGACAACCCGGCGCCCGTTGCCCTCACCGCATGGACCAAGCTGCTCCTTCTCGACGAAGTGGACGGCGATGTCATCGCTGCTTTCGAGAGAGAGTTCGGAAACCGCAGCCCCGAGGCCGGGGCACAATGCCCATTCCAGGTCGACGAAGGGGCCTGAAGGGTTCCGCCGCTCGTGCCACCTGGCAGTCGGGTGGTCGGTGAGCGATTCGAGGATGTCCCCAGATCGCGGTGCACATAGAAGAGTCCAAACCAGCACGCCGGAGATTGAAGGTCCGACCCTCTGGGTCCGGCCGTGCAGATGTTTGACCCAAGGGCCACGGCGGGTAGCAGGCTGGGGTCGGCAAGGAGGTACGCCTGTGGCAGCAACCGGATACTTAGCCGAGGCAGAGATTGATATAGAAGCCTCGCCCCGAGAGGTCTGGGACGCTCTCACCGATCCCGATCGGGTCGAGCAATATATGTTCGGCACCCGCCTCAGCACGGATTGGGAGGTGGGCAGCCCGATCACTTGGAGCGGGGAGTGGCAGGAGAACACGTATGAGGACAAGGGAGATCCTCGAGTTCCTGCCGGAGGCGAGGCTCAGCTACAGCCATCACAGCCCGCTGAGCGGCGCGTCCGACGTCCCAGAGAACTATCACACGGTCGCCATCGAGCTCTCACCTCACGACAAGGGCACGACGGTCGCCCTTACCCAGGACAACAACGCCACCGAGGAGGCGCGCGCCCACGCCCAAACCAACTGGCAGACCATGCTCGACGGCCTGAAAAGACACGTCGAAGGAGATTCCAGCTCGATGTCATGATCTGATCGAATCCACTCCGCTCGACCCGTGCTGGGGGTCTAACGGAGTGGAGTCCGGACCCGAGAAGACGACACTCTCATCTGTGATCCCGGTCCGGGGCCCTGGCCGATTTCAGGCCACGTCCGCGGGCTCACCTCTCATCGTGCTCGCGAGCACACCTTGTCGTCTCGCGCCACGTATTGCCGCGAGCAGAGTCGGGTGTTGTGAGGCCCCCCGGCCTCCAGGGCGACCTCGAGGCCAAACCTTCGTGCAGAAGGTATGGTCGACAAGCTCTCTGGAGAGAGGCTGTTTTGGACATAGGTTTCATTGGATTGGGTGACATGGGTCAGGGCATCGTCCCCCGGCTGCTCGATGCCGGTCATCGCGTGGTCGGTTGGAATCGCACCGCCTCTAAGGCCAAGTCCCTGATCGAGTTGGGTATGGGCTGGGGCGAAACTCCACGCGAGGTGGCGGCCGCGACCGACATCGTTTTCTCCGTCGTGACAGACGGGTCAGCGGTGCAGTCCGTGGCACTTGGTGACGATGGGGTGATCGCCGGGTTGGACAGCGACTCGGTCTATCTCGACATGAGCACCATCGATCCGGAGCTGAGCCGACAGATCGGCACCGAGTTCGCCGACAACGGTCTCACCATGCTGGACGCACCGATCTCGGGAAGTCCGGTCACCCTGGCTCAGGGAAGCGCATCGACGATGGTCGGTGGCGACCGTGCCGCCTTCCAACGGGTAGAGCCCGTGCTCTACGACATCGGCTCCAAAGTGAGCTATATCGGGGAACGTGGCGCCGCGGTGCAGATGAAGGTCGCCATCAACCTCAGTCTCATCGTGCAGATGGTGGCCTTCTGCGAGTCGGTCGCCCTGGCGGAGAGAGGCGGGGTCGACCGCGAGGTTGCCGTCGATGCCATGCTGAAGAGTGTGGTGGCCTCCCCTGTGATGGGCTACCGGGGACCTTTCATCCTCGAGGGGAACATGCCCGACAAGCCGTTGGCCGACGTCACCCTGCAACAGAAGGACATGATCCTCGCCCTCGAGGTGGCCCGGCGTCAGGGCTCCCCGGCACCGTTGGCTGCGGTGGCCAACGAGATGCTCAATGCCTGCCGGGGCCGGGGCATCGACCATCGCGATTTCGTCACGGTCTTCGACATCTATCACCTGTTGAGTGGTTTGTCATGATGGAGCCTTATCGCACTCGTCTCGATGACGTGCCCCTCGTCCCCGGACTCCAACGGGACGAGGGCTGGGTGGACATGCAGGTCCAGTTTCTCGTCGACAAGCATTCCGCCGGGTCGGACGACTTCCTCCTTGGGTGGACCCTGCTACCTCCGGGCGCAAGACATGACCGGCACCGTCACCATGAGGCCGACGAGTTCTTCATCGTCCTTCAAGGCTCCGGGGTGATCTACACCGATGAAGGGCGGGAGCCGGCAGGCAAAGGCGACGTGGTCTTCACCCCGCGTGGCCACTGGCATGGATTCGACAACACAGGAGACGAAGACGTGGTCCTGGTGTGGGGCTGGAGCGGAGCGGGAGCCCTGGAGGACACCGGCTACGAGGTCGGTGAGATTCAATGACCGCGTCCGGGTGGGATAACCCGGCCGTCCGCGAGGGGATGCGGCGCATGCTGGAGCACCGGGCCGAGCTCGTCGGAAGAGGTGAGCGGATGATCGGCTGGAAGCTCGCATTCGGCGCTCCGGCCTGGCTGGAGAAGTTCGACATCCCCGGGCCCCTTGTTGGGTTCCTGCCCCAGTCGCGGAACCACCCTCCGGGTGCCGCTGTCCCGGTCAGGGGATGGGTCCTCCCGGTGGCCGAGCCGGAAATCGCGATGTACTTGAGCCACGACGTCGACGATCCGGCGCGGGCCGAGAAAGCGGTTTTCGGGCTGGGGCCGGCCATCGAGCTGGCCGATGTCGACTCGCCGCCGGATGACATTGGAGACGTTCTCGCCGGAAACATCTTCCATCGTGCCGTGATCTTGGGAGAGCCCGATCCGACCCGGGGAGATGGCGACGTCACCGGGATGCGAGCTCGCATCGTCAAGAACGGTTCGCAACTCGTCGACACTGACGATCTGGAGTCACTCACCGGGAAGCTCGTTCCTATCCTCCGTCACGCCGCGGCACTACTCGATGCGGCCGGAGAGCAGCTGAGGTCGGGAGACGTGGTCATCATGGGTTCGGTGGTCCCACCGATCCAGGTTCGATCGGGCGAGGCGATCACCTTCGAGCTGTCGCCGCTCGCTCCGATTTCGGTTACCGTCTAGCTCCGCGCTCTCTGCAGGGCTTGCCAGACCCTCGACGCGGTCAGGGGGAAGCTCACGGACTCCACACCATACGGTCGCAATGCGTCGTGGACGGCGTTGAGGATCGCCCCGGGGACTCCGATGCAGCCGGCCTCACCCGTCCCTTTCGCCCCGAGCGGGTTCGACGGAGCAGGGTGGACGAGACGTCTCGTCTTCAGTGGCATGGGTTGCGCAGCACTCGGGATGAGATACCCCATCAGATTGGCGGTCAGCAGCTGTCCATCTTCGTCGTAGACCACACACTCGAGGAGGGCCTCGCCGATGCCTTGCATGACCGAACCGTGTACCTGCCCTTCGACCACCATGGGGTTGATCACGTTTCCGCAGTCGTCGACAATCACCAATTCCAAGAGGTTGACCTGCCCCGTCTCCAGCTCGACTTCGGTCACCGCGACGTGGGTGCCGTATGGGAACGTCTGTGCGCCCGGGGTGAACATCTCCTGGGCCGTCAGCTCCATGTCGATCGAATCGGCATGGGCCCCTACCTCGGCGAGGCTCACCTCGCTGCCCGGCGAGCCCACCACCCGAAACATTCCGTCAACCAACTCCAGGTCCGCCTCGGCCGCCTCCAACAGATCTGCTGCGGCAATCTTCGCCTTCTGTCTCACCTCGGTTGCGGTCCGCAGGACTGCCGATCCGCCCACCTGCAGAGACCGACTGCCGAAGCTGCCGACGCTGTCGGCGACTTCGGCCGTGTCCCCGGCGATGAAAAAGACGCGGTCGAGAGGCACTGCGAACACCGACGCCGCGATCTGAGACCACACCGTGCGATGGGCCTGGCCCGATGGGGTGGACCCGGTGCGGACGATCACCGAGCCATCGGCTCCGAGCTCGACCTTGCCCCACTCCCCGGAGTCGGCGGCACCCCCGGCACGCTCGATGAAGGACCCAATCCCGATTCCGATGGGGTCGGCACCGTTGTCACGTCTCGCCCGTTGTTCTGCCCGCCAACGCTCGATGTCCAGGGTCTTCAGGGCCAAACCGAGCGCCGCCGCGTAGTCACCCGAGTCGTAGATC
>Ga0299913_10004671_pt1 | contig 11542 bp, 11 predicted proteins | sample RVTome_9_FD_201360 | JGI IMG/M metagenome (GOLD analysis project Ga0299913, IMG submission 201360) | Soil microbial communities from uranium-contaminated site in the Upper Colorado River Basin, Wyoming, United States - RVT155D38 (version 2) ... | reverse complement strand
CGCTCGATCTCGCGCGCGATCGCGTCCAGCAGCGGCTCGCGGCGTGGCTGGAGCGCCGCCAGGACCTGCGCCGCGATCTCGGGTACCGGCACCAGCGGGCGGCGCAGGTCCTTCGGCAGTGAGCGGATCAGGCTCGTGACCAGCTCCGAGCGGAGCCCGGGAACCAGCCACTCGAAGCGCTCGGCGCGCAGCTGCCCGAGCATCGGCAGCGGCACGTGGACGGTGACGCCGTCGTTGTCGGTGCCCGGCTCGAACCGGTAGCTGAGCTCCAGCGTCCGGTCGCCCTGGCGCCAGGCCTGCGGCCACGCCTCGGGATCGACCGCGTCGGCGGCCTGCGCGTCGACCAGCAGCTCGCGCGTGAGCCTGAGGCGGGCCGGGTCGGCGCGACGCTCGTCGCGCCACCAGCGGTCGAAGTGTGCGGCGGATACGGCGTCGGCCGGGATCCGCGCGTCGTAGAAGTCGAAGATCGCCTGGTCGCCCGAGAGGATGTCGCGCCGTCGTGCGCGGTGCTCGAGCGCCTCGACCTCCTCCACCAGCCTCGCGTTCTCCGCGAAGAACTCGTGCCGGGTGTCCCAGTCGCCCTCCACCAGCGCGCGGCGGATGAACAGCTCGCGCGCGAGCGGCGGATCGATCGGCCCGTACGCGACCGTCCGGTTCTCGACGATCGGCAGGCCGTAGAGCGTGGCGCGCTCGGTCGCCACGACGGAGCCGCGGCGGCGATCCCAGCGCGGCTCGCTGTACGTGCGCCTGAGCAGGTGGCCGGCGAGCGGCTCCACCCACCCCGGCTCGATGCGCGCGGCGGTGCGGCCCCATAGTCGCGACGTCTCCACGAGCTCGGCGACCATCGCCCAGCTCGGCGGCTTCTTCGCCAGCGCCGAGCCCGGGAAGATCGCGAAGCGCGCCCCGCGCGCGCCCTGGTACTCGCGGCCGCGCTCGTCCTTCAGGCCGACATGCGAGAGCAGGCCGGACAGCACTGCGACGTGGATCTGCTCCCGCTCCGCCGGCGTGCGGTTGATCTTCACGCCTACGCCCTTGGCCGCCTGGCGCAACTGCTCGACGAGGTCCTGCCACTCGCGGATCCGCAGGTGGTGCAGGTGCTCGGCCAGGCAGCGCTTGCGGAACTGGTTGCTGGAGAGCTGGCGCTGGAGGTCGCGCAGGTAGCTCCAGAGATTCAGGTAGGCGACGAAGTCCGACTCCCCGTCGGCGAACCGCGCGTGCAGCTGGTCCGCGTGCGCGGTCTTCTCGGCCGGCCGCTCGCGCGGGTCCTGAATCGACAGCGCGGCGGCGATCACGATCACCTCGTCGGCACAGCCGAGACGGTCCGCCTCCAGCACCATCCGGCCCATCCGCGGGTCGACCGGCAGATCGGCGAGCCGGCGGCCGAGCTTGGTCAGCTTCCCGCCCGCACCGAGCGCTCCGAGCTCCTCCAGCAGCCGGATGCCGTCGCGCACCTGGCGCCGGTCCGGCGGGTCCAGGAACGGGAACTTCTCGAGGTCGCCGAGGCCGATCGCCGCCATCTGGAGGATCACCGCTGCGAGGCTGGTGCGCTGGATCTCCGGCTCGGTGAAGCGCGGGCGCTCGGCGAAGTCCTCCTCGCTGAACAGGCGGATGCAGATGCCGTCCGACGTCCGGCCGCAGCGACCTTTGCGCTGATCGGCGGAGGCCTGCGAGATCGGCTCGATCGGCAGCCGCTGCACCTTCAGGCGGGAGCTGTAGCGGCTGATTCGCGCCGTGCCTGGATCGACCACGTAGCGGATGCCGGGCACCGTGAGCGACGTCTCGGCGACGTTGGTGGCGAGCACGACGCGGCGCTTCGGGTGCGGCTTGAAGACCTTCTGCTGCTCGGCCGCCGACAATCGCGCGTACAGCGGCAGCACCTCCACGCCGGTGCCGAAGCGCCCGTGCAGGACGTCGGCGGTGTCGCGGATCTCGCGCTCGCCGCTGAGGAACACCAGCACGTCGCCAGGACCCTCGCGGAGCAACTCGTCGACGGCGTCCGCGATCGCGTCCTCCTGGTCGCGGTCGGCGTTCTCGACGGGGCGGTGGCGGACCTCGATCGGATAGGTGCGGCCGGACACCTCGACCAGGGGCGCGCCGCCGAAATGACGGCTGAAGCGCTCCGGGTCGATCGTCGCCGACGTGATGATCAGCTTGAGGTCCGGCCGGCGCGGCAGCATCCGCTTGACGAACCCGAGCAGGAAGTCGATGTTCAGGCTGCGCTCGTGCGCCTCGTCGACGATGATCGTGTCGTACCGGCGCAGCAGCCGGTCACGCTTGATCTCGGCCAGCAGCAGGCCGTCGGTCATCAGCCGCACGCGCGTGTCGGCGCGCGAGCGATCGTGGAAGCGGACGGCGTAGCCGACGGCTTCGCCGAGCGGGACGTTCAGCTCGTCCGCGATGCGCGCGGCGACGGTGCGCGCGGCCAGCCGCCGCGGCTGCGTGTGGGCGATCGTCTCGCGGCCGAGCTCGAGGCACAGCTTCGGTAGCTGGGTCGTCTTGCCGGAGCCGGTCTCGCCGGCCACGATGACGACCTGGTTGGCGCCGATGACCTCGAGCAGCTCGTCCCGGCGAGCGCTGATCGGCAGCTCGCTCGGGTACGCGATCGCACCGACCGCGGTGGCGGCCGCGCTCACCGCGCGGGCGCCGGCTCGCCCGTACGGGCGGCGTTCTCCTCAATCGCGTCGAGGATCCGCGGCCAGGCGTCGCGCGGGAGGTCGTGACCCATGCCCTCGATCGTCAGCAGCCGCGCGCCCGGGATCGCGCGCGCGGTCGCGCGCCCGCCCGACGGCGGCACGAGCTTGTCCTTCGTGCCGTGGATGACCAGCGTGGGCGCGGTGATCGTCCGCAGCAGCGGCGTGCGGTCGCCGGACGCGACGATCGCGGCGAGCTGGCGCAGGTTCCCGGCGGGGCTGATGCCGCGGTCGTAGCTCACCGCGGCGATCCGCCGCAGGTCGTCGTCGTCGGGCGGGAACCCGGGTGACCCGATCCTCGAGAACACCCACACGGCGTGCTCGAGGTATTTCTCGCGCTCGCGCGGCGGCGTGCGCAGGAGCACCGGATACAGGCGCGGCGACGGCTGGCCGCTCCAGTGCGCGCCGGTGTTGGACATCCAGGAGACCAGGGACAGCACCCGCTCCGGGTTCCGGGCGGCCATCGTCTGGGCGATCATCCCGCCCATCGAGACGCCGACCACGTGCGCGGGCTCGATCCCGAGATGGTCGAGGAGGTGGAAGCCGTCCTGCGCCATGTCGTCGAGCGTGTAGTGCGCGACGCGCTTGTTGCGCAGGATCAGCTGCAGCAGCGTCGGGACCGGGCCGGTCATCTGCTGGGAGCGGCCGACGTCGCGGTTGTCGAACCGGATCACGTGGTAGCCGCGCTCCGCGAAGGCCTCGCAGAAGTCCTCGTGCCAGCCGACCATCTGCGTGGCGAGGCCCATCACGAGCAGCACGGCCGGGTCCGAGGGATCGCCGAACGTCTCGTAGCAAAGCTCGACGTCGTCGCTCACGGTGCAGAACTGCTCGGGCATCAACCTCAAGACGCTAGCGCGTCACAGGCGCTTTACCAGCCAGTAATCCGTCCGGCCGTCCACCTGCTCGGTGGAGGCGACGGCATATCCGGCCGACGCGTAGAGCGTGCGGGCCTCGGCGAGCACCGCGGTTGTGATGAGACGGATCTGCTCCTGTCCAGCGGCGCGCGCGATCGCCTCGAGCTCCGCGAGCAGGCGCCGCGCGTGGCCGCGGCCGCGCGCCGGTGCCGCCACGAACATGCGCTTGATCTCGCCGGTGTCCGGCGCCAGCGGCCGCAGGCCGCCGCAGGCGACCGGGACGCCGTCCTCGTAGAGCACGAGCCAGGCCGCGCCGGGACCCCTGAACACGTCCGGCCTGGCGAAGATGTCCTCGGTCGGCTCGAAGTCCGGCCCGACGCGCTCGCGCGCGAAGTCCATGTACGCCGCGAACAGCGTCTCCGCCGCGGGGCCGTCGGGGGGCTCGTGCCGGACCTCGATCACGGCCGGCGCCGGAGCGCGAGGATCACCATGTCGTCGTTCAGCGTCGGCGCCCAGGCCTCCACCTCACGGCGCAGGAACCGCACCAGCTCGTCCGGGGGCATCGTCTGGGCGTGCTCGCGCAGCAGGGCCGGGAGGCGCTCGTCACCGAACTGGCGCCCGTCACGCCGGGCCTCGGTGAGCCCGTCGGTGCAGGCGAACACCAGGTCGCCCGGGTTCAGCGGCGCTTCGGCGGTGGTGTACACCGCCTCCTCGTCGACGCCGAGCGGCAGCCCGGTGCCGCGCAGCTCGTGCTCGGCGCCGTCCGCCCCGACGACCACGGGTGGCGGGTGGCCGGCGTTGCACCAGCGGATCGTGCCGTCGTCGATCACCGCCATCACGACCGGGACGAACGTGGTGCCGGGCAGCCGCCGGCGCAGCAGCGCGTTCGTCTGCGACATCACGTCCGCCGGGTCGCTGGCATCCCAGGTGCGCGCCTCGATGAAGAACCGCACCATGGCGCTGATCGCGGCGACCTCGATGCCCTTGCCGCTGACGTCCCCGACCAGCAGTGCGATCGAGCCGCTCGGGAGCCGCCAGATCCCGAACAGGTCGCCACCGCCGGCCGCCTGGCCCGACGGCTCGTACACGAGGCCGGCCTCGAACCCCTCGAGCTCCGGCAGCGGCCCGGGGATGAAGCCGCGCGTGAGCGCGAGCGCGATCCGGCGTTCGCGCTGGAAGTCGAGCGCGTTGGCGATCGCGCCCGCGGCCGCGCGGCAGAATGCCACGAGCCGCGCCAGCAGAGCGTCGTCGTAGGCCTCCGGGCGCTCGTCGGCGATCGTCAGCACGCCGAACAGCCGTGCGCCGATCGAGAGCGGCACGTGCGCGAACGAGCGGAACCCCTCCTCGGCGGCGACCCACGGCAGGAACCGGTCGCGGTCCGCCTCGCGACTCACGTACGGCTCGCCGGTCTCTGCGACGCGGCCGATCATCCCCTTTCCGATCGCGAAGCGCTCGCTGACCAGTCGCTCCGACGCGCCGATCGACTGCACGACGTCCAGGTCGCGGCTCGCCGGCTCCTGGCGGAGCAGCATCACCGTGGAGGCGCCGCTGAGCGCGGCGGTCTGCTCGACGATCGCCCGGTACACGTCGTCGAGCTCCAGCGACCGGCCGAGCGCCTGCACGGCACGGTTGAGCTCGAGCTCCTCCAGCGCGCGCTGCTCTTCGCGGTGTAGCAGCTCCGAGCGATCGAGCGCGATGCCGGCCATGTTGGCGAACACCTCGGCGCTGCGCAGGTCCTCGTCGCTGAAGGCGGGGGAGGACAGTGCCAGCACGCCGAAGATGCGGCCGTTCGGTGCGTGCACGGGTACTGCGAGCAGGGAGGAGGCGGCGTACCACTCCCAGGTCAGCTGCGCCTGGGCGGGCGGCAGGGTCTCCTTCAGCCGCTCGTGGAGCGCGTCGGCCCCGGGCCACTCCTCGATGCCGCCGATCATCAGCGGCATCCGCGTCTCGATCGCCGCCTCGGTGATGCCCGCGCGGTCCGGGTCGTAGGGCCGGCTCAGCACCGCGCCGAGCGCCTCGCGCACGGCCTGCGACGAGAACCACGCCGCCGCCGGGCGGATGTAGCGCTGCTCCCAGTCGACGACCAGGAACGCGCAGCCGGAGAGGTCGAACGCCCGGCGCAGCTGGGCGACGATCTCCTCGAGGGTCTGGCTCAGCCAGCGGCCCTCCGTCGCGATGTCAGCCGGTGTCGAGATCGTCGTCGTCGGAGATCTGCTCGAGGAGCTCGAGGGCCGCGGCCTGCGCGGGGGTGGCGCCGACCTCCCCGCCGCCGAGGTCCTGGAGCTGCGGGAAGAAGGTCGCGTGGATCGCGATCTCCTCCGGTCCGGAGTCTTCGAGCACGATCACGGCTCGCCCGGGCCCGTCGCCGTCGGCCCCGTCAGTCTCGTCATGCAGCGTCGCTCCCGCGGCCGTCAGGACGGCCACCGCGAGCTGCCGCCAGTGCGCGATCGCGTCCTCGCGCTCGTTGGGGCTCATCTGGGCGAGGTGATGGTGATTGCGCTCGGCGAGCGCGGCGACCGCCGCGTCGAGCGGGGCATCGGCGAGCAGGTCTTCGGGAGTTGGCACCTCGCCAGTCTAGGTCAGGCGTCGAGCACTTCGCGCACATACGACAGGCGAACCTTGCGGGACTGCTTGAGCATCCAGGCCCGCTCAGGCGCGGCGCCGGGATCGTGCGCGAGCACGTCCGCGACGTAGGAGAGCCGGATCGCGTCGGGCTGGGCGAGCATCCAGCGCTCCTCGGCGTTCGGGTCGCCGGCACGGTCGACGACGTGCTCGACGTAGGAGCTGCGGATCTCGCGGGCCTGGGAGAGCATCCAGCGGTGCTCGCGCGATCCGGCCACGAGCGCGACCGCGCGGGTGACGGTGGCGGGCGCGAGCAGCACCCGGCGGGCGAAGGGGGGAAGGTTCACGGCCGGGTCACCGCGCTCCATACCGTCAGCAGCGTGTCGAGCGCGAGCTCGCGGTCGAACTCGGGGTCGCGACCGAGGGTCTCCATCAGATAGTGGCCGTTCATCAGGTTGAGCGCGCGGGCCAGCTCGTAGCCGCGCTCGCCGCGGCCCATGAGGATGGCGGTCTCGGCGATCCAGCGATCGACGAACGCGCAGTAGGCGACCTCGATCTCGGCGTCGTGGCCGGCCGCGTGGTTCAGCGCGCGCAGGAACACGCCGTGGCGCGCGAACGTGTCCACGCCGGCGGCCAGGACCTCGCGCAGCCAGTGCTCGCCGGGCGGGCCGGCCGCGAGCCGGCCGGCCAGCTCCGCCTCGATCTTGGCCAGCAGCGCCAGCACGACCTCGGGCAGGCCGTCGAAATGGCGGTAGAACACAGTGCGGGAGAGCCCCGCCTCGGCCATCACGTGTTCGACCGTCAGCTCACGGAACGGGCGGTCGTGCAGAAGGCGCTCGGCGGCGGCGAGGATCCCCTCGCGGGCCTGCTCGCGGCGCGCGCGCGTGTTCTCGCGACGACGCGCGGTGGCGGGGCGCGTTGACATCGTCGCGTCAGTATGGCAGCCTGAGACGCGTTGTGTGACACCGTGTCGCATCTCGCCTCCCCAGGAGTTCCAATGAAGCCCATCGCCGTCTCCACCACGATCGACCGCCCGCGCGAGGAGGTCCACGATCTGCTCGACGACATCTCGCGCCACGAGGGGTTCACCGATCACTTCCTCGTCGACTGGAGGCTCACCCGCGACGACCCGCGCGGCGTCGGCGCGGGCGTTCGCGTGAAGGGGACGGTCGGGCCGCACCGCGAGACGGAGATCACCGTCGTCGAGTCGACGCCGGAGCGGATCGTCGAGAACGGCCGCAGCGGCAAGGACCTCCAGCGCCGCACCACCGGAACCTACACGCTCACCCCGGCCGACGGCGGCGGCACGAACGTGACCTTCACGCTCGAGCTCGAGCCCGCCGGGCTCGGCGACCGCCTGCAGGGACCGATGATGCGGGCGTACCTGCGTCGCCAGAACGCCCGCGCGATGGAGCGGCTGCGGGAGCTGATGGAGGCGCGAACGTCAACCCCGGCTGGGTAGGGCGGCGGGGGCGCCGTGCGTGCATAACTCACCACTCGACGCTCCGCCGAGATCGCGTGGTGAGAAACGCACCGCCACGGATCACAACTCACCACACACGCGGCGGAGACCATCGCGTGGTGAGTTATGCACCTGATCCACCGCCCATAGCCCCAGCTTCCCCACCCAGCGCAGTTGACGTGCGCCGAAAGCTACGAAGCGCCCGGAACCACGAGCCGCTCCAGCGCACCCCGTAAGCGAGCCGGGATCTCGACCGGCCGCCGCGCGGCCCGGTCCACGAACACGTGCACGAACCAGCCCGTCGCCGCGGGCTCGATCCGGCCCTCACCGAACAGGCCGATCTCGTAGCGCACGCTCGACCGGCCGAGGTTGCCGACGCGCAGGCCGGCCTCGACCGTCTCCGGGAACGCGAGCGGGCCGTGGAACTCGCAGTGGGACTCGGCGCACACGCCGATCACGTCGCCTCCGTGGATGTCGAGCCCGCCCTCGGCGATCAGCCACGCGTTGCTCACCGTGTCGAAGAACGCGTAGTACTCGACGTTGTTGACGTGGCCGTAGACGTCGTTGTCGTTCCAGCGCGTCGGGATCGAGCGCCGGTGGGGGTAGGCGTCGGCCGTCACGCGGCGATCGTGCGTGACGCCACCACGCGGGCGAAGCCGCCGAACAGCGCATCCGACAGCGCGCGCTGGCCGGGAAGGTGGAGCGCGTCCGCGGCGCGGGCCTGGTCCTCCGTCACCCCGGCTTCCTCGAGCTCCCAGTCCCCGTCCACGTACCAGCCGTCGAGGCCCTCGGGGCCGACCTCCGGGTGGAACTGGACGCCCCATGCGCAGCGGCCATGGCGGAATGCCTCGACGGTCCCGCCGGCCGGTCGCCGGAGCAGCTCGACCGCTCCGGGCGGCGTCTCGAAGCCGTCCTCGTTCCAGTGCAGCGCCACCGCGCCGGGCGGGAGCGCGCCCACCACCGGGTCGCCGGACGCGGCCGGGAGCGCCTCGATCGGCGTCCACCGCACCATCCGCCGCGGCAGGCGGCGCACGCGGCCGCCGAGCGCGTGGGCGAGCAGCTGGGCGCCGAGGCAGACGCCGAACACCGGCAGCTCGCGCCCGACGGCCTCGCGCAGCAGCGCTGCCTCGGCCGCCAGCGCCGGCTCGCGATCGATGTCGCGCACGGACTGCTCGCCGCCGAGCGAGAGGATGCCGTCGACCTCGTCGAGCACCGGCAGCGGGTCGCCGTCGCGCAGCCGCCGCTCGTCGAGCTCCACTCCTGCGGCCCGCAGGGCGTGCCCGGCGTGGCCGGTGAAGGCATGTTCGAGGTTGTGCAGGCAGGCCACGACCGGCGTCGGCATCCGCCGAGCGTATCCGGCTGGCCCGCCCATCGGGGGTTCGGTTTCCCGCACCGACATTGACAGGCCCGCCGTATCGAGCATGCCCTCCGGCATTGGGAGTATTCGCGTCGTTCCCCCGAACAAGTTGAGGCGAAGCCCATGGAAGGGCCACACCGCCTCCGCGCTCCGGCCCCGGCTTGCTCCTCTCTCCTCCCCGGCGGCCGCAAGGCCGGCAGCAACGTGAATAAAGGGCGCCGCCGTGGTCCCCCAGCCGCGGCGGCGTACCTCGCGTTTCCTTTCCCTCAGCACACGGGCACAGGCGTCGGATGCGCCTGGAGCGCCCGTGCCGCGCTACGCGGCGACGGCCGACAACGGCGCCGCGCGCCTGTACGTGCCGACGGCGTCGCGCAGGCAATCGAGCATGACCGCGAGCGGACCGGTCGGATCGGGTGCGAACACCGCGCCGATGCGGCGGTAGGGCGGGCGGCCGCGGATCGGCCGGACCGCGACGTCTGCGCGCGTCGACGCGAGCGCCAACCCCGGCACGAGCGCGACGCCCATCCCGCTCGCCACGAGGCCCTGGATCGCGAAGTAGTCGTCTGACGTGTAGGCGACGCGTGGCTCGAACCCGGCGTCGCGGCACGCGCGCAGGACGATGTTGGAGTCGGCGCACGTGCCGCGCAGCCCGACGAGCATCCAGTCCTCGTCCTTGAGGTCGCTGAGCGAGATCGCGCGCCGCGTGACCAGCGGGTGGTCGGCGGGCAGCGACGCGTACAGCACGTCGTCCATCAGGCGCTCGACGCCGAGGCCGGACAGCTCGGGGTCGGCTTCGAAGCCGCCCTCCTCGCTGATCGCCAGGTCGATCTCTCCGCGGCGCAGCGCCGGGATCGACGCCGGCGGGTCCATCAGCTGGAGATCGACCACGACGCCCGGACGCTGCCTGCGGAACGCGGACACGGCGAGCGGCACGATCGTCCCCGCAGCGGTTGCGAACGACGCGATCCGCAGGCGCCCGCGAGCGCTCGTGGCGATCTCGGACAGTTCCGCCTGTGCCTCGGCGAGCTGCGCCAGGATGCGCTCGGTGTGATGGACGAGCGCCTCGCCGGCGGGGGTGAGGCGGATGCCCTTGGGCTGGCGCTCGATCAGCTTGACGCCGGCCTGGACCTCGAGGCGGGCGATCTGCTGCGAGACCGCAGGCTGCGAGTACGACAGCGCGTCGGCGGCCGCGGAGAACGAGCCACGCAGCGCGACCTCGCGCAGGACCTTCAGAAGCCGGAGATCATCCATAAGCCAACTTTATCATGTAGATCAGTAACGATCATTTGAACTTATGTGGGTGGCACGCGACACTTGTTCCAGTCGCCACAAAGGAGCCCCGAAATGACCGCCCCGCTCGTTCTTCGCCCCGCCACTTCAGTCGACACCGACGACCTCGAGCGCCTCGCCGCGCTCGACAGCGCCAGGCCCCTAGAGGGCGAGGTGCTGCTCGCCTACGCCGGTGGCGACGTCCGCGCCGCGCTCTCGCTCGCGAGCGGCCGCGTCGTGGCCGATCCGTTCTGGCCGAGCGCCGACCTCGTCGAGCTGCTCCGTGCGGCCGGCGGCTCGCGCCCCCGCCGCTCGTGGCGCCGCCCGGCGCGCGTCGTGCGCCCCGCGCTCGCGTAGCTCAGCCGCGCACGTGACCGTCCCAGCTCTGCATCCTGGGGTTGGGACTGGTCGCGAGGCGCTCGACGGGCACCCGAATCCGCAGCTCGTAGCGACCCGCCTCGGGCGGCGTCCAGGTGACGGAGAAGCGTCCGCCGGCGCCGATCGGCACGCGGGTGGCGCCAATCTCCTCACCGGCCCCCAAGGGCTGGAACGTGGCGACCCGCCCCGCGAAAGCGGGGTCGGTCGTCCCGCTGATCGTGACGCTCTGGCCGGCCGCGAGCTGGACGGCGCGCGCCGGCGCCGATCCGAGCGCAGGGCTCGACCCGATGCTGGCCGCGGGAGCGCGCGCGGCCGCGGCCACGCTGACCACGGCGGGCGGCGACGCGTTCCCCGCGGCGTCGACCAGCCATACGCGCGCCGTCGCGGCGCCCGCGACGAGCGGGATGCGGACCCGGCCGCGGCCGCGCCGGCCGGCGACGAGCCCGGGCACATCGTCGGCGTCGACCCGGGTGACCACTCCGCCCTGATCGATCAGCACGCGTGCGACGCCGGCACCGCGTGCGTCGGCCCGTAGGTCGAGCGAGAGCTCGGCGCCGGCCCCGAAGCGCCGGATCACGATCGTCCGGGCGACGGCGACTCTAGGCGGCGTACGGTCGAGCCAGGTCGTCTCCACGCGCACGGGTCCGCGACCGCGCAGCACGCGCAGCCTGAACGCGCCTCGGACGGTGAGACTCCGGCCGCGCCGGAAGATCTGCCGGCTCAGACACGAAGCGGTGCCCCGGCACGCGCGCTGCGGGTCGGTGGCGGGAACGCGCAGCGTGTTCGGGTATCCGGAATCCCCCGGTGTGTAGCGCGGCCGCACGCGGGAGATCGCCACACCGCTCGGCAGACGGGCCCGCCGGAGGTCCTGCGCCGACGCGCCGATCCGCGTGTCGACGAACCAGTCCTGACGGGCTGTGCGCAGCCGCAGCAGCGTGGGCCGCGGGCGATCCAACGGCCGCAGCGCCAG
>Ga0299913_10004670_pt1 | contig 11543 bp, 12 predicted proteins | sample RVTome_9_FD_201360 | JGI IMG/M metagenome (GOLD analysis project Ga0299913, IMG submission 201360) | Soil microbial communities from uranium-contaminated site in the Upper Colorado River Basin, Wyoming, United States - RVT155D38 (version 2) ... | reverse complement strand
GGCTCCGCCTCGTTTCGAGAGGTTGCGGTAGAGCATCTGCTGGATCGTGTCCCGGATCCTGTCGCTGAGGTCGAACACCAACATCGCATCTTCGGCCGCATCCTCGGGGTAGTCGTCCATCGGGATCGGCTCGCCGAACTCGATCACCCAGCGCGACGGCAACGGAAGCGCTCCGAGGGGCCCGAGCAACGGCCACGTCGGCGTGATCGGGAAGTAGGGAAATCCGAGAGCCTTCGCCAGCCACTTGGCGTTCGCGATCATCGGGTAGGCCTCTTCGGCCCCCACGATCGCGACGGGGATCACCGGAACGCGCATCTTGAGGGCGAGCTCGACGAAACCTCCCCGGCCGAACCTCTGAAGTTTGTAGCGCTCGCGCCAGCCCTTACCCACGCCCTTGTAGCCCTCAGGGAACACCCCGAGGATCTCCCCGCGACGGAGCAGCTCTTCGGCGTCGTCGTCGTGCGCCACCGCGTTGCCGGTCTTACGCGCCAGGGGCCCGATGAAAGGCATCTGGAAGGCGAGGTTCGCAGCGACGTTGCGCACGGTCCTCTTGCTCGGATGCTCGCTCGCGACCGCGTACTGGACCATCACGGCGTCGAGAGGGATCGTTCCGGAATGGTTCCCCACCAAGATCGCCGGGCCGGTGGCCGGGATCCGCTCGATCCCGTAGGTCCGGACCCGGAAATATCTCTCGTACAACGGTTTCGCGAGTGGCAGCAGCACCTCGCGTGCCAGCTCGGGGTCGTATCCGAAGTCGTCGACCGGATAGTCGCCACTCATACGCCGGTTGATGAACGACTCGGCCCACTCGAAGAAGTCGGCGTGGGCCGCGGGGGTCTGCTTACGCAGTTCGTCCGAGGAAGGACGATGCGATGGATGGCGTTCCCGGGCCACCCTGTCGTTCGAATGGACGCGGCAGTAGGCCGAGCCGGCCAGCGCGTAATTGCGGCAGGGGCGACCCGACGACGTGGTCGCCGCGCACTTCTCGCGCTGGCGTGGCTGCCCTTTCCGCGCGGTTCCTATGTCGATGATCTCTGCTTCGCCCATCAGACGGTTTCCTTCTCTACTTGTGCCTTGCGCTTCAGGTAATCGAACAGCTCCCGCTCCCACGGGGGCCTCTCGACCGGGCCGGGGTGAAGCTCGCCTCTCCTGTTATCGCGGAAGTCCACGATCGTGTCGGCGGTCGTGAACTGAGGTTCGAACCCGAACGCTTCCTTCGCGCGCTGGGTATCCACCACTCGGCCGAACACGATCAACTTCAGCTGGTCGGTTGGGAAATCGACTATCTCGAAGCGCCGCATGAGGTTCGCGACGGCTTCGGCCGCGGGCAACAACACCGGCACCTGGACCCGTCCGAGCAAGCGCGCGGCTTGGGACAGGTAAACGACGCCGTCGGCGGCAACGTTGAAGATCCCCCGGCAATCGGCGTTCATCGCGCGGATGAACGCATCCACCGCGTCCTCCTCGTGGAGGAACTGCAGACGGGGGTCGTATCCAAGAGCCGCGGGAAGGGCCGGCAGCGACAGGTACTCGGTCATGGACGTGTTGACGGTCGGCCCTATGACGTTCTGGGTTCGGAGGACGACCAGATCCACGTCGGGACGGCGGCGACCGAAGTCTCGCGCGGTCGTTTCCGCCTCTGCGACGTCCCTCCCATAGCCGGAGAGCTCGGCCCGGGAACCGTGGTCCTCGCGCAGGATCGAGGGGTCCCCCGGGCTCGTTCCGTAGACCGCGGTGGAGGACTTGACGACGACCTTCTGGATCGTCTCAGCACGCTGAGCCGCCGCCAGCAGCTGCATCGTGCCGATGACGTTGTTCTCCTTCATCTTCGAGCGGCCGCCGAGGATGGCGGGATTCGAGGAGATGTTGGTATGGATCAGGGTGTCGGTCTTGCTCGCCTGAAGGACCCGAGCGATCAGAGGATTGCCGATGTCGACGCGGATGAACTCGAGGTTCTTGACGGGTATCGGTGGCTCCTCGAGGTCCACGCCGATGAGAGCCTCGATCGAGGGGTCATCCTCGAGTCGCTTGGCGATCCGCAGCCCCAAGAACCGCGACACACCGGTGATCAGCACTCGTCGCTTGCCTTGAGTAGCCATAGACCGATCCTACTTGCCGCTCCTCTGGGAACTTTAGGTGGTGGTTGGACCCACGATCGCCGTGGACCCTGCACGGGCACGCAGCTGCGCCGCCGCGTCGCCCTTGTTGATCGCGAGGGAGAGGTGCCGATAGGAGTCCTCGATGAGGATGAACTCACCTGCGCCGACATCTGCGAACGTCGCGCCCATCGGAACGATCAAGCGATGGCCTTCGAGACGCACCTCGAGCTTGCCGTTGCCCAGAAGCCCGAGGTCCTCGAGCGATCCCGAGCCAACGTTCAACTGCAGGTTCCCGAACCTGTCGACCTGCAGGATCTCGGCATGGAGATGGTCGTCGTGCACCCACGCGTTGGGGATCTCGAGTTGGACGAGGTCGTCGGCAGAGATCTCGGGACCCATCGCAGATGGATCGACACCGTTCGCGACGTGAGCCGCGGCCGGCGCGAAGACATCCCGACCCTGGAACGTACGCGACACCGGTGTGAGCATGAACCGCTTGTCGGTGATCTCGAACGCTCGTCTAACTCCACCCGCGTCTTTCGCGGCGGGGATCAGGACGCCGTTGTCGGGGCCGACAAAGATCTCGCCCCAACCGCTCTCCAAGACGACCGCCCTGCGACCCGACCCGACGCTCGGATCCACCACGGCGAGGTGCACGGAATCCGGGAGGTAACGGACCGATTGCTGGAGCACGATCGCCCCATGGCGGATGTCCTGACGCAGGATGTTGTGATGGACGTCCACGACGTGTATCGAAGGTGCGATGCGCAGCATGACCCCGTGGCAGACCCCGACGAACTCATCCTCCAGGCCGTAGTCCGAAAGGAATGTCACGATCTGCCGTTTATCCACGCGCGAATCCTAACGACCTGGGCGGCCCCATATCGAAAGCCATTGACCTCGCGGCAGCGTCTTCCTACACTCCCTGAACACCCCCAGGAGGGAAAGATGGCGATGGTCAAGGAGTGGCAGGAGCTAGCCGCTTGCCGCGCCGTCCCGGTGGAGACGTTCTTCCCCTTGGTCGAGCAGGAATGCGACGACGCCAAGGCGGTGTGTATGGGTTGCAGCGTGCGGGAGCCGTGCCTGGAGTTCGCGATCGAGGCCGGGGAGAAGTTCGGGATCTGGGGAGGCCTGAACCCCCAGGAGCGACGCTCGATCGTGTCCAAGCGCCGGGCGCGAGCGAGGGCCGCTGCGGCGGCCCTCAACCTCCAACCCTAGTTACTTTCCTTGCTGTCTGCGTAGGTCCTGATGGGTTGTGCGCCTTGCCTTCGCAGACAGCAACGTAGCTGCGCTACTTACCTTGCTGTCTGCGTTGCCAGCGGGTCTTCTTCAGCATCTTGCGATGCTTCTTCTTCCGCATCTTCTTCCGGCGCTTCTTGATCAGTGATGGCATGTTGACTCCAATCTAACTTGCTATTCGGACCCGAAGAGATGCCGGAGATCCACCGGCCCCCGCGAGCGCCCTGACACGTCGATCCGTACGGAGCCGAGACGGAGACCCCGGACACCTTCCGTAACCGGCGAGATCATCCTGAGGATGTCTTCGCCGGTGTCGTGCTCCAAGATCCCGATCCCGGCGCACGACCCTTTGCCGTCCTCCATCCCGACCACTAGCCCGTCGAGCAGCGCCAGGTCGAAATCCGGTGGAAGCGTAGGCATGAACACCGTTGGCTTCACCTTCCAGCGCGATGCGTGGTCCGTGAAGTAAGCGGCGAACTGCTCTTCGCGGAACGCAATCCGTTCGTCGACAGTACGCATCACCGCCTCGGGGAGCACGTCGACCTCGATCACCTCGGCAGGTGTGAAGCGCTGGGCGATCCCGAGGACGGGTTCGAGCTCTCCGCCTCGTTCCAAGCCGATCACGAGATCGGGCCGCACCAGATCCATCTTGAAGAACTTCAGGGTCTGGCCGTAGATACCCGACACGAGACTGGTCGTATCGACGACGATCAAACGACAACCCGCCTCGCGTGCCCGATCCACCAGCTTGGCCGTCGTCGTCACAAGAGGCAGGAGGCGCCCCTTGGGCATCAACGAGCCGACGAACCCAAGGGCGTCCGCGACCCGCAGGGATTCCCTCGTGAACTCGGTCATGCCCGAGCAGAGCTTCATCCCCACCGTGGTCGGAGGACCGACCGTCGATTGCACGATGTCGGCATCCACGATCGCGGCGGGGATGCCTTGTTCCGTCGCGCGCTTGACCGCCTCGATGCCGAGTGATGTCTTGCCGGTGTCGATGTCGCCGACGAGCATCACCACACCGGGGTTGTCGAGCAACCGGTCGAGGACCTGCTGGTAGTCGATCTTCATGATTCCGTCCGTAGTCATGGAAAAGACCGTCCTTCTCGGACGGTCTTTCTGTTTCCGTCTGGTGCGGTGTTAGCCGGCGTCCATATAGCGCTGTTCGAGGTAGCGCCGTACGGTCGCTTCTCGGATCCGGTAGCTACGACCGACCCGAACGGCTTCCAACTGACCTGAGTTCACGAGGCGATAAACCGTCATGTTCGAGACCCGCAAACCTTTCGCCACTTCCGAAACTGTCAGGAAACGACCCGTGTCGGTGAGGTTGGGAGATGTGGGCTCGGCCATGGCTGCGGCAGTATATCAGCGGCATATCCGCAGGTCAGAGTGCGTTTTCGGTCAGTTCCTGGATCACTAGGCGCCATGCCGGTTCGTACGTGCGAGGCGCGCGGTTGTCGTCCATCGGGATGATGAGGACATCCTTGCCTTCCGCCCATGCCACGGCCAACGCGGGGTCGTTGATATCCATGACCGCGATCGTGGGGATCCCCCGTTCGATCGCGGCCCCCGCGAACCCATGGTCCCCGAGCACGATGTCGGGCCACGGCTCCGCCTCGAGCAAGGCTTCCATGGCCGCCGATGAGTGGGTGTGCTTCAGCGCCCCCCAGTCCGCCAGGCACCCGACGCCTCCGATGTAACGCACCTCGGCGTGCTTGCTCTTGCCCACCGTGAGGTTCTCTTCCTCGCGGAGACGAAGGATCTTGCCGCCGGCCCTCCGATAGGCGTCCACGACGTGGATGTGATGTTCGAGCATCCCCGTCGGGTGCCCGGTCACGGCGAGCATGCTCGCTCCACGCGCTGCTTCCTCCCCCAGCCTGCGACCCGCAGCGGCGATCGCCGCAACCGTCCGATCGGGGTCGATCGTGTCGAACCCTTCGCATTCCTCGACGTCGGGGGAGCAGCCCGTGAGCTCGGCCAGGAATCCGAGGACCTCGCCTACCGAATAGCGGTCGAGCCCGCTGAGGCCGAAGGACCCATCCGGGTCGTCCTCTAGCATCGACCTTATGTGGGACAGGTTGTTCTGGCGAGAATGAGACTGATGGGGACCGGTGATGCCGGCGGCGACGAGCCTGGAGCGGGCGTCGTGCAGGGTTATCCCGGACATGGAAACATCCTAGGCACCACATCGATATAGGAGGTCACATGGGCACCGACCTGTTCTCGCTCGAAGGCAAGACCGCACTGGTCACGGGGGCATCACGGGGGATCGGACGGGCGATCGCGCTCGGGTTCGCCGAAGCGGGAGCCGATGTCGCCGTCGCGGCAAGGACCGAAGAGGACCTGAATACGCTCGCCAAAGAGATCGACTCGATCGGTCGCAAGGCCGTGGTGCTTCCGACGGACGTGCGCGATCGCGATGCGATCCAGGCGATGTTCGACAAGACCGTCGAGGTCTTCGGACACCTAGACATCGTCGTGAACAACGCCGGTGGTTCGAACTTCATGTCGCCGATCGTGGGGCTTCGCCCGGAAGGCTGGGACAAGTTGCGCACCCTCAACCTCGACTCGGTCTTCCACTGCACCCAGATCGCGAGCCAGAAGCTGCTCGAGTCGGGGGGCGGATCGATCATCCAGATCGCGTCTGTGGCGGGTATCCAGGGAGCCCAAGGTCTTTCGCCTTACTCCGCGGCCAAGGGCGGGGTGATCTTGTTCAGCCAGGCGGTCGCCAAGGAGCTCGCCGGCTCGAACATCAGGGTCAACTCGATCGCGCCCGGATGGATCGACACCCCTCTCAACGAGTGGATGACGAGCGACGAAGCCACTCTGCGCGAAGCGGAAAAGATGGTCCCGATGGGTCGCATCGGCACCGCCGAAGAGGTCGTCGGGGGCGCGATCTACCTCGCGTCCGACGCGTCGTCGTTCGTCACGGGCGCAACCCTGGTGATCGACGGAGGCCAGACCGCCTAATGGGTACAGCGGCCGGTGCCTACGGCAGCGGTGCGGCCCGAGCCGGTTTCGATCTCATCCTCGACCTCGGCCCCCGTTAGGGCATAGCCGACGTCTCCGTCCGTGGTCGACGCCGCGAAGATGACGCCGGCCACGGATCCATCGGACAGGACGAAGGGGCCACCGGAGTCACCCTGGCGGACCGCGGCGCGCAGCTCGTAGACCTCGCGGCGGGCGTCGCTACGACCGTAGATGTCCTTACCGGTGGCAGCGTATTGCGCCTGCACTGCGGCGCGCAGAACGACCAACTCCCCATCCTTGTTCCCCGGGTAACCGAGCGTCGCGCCGACAGTGCTGCGTTCCTGGACATCGGTCTCCAGCTGCAACACCGGACCGGATAGTCCGGGTACGCGGATGATCGCGATGTCCGTCTTCGGATCGAAGAGGACGACGGTCCCTTCGTGATCACCTGTAGCTTCGTGTTGCACGGTGACCGACTCTGCGCCCGATACGACGTGTGCGTTCGTCACGATGGTTCCGTCCGCCGCGATCCAACCGCTGCCGAGCTGCGTTCCTCCGCACGCGGGCACGAGGATCCTGACCATCGAAGCTTGGGCCTTCTGACCGGCGCGGTTGGCCTGCGCGTTGGTCGGGAGCTTCACCGGCGCTCCGACGGGTCGAGGTAGTCCGGTGAAGACCTGAGGGAAGCCCGACGTGTCGAGATACTTCCTGATGTAGGTCAGCACGTCCGGAGGCGGCGGCATCATGTCGGTCATGAACGCGAGCGTGGTGGACTTCTGGAGCGCCTTGGCCAAAGGTTTCGATGGGCCTTGGATCAAGAGGCTGCCGATCAACCAGAAGGAGATGAACGTCACGACGATGCTGAGGATGGAGCCCATACCGGAATCGAACGACCCCAACCTCGCCCGCTGGGCTACCAGCGAGAACCGATGGCCGGCGACGTAGCCGAGAGCCTGACCGACCGACAGCATCACGAACACTGTCGCGATCGAGATCAAGGCTGCTTCGGGGCCCGCGTCGTCCGACAACGCTGAGGCGATCCGAGGCCCGAGAGCTACACCGGCGAGCAGTCCCAGGAAACCGCCGCCGAACTCGAAGAGTTGGCCGATGAAACCGCGCCGCCAACCCCGCCACACCGCCAACCCGGCGACAAGGATGACGCCGAGATCGACGATGTTCATCGGAGCACTAGTCGATGCCCAGGCCGGTTTGTAGCGCTCGGATGGTCGCGAACGTGCAGAGGAACGCGGCGACTCCGAAGATCAGGACCTCGACGCCAGGACGTTTGCGTGATTGAACGTGAGCGATGATGAGGACGAGGATCGGGAACCCGGCTCCATACACGTAATGCAACCAACTCGGGCCGTTCGACTCGGGGCGAGCACCCGTCGCGAAGAGATACACCCCGATCAGCAGCTGAACCCCGAGGATCGCTTGCAGGATCCCGAGAAGGGTCCAGTACCACGCCGGTGCTTCGCGGTTACTGAAGTACGAGTAGATCGATACCAACGTCAGGACCGCGAATCCGGCAGGTATGGAGTACGCGACGTAGACGTGGAGGTCGGTCATGGGTCGCCGACTCTAAACCGCTAGAGCTTGCAGTCGGGGTAAGCACGCGTTCAGCACCTGGTCCACCGAATCTGCAACGCTCTCGCGATAGGGCTTCGAGACCTCGTCGGGAGAGCGGTCCTCGAGCCATCCCGCCGGGATGACGTCCGCGGCATCACACATCTCGGCGAAGTGGATCGTCCACACCTTGGGCACCACGGTCTCGAACTGGTACCCACCACCGCCCGTGGCCACCCAACGTCCCGAGCAATACTCGTCAGCCGTCTCGTGGATGAGGTGAGCCATGGGTGGATACGCGCTCATCGTCAGCCCGAGGTTGGCGAGTGGATCGTTCCAGTGCGTGTCTGCACCGAGTTGGGTGACGAGGAGATCCGGCTTGAAAGCCGCGGCGAGGGCCGGGAGGACCTCTTCGAGAGCCCACAGGTAGTCGGCGTTGCCCGTGAGTGGGAGCAAGGGGATGTTCGCCGACGTGCCCCGTGCGTTCGGCCCCCCCGTCTCGTCCTCGAAACCCGTGCCGGGATAGAGGTAGCGGCCGGATTGATGCAGCGAAAGCGTCAGGACGCGCGGGTCGTCATAGAAGATCCATTGCACACCATCGCCATGGTGCACATCGACATCGAGATACATCACCCGCCACTCGGGGTGGACGGCGAGGGCCCTCGCGATCGCAACCGCGGGGTCGTTGTAGATGCAGAAGCCCGAGGCCTCCCGGCGCCGAGCATGGTGGAGCCCGCCCGCGGGGTTGAACGAGCGGTCGGCCGAACCGTCCAGAACGGCCTCGACGGCGGTCAGAGACGCTCCGCACACCGCGAGCGATGCGTCGTGCATGTTCGGGAAGATGGGGTTGTCGCCGGTACCCAACCCGAACTCGAAGCCCATCCGCGCATCGGCGCCGGCGTCAATCGCTTTGACCGCGTCGACGAAGTCATGATCGTGGGCAGCAAGGACCTCCGCGTCGGTCGCCACGCGCGTGGGTATGCGGCTCACCCCAGGCCGGTCATCGAGACCGAGCTCGTGGATGTTGTCGTACGTCAGCAGGACCCGTTCCGGTCGCAGTGGATGGCTCGAACCGAAGTCATACAGACGTCCAACATCGCCGATCTCGACGAGGGATACGGTCCCCACAGAGTCAGTGCCGCACTAGCGCCGGTCGTCCGTTTCCGGAGCCATGAACGGATAGTGGTAGTCGGTCGGCGGCGAGAACGTCTCTTTGATCGTCCGAGGGCTGACCCACCGCACCAGGTTCCACATAGAGCCGGCCTTGTCGTTGGTTCCCGATCGCCGGGCGCCACCGAACGGCTGCTGACCCACGACGGCCCCCGTCGGCTTGTCGTTGACGTAGAAGTTGCCGGCCGCCCACCTCAGACGGGTCTTCGCTTGTTCGATCGCGTAGGTGTCCTGGGCGAAGATCGCTCCGGTCAGACCGTAAGGAGTGCTGGTGTCGACAAGCTCCAGGGCAGCCTCGTACTCGTTCTCGGGGTAGACGAAGACGGTCACGACGGGTCCGAACAGCTCTTCGCGCATCAAACGGCTCTTGGGATCGTCCGTCTTCACGACCGTGGGCTCGACGAAGTAACCGATCGAATCCTCGGCGGTTCCTCCCGCCACCACCTCGAGGTCCGAAGAGGACCTCGCCTCGTCGAGGGCTTCCTTGTGACGGCCGAACGCCCGGTCGTCGATCACGGCCCCCATGAAGTTGGAGAAGTCGGTGACGTCGCCCATCGCTATCTTCGGAACCTCGTCGGCGATCCGCTCGCGAAGTCCATCCCAGAGGTTCGACGGAACGTAGACGCGCGACGCAGCCGAACACTTCTGACCTTGATACTCGAATGCACCTCGGATCAGAGCCGTCGACAGTGCTTCGACCGATGCGGAAGCGTGGGCCACGATGAAGTCCTTGCCACCGGTCTCGCCGACCAGGCGCGGGAAGTTCCTGTAATCGGACACATGCTCGCCGACCTGCCGCCACATCCACTCGAACGTTCCGGTCGACCCCGTGAAGTGGATCCCCGCGAGATCCGGATGTGCGAGGGCAGGTTCGCCGATCTCCGGCCCCGCACCGTGAACCATATTGATGACGCCATCCGGAAGTCCGGCTGCCTCGAAGAGCTTCATCAGGAAGTGCGCGCTGAACGCCTGGGTGAGAGACGGTTTCCACACGACCGTGTTGCCCATCAGCGCAGGAGCGGTTGGAAGGTTCGCCGCGATCGAGGTGAAGTTGAACGGCGTGACGGCGAAGACGAACCCTTCCAGCGGCCGGTAATCGAGCTGGTTCCACATCCCGGGGGCCGCGCCGGGCTGCTCGGCGTAGATGCGTTCGGCGAAATGGACGTTGAAGCGCCAGAAGTCGATCAGCTCGCATGCAGCATCGATCTCGGCCTGGTGGACGGTCTTGGACTGGCCGAGCATCGTCGCCGCGTTGATCGTGTCCCGCCACGGCCCTGCAAGGAGCTCGGCAGCCCGGAGGAACACCGCAGCTCGCTCTTCCCACGCGAGGTTCGCCCACTCTCCATGTGCCTTGCCGGCGGCCGCCACCGCGTCGCTCAGGTGCTTCGCGTCGCCCTTGTGCACGTCGCCCAAGACATGTTTCGTCTGGTGAGGCATCACCGTTTCGTAGATGTTCCCGGTCGTCACCTCGGCTCCGCCGATCACCATCGGGATGTCGATCCGATCGGAAGCAAGGCTCTCGAGCCTCGTCTTGAGGGACCTGCGTTCGGATGAACCGGGCGCGAAGTCCTTGACCGGTTCGTTGTGGGGTGTGGGGACCCTTGCGATCGCGTCCGTCATGACCGAAGACTAGGGCCCTTGGTGGCGCTCAATGATCGTCGCCCTCGGCCAGCTCTTTGCTCCGCTCCATAGCCGCCTGGATCGCATTCAGGAACGCCGCCCGCACCCCCGACTGCTCGAGCACCCTGATCGCCCTCGTCGTGGTCCCCCCCGGCGAGGTGACCATCTCCCGCAGCTCGACGGGATGCATGTGGGTATCCCGGAGGAGCTTCGCCGACCCCAGCATCGTCTGGACGACGAGGTCGGTCGAGATCTCACGAGACAGCCCCAGCAGGATCCCGGCCTCGATCATCGCTTCGGCCAGCAACGCGAAGTAGGCCGGCCCGGAACCGGAGATCGCAGTGACCGCGTCGAGGTAGTCCTCCGGAACGATCACGGTTCGGCCGACATGATTGAGCACCTCTTGCGCAAGATGCAGGTGATCGTCGTCCGCGTACTTGCCGGCAGCCAGACCCGCCATACCTTCGTGCACCAAAGACGGCGTGTTCGGCATCGCCCGGACCACGGGAACGGGTTCGGACATGTGGGTCTCGATGTAGCCGGTGGGGATGGCCGCTACGAACGAAAGCAGGGTCTGTTCGATCCCCACGTGCGGCGAAAGCTCCGTCAGCAAGCCCTCGATGTCCTGTGGCTTGACCGCGAGCACGACGACCTCGGCCCCCGCCACCGCGGCGCCGTTGTCCAGGAGGGCGTTAACGCCGTGCTTCTCGGAGAGTTCCTTCAGTCTCTCCTCGGAGCGCGCGGTGACCACAATCTCGGACGGCTGGCGCCAACCCGACGCGAGCAAGCCTGCGACGAGCGCTTCGCCCATCTTTCCGCATCCGAGAACCGCTAGCTTGGCCATAACCAGTGCCTATCATGGCACCGAAGTTGGAGTCG
>Ga0299913_10004669_pt1 | contig 11543 bp, 16 predicted proteins | sample RVTome_9_FD_201360 | JGI IMG/M metagenome (GOLD analysis project Ga0299913, IMG submission 201360) | Soil microbial communities from uranium-contaminated site in the Upper Colorado River Basin, Wyoming, United States - RVT155D38 (version 2) ... | reverse complement strand
GGGTTCCTCGTCGCCAACGGCGTGGCCGCGGGCAACTTCGCGCTCCTCATCCTGCTGGCCATCGGTGTGCAGGCGGCGCGCGGGCGTCGGGGGTTCGGCTGGTCGGCGATCCGCATCTTCGTCCTGCTGAACTACCTGGCCGCCGTGCTGCTGATCATCCCGCTGCTCGCCTTCAACCTGGCGGGCGGCTCGTTCTGGCCGCCGCGCTTCCCCCTCCAGGCGCTGGCCTTCGGCACGATCGTCGCGGGCCTGGGGGCGGCCGCCTGCGTGTACCTCTGGTTCGAGTATCGGCGCATCACCCGCCGTGACGCGGACGAGGCGGCCCGCCAGAGCGCCGCCCTCGCGCGTCGCTGAGCACCGGCCGCTGGCGCACCTGGCCTGGTCGATCCTCGTCCTGGCCACGGCCCTCATCCTGATCGGCCTGGAGCTCGCCGCTCCGTGCCCGGCCGGCGGCCCGCTGGCCTTCGGCGACTGCGTCGAGGTGCGGCCGTTCGCGATCGGCGTCGTGGCACTGTCGGCCGGCCTCTATGTCGCGGGCGTGTCGGCGGTGCGCTGGTGGACGGGTGGGCTGGTGCGGCGCGGCGTGGCGGATCGCCGCGCGGCGCGCGACTGGTACCTGCTCGCCGCAGGGCTCGGCCTGCTGGCAGCGCCCTTGCTGGCGTTCACCCTGGCATCGGCCCTTCGCTAGGATGGTTCGCATGAGCATCGACACCGTCTCCGACCTGCGCTCCCGCCTGGATGGCGTCGCCGACATCACGGACGCCGGCCTGGCGGTGCGCGACGAGCGCCGGCTTCGCGGCGACCTGATGGACGAGCTGGCGTTCACCGCCGTCTTCGGCGACCGGCCGGTTCGCGACGCCGCGCGCTGGGTGATCTGGAGCGCCTCGCAGGCGCTCGGTTGCGGCTCGGCGTCGATCCACGAGCTGTACATGGCGCGCGGGCGCGGCGACGTCGATGCCACCGCCTTCACCGTGCCGGCGATCAACGTCCGAGCCGTGACCTACCTGACCGCGCGCCAGGCGTTCATCGCGGCCCTCGAGCGCGACGCGGCCACGGTGATCTTCGAGATCGCCAAGAGCGAGATGGCCTACACCGAGCAGCGACCCGCCGAGTACGCCGCCGTCGTCCTGGCCGCCGCTCTGCGCGAGGGCTGGCGGACGCCGGTCTTCCTGCAGGGCGACCACTTCCAGTTCAATGCCACGAAGTGGGCCGACGATCCGGCGTCGGAGCTGGAGGGCATCAGGGACCTGACCCGCGAGGCGATCGGCGCCGGCTTTCTGAACATCGACATCGACAGCTCGACGCTCGTCGACCTCTCGCGGCCGACCGTGCCGGAGCAGCAGCAGGTCAACGCCGACAACACCGCCGAGCTGACGCGGCTGATCCGCGACCTGCAGCCGGCCGGGGTGACGATCAGCACCGGCGGCGAGATCGGCGAGGTGGGGAAGAGCAACTCCACCGAAGAGGAGCTGCGCGCCTACCTCGACGCCTACCGCGCCGGGCTCGGCGCCGGCACCGAGGGAATCAGCAAGGTCAGCGTCCAGACCGGCACGAGCCACGGTGGCGTGCCGATGCCCGACGGCAGCGTGGCCGAGGTGCAGATCGACTTCGACACGCTCCGACGCCTGTCGAGCGTGGCGCGGGAGGAGTACGGCATGGCCGGCTGTGTCCAGCACGGCGCCTCGACGCTGCCCGACGAGGCCTTCGATCGCTTCCCGGAGAACGGGACGGCGGAGATCCACCTCGCCACGGGGTTCCAGAACATCCTCTACGACGGCGGCGGCCTGCCGGCCGGGCTCCGCGACGAGATGATGGCCTGGTGCGCTGCCAACTGCGCCGGCGAGCGCAAGGACGGCGAGACCGACGAGCAGTTCCTCTACAAGACCCGGAAGAAGGCGATCGGTCCGTTCAAGCGCCAGCTCTGGAGCCTGCCCGACCCTGCGGCGTCCGAGGTCGCGGCGAACCTCCGCGCGAAGTTCGGCCTGCTCTTCGACGAGCTGAAGATCGCCGGGACACGCGAGCTGGTGGATCGATTCATCACCGCCACGCCCGTCGCGCGCCCGCTGCCGGAGTCCCTGGGCGGTGCCGAGCGCCGTTTCGTCCGGGCCGGCGCATCGGTCTTCGAGGACGACGGCTCGGGCGAGTAGGCCCCGCCTCAGCGGACGCCGATCAGCTTCTGGAGCACCGGCTGGTCGGCGAGCGCGACCAAGCGCCGCGCGGCGTGGGGCGGCAGCTTCGACAGCGCGTCGAGCGCCCGTGCCATCTCGTCGGGCCCGAGCTCCCCGAGCAGGCGCCACAGGCGGTCGATGCTGCCGGGCTCGAGCCGGTCGAGCGCGCCGAAGAGGCCCTCGATCGCCCGGGCTTCGCCGCGGACGAAGACCTCGACCCCGCGATCGAACCGCTGGACGAAGTCGAGCAGCGTCGACAGCCGTTCGCCCAGGCGCGCGAGCTCCGAATCCCCCCCGTCGTGCGTGGCGGCGCGCTCGGCCTCGGCGGCGCAGTCCGCGATGATCGGCAGCACCGGATCGGTCTCGCGCTGCTTGCGGGCCGCGGCCACCCGGCGGAACCACTCCCAATGGTCGCCGACGACCCGCCAGGCCGCTGCGGCCGGACCGCGTTGGCCGGAGCGACGGGTCGCCTCCGCTCGCTCGATGAGCCCCCACGCCTCGCACTGCGCCAGCGCCAGGCTCGCCGCCCGGTGGCTCATGCCCAGCGCTCGTCGCACCTCCGGCTCGGAGAGCGGCCCGTCCGAGACGAGCAGGTAGCCCTGGACCGTGGCCGTGGATGGCGCCACGCCCCAGGATGCGCCGATGCGGCCCCAGGCGGCAGCGAACGACCGGCGGAGCTCCTCCGCAGCGGTCGGGACCTCGGGGCGAAACGTGCTACTCACGGCAGCATGATACGCGCGCCTCGGGCGACGCCGATGGATCGGGCCGAAGAGCACCTGGCCCGTCGTGCGGCGGCGAATCCACCGATCCATCGGGCACGAGGTGACCGGATGCGCCCGGGCTGCGCGCTCCGGCGCCGCCCTGACCGATGCATCGGCCGAACAAGGCCGGACGAGCGTCGGATGCGCCAGCGCACCCGTTCGATCGGCAGCCCGCACGACGAAGGCCCCGGCTCGGAGCCGGGGCCTCGCGTCGTTGGAGGAGAGGCGCTTAGTGGGCGCAGCCCCCGGCCTTGGCCGGTGAGCCGTCGGTGTTGAAGCTCGAGCCGCAGGCGCAGCTGCTGACGGCATTCGGGTTGTTGATCGCAAAGCCGGAACCCATGAGGGAGTCGACGTAGTCGATCTCGGCACCGTCGACGTGCTCACGGCTGAACGAGTCGATGACGACCGCGACGCTGCCGTGCTCCTCCACGAGGTCGCCGTCGTTGACCTTCTCGTCGAAGGCGAGTCCGTAGCTGAAGCCTGAGCAGCCGCCGCTCTTGACGAAGAGGCGGAGCCGCGCATCGGCCTTGCCCTCGCGCTCGCGGAGCTCGACGACCTTCTTGGCCGCGGCGTCGGTGACGCTCACGAGCGGTTCACCCGTCGGGGCGCCGCCGGTCATCGGGATCGACTCGCGGGGGGTCTCTGACATCGTCATGGGTGGTTTCGCTCTCCTGGCGCCGCGCGGCGCTGTGTGGCTGGGTTTCGCTTCGGAAAGTATAGCAGCGGCGGCCGCCATGCCTGCAACGGTACCCTCGTCGGGGCCGGTACACTGATCGGACCCGAGCCAGACCACGCAGCAGAGCGAGGACGACCTTCGTGAGACTTGCGAGCCGCATGGAGCGGATCGGCACCGAGACCGCCTTCGAGGCGGCGGCGCGGGCCCGGGCGCTCGAGGCGACCGGCCGCGAGGTGATCCACCTCGAGATCGGCGAGCCCGACTTCGACACCCCGCGCAACGTGAGCGAGGCCGCGTCACGCGCGCTCCTCGACGACGGGGCGACCCACTACACCGCGGCGACCGGCATCGAGCCGCTCCGCGAGGCGATCGTCGCCGACGTCCGGCGTTGGAAGGGGATCGAGACGACACCCGACCGGATCGTCGTCACCCCCGGCGCCAAGCCGATCATGTTCTACACGATGCTCGCCCTCATCGAGGACGGCGACGAGGTCATCTACCCGAACCCCGGCTTCCCGATCTACGAGTCGATGGCGCGCTACGCCGGTGGCACCGCCGTCGCGGCGCCACTGCGCGAGGCCAACGACTTCCGCATGGACGTCGACGAGGTGGCCTCGCTCATCACCCCGCGGACGAAGCTGCTCGTGTTCAACACGCCGCACAACCCGACCGGCTCGATCCTGACCGACGACGACATCCGGCGCCTCGCCGAGCTGGCCCTCGATCACGACCTGATCGTCCTGGCCGACGAGATCTACGGCCGGCTGCAGTACTCCGGCGAGCTGCTCAGCATCGCCACCCTGCCCGACATGGCCGAGCGCACGATCACCCTGGACGGCTTCAGCAAGACCTTCGCGATGACCGGATGGCGGCTCGGCTACGGAGTCTTGCCCGAGTGGCTCGTCCCGTCGGTCAGCCGCCTGGTCATCAACAGCGTCAGCTGCACGAACGCCTTCGCCCAGGCCGGTGCCATCGAGGCGCTGACCGGGCCGCAGGACGCGGCCGATGCCATGCGCGACGAGTTCATCGCCCGGCGGCAGCTGATGGTCGACGGGCTCAACGCCATTCCGGGCGTCAGCTGCGTCATGCCGCACGGGGCCTTCTACACCTTCCCCAACCTCAGCAGCTTCGGCCGGACGAGCGCCCAGATCGCCGATCACCTGCTCTACGACGCCGGCGTGTGCGTCCTGGCCGGCACCGCCTTCGGCAGGCACGGCGAGGGCAACCTGCGCTTCAGCTATGCCAATTCGCGCGAGAAGCTGTCCCTGGCCCTGGAGCGCGTCGCCGAGTCGCTGGGGAAGCTGGAGCGCACCGGGGAGCTCGTGGGCGCCGCCTCGTGAGCGATCGGCCCAGGGTCCTCGTCACCCGCATCATTCCCGACGAGGGGCTCGACCCGGTGCGCGATGGATGCGAGGTCGACCTGTGGACCGATGACCTCCCGCCGCCCCGTGACGAGCTGCTGCGCCGGGTGGCCGGCGTCGATGGCCTCCTCTCGCTCCTGACCGACCGGGTCGACGATGAGCTGCTCGACGCCGCCGGGCCGCAACTGAAGGTCGTCAGCAACTTCGCGGTCGGCTTCGACAACATCGATGTCCCGGCCGTCACCCGACGCGGCGTGCCGGCCGGCAACACGCCCGGCGTGCTGACGGAGACGACCGCCGACCTGGCCTTCGCGCTGCTGATGGCGGCCGCGCGCCGCATCCCGGAGGGCGTCGGCTACGTCCGGGACGGCCGATGGAAGACCTGGGGGCCGATGCTGCTCATGGGCGTCGACATCCACGGCGCCACGCTCGGCATCGTCGGCTTCGGGCGCATCGGGCGCGAGCTGGCGCGTCGCGGCCGCGGCTTCGGGATGGAGATCGTCTATCACGACGTCCATCCGGCGAGCGCCGAGGACGAGGCCCGGCTCGGCGCCCGGCGGGTCGAGATGGACGAGCTGCTGCGCACCGCCGACTTCATCAGCCTCCACGTCAACCTGACGGACGAGACGCGCCATCTGATCGATGCCGACGCCCTGCGGTCGATGAAGCCGACCGCCGTGCTGGTCAACACGTCACGCGGCCCGGTGATCGATCCGTCCGCGCTCGAGCAGGCGCTGCGTGACGGCGAGATCTTCGCCGCCGGGCTTGACGTCACCGAGCCCGAGCCGCTGCCCGCCGACCACCCGCTCGTGGCGCTCCCGAACTGCATCGTCGTTCCGCACATCGCCTCGGCGACGAGCGTGACGCGGGGCAAGATGGCCGCCATGGCGGCCGCGAACCTGCTGGCCGGGCTGCGCGGCGAGCGCCTGCCGACGCCGGTCAACCCGGAGGTCTACGACTGACCGATGCCGGACCGCGGATGAGGCTGCCGTCCCTGTCGAAGCCGCAGCGGTACGAGCACCAGCGGCCGAAGCGGCCGTCGCACCTGCCGAAGCGGCTCACGCCGCCGCCGGAACGCGAGGGGCCCCCGGACCTGTCGCTGTTCCTCTACGCCGGGATGGTCCTGGCCATCATCCTGTTGATCCTGGCGATCCCGTACGTCATCGGCTACCTGTTCGAGGTCGTCTTCTAGGCCTGCGCGGTCCAGACCCAGATCCGTCCGTCCTCGACCTTCACCTGTGGCCGCGCGAGGTCCGGCAGGTCGATCGGGTAGGCCTGCGCATCCCCCGGATAGGAGCCCGAGCCGCGCCAGGCGCGCGGGCCGTTGGCCAGCTGACCGGCGAGGTCGAAGCTGGCGTCGTGGCAGGGGCAGCGCAGATCCTGCCAGTCCGGGCGGAAGCGCAGCGTGCAGCCCATGTGCGTGCAGCTCGATGAGAGCGCGCGGATCGTGCCGGCGTCGTTCACGACGAAGCCGTCGAAGGCCGCGGTGCTGAAGCGCAGGGCCGATCCGGCCGGCAGGTCGGCCTCCCGGGCCACCTCGGCCCAGAAGCCGTCGCCGCCGACCAGCGGCGCGTCGCGGCCGTCGCCGGGACCCGGTGGTGCATCGCGGGGACCGGTGAGCGCCACGCCGGCGGCTCCGGCCGCCAGCCCGGCGGCGGCACCGAGACCCGCCTGCAGCACCTCGCGCCGCGTCAGCCGCCATCGCCGGCGGCCCCGCGGACGGGGCTGCTCGCGGACCGGCGGGGCCGTCCTGACCGCCTCGATGCCCTCGTCGGCGCGGCGCATGCGCAGCCGCAGCTGCTCGAGGAAGGCAGGATCCGGATCGAGCCGGTCCGAGGCGCTGCCTGCCGCCGCCAGCTCGGCGGCCATGCGGGCCATCTCCGCCTCGTCGAGATCATCGACCGACTCGGGCGACGGCCGCCCCGCCCCGAGCAGGGCATCGAGGTAGCGGTCGAAGCGGTCGGCCGACTCGGCGGCCCGGCGCTCGTCGTCAGCCATCGCCCGTCTCTCCGATCAGCGCCGCGCGGCGCAGGGCCCGGTACTGGAGCACGCGAGCATTGCCATCGGTGATGCCCATCTCGCGCGCTGTCTCGGCCACGCTGCGCCGCTCGAGAAAGCGCAGCTCCAGGACCTGCCGGTACGCGGGCGGCAGGCGCCGCAGCAGCCCCTTGACCCGGGTCGCGGCACGGTCGCCGGGGTCGCTCTCCGGCTGCTCCCCCGGTTCGGCCGGCTCCCAGCCGGGCGCCACGTGCTCGGTGCCGACGAGGGGCAGGCGGTAGAAGGCGCGCCAGTAGTCGGCGGTCGCGTTGTGCGCGACCCGGTAGAGCCATGCCGCGATCTGGCCGGGCTGCCGATCGGTGTCGAGCTGCTCGACCGCACGGACGAACACCTGCGCGGTCAGGTCCTCCGCATCGGGATGGTTGCCGACGCGCGCATAGATGAACCGATAGATCCCGACGACGTGCTCGCTGTAGACCCGTTCGAAGGGCCCCGGGGCTGGAGGCATCTCACCGATGAGGTACGCGCGCGGTTACGCGCGCGGCCGCAGCGGTGTCAGCAGCGCGGCGACCTCCTCGAGGAAGCGTGCGTCGGTGGCGTCGAAGGCGTCGAGGTCGGAGCCGTCGATGTCGATCTCGCCAACCACCTCCGCGCCGTCGAAGATCGGCACGACGATCTCGCTTCGCGTGCTGGCGAAGCAGGCGAGGTATCGCGGGTCCGCCTCGACGTCGGGCACAATCTCGGTTCGCCCGGACTCGGCCGCCGCGCCGCAGACGCCGGTGCCGATCGGGATGCGCGTGTGATCGGTCGCCTCGGGACCGATCCACGGGCCGAGGACGAGGTCGCGGCCGTCGACCCAGTAGATCCCGACCCAGTCGTAGTGCGGAAAGCGGTCATGGAGCAGGTCGACGACGCGCTGGGATGCTGCATCCGGGCCGGCGGCCTCGGCGATCGCCGATCGGACGAGGTTGAGCGCGTCCCCGTGCACGACAGGGCGCTCCTCGGCGACGGGGTGGCTCACTGGCGCGCCGACCACCGCTCGGCCCAGCGATCGATGCCGCCGATCGCATCGCGCAGCTCACTGCCCTTCGCGGTCAGGGAGTACTCGACCCAGGGGGGCACGACGCTGACCTCGTGCCGCTCGATCAGCGCCTCGTCCTCGAGCAGCTTCAGCCGCTGGGAGAGCGTCGCCGAGTTCGCGCCGCCGAGCGCGTCCTGGAGCTCGCAGAAGCGCTGCGTCCGCTCGCCGAGCGCGCGGACGATCCGCATCACCCATTTCTGACCGAGCACGTTGAGCGCCGCGGTGGCCGCGCACTCCGCGCGTTGGGCCGCAGCGCGCCGCGCGGCGCGCGAGCGCTGCGTGGTGGCGGGCGAGGGAACGAGGCCGGCGTCCATCAGGAGGCGAACCCTAGCACCGCCCCCCGCTCCCATCAACCGCGCCCGGGGCCGGTCAGCCCTCCACGGTGATCGTCATCTGCATCGTCGGATGGATCTTGCAGGTGACGTCGAAGGTGCCCGCCTCGTCGAAGGTGATCGTCACCGCCGCGCCCTCGGACACGCTGCGATCGAAGGCCGCGTCGTCGGCCGGTCGGCCTGCCGTGCCGTGGGTGACGGTGTGCGGTAGCGAGCTCGTGTTGTTGAACCTGACGGTCGTCCCGACGTCGATCGTCAGCTCGGTCGGGGAGAACGACGACATCCCGAGCACGACCTCGGTCTCACCCGTGGCCTCCTCCGTCGGCTCGGCGGACTCGGTGGCTTCGGCCGAGGCCGTGGCCGACTCGCTCGCCATCGGTGACGCGGTGGCGGCCATGGTCGGTTCGGGCGTGTCGTCGGTCGTGGCCGCGGGCGTCGCCCCACAGCCCGCCAGGACCAATGCGGCGGCCACGAGCAGGATCGGGGCACGAGCGGTGGTGGATCGATGCATCTGGTATGGGACTCCGGACTGCGGTGATGGTCAATCGCCAAGTACGCCGCCGGTTACGATCGCGCATTTGACGCCCCCTGTGCCGGGCCGCATAGTGGATCGGCCCACCCTTCGCCCCCGCGCGTCGAGCATGCCGCAGACCACGATCTACGTCTCCCCCCGCTCCCTCGGGGCTCCCGATACGCGCCCGCCGGCCGCCGAGACGACCGAGCTCGCCCGGCTCTTCTCCGGCAACGCGGCCCTGGCGGGAATCTCGATCCGGATCGACGCCGGGCGCACCGTCGCGCTGCTGGGGCCGAACGGTGCGGGGAAGACGACGCTCCTGCGGATCCTGGCCACGAGCCTTCGCTCGTCGTACGGCAGCGCGCGGGTCGACGGCCTCGACCTCGTGCGCGACGCCGGCCTCGTGCGCGAGCGGGTCGCCTACCTGCCGCATGCGACCGGCCTCTACGACGACCTGACCGCACGTGAGAACCTGGACTTCGCGGCCACCCTGCTCGGAACGGAGGATCGCCGCGCTCGCGTCGAGCGAGCACTCTCCGACGTCGGTCTTGCGGACCGCGCCGATGACCGGGTGCGTTCCTTCTCGGCCGGCATGCGCCGCCGCCTGGCGCTCGGCAGGATCCTGCTCGGCCGGCCGTCGCTCGTGCTCCTCGACGAGCCCTACGCGGCGCTCGATCGCGACGGCATGGAGCTGGTCGACCAGTTGCTGGCCGCCTGGCACGAGGTCGGCGTCACCGTCCTCGTGGCCTCGCACGCCACCGAGCGTCTCGAGGCGTTCCTCGACGCGACGCTGGTCCTCGATCGGGGGCTCGTGGTCGCCATCTCCGGCGAGGGCGTGGCCAGCACCACGCCGCTCCCCGCCGGCGGCCCCGGGTCACGGGCCGCCGAGGTCGTCCGATGACCGCGCTCCGGGCAGAGGCACGCGTCGCGCTGGCCATCGCCCGCAAGGACGCCGTCGCCGAGCTGCGCGGCCGGCACGCGACGGTGAGCACGCTGTTCTTCGCCGCGATCGTCCTGCTCCTGTTCGGCTTCGCGCTCGGCCCCGACGCGGCACGCCTCGCGGCGGCGGCTCCCGGCCTGCTGTGGCTGGCCGTCGTCTTCGCCGGCATCCTGGCGGTCAACCGCCTGCATCTGCTCGAGACCGATGACGGCGCGCTGGAGCAGCTGGCGATGTATCCGGTCGCGCGTCGCGCGATCTACGCCGGCAAGGCCCTGGGCGGCTTCGCCGTCATGCTCGTCCTGGGGCTCGTCGTCCTCGGCGCCGTCGGGGTGCTGTTCGCGGTCGACATCGGCTCGGCCTGGCTGCCGCTGCTGGCCACGGTCGTCCTCGGCGCGCTCGGCATCGCCGCGGTCGGGACCTTCTACGCCGGCGTCACCGTGCGCCTCCGCGCCCGCGAGGTGATGCTGCCGCTCCTCATGCTGCCGATCCTGACGCCCCTGCTGCTCGGAGCCGTGAAGGCGACGTCCGCCGCCCTCGCCGGCGATCCGTTCGGAGAGCTCGCCGCGTGGCTGCAGTTGCTCATCGCCTTCGACCTCATCATGCTCGTGGCCGGGGCCGCGACGTACGGCTTCCTGCTGGAGGATTGATGAAGACCCGCATCCTCGGATTCGCGGCGCTGGCTGCGGTCGTCGTGGCGACGGTCGTCGGGCTGCTCGTCGTGCCGGCCGACCTGAACCAGGGCGACGCCCAGCGGATCATGTACCCGCACGTGGCCTCGGCCTGGCTGGCCTACCTGTCCTTCGGCGTCACCGCGCTGTTCGGCATCCTGTGGCTCTGGAAGCGCGACCTGCGCTACGACGCGGTCGCGCTGGCCGGGGCCGAGATCGGCGTGATGTTCACCGCCTTCGCCATCTGGGGCGGGATGATGTGGGGCCGCCCGGTGTGGGGCGTCTTCTGGCAGTGGGAGGATCCGAGGCTGACGACCACGGCGCTGCTGCTGGCGCTGTACGTCGGCTACCTGCTGCTGCGCCGCCTGACCGATGACCCCGAGCGGCGGGCGACGCGGGCCGCGATCGTCGGCGTCGTCGCCGCGGTCGACATCCCGATCGTCCACTTCAGCGTCGAGTGGTGGCGCGGCCTGCACCAGACCGCCACGATCGCCTCGCCGGAACGGGCACTCGACCCGGCCGCGCCGATGGTCTTCGTCGGGACGCTGCTCGGCATGCTCGGCGCGTTCACCGTGGCCTGGCTGTACCTGATGATCCGCCGCTACCAGCTGGCCCGAGCCGAGCTGGCCCGCGAGGAGGAGGCGCGCCTCGGACGCCTGCGTGCCGTGCAGGTCGCCGGCCTCTCGTCCTCGTCGCAGGAGACCGCCCGATGACCGACGCGGGCTTCGTGATCGCCGCCTACGGCGTCATCCTCGGCGGGCTGGGCCTGTACACCGTCGTCCTGTGGCGACGGCTGCGCGCCGCGCAGCCGAGCGACGAGGGCCGATGACGGTCGCGCAGCCGACCGAGCCCGTCCTGCCGCCGCCGCGGCGTCCGTGGGGGATCGTCGTCCTCGTGGCCGTCCTCGTCGGCGTCGTGGGCTGGCTCGCGTTCAGCAGCGTGGGCAGCGCCCTGGTCTACTACCAGGAGCCGAACGAGCTGCTGGCCCGCGGCGAGGCGGCGGTGGGTGAGACGGTCCGGCTCGGCGGGCAGGTCGAGCCGGGC